>Ga0105047_10016962_pt1 | contig 11388 bp, 6 predicted proteins | sample MAT04_FD_78384 | JGI IMG/M metagenome (GOLD analysis project Ga0105047, IMG submission 78384) | Freshwater microbial communities from Lake Fryxell liftoff mats and glacier meltwater in Antarctica - MAT-04 (megahit assembly) | ecosystem: Environmental > Aquatic > Freshwater > Ice > Liftoff... | reverse complement strand
TCGGAGGTCTCATGGCGCGCAAACTGACCGGCTCGCAGCGCTCGTACATTCGCAAGAAGACGACCGTCCACGAGCTCGATCCGTCGGAAGCAGCGGGCGAGCTCAACATCGTCCCGTTCCTCGACATCGTCATGAACATCATCATGTTCCTGCTCGCGACGACGCAGACCGTGCTGCTCATCGCGGAGATCGAGGCGCAGCTCCCGCAGCTCGGCCGCGGTCGTGGGACGCAGACGGAGAGCAGCGCGCTCAACCTGAGCATCATCGTCACGCCGGATGGGATCGTCGTCGCTGGTTCGGGCGGCAAGCTCGCGCCGGGCTGCGCGACGACCGCTGGTGGCCGCGTCATCACCGTGCCGCGCACCGCGACAGGCTACGACTGGGCCGCGCTCACGCGTTGCGTCGCGCGCGTCAAGGCAGAGCCGCAGTTCGCCGACGAGACGCAGGTGATCGTCGGCGCCGATCCGACGATCGAATACGAACACATGATTCACGCGATGGACGCGCTGCGTGGTGACGGCACCAACGAGCTGTTCCCGAACGTGATGCTTTCCGCAGGCGTGCGCTGAGCGGCGCGGGACGACGGAGACAGCGATGAGCGATCCGAACAACCCCGAGATGGCGCGCACCAGCGACGTGAAGCGGATCATCCGCAAGCGTCTGCGGCGGATGCCCGAGCACGAGCACCAAGAGCTCAACATCTACGCGATGATGGACATGATGACGATCTTGCTCGTCTTCTTGATCCAGCAGTTCGCGACGACCTCGGCGAACATCAACCAGAGCGCCGAGCTGCAGATCCCGACCTCCACTTCGCAGCGCGCCGCGGAGCCGGCGATCGTCGTGACGATCTCGCAGAACGACGTCCTCGTCGACGGCACGCGCGCGCTCTCGCTGCGCAATGGCCTGGTCGATCCGAGCCAGAAGAACGGCGGCGCGAACGCCTTCTTGATCAACCCGCTGCTCGAGCCGATGCAGGCGAAGAAGGATCTGCTCAAGCTCATCGCCGCGCGCAATCCGCAGCGCCCGTTCACCGGCGAGGTGCAGATCATCGCCGACCGCCACACGCCCTACCGCACGCTAATCGAGGTCGTCTACACCTGCGGTCAGGCGGAGTTCAAGAACGTCCGTTTCGTCGTCATCCAGCAGGGCCAGAGCCACTCGCAGGGTATCGGCGGCAACGTCAGCCACGACCGCTGAGCGCGGCTACAGGGCGATGCAGACGCGGCGCGACCCCTCGGGGCCGCGCCGCTGTCGTTTGGGGGTGTTGCTGCGGTGCTGTCGTTGCGGGCTCACGACGCCGGGCGCGTGAGCGTCCAGCGATCGTCGACGAGCTCGATCGCGAAGGGCATGTCGGCGAGCGTCGGATGGGTCGCGAGCTCTGCGCCGATGCGCGTGACGATCTCTTCTTCGATGACGCGATGGAGCGCACGTGCGCCTTTGCCCGGCTGGTAGCCGAGGCGCGCCAGCCGATCGCGCGCGGCGGGGCTGACCTCGAGCGTGATGTTGCGTAGCAGCAGGCCGGTGCGCGCGGCGACGGCGCTCAGTGCGAGGTCGACGATCTGGCGCACATCGCTCGCCGCGAGCTCGACGAAGGGCACGACGTGATCGAGGCGCGCGACGAGCTCCGGGCGGAAGTGATCGCGCACGCGCCTCAGGTAGGCAGGCGTGCCGTCGGCGCCGAAGCCGACGGTGGGCGCCTCGGCCGCGCCGAGGTTCGAGGTCATCACGATCACGGTGGAGCGGAAGTCGACGTCGCGACCTTGTGTGTCGGTCAGCCGGCCTTCGCCGAGGATGCCGAGCAGGAGGTCGAAGAACTCTGGGTGCGCCTTCTCGACCTCGTCGAACAGCACGACCGAAAACGGCTGCGCGCGGACACGGGCGGCGAGGCTGTAGCCGTCGCCGTTGCCGCCTACCTCGAGCAGCCGCTGGCTCGCGCCGGGGAGCTGATATTCGCTCATGTCGAGGCGCACCAAGCGGTCTTCGTGGCCGAGCATCACGCGCGCGATCTGCTTCGCGAGTTCCGTCTTGCCGACGCCCGTTGGACCGACGAACAGCAGCACGCCGAGCGGCCGCTCGGGATCGGCGACGCCCGCCTTGAAGCGCGTCAAGAGCGCGGAGACCGTCGCGCACGCCGCGTCTTGTCCGATGACGCGCGCGGCGAGCTCGCGGCCGAAGTCGGCGCGCGAGCGGATGATGTCGTCGCTGACCAGCGCGAGCGGCAGGCCGGTCTGCCGCGCGAACGCCTCGCTGATGTCGCTCGGGTAGAGGCTCTTGCTCTCGGCGCGCGCGGGATCGGGGACGAGCGTCTCGAGGAAGTGGAAGCCTTTGCCGGGGAACGCGCTGGTGCGGACGGCGATCGCGAGGTGTGAGACCAGCCGCCGATAGGCCTCGAGGTGTAGGACGACCTGCGGCGCGCGTCGCTCTTGGTAGGCGCGCAATAGCGCGGGCATCTCGCCCGGGCGCGCCTCGCTCAGGTGGATCACGTGCAGCTCGGCGCACAGCTCAGGGTGCGAGCGCTGCGCGCGCTGCCACTCGCGCTCGTCGCACTCGGCGACGAGACGCAGCGTGCCCTGGCGGATCCCGGGGACGAAAAAGTCGGCGATGCTGCCGCCGCCGGGCTGCTCGCGCGTGAACGCTGACAGATGGTCCACGTGGAGAAAGTCTTCCTCCGAGCTCAGCTCTTCGACGATGCGCAACACGCGCTCTTGCCACTGTCCGAGATACTGCATGCCAGAGACGATGCGCTCGGTGGAGGTCGACCAGAGGCGCTTGCGGCTCGCGTCCTTCGACTGCGGCCCGAGGTAGCGCGCGAGCAAGCGAACCCACGCCGTCTTGCCGGTGCCCGACGGACCGACGAGCACGATCGAGCGCAGCGGTCGCACCTCGACGAGCGCCAAGTGCTCGCGCTCGAGCTCACCGACGGTGATCGGCAGCTGGCGTCGCTTGGCGCGCACCACCCAGTCCTCGGCGACGTGGCTGAGCTCTTGGAACTCGCGCGCGTCGAGCTCTTCGGGCGTCGGATCGTTGGCGCGACCTTTGGCCCACGAAGGCAAGCGCTCGACGACCGTCTCGCTGCGGCCGTGCTGAAAGTGCAGCAGGCCGTGCCCCGAGGTGCCGAGCAGCTCGGCGGAGATCAGCTGGCGGATGAGCGGCTGCGCCGAGCGCTGCGTCTCGCAGACGAAGAACCAGCCGAAGCGCGGCAGCATCACGCGCAGCCCGCCGCGCGGCATCTCGAAGATGGCGTAGCCGAGGCGCAGCGCGAGCGGCTCGTCGGCGATCACCGGCGTCTTTTCGACGGTGCGCAGCGGGTGCACCGAGAGCACGATCTCGTGGTGCGCGACGTTGCCCTCGAACAAATAGTCGGCGAGCGCCTCTTTCCCATCGAGCACGCGCGCGCGCAGCGTGCTCTCGAGGAAGCGACACGCGTCTTCGTTGCTCTCGGCGATCGCCGTCGGCGCGGGGGGCCCGAACAGCCGCTCTTTGTGCCGCATCAGCGTCGCGGTGAAGTGACCCTCGACGTGGTGCACCACGTACGCGCGTAGCGACGGCTTCATCGTGACCCCGATTCGTCGACGTCGGATGCGATGTCCGGCACCGCGAGCCGGAGACGCGCGTGCACCGGCTCGAGCACCAGCGCCGCGCGTCGCACGCGCGCGACGAAGACATCGCCGAGGCGCAGATCTTCGATCGTGACGTCGAGCGCATCGCCGACCCGATGTTGAACGCGCAGCGTGCGCAGCCGCGGCAGCAGCGGCAGCGGTGGCGCGAGCGGCGTCGTGCCGGCCTCGAGCGCATCGCGAAACGCGACCTCGGCGCGATCGATGCGCGCGAAGGTGTCCTCCAGCGCGCGCAGCGGATCGTAGGGGAGCAAGCGCACGGTGATGAGCTCGGGCGCAGCATCGTCAGTGATGACCACCTGCGTTCCGAGCTCCGATGCGAGGCGCGCGCGCGCACCCAAGCCGACGACGCGCATCACGACTGCGACCAGCGGTGTCGGCGTCCCGAGCGCGGGATCGCGGATCGCCTGCACGACGCCGTCACGCGTGCGGCCGTGGGCCTCGTCGATCTGCCCGCCCCAGCGGCCGATCGCGGCGGCGAGCGTGAGCACGAACGACGCCGAGGTGGCGCGCTCACCGACGCCGCTGACCAGCACGTCGACGACGTGCGCACCCGGCTCCTCGAGCGACGCAGAGAGCGCGCGGCGGATCGACAAGAGCGCTGCGAGATGTGCACGCAGCGCCTTTGGCCCAGCGTCGCCGCGCTCTGCCGACTGCGTCGCGATCGCGAGCTGCGGGCGATGCTCGCGGTGCCAAGTGCGGCCGCGCTCGACGCGCAGCCCGCGCTCGAAGTCTTCTTCGTAAGCCTCGCGCGCCCAGATCTCCTCCGGCTCGAGCAGCGCCTGATGTTCTTCGCGCAGCGCCTCGAGCTCGCTTACCGCGCCCTCGAGCGCGTAGATCGTCGCGCGGTCGCTCGCGGGCGTCGTGCGGCGCGCGCGACGCAGGCTCTCGGTGACGTCGGAGTGCTCGTCGAACAGCGGCGCACCGACGCGCTCGATCAGGCTGCGCAGCGCGTCGACGTCCTCTGCAGGCGGCACGTCGAGCAGCGTCGGCGCTTCGAGCGGCGTCTCCGTCATCAGCTCGGCGTGCACCGCGAGCTCCGCGCTTCCGTCTGTCGTTTTCCTTACGTAAACAACCAGCGAGCGCTGCTCGGCGGCACCTTCGCGCGCGATCTGGTCGGCCAGCAGCGTGCCGATCTTCGACTCGAGCCAGCCCTTCACCGAGCGCGCTCCGCGGCGCGCATCGAACGCCTCCGCGAGCGCGAGCTCGACGACCGCTGCCGTCGCGGAGACCGCGATGCGGCGCTCCGTCAGGCCGCGCCGCGAGAGCAGCCGGCCGAGCTCGCGCCGCACGATCGCGCGCGCCATGTCGGCGTCGAGCGGACGGAACGGCACGATGCGATCGATGCGATGAAACAGCTCGGGCGGGAAAAACTCACGCACCGCGCGGGCGACGTCGTGCATGACCTCGCGCGCGTGATGTTCGTCCTCGGTCGCGAAGCCCGCGCGCGCATCCGGACGTGCGCCGAGGTTCGACGTCATCAAGATCGTCGCGCTGCTGAAGTCGGTCGTGCTGCCGCTCGGATCGGTGAGGCGGCCTTCATCGAAGAGCTGCAGCAGCAGATAGAGCACGCTCGGGTGCGCCTTCTCGATCTCGTCGAACAGCACCACGGAGAACGGCTGCTCGCGTACCCGCGCCGCGAGTCCATCGCCAAAGCCATCGGCGCGATCGCCGAGCAGGCGCGCCGCGGATCCGGCCACCGCGTATTCCGCCATGTCGAAGCGGACGAGCCGGTTGGCTTTCCCGTAGAGGTTCTGTGCAATCCACTTGCTCGTCTCGGTCTTGCCTGTGCCGGTCGGTCCGGTGAGCAGATAGACGGCGCGCGGCCGTCGCGGATCGGTCATGCGCGTCTTCAGGCGCAGCGCCAGATCGACGACCGCGCGCGCGGCCTCTGCCTGACCGACGACCTCACTGACGAAGCGCGCCTCGAAGCGCTGCGGGTCGAGCGCGCTGCCATCGAGCAGCGCGAGCGGCATGCCGGTACGCTCGCTGAGCACCTCGAGCACGAGCGCCTCTGGGCTGAGGTGCGGTGGCGCATTCGCTGCGCTCGGTGCATTCGCGGTGTTCGGCGCGCGATCGCGCTCCGCGAGCAAGCGCGCGGCGAGCCGCGACAAGACGTGCATCGACTTCTGCGGCTCGGCGACGCCGGCGAACAAGGAGCGCGCTTGTTGCACCATCACCGGCAGAGTGAGCGGATCGATCTCGATGCGCCGCGACTTCTCGCCTTCCTCTTCTTGCGCGGTCGCGTCGCGCTCGAGCTGACGCACGCGGTGGAACAAGAGCGCCGCGGTCTCGTCCGGATCCGCCGGTGGCAGCGCGATCGGCGTGAGCAGCGCGGCGAGCCGCGGCGCTTCGTCGGCGAGGCGCATCAGCCCGCGTGGGCTGGTCTCGCCCCACACCGCGACCTCGCCGCGCGCGATCGGTCCCTCGAGCAGATCGGCGAACGAGCGATCGCTCTCGCGCGAGCGGCCGACGGATCCGAGCAGCGCCACGTCGTCGAACGCGAGCACGGCGCGATGCGCGCGACACTCGTCGAGGATCGTCAGCAGTCGCTTCTCCCACTCGCCGAGGTGCGTCATTCCCGCGAGCACCGTGCGCGCCGAGAGGCGAAACACGCGCGACGTCTGATCGAGGTTGCGTGTCACCGCGTAGCCATCGTGCTCGAGCAGCAGCTCGGCGGCGCGCTCTAGCGCAGTGGTGCGTCCGCTGCCCGGCTCGCCGACGACGACGAAAGAGCGCGTCGTCGGCGCGACTTGCCAGGGCGCACCGATCGGCGCTTGCGACGTCCGCGCGGCGCCGATGAACGACGCGCTGAGCGCCCGATCGAGCGCTGGCCGCCGCTTGTTGAGCGTGGCGTCTGCGGACGCCGCGCGTCGCGTCAGATCGACCCCTACGCGCTTCAGCTCGACCAGCGCCGGACGCACTGGCGTGCTCGACGCGGCGCGTTCCTGACCGCGCTCAAGTGAGGCGATGTGCTCACGCAGGCTGCGCACTGGCGCGTCGATCGCGAGCACGTCGAGCCGCTCCTTGCCGCGCACCTTGAGGCGCTCGATTTCGTCGTCGTCGAGATCCGCCCACAGCTTCGCGAGCACGCGCTGCAACGTCTCCACCACCGGCTCACCGTGCTCGAGAAGCACGCGCCCCTCGGGGCGGTACGGGTGGTGATAGACGCTGACCCAGCGGCCCGTCGAGAGCGCGCGATATTCGACGACAAACGAGAAACGCCCCTGCACGTCGCGCCGGCCTTGTTCGCCGCGCAGCGAGAGCGCGAGTCGATGTTCGATCAAGTAGAGCGACATCGCCGGCGGCATCGCCGAGCGCTCCGCCGGCGCGATCTCGGCCAGCCGCGTGCGCAGCGCATCGCCAAATGCCTTCTCGACCTTTGCGCGGGTGCTGCCGTGGCTCTCGATCGGCAGGCGCCACGCCATGCCGACGCTGGTCCATTGTAGGAGACCGTGGTGCTGACGCGCGAACACGTGGACTCGGTGCTCCATCGCTCAGCCACCCTCGTCCATCAGCTGCGCGACGATCGCGAGCCGCGGCAGCCCGAGCACCCAGCGGCCGGGCGCGTTGCTCGGCGCGTCCGGTGGATCCATCGCGATGTCCATGTCGGCGCCGTCGAGCACGAGCAGGCGTCGATCGAGGTCGACCAGCAGCTGCGGCTTGCTCGGGATCTGCGCGAGCTCAGGCAGCGTCGCGCGATCGTTCTCTGGCAAGGTCGACGGATTCGCGAACAACACATCGTGCGCGACGCCCGCTTGGCGGAAGCGCACCAAGCCCTCGAGCGGACGCGTCAGCGAGTAGATGGCGGATCCTTCGAGGCTGAGAAACACGCACGCCGGCCGCGGGCCCCACGATGGCGCGGTAAGTCGCGGACTGCTGCGCAGAAACGTGAGCGCTTCCTCCGACGTGAGATAGGGGCCCCACGCGCGTGCCTTTGGCCACGCGATACGCGCGACGTCGGCAGGTGTCGGTCCGATGCCGGCCGGCATGTGGATCGCGACCGAGAACACTTGCGGCGCTTGCAGCAGCGGCAGCAGCGCGAGACCGAGCGCCTCGCTCGATCGGCCGAGCACGGTGAGCGTGCGCTCGACCGTGTCTTCTTCGCCGTCCCAGGCGAGCGCCGCGCGGCACACGGCTTCTTCGAGCTCCCACGCGGCCTGGCGCGCATCGGGCAGCAGGTGTGCGGCCTCCTGATCGCGCGCGACGGCGATCAGCGCGCGCTCTTCCGCGAGCTCGATCCGCGCGAGCAGCGCGTCACACGCGTCGAGACGTGCGCGCAGGTAGCCGAGCCCTCCCTCGAGGCCGTCGCTGCGCTTGTCGTCGCCGCGCCGCCGGGCGCGCGCGACCTCGGATACCAAACGCGCGACCTCGGTGCGCATCGCGTCGATGCTGCTCAGCCGGCACCAGCGCGACGCGCGGCGGCGCATCGCGGTGAGCACGCGCAGCGCCTCGCGATCATCGGGCGCGCGGCGAACGCTGCCGCGCCGCTCGAGCTCGAACGCGAGCCCAGCGCGCTCGATGCGCTCGTGAGTCGGCCGCGCCGGCTCGCTCGCCAGGCGCACCTGCAGCGTCTGCAGCGGCGCGGGCGCGCGCGCGAGCACCGCGGCGACGCCGAGCACCAGCGTGTCCTCGAGCGCACGTCGCAGCGCGCGCGCGCCGCCTCCTGCCTCCATCACACCGTCGATCACGCGCTCGAGCGCGGGAGGGTCCACCGTGAGCGTGTGCGTGCCGTCGACGAGGCCGGCGCGTCGCTCGATGCCGCGCAAGAAGAGCCGCGCGATGTCCATCGCCTCGCTCTTGCGCAGCGCGCGAAACGGCACGATCTGATCGATGCGATTGAGGAATTCCGGGCGAAAGTGATCGCGCACGGCGCGCAAATAGCGCTCGCGCCTTTGCCGTACGGCGTCGTCGTCGCCCTCGTCGCCAGGCTGCGCGAAGCCGAGCAGCGGACGATCGGAGCGCGCGCCGAGGTTCGACGTCATCACCACGATGCAGTTGGTGAAGCTCGCCGTCTTCCCACGCGCGTCGGTCAAGCGACCCTCGCCGAGCACCTGCAGCAGCAGATCGAAGACGCCCGGATGCGCCTTCTCGATCTCGTCGAGCAGCAGCACGGAGAACGGTCGCTCGCGCGCGCGCCGGGTGAGCAAGCCGTCCTCGCGATCGGTGCCGCGGATCAGCCGCTCGGCCGCCCACGGATCCATGAACTCGCTCATGTCGAAGCGCGCCAGCGCATCCGGGCTGCCGAACAGATAGCCCGCGAGCGCACGCGCGAGCTCCGTCTTGCCAGTCCCCGTCGGACCGACGAACAGAAACGTCGCGATCGGCTTCCCTGACGGCGGCAGCCCGGCCTTGACCACGCCGAGCGTGCGCGCGACGAGCTCCACCGCGTCCTCTTGGCCGATCACGCGCGCGCGCAGCGCTGCGGCGACCTCGCTTGGCGGCATCGGCAGATCGTCGCGCACCAGCGCCGGCGGGATCCCGACGCGCTCCGCGAACGCATTCACCAGCGCGTCGCGCTCGATCAGCGGGAGCACGCCGTCTGCGTCACGCGGCGCCGGGAGCGCCTCGATGAGCGCGTCGAGCGTGCGGATGGCCTCACCGGGCAGCGCACGATCGGAGAGATAGCGGCTCACCAGCGGTACGAACGCCTGCAGCGCGTGCGCGCTGACGCGGCGCGTCTTGCTCGACGGCAGCGGCCCGTGCGTACGCAACAAGACCTCGAGCGTGTCGGCCGGGCTCATCGCGTCGACACGTACGCGCAGCAGAGTTCCGGCGAGCCGTCGATGGCGTGACTCCAGGCGATCGAGCTCCGTGTCGCGGATCTCACCCACGAAGCGCACGCCCCGTGACTCGAGGAACGGCGCGATGGCGGCCGCGAGATCGACGGGACTACCCGCGCGCTCGAGCGCGAGCCCGCCCAGATCTTCGACATAGATCGTCGCATCGAGCAGCTCCGCCGCGCGGAAACACACATCGACGCGCGTCTGCCACTCGCCAAAACCGCCGTCGCCGGCGAGAAAGCGCGCCAGCGGGATCGCGTACGCAGAGCCCGGCAGACTCCCGAGCACGTGCCCCAACACCGCGCTCTTGCCAGCGAGCTCCGGGCCGCGCAGCAACACCGCGAGCCGCTCCTTCGACGAGAGCAAGCGCTCGAGCTCGGCGATCTTTCTGCTGCGCAGCACGGGCGCGACGCTGTGACCGAGACGACGCCCCATGCGCTCGAGCACGCGCTGGCTCTCTTCGCGGCGCTGACGCTCGGCCTCCTGCGCACTCGGACCACCGCCGCTGCGCGCGCTCAGCTCACCTCGCTGCACGGAGAGCGCGAGCCGATGAATACGCGTCGCCAAGGGCGGCTGCGATCGCAGCACATCGAGCGGCGTCTCCGCCGTCGCCGCGATCATCCGCTGCACCTCGTGCGCGATACACGCGTCGAGCGCGGCGTCGTCGTCGAGCGGCACCGCGTCCGGAACGCGGAACACATGATCCAGCACCGGCACCACCACCCACGTCTCGAGCGTCCCGCTCGGCAGCGGCGGCCGCGCCGCGCTCGCATCGCGCGTCGCACTCGTCACAGGCGCGTTCGGCGAGTGCTCACGCGCGAGCGAGAGCGCGTGCGTGCCGAGCACCACACACGCAAAGTCGACCGGCGTCGGCGCGCGCTCGTGTACCGAGAGCGCGAGCGGCACGCAGATCATCCGCAGCGCGTGGTGCCCCTCGGTGCCATACGCCGCCAGGCTCGCGATGTCGGAAGGCGCGGCGCGCTCGAGACGCTCTTCGAGAAAGCTACCGAGCTCCGCGAGCGCCTCCGCCTCTTCGCCATGCGTGAGAAACGCGCGCGCAGTCAGCGGCGCGACACGCACGCGATCTTCGCCCAACGACTCCACGACGACCGGCACCACGAGCGCGAGAGAGCCTGACACCGGCCGGAGGATAGCCGAGATGCGCCGTCAGGCTTCTGTGCGCGTGCGCCGGGCTGATCAGCTCGACGCGGACCTCTGGGCGCGCGCGACGCCAGAGTAGCGACTCAACGCGGCGCTCGAACTCTCCTTGTAGGCGCACGCGCTCTCGCGGGCCCGCGCACATGAGGATGCCGATGGATCTGCCCCGCGACTTCGAGGAACTCCTTGCGGCGTTCGGCGACGAGGGGGCACGATACGTGCTTGGGCGGATACGCGGTGAGCCTGCATAGGCGGCCGCGATCCACGAAGGACGTCGACTCCTACATCGACGGCGGCGACAATATCCTGCGCATCGCACAAGCGTTGCAGCGGTTCGGTGCACCACCGACTGTCGTGCGCGCGGCGATGTCGCTCGGTGACGATGAGTTCGTCTTCATGGGCAAGCCTCCGCTACGCGTCGACTTGACCCGGGATATCAAGGGTCTGCCGAGCTTCGACGAGGCGTACCGTCGAAGTGTCTGCTTGCGCTGGGGCACGCGAACGGTGCGCGTCGTCGCGCTCGACGACCTGCTGACCGCCAACCGCGCCGCCGGACGCGCGGTCGATCGCCGCGACGTGGGACCCGATGGTCAACGAAAACGATCCAGCGCTGCTCCGAGAGCAGACGCTCTACGTGACAGGTCCGCCCGACCCGATGTGATCAGCTCCGAGCGACGCAATCGAGTCCTCACCGCAGCGTCGAACCACCCCGATGTCGTTTTGGACATGGGATGACCTCCTGCGCCCGATTCTCGTCGGAATCCCGAGGCGTCCCCATGCTTCCTACAAACGACTATACGCCGTGATTCATCGGCTCCGCGCGCCTA
>Ga0105047_10016961_pt1 | contig 11388 bp, 6 predicted proteins | sample MAT04_FD_78384 | JGI IMG/M metagenome (GOLD analysis project Ga0105047, IMG submission 78384) | Freshwater microbial communities from Lake Fryxell liftoff mats and glacier meltwater in Antarctica - MAT-04 (megahit assembly) | ecosystem: Environmental > Aquatic > Freshwater > Ice > Liftoff... | reverse complement strand
TAAAAACGGATCTCCTACTTGGACGGCGGGGCGGTCATCCATTGATTTTTCGGTCAATTCTGCACTGGCAAAACTTGCTCCTCCCATGCCATCTCTGCCGGTAGTTGAACCGACATAAAGCACAGGATTTCCGATTCCCGATGCGCCAGATTTAACTATTTCTTGAGTTTCCATTAAACCCAAGGCCATGACGTTAACTAAGGGGTTTTCAGAATAAGCTGCATCGAAGTAAACTTCGCCACCAACTGTGGGTACGCCGATGCAGTTATGAGTAACGATGCCCGAAGTAGTAACAAACAGGTGAGTATTGTCTACTTCAACATCATAAACATCGCATTCATCAACTACGTTATTTTCTATGCTTTTGATTTTGACAAAGGCTAATTCATTAGAGATTGCATAACGCGGGAATGAATGTTTTGTGCCGTCATAACACTTCAAAGCATTAGCTAACTGTGCGTTGCGCTTTTCTCCAAATACATTACTTAATGCTGTCAGTCCAGAAACATTACAGACTTCTAATTGCCACATTGGTAAAGTCTGAAATGTGCGACCTTGAATTTGTCCTTCACCAGCCGCTCGATAATAGATATACGGAATAGCTCCTTGAGTCTGAATTAGCATCACAGCTTGCTCAAAAAGCTGGCGACTTGTTGTGGAAAAACATATCTTGGCATGACTCCCATGAGTCATTGTCGTTAGCGAACCGTCCCCTCGCAGCAAACCTTTTAGCGCTTCCTGCTGTAAAGAGCGAGGCCATTGAAACACAAATGCTGGAAAAGCTTTATTACTTGCACCAATGCCACATTTCCAAACATCTTTTAAAAGGTAGCCCAGCAACCATGAAGTTGCACAAACAGCAATGGTGGATTCGCGTTGTTCCATACATGGATTCAGACCTAATTCTTTCAGCCCTCGTACAACATCATTGACATATTCTTGTTCGTGAAGACCAAAAGTGAAAATGATTTTGTAAGTGTTGCCGTTTTGAGAAACACAGCCTTCTGATAGGTAGTACCCGAGCAATCTTGCAAACTGTTCGTTAGCATCGATTACTGCTTTCATGTAGTTAGATTTACCGCTTCTGCGGTACAGACAAATCTCGGTGCGCGAAATGTTGAGGCATGGTTCTAATTTGAGAAAGTGCGAAAGTGGCAGAAAGCGTTGTTTCAAATATCTGCAACGGCTACTGGCGCTAGGTTCTATCTCTTGTAATGCTGTTTTTACGGTTTGATTGGGTTGCCACTTAGAAGGTAGGGATACATATGTATTGCGATCGTTTTTATGTGGATCGTCCAAAGTTTCGAGCAAGTCTAATGCTAGAACATCGCTAGGCGAATCAAAGTCTATTTTTGGCAGATCTATAAGCAGCGGAATTAGATCGCCAATTTTTAAAAGTTGTGCTGCGCGAATACACCATTCTCCATTTTCTAAAATTAATGTTGGATGATCGGGAGTGATAGTAATAGTTCGACCCAATGCGGTGCGAATAGTCATCAAATTAGTGGCTTTTCGCTTAAAAATTCGACGTACTGCTTGCCAACAACTTTGCTGCGTGTCAGGATCTAAAGAGAGGGTTTCGATCGGCACAGAGGGTTCTAATTCCGCTGTTATTTCACCGGATAGCAAATGCGATTCAACAAAGTTGCCAATGGTATCAAAATGTACCCCCTTTTCATCGCGCCATATAAATGTTTCGCTGGGAATTAAGCAGTTTCCGTAGTGACTGATTCCCGATACTACGCCTTTGAATAATCTCTGGGTTTTGCTATCATCTAAGTTGCCGAAACGTAGAGAGTTTAAAAGTGCGATCGGGCGAGCACCCATTGTGAAGATATCGCGGAGAATCCCGCCTACTCCTGTTGCAGCGCCTTGGAAGGGTTCGACTGCTGAGGGGTGATTGTGGGATTCAATTTTGAAGGCGAGTTGCAAGCCGTCTCCCAAGTCTATGACTCCGGCATTTTCTCCTGGCCCGACGAGAATGCGATCGCCCTCTGTGGGAAACTGTTTTAATAGTGGTCGCGAATTTTTGTAGCAGCAGTGTTCGCTCCACATCACGCCGAACATTCCCAATTCAGCTTTGTTGGGATGGCGGCCGAGACGCTGAACGATTTCTTCGTATTCTTCTGGTTTAAGTCTTTCGGCGGCAATTTGTTCGGGGGAAAATGGGAGGTTTGACATAATAATTGCGATCGTTTTGTAGATTTTACACCCGTATTAGGGATTTTGTTAATCAGGAATTAAGTATCAAGATCCAAGAAACCGGGTTTTTTATTGAATCTGAGGGTGGGATCGCGTCTTTTCGTAAAAAACCCGGTTTCTGACCACACCTGCGTCCAGGACTGTTAATGCTAATTTCTAGGAAGAGTTTCTTGATAACAGCGTTCAGATTTTAAGTTATGGCAGGGATTGAGGGGGCTGCATTGTTGGTAACTTAATGTCAAAGGTATTACCAGTTTTTTGTGGCTCCGATTAGCTCCTAGCACGCGATCGATTATACAGGTAAATTGAGAACTTACCAAATATCCGATAATAATTGACATATATCTTGTTTTCTGCTAGAGCAACCGCCCCCGACGGTTAAAATGTTCTTAATTCCTCAAACCCTTGCTTGATATTACTTCTATCCGTTAAATCCCTTACAGAATCCGTTGCCGAACTTCCTTCTATCCGTTACATCCGTTAAATCCCGTACATTGCTCGTTGCCGAACTTCCTTATGACTCAAAATCTCAATTTTGCCAACCAAAACTTGCGGAACCGTTCATTTAAAGGGCTTGACTTGTCTGGGGCGAACTTCAGCGGTAGCGACATTCGAGGCTGCAATTTCACCGGGGCGATTTTGAGGGGAGCAAATTTTCAGGGTGTCAGAACCGGACAAAGCCGCCGACGGGTACAAAAGTTGATTGCTAGGGCTGGTGTAACTGCGGTGACAGTGACTGCTGCTGGGGCTGTGATGGGACTGATTGGCGGGGCGGATGCGGGGGCTGTGGCGGTGGCTGCGACGGCTGCGACGGCGATTGCTGCGACTCGGGGCGAGGCGGGAATTGTGGCTGGGGCTGTGGCTGGGGCTGCTGCTGCGATCGGCGCTAACGGTATTGTGACATTTTGGGGCGGGGATACTCTGAGGGGAATTGTTTTGTTTTTGGTTTCTGGGGTGATGCTTGGCTTAACTGCGATCGGCTTTTTTATTGCTGTTGAACAGATAGAACAATTGTCGGTAACGTCGTTTAGAAAAGCTGATTTGACTGGTGCTGTATTCGATGCGGGGGCGGTTCTCGATGCTGATTTTTCCGATGCGCGAGGTTTACCGTGGTAAGCTGCAAAATCGACTTTTTGCATAAATCTTTGATTGATACAGAAACCGCAGATTTCAGGCAGATTAACGGAGATTAACGCAGATACATTTTAAGAAAAGTGGGCGATTGAAACCGCCGTCTGCATCTTTTCTGATAAAATAGTATGGGAGTGCAAAACATTGAATTTATGACTAAGTTCCCCCACGATCAGTTTGCTAAAGAATACCTTCAAGAGTTATTGTCGCCTCTCGGAGAAGTAGAAACTAGCAAAGATGTCACCGCTGAAGTCAGAGAAATTGATGTCTGGTTTCAACCAACTTCTTTTGATGGCGAATATGTTCAGAGTTTGGGTTTATTGGGTAAAATGGCTGCTACTGTAGCTGTGATTGAGCCGTTTCGCAATCCGGTTAATATTGAGGGAATCTTCAGTTGTGTAGTAAAACTATTAAATAGTAGGGCAAAACTGGGGCGGCAGACTAATCGAGAAGACCAGCGTTTAGAAGAAAGACAATTGCCGAGGTTGTGGATTTTAACTCCCACTGCTTCGGAACTTTTACTCGACAGTTTTGGTTTTCGGGCTCCCGAAGAGTCAGAGGGCTGGGGGAAAGGCGTTTATTTTTTAACTGAGGTTTGGAGAGTCGGACTAATCGCGATTCACCAGCTACCGAAAGTCCCAGAAACTATGTGGTTGCGGATGTTGGGCCGCGGACGGGTACAGGAACAGGCGATCGCCGAACTAAGTGCATTGCCTGTGGATAATCCACTCCGAACTAACGCGCTACAATTATTGTACATCTTGCAGGCAAATTTGCAAGCGAATACACCACCTATTCCCGCAGGGGATGATGAAGATCAGGAGTTAGTTATGGCGATCGCACCTCTTTTTCAACAACATTTGGAAGCAGCAAAACAACAAGGTCAGGAAGAAGGACAGCGGATGATTTTGGAGAGCTTATTGCAGGTCAGATTTGGAGAATCAGACCCGCGAACTCTCACATTGATCGTCCCGATATCGGCTTTGCCTGTTGCCGAATTTACTGTGTTGCTAGTGCAGTTATCTAATTTTCCTGCGGGACAAAATGAGCACCAACAAGTGCAAAATTTGCTGGCACAAACAGTTCTGGAAAAATACTTCATTCAATCGGGACAATTAGAACAACTCCCGGTGAATCTCATCCCCGATATGCTGGCTTTATCTCCAGACAATTTATCATCGCTGTTGGCAGAATTACCTCAATTGTCGATGGCAGAACTGACTGCTAGATTGGCACAATCATTGACTTAGAAAAAATTAACTGACGGGCGATCGCCTGTCAGTATTGGGGCGGTTTCTCACAGACACCGCCCCTAAATTTTGGAGGTGCCAATAGCTGCGGTGATGCGCTACTGTAGTTAAGCAGGACTTACGCATCGAGACCAAAGAAACCGGGTTTTTTACCTAATTGGCGGGCTGCGACGAAGGACGATCGTCAAAAACCCGGTTTCTGACCGCGCTTGCGTAAGTCCTATTAATCATAGACTGTGCTCGTTAGTCCTTGTTTTTATGAAGCTGCGATCGTTCTTTTCTTTCCTCATTGCTGGCGTTTTGGCACTCTTAGGCTTGGGTGCAGGCGGTTTTTACTGGCTGTCCACTCAAACTCCCCTAAATTTGCTCGCGGGCGGGCCGACAACTACTCCGGCTGCGGCTGTGTTTGTCTCGAAACAAGCGCCTTTGTTGGTTTCAATGCTGGTAAATCCCGATCGCCTCGAAGCATTGCGGCAAGTTTTTGCCACTCCCGAAGCAAGAAGTCGATCGCACGCTGAATTTGAACAAATCAAAAAAAGCCTTCTCGCCAATACAGGCCTGGATTACAGTCGAGATATCCAACCTTGGATCGGTGACGAAATTACCCTCGCCGTAACCAATCCAGATTTCGACGATCGCGATCGCAGCAAGGGCGAACAAACCGGGTTTTTGCTGGCGGTTTCCTCCCAAAATGCCGATCGCAGCCAAGAATTTCTCAAATCCTACTGGCAAAAACAATCTCGTGTCGATAAAACAGTGCAGTCGGAACTATATAAAGGCGTTCAACTAAATTACAAAAAATTACCGACAGCCAAGCAAAAAACCGCTCCAATTTTGCCTTTCAACCCGCTTTTTCTGCCGAATTCAACTTTACCATCAAGTTTCGCGACGGCGGCAATCCGCGGCCGTTCGGCTTCTGGAAATAACCTAAATTTTGTTTTATTTTCCCACAGTCCGAATATACTTCGAGATGCAATTAACAACTTGGAAGCAGCCAACCTAAATCTCAGTAACAGTCCTAACTATCAAAAAGCTTTCCAACAGTTAAATCAAGGTAGAATAGCTTTAGTATTTGTCAATCTGCCGCAGCCAGCAACCGAGCAAAATCTCCAATTTTCCCCCAATTCCCTCGCAGTTGCTGTCGGAGTCAACCGACGGGGATTGCTGGCTCAAACTGCTTTAGTGACATCGCGAGAAAACACGGCTTCTCCCACACTCTCCGCACCAGTCCAAGCCTTGCAGTACATACCCTCAGCCAGTCCTTTCGCCGTCGCCAGCACCGATTTAAGGAATTTTTGGACTGATTTGTCATCGGCGGTCTCGACCAACGCAGAAGTCTCAAAATTAGTCGATCGCGCGATCGCAGACATTCAGCAACTCTGGGGCATAAACCTGCCGCAGGACATATTTAACTGGGTACAGGGAGAATACGCTTTAGCGGTGGTTCCGAGTTCGTCAAACACTCCCGACTGGATTTTTGCCGCCGAGAAATCTGCTGATGCTCAAAAGGCGATCGACAAACTTGATGAAATTGCCCGCAGCAAAGAATACAGCATCGGCAACTTTACTCTCAGAAATCAGAAAATTACCGCTTGGACGCAGTTGACAACGAGCCAGAGTTACGATAAAAAAAATAAGAGAAAAAGTGCGATCGAAACCGAGGCAAAAGGAGTTCGAGCCACAGTTGGCAAATACGAAATTTTCACCACATCAGTAGAAGCAATGGATGCAGCGCTCAAAGCAGCCGAAACAGGTTCTTTGGTGGCCAATCAAGACTTTCAAATCAGCATCGAACCGCTGCCGCCATCTAACGATGGCTATTTTTATTTAGACTGGCCCTCAAGCAGAGCAATTTGGGAAAAACAAATCCCGCTGTTGAGGTTAATTGAACTTTCAGCAAGACCATTTTTCGACCATTTGCGATCGCTCACCGTCACCAGTACAGGAGAAATAACAGGAATTCGCAAATCTACAATATTTATGCGGCTGAATTAGTCATTGGTCAGTAGTCAGTAGTCATTAGTCATTAGTCATTCACGGTAAGAAACCGGGTTTCTACGAGTTTTGGGTTGAGTGACGATAAATATTGAAATAAACCCGGTTTCTCATTGGCGCGCGTGAATCAGAAACCGGGTTTATACGAGTTTTGGGTTGAGTGACGATAAATATTGAAAGAAACCCGGTTTCTCATTGGCGCGCGTGAATCAGAAACCGGGTTTATACGAGTTTTGGGTTGAGTGACGATAAATATTGAAAGAAACCCGGTTTCTCAGGTTGGCGCGCGTGAATCAGAAACCGGGTTTCTACGAGTTTTCGTAACAGAAACGATAAATATTGAAAGAAACCCGGTTTCTCAGGTCGTGAGTGCACCTTACTCTACTTGTCAACTAATGACTAATGACTAATGACCAATGACTAATGACCAATGACTAATGACTACTGACAACTGACTACTGACAACTGACTACTAACTACTCAGGGTTGACTACTATGGGGTTGACTGGTGTTTTCGGCTTGCCAAAATAGGCTTGAAACACGTCTTTCGCGATCGGGGCCGCAGCAACAGAACCAAAACCGCCATTTTCCACAATCACGGCGATCGCAATTTCCGGCTTGTCAGCAGGCCCATAGGCAACATACAGCGAGTGATCCTGCTGTCCGATTACCTCGGAAGTCCCTGTTTTGCCCGCCGTCAGCGGAATCGAACCGTCATTGAGTGCCTGTCCCGTACCCTCGGAAACCACCGCGATCAATCCTTCCTTAACAACCTGAACTGTCGAAGGTTTCATCCCCGCACTTACCCGTTGAGTCTGTGGAGTGCCAGTCATAGATGTCAAAAGATGGGGCTTGACTCGATAGCCGCCGTTAGCGATCGAACCCACCATTACCGCCGCCTCCAAAGGAGTCACCAACACCAACCCCTGACCGATCGACATCGTTACCGTATCACCCGCATACCAAGGTTCTTTATAGATTTGCTCCTTCTCCGCTGGCGTCGGCATTTGACCGTAATCGCCACCGCCTAGCCCCAAAAGCGTCAAATCCGTATCCTTGCCAATTCCCAAGCGGTGTCCCCACTTAGCAATTTCCTCCGGCCCGGCACTCATCCCCACTTGATAAAAAAACGTATTGCTGCTGAAAGCCAAAGCCTCCCGAAAACCGATGTCGCCGTAACCGCCGCTGTGTTCCTTAAAATTCATTCCGCCCACAGTAATGTAAGAGGAAGTACCCACAATTGAGTCCGGCGAAAACTTGCCCGATTCCATCCCGGCAACGGAAGTCACAATTTTAAAAGTGCTACCGGGGGGATAGCCTTGCATCGCCCGATTCAAAAATGGATTTTCGAGGCCTTGAAGAGTTGCCCATTCATCCTTAGTAATTTTTCGCGTAAATAGATTGGGGTCAAAAGTCGGGTGGCTGGCCAGAACTAATACCCCGCCTGTTTTCACGTCCAGGGCAACTACTGCTCCCCGACGATTCCCCAGGGCTTTTTCCGCAGCTTTTTGCATGGGCAAGTCTATGGTTAGCTGCACTGCCTCGCCCGGTTTTGGGGGTGTCTCTCCCATCAGCCGCAATTCTTGATTTTGGGCATTTACCTCGATCAGCCGATCGCCCCAAACTCCCGCAATCCCCTTGTTAGAACTCGCTTCTATGCCCATCTGACCGACAATCATTCCCATCGGATATTCCGGGTGAGCTTTCAAATCTTCTGCGGTAGCTTCGCCAATATATCCCAAAACGTGAGCCGCCACACTGCCTTCGGGATAGTAGCGACTCGCTTCGGGCCGCACTTCCACTCCCCGCATTTGTCCCACCTGTTCTGCTAGCGGCACAAACACCTCTGGCGGCATCGCTTGCTTGATCCGCACCGGTCTGTAGGATAGAGGATCGACCTGTTTTATTTTTTGTAAAATTTCTTTGGCCGGGATTTTCACCAGCGGGCTCAATTTGTCTGCAGTCACTTTCCACTCTTCCGGCGTTTGTTCTTTCGGCCACAAATAGACCGATCGAGCTAAATTGTTCGCCGCTAGCAGCTTGCCTTTGCGATCGACAATATGTCCGCGATTTGCCGGCATTGGCACTAGGCGAACCCGATTGTTTTCGGCCCGTTCCCGGTTTTGCTTTCCTTGTACCAGTTGCAATTCCACCAGCCGACTAGCGTGCAGGCCCAGCAAACCCGTTGCCACCAGCATTAATACGATCGCCCGATGTATCGGACGCGACTGTTTCTTAGGAGTTTCCCCCAGAGTTTTGTCATTCGAGCGAAATCCTGAGAGCGAAAAAATTTCTCGTTGCATCATTCTATAGGTAGATGTCAAATCCTAGATTTTAGATTTGTGATTCTCAAGTTTGCAGTATACAGCATCAGACCGGGGCGATCGGCTTTCACTGTTAGGCGCAGCGGAACGATCGATCATAACTCATGACTAATAACTCATGACTAATAACTCATGACCGCTAACTAATCGTCCAAGCACCAAGAAATAGCCAGCACAATTAAGATCAGGCTCAGCCAATTAGGAAAGTGGAGCCAGCCGAATATATCGACAGGTAACATTATTAAACCCCATGTCAATAGGGAACCGATCGTCAACAGCAAAGCCAAAATTATCATATCGAGCATCTTGAGAGCGTATAATTTCGGATGTGAGCCGATCGCGTGTGGCAGAACTCGGAGTGGCACGATCAAGGGCGATCGCACAGGTGTAGTCCTGATAGAAATAAGGAACAGAAGCCAGAAGATTTTGAACTAATTTAAAAAAATTGTTCTTCCTCCAGAACTCAGATTCTTGGGGTGGCGATCGGTAAATTCTGAGTTGTGATTTTAAGTTGTGACAAAGGAGTATTGCCATGTTATTAAATCCGCGAACCCATTTCAAAAACGGTGTACTCTTGGCTGCGATCGGCGCGATCGCCACCCTCCCAGTTTTAGCAGAAACAGCCAACTTCGGCACTTTAACTTTATCGCGAGGTTTTGACTCCCCAACAGCAATGTTGAGAGGTTCCACAGGCGGATCGTACTCTCTATCTGCCATTGCCAACACCGATCGCCACAAAAACAAATGTTTGGGCTTTGCCACTCCTACTCCCGATCACATCATACTCTTGCAGCAAAACTTTTCAAAACTCACAATCCAAGTCAACAGCGGAGGGAAGGACACAACCTTAGTCGTACAAGGCCCCGGTAACAGCGTGCGCTGCGGAGACGATACAGGTCAGAATAAAGATGCCAGCATTGTTGATTCAGACTGGCAAGCAGGCTCTTACAGGATTTGGGTCGGTACTCTCGAAGCCGGAGTCAAGTCTAACTATACAATCTCAGTACAGGAATAGTCAGTAGTCAGTAGTCATTAGTCAGTAGTCATTAGTCATTTGTTGTCAGTTCCAATGCTCTTCGGCCCAATGCTCTTCGGCCCAATGCCCCATGCTCTTCGGCCCCATGCCCAATTCCCCATGCCCCAATTTCCCCAATCTGCCACTCTATTAATCTCCCACTCCCCCAATCTCCCGATCGGCCGATCACTTCCCATATCTAGTAAAATTGTAAAATTGAAAGTGGCGTGTTTAACCAAAATTGGGAACTCCGAAAGTGCTTCATACCCTTAAAGCTGACTTCAGTATAATTTTCGATCGCGACCCAGCCGCTCGCAACTGGCTGGAAGTATTGTTTTGCTACCCAGGTTTTCAGGCCCTAATGCTGCACCGCCTCGCACACTGGCTTTACGTACTGGGCCTTCCCTTCATTCCCCGCTTGATTTCCCACATTGCTCGGTTTTTGACAGGAATAGAAATTCACCCAGGGGCAACCATCGGCAAAAGCGTCTTCATCGACCACGGTATGGGGGTTGTCATCGGCGAAACAGCAATAATCGGCGATTTTGCCCTAATTTACCAAGGTGTCACCCTCGGAGGCACAGGCAAAGACAGCGGCAAGCGTCACCCTACCGTCGGCGAAAATGTAGTTGTCGGTGCCGGGGCCAAGGTACTAGGAAACCTGCAAATTGGCAACAACGTTCGCATCGGCGCTGGTTCCGTCGTCCTGCGCGATGTACCGTCAGACTGCACGGTAGTAGGGATTCCCGGCCGCATCGTATATCGATCGGGAGTGCGCGTCAATCCCCTAGAACACGGCAGTTTGCCAGATTCGGAAGCTGTGGTAATTCGCTCTTTGCTCGATCGCATCGAATCCCTCGAACAGCAAGTAAAAAGTTTGATTCCTCAAGCATCTGTCTCCTTAACTTCTGTTCCCAATTCCTATTCAGCATTTCCACATTTAAACCAAACCAACAATGTAGCCCTAGCTGAAAAAACCGAAGTTGCCACCACTTGTCAGTTAAAAGATAAAGCAATTCAAGAATTTTTCGACGGCACCGGCATCTAAAAATAGTTTTGAGTGTTGAGTTTTTCATTGGGAATTTTTCAACTTAAAACTTTCCTACTGACAACAGTCAACAGTCAACAGTTAACAGTCAACTGACTTCAAGGATTGACCGATCGCACAAACCAATTTCCCTCCCCATCGCGCCCGTAAAGCGATCGGTTCTGCGGTTCCCCCCGCAACTCCAACCAATCCACCGTTTCCGGTTCCAACAACAGCAAACAAAAATTAGGCAGCGGCTCGATCGCATCTGGGGAAGCAGCATCAAAAGCACTAGCATCCGCTTTATCTGCCCCCGGTGCCGGCCAAGCAAACTGCGATCGAGCCCCCTCAGAAAGCTCCCGCCAAGCTGTGCGGCGCGCTGTACACAACTCTGCATCTGGATAATCTGCCCCTACCAAAACTAGCTTTCCAGCAATCCGAAAT
>Ga0105047_10016960_pt1 | contig 11388 bp, 10 predicted proteins | sample MAT04_FD_78384 | JGI IMG/M metagenome (GOLD analysis project Ga0105047, IMG submission 78384) | Freshwater microbial communities from Lake Fryxell liftoff mats and glacier meltwater in Antarctica - MAT-04 (megahit assembly) | ecosystem: Environmental > Aquatic > Freshwater > Ice > Liftoff... | reverse complement strand
TTGTGGGGGCATGGTTGCCGCACGGTTTGGGCGACGGCTCGGGGGCCGGACCGGGCGGGCCGGACCGGGCGGGCCGGAACGCGAGCGGGCTGGAGGGCTGGGCGGGCTGGCGGCGGTGGAACCATGCTGCAACTGGGCCCCTTGTGGGGGCATGGTTGCCGCACGGTTTGGGCGACGGCTCGGGGGCCGGACCGGGCGGGCCGGAACACGGGCGGCCGCGCCGGTGGGTCAGTGGCGGGGGGTCAGTGGCGGGGGGTCAGTGGCGGGGGGTCAGTGGCCGCGCACTTGGGCGTATCGGTGACGAATGGCGGCGGCATCGATGGCAGCGTCGGGCCTGACCGAGTGGGGCTCGGGGACAGGCCAAGCTTCCAACACCTGCTCCGATGCGACCGTCCGAAGGGCCATGGCCGCTTGCACACAGGCTCCACGGGCCACGTGCTCGTCATCGCCGGGAACGGTGATGGTGCGTTGAAGGAGGTCGGCGGTCACCTGGCGGTAGGTGCGCGAACGGCTGCCCCCGCCGAGGAGAAAACGCCGTCCGTCGGGCTCGGACACGGGCACACCGGCGGCGGCGAGGGCATCGACGCCGTCGAGCAGTCCGCACACCACTCCCTCAAACCCGGCGCGGGCGATCGACGCGGCGGAGGTGTCGACTCGCAGGCCGGCGATCGCACCGGTGGCATTGGGGCGGTTCGGGGTGCGTTCTCCGGCGAGGTAGGGGAGGAACGTGACGCCTGCCGCGCCAGGTTGTGCCTCCTCGGAGGCCAGACGATCGAGCATCTCGATGTCGACGCCGAGCCAACGTGCCACCGCTTCCGTGGCCAAGGTGGCATTGAGGGTGCAGACCAAGGGGAGGAAGCCGCCGGTGGCATCGGCGAAGCCGGCCACGGCGCCGGAGGAATCGGCCGTGGCCGTCGTCGCCACGGCATAGGCCGTTCCGCTCGTTCCCAGCGAGATCGCAACGTCGCCGGTGCGCATGCCCAGGCCAAGAGCGGCCGCCATGTTGTCGCCAGTTCCGGCCGCGACGACTGTGTTGCGCCCACCCAAGCCGAGGAAGTCAGCCCCGCTCGCGGTGAGCGTTCCGGCTGCCTCGGACGGGCCGAGCACCGTGGGCAACGTGCTCACCCATCGGTCGGACTCCGTGCCGGTGGCAAGGGCGAGCAGTTCAGGACGCCATTGGCCGTCGGTCGGGCACCAGTAGCCGGTGCCTGATGCGTCGCCTCGATCGGTGACGAACCGCCCGGTGAGTTGGTAGGTGAGCCAGTCGTGCGGGAGGAGCAGGTGGGCGACGCGCCGCAGAGCTTCGGGGTGACTCCGAGCGAGCCATGCCACCTTGGTCACGGTGAAGGCGGCGACGGGAACCGACCCGGTGGCCGAAGCCCACTGCTCTGCCCCCTGTTCGGCGACCAGTCGATCCGCGTCTGGGGCGGACTCGGTGTCATTCCAGAGTTTGGCCGGATGGACGGGTCGCCCGTCGGCGTCGAGCGCGACGAGTCCGTGTTGTTGGGCGGCCACGCTGATCGCCACCACGTCGGCCGGGGCGAAGCCGCCGGCATCGATTGCCTTTCGGCACGCAATCCGGAGCGCCTGCCACCATGTGTCGGGATGCTGCTCACTTATGGGCGGGACCGTGGGAGCATGCGGCCCCCGCCCAGCGGCCACGAGGTCACCCGATTCGAGGTCGCGCACCTCCACCTTGGTGGACTGGGTGGACGAGTCGATGCCAAGCACGAAGGGCATGCCCGCAGCCTTGCATAGTGCTGTTCACCCGCTCGCCTGAGCGTTGCTGGCGCTCGGGGTTCCCGCCATGTTGGTGGGTATTCGTGCGCGAGGACGTAGGACGCGGGCCCACTTGCTGCCGGCGGTGGGGCCGAGGACACCGCGGACGGCCCGTACGGCCGACAGACAGCTCGAAGGATGGCGATCGGAGGACCGGTGCTGCGACCAGAAACGTTCGCCCGGCCTGGTGGGAACCATGGGCTTTCGGAGAACCGCCAAATGGCCTCCCCGCTGGATCATCTCCGCGGTGCTGGTCGCGACATCGCGGTCCGAACCGGGAGTCGGACGCGAGATACCGGGCGGGCATTGCCGTCGTTGACGGTCATCTCCGCCGCTCTCGGAGAAAGGCATGGGCGACTTAGAAGACGGGTTGGGGAGGCTGCATGCCGTCGGTGTCGCGTGCGGGGATCGGCAGGTCCCAGAGGGCAAGGAGCCGGCGAATGCGACGATGAAGACGCGGGGGCAATCGTTCCGCCAAGTAGTCGAGCATCTCTTGCGGTGATGCGGACTGGGCGAGCATGTGGCGGGCGAACGAACCATCGTCGAACCACAGAGCATCGGCGGGCGATCGGCCGAACCAATGGTTCGACCGTGTCGCGACCGTGTGCCGGAGATGGCTCCACGGCTCGCGGCGGCCGGCGATGTTGCCAAGGCGCCAGGCGAGCACGGAGATCTCGTCGTCGGAGATCACCGAACCACCTCGCATGAAACGCCCCGGGTTCTGGTTGAAAAGCAGGCCCACGAAATGGTGGTATCGGAGCACGTCGAGCCAGGAGAGTGTTTTGGCGTCGATCACCGCGTGCCCGTGAGCGCCGTTGCCGGTGGGGGTGACGGCGGTGCACACATCGTTGAGCCAGCGGGAGGACCATAGGGTGCGAATGTCTTTGGTCGGGGGTGCGGTGGGGAGTCCGAGCACTCGGCGGGAGAAGTCCTCCACTCGGCCGGTAGCGAGGTCGGCGGTGGCCGGGGTGAGGAGGCGCGGGCCGTGGGCGTTGCGCACCACCGAACTAGTACGTCCGCATCGGCCGACCATCGACAGCATGCGCACTCGTCCCGGGCCGACCGGGGAATCAGCCCACTCTGGCTTCGCCGTGGACGGCGGATGCGGGTCGGGGTCCATCGCCGCCACCTCAGGATTCGATGCGGCATAACGAGCCCAGCGAGGATCATCCGGGCCGTAGGCCGTACCCAGCGCGAGCAATCCGAATGCGAGCCAGTGATCGGGAGCAACGAGACCGATGAGGGACTCGACCGGGTCGTGTTCGTCGACGAGTGCTTTCACCTCGGTGGTGACCTCGTCACCATCGAACTCGGTGATGCCGATGAGCATGGGCGGATGGTCCCACCCGCGGGGATGGTGGAACTGCTCCACCAGATCGGTGACCGACTCGAGTTGGGCAGGGGAAAGGATCGTGCGGACAGGCGACATACGTGGGCCTCCAAGAAACGATGGATGTTGGAGGCGACGATGCGCCGGCCCAGCAGGTGACCGGCGGCGTGGAGTGGGTGTCGCGTGCCCGGCCGAAGTGTGACACATAGAAACATATGGAACAATAGGAAAGATTAGAAAAGATTGTCTGATATAACGTCAGGCCATCGGTGTGTACCCCGGAAGATCTCCCAAGGGCGTGCGCACCTGCACCTTGCATTCGGGGTTGCCTTGGAGCTTGCCGTGGCTCCAACGCAGCTCGCAGTAGCCGTCGATGGTTCGGATCAGTCCGGGGTTGAGCCGATCGGCGACCTCCGCCCGCCAGTCCACTACGGGTTGGCCGCGCTGCCCGGCACGTACGGTGAACTGACGGAGCTCGAAACGATCGCGCCACGTTCGGGTATCGGCGACGGCGAGGCGCACCGGCTCTTTCCCTTTGGTGCCAAGCAGCCAGTACGGGCCCCCGGAGATGCGGAGCATTCGGAACAACATCTGGGTGTGTTGCGATCTCGACGCTCGTTCGAGTCGATGACGCCAGCGCACGGCCGTTTCGATTGACACGGCTTGGCACAGCGTGGCGTAGGCCTCCGCCTCGGGACCGGCGACGCCGGCATCGTTGGCTCGCATGACGTTCTTGAGGACGCGTCGATCCTCGGTGTTGAGTCGATGCAGCTCGTTCGGGAGCGTGGGCAGGTTGGGTCGGAGGCGCACCTCTCGGTAGTACGCCATCAGCTCGCGGGGTGCCACCTCTTCGTACCAACTCGGCCGTGTTGGAGCATCGGGGTTGGCGAGGAGCTCATCGACCAGCGAACCCGGGGCGGTGTTGAGCACGCAGGTGGAGTCGTATTTGGCTTGAAGGAAATAGACGCCGTCGACCGTGATGTCGCGGGGGACATCCGAGTTCCACACGGCCTTGCTGCCGCCATCCCAACGGACGGAACGGGGAGGTCGGCCGCCGAGCACGGAGGTGCGAAAGGCCCGACCGTTGTGGAGCGCCCGAAGGAGCAGATCGCGCGACGCCCCGTGGGGTCCGAGGGCGACCGGTTCGAGCACGGGCCGCCACACCAACGCATCCAGCCCGGGGACGTCGCATTCAAGCAACCCGGCCGGCCAGCCACGGTCCGGATCGAACGCCAAGCCGACGGCCGTACCCAACTCGGTGAGGTGGGTGGTGTTTGAGGCCATGGCCTCAGTGGGCTTCGGTGGCCGGCACCGGAGCCACCCGGGCCGAGCTGGGCGGGGCCGTGCGGGCATGATCGGGGGTGGGGCGCGACCGGACGGGTGGTGGTGTGGGAACGTCGGCCCTGGCGACCGGCGAGCGCAGTTGGTTAGGGCGGGGAAAGCGGTCGACGGCCAACAGTGCCGACGGTAGACGCCGTTCCACGAGGAGCCGTGTGCACTGGGCGTCGCTCGCCACGTAGGCAGCCACCTCCTTCGCCGAGAGCTCGTGGATACGGGCGGCGTCGACCTCGATCGGCGACAGCCCGGCGGCGCGGGCGAGCACCTTGAGCCGGGCGCCGATCCCGAGTACTCGTGCGGTGTCGGCGCGGTACAGACGGTAGGCATCGAGATGCCCGTGGGCGTACCACGCGGCGCGACAACCCGATTCGATGCCCATCAGCGGCGCACCCCGAAGAGACAGCGTGGGATCGGCGGAAATATCGAGACCGAGCCGGATGCGCAAGCGGGCCGCCCGGTAGGCCACGAACGGGAGGTCGAACCCCGCCCCGTTCCAGGTGGCGATCACGCCGGGCTCGAGGGTGGCCAGGTGGGCGTCGGTGCGGGCAAGGAGGTCGGCTTCTTCCCCGTCGAACACGAGGTCGCCGGCAGACGCCGAAACGGCGATCGCCACGATGGCGGCGACCCGAGGATCGAGGCCATCGCAGGTGGTGTCGGTCTCGATGTCGAGACCGTAAATCGGGGTTCCGCCCGCGTTCATGGTTCGACCCTACCCAGCCTCACTGACACGGTCGGCGGTTCAGGGAGGCGTAACCAAGCTTCGAGTGTCAGCGCGGCTTGGTGGTGGTGGTGGCGGGGGGCTTGGTGGTGGGTACTGGGGCACCGTCGGGAGCGAAATCTTCGGGGGACGGCAACGTGCTCGGCAGGACGAAGAAGCGGGCACCGTTCACGGTGTTGGGAAAAACCCCACCGGCGAGGATGGTGACCGGCAGCACGCCCTTGGCGGGGGTCGCGGCGACGACCAAGGCGTCGCCTCCCGACACCGTGAGCCCCTGCGCGGCAATCACCACGACGGTGAAATCGCGCACCGGCACCTTGTAGGGCGACGACACGATGGTCTTGAATTGGCTGCCGTTGATCGACGAATGGTCGACCTTCACCTCGCCGATTCCGAATGCCGGCCACTTGGTGTCGGTCCGTCGCCACGAATCGGTGGTGAATGAAGCCGTCATCTTCGTGGCACCGGGCACGCGGAGCACGTTGGCTGCGGCGGCATCGGTCTCGGGAGCGACGACCTTGGTGATGAACGTGTCGGTTCCCACCTCTTTGTCGGTGGCGTCGAGGAGTGACACTTTCACCGTGACCCCTTCGGCGATCCAGTTGGTGTTCGGATTCCGATACACGATGCCCCAACTCACCTTGGTGTTGTCGGAGTTGGGCATGACACTCATCCCAGAGATCGTGATGGTGAGATCCTGCACGTCGGCGGGCCGGGTGCCCAGGGTGCGAGACGTTCCCGATGTGGCGCCGTCGGGAACGGTGCCGTTGGGCGTGGATCCGTTGGAAGTGGATCCGTTGGGCGCGGAGTTGGGCGTGTTCACGGGCGTGGTGTTCCCGGTGGGGTCGACGGCATTGTCGGCATCGTCGGCGGCGCTGCAGGCGGAAAGGACGAAGACAGCACCAATGATCAGCGCCGCGGTCGGGCGGAGTGGAGGCACCGGGGGAGACTAGTTCTGCGACCTGGAGGTATCGCCCCTAGAGCGGCGAGCAGGCGAAACTGGGAGGCGAGATGCGCGACCCATTTGTGGGTTGGAGCAGTCGTGGGGTGGCCAGAAGCGTTCGGTAGCCGGAAACGTTCGGTAGGCGGAAACGTTCGGGTCGGGCGAACAACGGCCCCGTGACGGGCGGCCGGCGAATGATCACAGGCGGACGGCGGCGAGTGACGCCACCTCGCTGCGTTCGCAATGGGTGAGCCGAACATGACCAAAGCAGGGTTCGCCGGCGAAGGCATCGACCAGCACCGTGACGGCGTTGTTTCGTTCCGACAGGTAGGGAGCATCGATCTGGCTGGTGTCGCCGGTGAACACCACCTTGGTGCCTTCCCCGACGCGCGTGAGGATCGTCTTCAGGGTGGTGGGTTCGAGGTTCTGGGCCTCGTCGACCACCACGAACGTGCCCTGCAGAGACCGCCCTCGCAAATAGGTGACGGCTTCGAGCGAGAGCTTGTCGCGCGACGTCATCTCGTCGATCACGGCGCGGGCGTCGGCGTGGGAACGAGTGTCGGTGAGGGCCACCAATGCATCGTGCACGGCGGTCATCCACGGATCGAGCTTTTCGTCAAGGCCGCCGGGGAGGAAACCGAGTTCGGCCCTTCCCACGGGAACGACGGGACGGTAGATCGACAGCTTGTCGAACGATCGGTTCTCCATCACCTGCTCCAGCCCTGCGGCCAGAGCCAGAATCGTCTTGCCGGTGCCGGCCATGCCGTCGAGGGCCACCACACGGACCGACGGGTCGAGCAGGAGATCGAGGGCGAACTGCTGCTCCTTCGACCGGGGACGCAGGCCCCACGCCTCGGCGGGGCGTACCAACGGCAGGATGCCCCCAGGGATTCGCCGCACGAGCACCGACTGGCTCCCCGCTCGGCAGGCGGCGAACTCGTTCACGGCGAGTGCCTCGATGCGATCGGCGTCGACCTGGGGGAGGTGCACGAGTGGGCGTCCCTCCGGATGGGCGTACGCCTCGTCGATGAACGCCGGCGACACGTCGAGGGTGGTCCAGCCCATGTTGCGCTCGTCGGCGCCGGCCCGATTGCGCCGCCGGTCGTGCTCGATGGCTTCGAGCCCGACCTGCGCAGCCTTGATGCGGAGGGCGGCATCGTTGGACACCACCACGGTTGGGCCGTTCGCCCGCTGGCCGAGGGCTGCCGCAAGAATTCGGTTGTCGGGCTTGGACGGGTCGAGGCCGAGGCTGGCCACCTCGTCGAGCAGCAATCCGTTGGTCTCGATTCGAATGGTGCCCCCGCCGGGGAGGACGACCGGGTGGCGAATGTCGCCGCCGTTGGCCTGCCGGAGATCTTCGAGCGTGCGGATCACTTCACGGGCGGCTCGGCCCACGTCGTCGACCCTGGACTTGTGCTGATCGAGTTCCTCGATGACGACGAGCGGGATTACGGCGTTCGCATCGGGGAAGGCCAGCACCGACTCAGGATCGGCAATGAGCACCGACGTGTCGAGTACCACCGTGGTGGTGGCGAGCACGCCGGAGGGAGTTCCCTCGGGGGAGCCGGGTTCCGACGAAATCACTGCCGGGGCGAAGGACGGGAACGGGAGGACGTCGGTCACAGGGGTCCAATCGGGGTCGGGCGTCGGCCACGGCACGGTTGGGGTGACGACGCAATGAGGGGCACCGGACGCATATCGAAGCCGAGGTGCGTGGTCACGTGGTGGATGGTCGGCTACGGTCGCCGCCCGTTCGGCTCGCGGAAGGTCCCGAGGCCGTCGTTCCGGAGGAGAACCATGCAGCCGGTAGGACCCTCGACCTCGAGCCCGAAACCCCGCCCCGCCACCAACCGTCGGAGTCGGTGCTCGAGTTTGCTCGCAAGCCTGAGCGTGGGCGTCGTGCTGATGGGCGCGGCGGCATGCGCCAAACCCAAGACCGACGTGGCAACCACAACGTCGTCGTCGATCCCCGGAGGTGGCGTGGCTGCCGGACAGGTGCCGCCAACCGTGGCGCCCACAGTTCCCGTATCGGTCGCGCCGAGGAAACCCGAATGCCTCGCCTCCGATCTGTGGGGCTTCGCAATCCTGAAAGCCACGGATCCCTCGCAGGCGGCGGGGCTCACGAAAGACGTGCTCGCCGCCAGCCTCCAGACCAATGCCGACGCCATCAAGGCGCTCGTTGCGGTGAACAGTTCCGACATCGACATTCGTACCGGCGTGGCCAAAAAGAAGCTCGACGGGGTGGCGCTCACGGAGGCCGACACTCAGGCGGAGAAAGACGCATCGGCAAGGCTCGACACCTGGTACAAGGCCACCTGCCCGGCCTGATCGCCTCGCCCGGTCCCCGCCCGGCGCTGGCAACATCGACGAATCTGAAGCTTGGCCGTCGAGGGGTTCGCACCCGGAGCGAGGCTCCGACGGCGGCGTTCCGTGAACTGGCCTTGATCTGGCCGCCGTCGGTCCAGGAATGGGAGTGATGGTATCGAGATGACGTTGGCGGGTAACGTGGGCGACCGCTCGGTGAACATCGGGCATCGAACACCCAGAGGTCAACCATGTTTGCCTATCTCGACGGCGGAAGTGTCAGCATGTTGGTGGGCGCCGTCGCGGCCGGTGCCGCAGGGGTCGGCGTGGCTATGAAGTCGAAGCTCGGCATGTTTCGTTCTGGCAAGGGCAAGGACGGCAACGAATCGTCCGCCGACGGCACCGACCAAACCAACGTCGATGCCGACGACACCACCACCTCTGAGACCCTCGACGCCGACACCTGAGAGACGCGATGACCTCAACAGATCCGGCGGTCGAAGCGGCAGCCACCGGGTCGGATCATGCGGCACCTGATCCGGACAGCACATCTGTGGAACCCACGCGGGCACGCCCCGGTTGGGTGATCCCCGTGGCTGTCGGGGCCGTGATCGCGCTGCTGGCAGGTGGCTTCCTGGTCGCCCTTGCGGTGGGCAACTCCCGCTCCGACTCCGGCCCCAGCGGCAAGGTGGGCAGTGGGCCCAACGTGCTGGTGATCATGACGGACGACCAAACCTACGAGTCGATGCGGGTGATGTCTCGCACCAACGAGCTCATCGGCCGCCAGGGCACCGTCTTCTCGTCGTACTACGTCAGCTTTCCGAACTGCTGCCCCTCCCGAGCCACGTATCTCACGGGTCAATACGCCCACAACAATGGCGTGCGAGACAACCTCCCACCGCTCGGAGGTTGGGCGGCGTTGAAGCCGGACGAAACCGTTCCTGTGTGGATGCAGCGCGCCGGCTACAGAACAGCCCACATCGGCAAATACCTCAATCTCTGGGGCTCCACGGGCCAAGACGACAAGGTCGGTGCCGGCGACATCACGCCTCCACCCGGCTACGACCACTGGTTCGGCCTGATCGACCCCACCACGTACGACTATTTCAACTATTCGGTTTCGGTGAACGGTGAGCGTTTTCAATGGGGCGACCGGCCCGAGGACTACCAGACCGATGTGCTCGGCCAAGAGGTGGTGAACACCGTCACCCGATTCGGCGCGGAAGGAAAGCCTTGGTTCGTGTCGTTCACGCCCCTCGCGCCGCATACCGGTGGTGGGGTGGAGTCGAGCCCGACAGCGATCGATCTGTGGCAGTTCCCCGTGGCGGCACCGCGCCACCAGGGCATGTTCAAGGGTGAGCCGATCACTCGGGGGCCGGCGTGGAACGAAGCCGATGTCTCGAAGAAGCCGGCCGAGATTCGAAAGCAGCCTCCGATCGACGCCAATTTCGACGCGACACAGATCGACACCACGCGGCGTGAGTACGAGGCCTTGCAGGCGGTGGATGAAGCGGTGGAAAAGATCATCAACACCCTGCGCGATACCGGACAGCTCGACAACACCCTGATCTTGTTCACATCCGACAACGGCTCGTTCCACGGTGAGCACCGGATCCCCTACGGCAAGACCAAGCTCTACGAAGAGGCGAGCCATGTGCCGTTCATGATGCGCGGCCCGGGCGTTCCTGTCGGCGTCGTCGCGCAGCAGTTCGCAGGCAACGTCGACCTCGCACCCACCATCTTGGCGGCGGCCTCCGGCACGGCTGGCGTCGCGCTCGATGGACGCGACCTCCGCCCGCTGGCCAGTGATTCCACGCTCGGAACCAACCGATCGATGCTGCTCGAGAACTGGATCACCTACACGTCGGATCGCACCTGGGCGCTCCGCGGCGGACAGTGGTACTACTCCACGTGGAGCAATGGCGACAGAGAGCTCTACGACATGTCGCGCGACCCGTATCAGGTGAACAACGTGGTCAACGAGCCGTCGTACGCGGCGGTGGTGGCGTCGCTCGACGCCCGTTTGAACGTGCTGAAGACCTGCGCGGGGGCTACCTGCGAAGACTCCGACGCTTCCCGAGCGCCCAAATGAATGCCGACCGTCGATCCTGGTGACCCGAAATGCCCACAGGCCCGATGGTAGGGTCGGGCCCCTACTGTTTGCCTTTGTTTGGAGAGATGACGTGCGTCGTACCCGTTTTGCGGCTGTTGCCCTGATCGCCGCGGTCTCTGCCGCCGGAGCCACCGCCTGTGGCAGCAAGCCAGCCACCACGGCGTCCACACCCTCCACCCTGGCGGGTGGGGCAGTCGTCACCACCGCCGCCGGCGCACGGGTCGGCGTTCCCACCACGCCTCCCCCCACCACCGTGCCCACCATCAAGGCCCTCCCTGGATGCGTGGAGTTCAGCCGCTTCGGTTTGGCGTTGAATGCGTTCGCCTACATCCCGAACGATGCCACCAAGGCCACCAAACTGGCGGACTTCACGAAGGTGCTCGACCTCGTCACCGCCGATTTCAAGAAGGCCAAGCCCGAGTTCAATGCCGACATCGACATCCAGGTTGCGATGGGCAAGAAGCTCGGGGCCACCGGCACGCTCGACGGCGCCGATCTTGAAGCCAACAAAAAGGCCAACGAGGCCACCACCCGCTGGTTCAACACCACTTGCGTGTAACCGTCCCCCGATCGCAAATCCACGCCGTAGGCCCCGTGTGCGTGCGGAGGTCCGACCCATCGGGGTGTGCGAGCAGTTACGACGGCTTCACCGCGGCGCGGATCTGGGGCAGCATCCAGTTCCAGACGATCAGTGAGCCGGCTTCGGTGAAGTGGAGGCCGTCGTTGCTCACCGTTTCCCCGTCGATCTTGGCCTGAAAGTGCTCGCCATCGGGGCAGAGCAGGCCGTGGAGATCGAGCACGAACGTGGTGGCCGGGTTCTTGGTGGCCGTGGTTCGGATCACGTTGTTCATCGATTGCACCCG
>Ga0105047_10016959_pt1 | contig 11388 bp, 12 predicted proteins | sample MAT04_FD_78384 | JGI IMG/M metagenome (GOLD analysis project Ga0105047, IMG submission 78384) | Freshwater microbial communities from Lake Fryxell liftoff mats and glacier meltwater in Antarctica - MAT-04 (megahit assembly) | ecosystem: Environmental > Aquatic > Freshwater > Ice > Liftoff... | reverse complement strand
AGGCTGCATTTTTTTTGTTATTAATTTTAATTCACTTTATTCCTCTGGCAAAGAATACCAATTTCTATACAATTTTTTAAACACAGCTTCTATCAATACAAGTAGAAAAATAAATCCAACAACTTCTGCATAAAAATAATATTGCATTCTATTTAAATAAATATCACTTTCAACTTCATTATATATTATATTTTGAAAATAGAAAGCCGTAAGCAAAAAGGGCATAATGGGCAATGCAAACAAAAAGAAGTTAAGCCCAATTCCCTGAAAAACAGTCCTTGTTTTTGCGGCACTTACTGAAAAACCAATTACAGCAAAAGCAATAAAGTATAAAATCATCAATATAAGAAACGATTGCTCTTTACCGACAACCATAACTACAAAAAGAGAAGTAATGATGGCCAAAACTACTCCCGTTAAAATTGAAAGAAAAAAAGTTTTTTTAGTAGAATGACGGAATATGAAAACCAATAATGATAATACAAGTGTGCTGTAAAAGATAAAATGTAACATAGAATTCCAGTCATTGCGCCAACGATATTTTTTTGACGCTATCGTTTCTATTGTCCTGTTTATTTTATGGAGGCTGTATTTTTCAATGATGTATGATTGATGTGTGTTCTGGTTATTTGATTCTACATAGGCTGTTCCATTGTAGTAATCATTACCATAATAATTATACTTTTTCTTCAACTCATTTATGCGTGCAGTAAGTTTAGCCACATCTGGCTTTTGATAATTTTTAATTATGGCGTTATAAATTTCTTTTTTTGTCAAAATCTTAGTGTCATTACTATTTTCCAAATTATAAGCAGTTACGTAGATATATTCTGGAACTGTATACATCATGTATAAACTATCATTAATTTTTAAACTGCTGTCGGCATAGTCAATTTTATAAGGTAATTCTCTATCCGTAATATTAAAATTATGTTGCCGATATTCTGCAACGGAAGGCAAATTATTGTTGAATAATGTATCGCCAGCATTTACAACTTCATAAGTTTGTTTAAAAATATTAAACGTATCTGCGTTCCAGGTTTTTGGCAATCTGTCATACTCCAACAGATTTGCAGTTATATTTAATTCATTCACATCCTGCACCAGTTCAACATCGCTAAACTGCCTGTTTGCCATAAATGTTTCTAAAGCCGATGGTATAAATGGTATCAAAACAATTACCAGCACATTTATAAAGTATAGCAAAAAAGTACGCAAGCCATCCCAAAGTTCCCAGTTACCAAATCGTTTAAAAACATTAAAACGAAGTAAATAAATAAGCCAGAAAATAAAACCAATTATTGTAATCACCACTAAAAAACCGGTTAAAGCCCACACGCTGTTTTCTTGCCTCGCATCTACATAAAACAGTACACATAACAAACTAAGCAATGCACTAAACAAAATAGAGAAGTACAATACCAAATGTGTTCTTGCACTCCACACAGATGGATTTTTTAAGAGCAATTTCCTGTCTATCTCTTTAATAAAAGCCGGTACAAAAGGACGTGAATTATCCATAAAAAAAATTAAAATCTTAATTAAAAAAACGTTTGGTACTGTTGGTAATATCTCTAAAATAGGTAATGCTTAATGTACTCGCTGCAAGTTTTTTTAACACTTCATCAGCAGATTGATTTACTGAAATGATGGTGTAAAAACCACCGTTAAAATGCAGATCAATTTGATCAGCCGTAAATACATTTAAAATCTCCTCTCTTCTGGCTTTTGTTTCAAACTCAACAGCAGTACTTTGCTTTGTGGGCGCCGCATCACTGCTGCTGTACATGCATTGTCCCTGCTTAATAAACAACACAGTATCTGCCACTTTTTCTACCTCGTGTAACTGTTGAGAACTCAAAATAATTCCCATTGGGTTATGCGCAGATTTTGCCATATAAATAAGATCTGTAAGAATGGTTTGCTGTGCCTTTATATCAAGGTTTGCAAGCGGCTCATCCAAAATTAACAACTGCGGTTTTTGTAATAAAATTCTTGCAATTTCAAAACGGGTGCGGTAGCCGCTGCTAATGCGGTTCCAGTCTAAATGAGCATACGCCCCAAGGTTTAAACGCTCCAGCATATAGTCAACCATCAACTCATTTTCCGCACCATGTGTGCCTGCAATTGCTGCGGAAAAATGGAGATTATCTTTTAACAACCCGTACCATTTTGGTATGCGTTGCGGTATAAAAGCCACATGGTTTTTTATGGCATAATTATCAGGATTGTTAAGCAAGCTGTAATCAATACTTCCGTCATCCAATGCAAGTTGCCCACCAAGCATGCGAAGCAAAGTTGTTTTACCGTTTCCATTTTCGCCTACTACACCCAACACATTACCAGTGCGTAGTTTTAAACTGATAGGCTTTAAACTAAACGTACCGTTGCTGTATTTTTTCGAAATATTTTTTGCCTCCAGTAAATCTTCTGCTGCATAACTTCTGCCAGAATTAAAAGCGGAAGCAGCATTTAAAATGTTGCTCGCTTCCTCATAAAATGATACAGGCATTTTCAACTTAAGTCCACTTGCTTCAGCAATTCTAAAATTTTTACTCCAGTTTATAGTGCGCTTTATCAATTGCGCATCGCCTGTATCCAGCGTCAAGTCAAGTGTTCGCCTCACCGCCAGCGATACATCATCATGCTTCAAATAAGATTCAATTTCTGCAGCAAAAGAAGTATTCATACTTTTTTATTTATTGTACAAATTATACAATTTATTTTTAAAAACACCTGGGGCTTTTTTACAAATACCAGTGCTGAATGTTTGTTCGTTGCCCCCCTACTACTTACCTGCCGTTAAACAAGTCTTTTTTGTTCAAAGGCGACAAAAAAAGGATATCCGTCTAAGCGACGCACTGTGTCCCTATATTTTTGTAGGGAGCGCTTCATTTTTTGTTTTTTAATTTGGCAATACGCAAAACTCTAAAAAAATTATTGCTTTAAAAATATCCGAGCCGTTTTTCTATTCCATTTTAAAATAAAATAAAATAAAAAAGCGAGTAAAAAAAACCCCCAAAATTTTGCAATAAAAATAAACACGTGCGCAATCATGCTCCAGCCGTATTGTATGCTTTCCCATACCTGTTTCCAAAAAGGCGTTTCATAAATTGTAGTTTTCTTCTCAGTCGCAACCATTGTTTTCGTAGTGGTTTCTGGTTGGTATATTAAAATATTCACAGTGCTGTATTTTACCTGTTCTGCCAGAGAAAGATTGTTTATCTGTGAATTATCTGCCTGTTCTTCTTTGTTCAACACAAGCTCTTCCGCATTAATTGTTTCCTGTAATTTTTTATTGTTGCCATCAATATCGTTCATTAACCTAGCCTCATTTTTTGCGAGCCTTTTTTGAGAAAGCTTGTTACCAAACATTTGCAGGCTCACATCATCTGCTTTTATAATTCGGTAATCGAGGTAACTGATGTTTTTTGCAATTTCTTTTAAAGTGGTATCCAGTTGGTTGTTGGGTACACTTAAAATAATACTGTTTGTTACATTGTAAGACGTTGTTTGCAGTATTGAGTCTTCATTAACGGGCATTTCCTCGGTTCTAATAATATCACTGTTGAGGTTTGTGGAGGTTACAAAACCACCATTATTGTTGCAGATGTTTTCAATATCGTAGGTAGTATTTATAACGCTGTTTACTTTAAATTTTATATCAGCAGTTCGTATAAATTTTTTACTGGAATCTTTAAATTCTTTTGCTGCTGATGACGACAATGGCAGATTAACTGTTGTAGAATCTGATAGGGTGGTAAGCTGACCCTTCTCTTTTTGCATTTGGTTACAGCTTAAAAAAATGCATACTACGCCTGCGAGCAATATATTATTTCTCATTGGTTTTTTTAATTAAATAAGGTGAAAGAAAATTCAGACGTCTTGCTTTACAATACACATTAAGCAAAAAAAGTAACCCATTCTTAAAAAAGAGATTTGTTAAAAGAGAAAACCTTAATTTGAATTACTTTTACAACATATAAAAAACCTGGCGTGAGTAAAACATTAAACAGACCCGTAAGGGTATTGGTAGCAAAAGTTGGTTTAGATGGGCACGACCGTGGTGCAAAAGTGATAGCAACTGCATTGCGAGATGCCGGTATGGAAGTAATTTACACAGGCCTTAGACAAACACCCGAAATGGTTGTTAATGCTGCATTGCAGGAAGATGTGGATGCAATTGGCGTAAGTATTTTAAGCGGTGCACACATGACGGTTTTCCCAAAAATAATGGCGCTGCTAAAAGAAAAAGGTATGAACGATGTATTGCTTACCGGCGGTGGCATTATACCCGAAGATGATATGAAAACACTAAATGAAATGGGCACAGGAAAACTTTTTCCACCGGGCACAACATTCGGCGAAATATCAGATTATATAAAAGGATGGGTTGCGGAGAACAGGGATTTTTAGAGCCCCTCCTATCCTCCCCGGAGGGGAGAGAAACCTCCGAGATCAATTTGAAGATTAATATTTATTTTTTAATTATGGATCGGGTAATAAAAAAATTTAATTCTTTTGAGGAGCAGGAGCTATGGCAACTGGAATATGTAGCAAAACTTACGCCATTGGAGCTTTTGAAAAGATTTCGAGCAATACAAAAAGTGGCTAAGAAAATGAAACCTACTTCGGATAACAACGATAGAAAAATTATCAAAAGAAATGGATTTATTTGATCCTGAATATTTATTATTTTTTTCGTGCGCCGCTAAATGCCATTTAAGGTATTTGATTATTGGTGGGTATGCAGTAAACTATTATGGTTACCTCAGAAACACACACGATTTAGATATTTGGTTGGCTCCAACAAATGAAAACAGAGATGCTTTCATCAACACTTTGCTTTGCATGAATTATTCCGAAAGTGAAGTGGAGCCATTGCGTTCAGAAAATTTTACCGAGCATTATGTTGGAACTATTGGAGCAGTAAACAGTTCATTGGATTTTATTACAATAGTACACCACACCATAAGTTTTGATGATGCAGAAACAGATAAAGTTTCTTTTGCAATAACAGACGATGTTTCTATACATTATGTTCCATATAAATTTTTGGTAGATATGAAATTATTTGCCCGACGAGAAAAAGACCTGCTTGATATTTCTGAATTAAACAAAATAAAAAAAATAAGGAAGCAATAACCATCATTTTTATTGAAATAGTTTAAAGTACTTTAAGAATTTTTGATTAAAGAAAAAATGTTGAAGTGGTGCCTGACCTGCCTGCCGGTAGGCAAGTGGGCAGTAGTAGCTTATCCACTGATAAACCTTTAAGTATAATATTGCCTGCGTGCACAAATACTGCAGACACCAGGAACAAATGTTGCATTATTGTATGTACTTTACGGCCCTAAATTAGATATGAGATATTAAATGTTAGACAAAAGATCTAATTACATTCATAATTTATCATTCCCACAATTTATATATTCGGCAACTCCAACCGGTTTCTTTTAGAATAAATACGGATGAGCAAAACGAGCAACACACAAATAAGCAGGTTTAAATTTTTATTGATATTGGTATTTTGCAACAGTAAATAAATGCCACCACCAATGGCACAGGCTGTTGCATAAAGTTCTCCTTTTTTAAAAAGATTGGGTACATCGTTGCAAAAAATATCTGCAATGAGCCCACCAAAGGTTGCAGAAATTACACCCATAATGAGTGCATACGCATCATTTACCCCATTGCGTTGTGCAACTTCAATACCTGCAGCAGTAAACAATCCTATACCAAGGGCATCTGTAAAAAAAATAGTTTTACTAAAGTTATTTACCCCTTCTTTCATTAAAAAAGTAATGATGGCACCTGCAAAAACCAGCCCTAAAGCAAAGTAATCGTTTATCCAGTTTACCGGTTTTATGCCAACCAATAAATCTCTGATGGTACCGCCACCATAGGCTGTAGCAAAGGCAACTACCAACCCGCCAAAAATATCCATATTAAATTTTCGGGCTTTTAATGCACCTGTAAGTGCAAATACAAATGTGCCTGTGTAGGTTATAATGTTGAGCAACGTCATGCGGTAAAGTTATATTTTTCACCGCAGAGAAAATTGTGAATGGAGTTTCGCAAAGTATATTTATAGCGTTTCCTTTTGCCTTAAGTACTAAAATATTATTTACTAAATGTCTTATCTTCGAAACATAAAATATACAAACATGAATTTTGATACACTGCTTTTTGAAATTGAAAATGGTACTGCCATCATTACAATTAATCGCCCTGAAAAATTAAATGCACTAAACAAAGATGTGTTTACAGATTTGGACGATGCCATGAGCGAAGTACTAAATAATGATGAAATAAAAACGGCTGTTATTACCGGCAGCGGACCAAAAGCTTTTGTGGCGGGCGCAGATATTAGTGAGTTTGGCGGGTTAAATTTAGCAGAAGCAATGGCATTATCTAAGCGAGGACAAGATGTATTTTGTAAAATAGAAAACAGCCCAAAACCAATTGTAGCAGCGGTAAACGGCTTTGCGCTTGGTGGTGGGTGTGAACTTGCTATGGCTTGCCATTTTAGACTTTGCAGCGATAATGCAAAATTTGGTCAGCCCGAAGTTAACCTTGGTTTAATACCCGGTTATGGCGGTACACAACGCCTTACGCAATTGGTAGGCAAGGGAAAAAGCATGGAATTACAAATGACCGGTTCGCTTATCGATGCTACAGAAGCAATAAGATTAGGGCTTGTGAATTATGTAACATCTGCTGATAATTTACTAGCAAAAACAAAAGAAATTTTACAACTTATACAAACAAAAGCGCCAATAGCCGTAAGCAAAATAATTGACTGTATTAATATTGCGGTAATTAGCGACAGCGCATACACTAATGGTAAAAGTGGCTACGAAAAAGAAATAGAAGCATTTGGTGAATGTTTTGGTACAGAAGATATGAAAGAGGGAACTACGGCATTTTTAGAGAAGAGAAAGGCGGTTTTTGTAGGGAGGTGAAACTATTTAATGATACCATCTGATAAGAGTTTTGAAAACAAACATTTTACAGCTCCTTCCTCTGGCCTCTTCCTTGAATTTACTTTTATATCACAAAAGCATTTCCATACGGGAATTTCTGAATCATTTAAAAAACCAAGAATAGAAAATTTTCTAAATCCTTGTCCTCTTACAAATGATTTTCGAAACTCTCCGGGATTTCGGTCTAACGCATAGACATAATTTTGCATCACTTCTGTAACATTTATTCGGCAGGTAAAAGATGTAATTTTTTGAAGACTATCTGCTATTAGGCTTCCTGTTACTGCAAATGATATTTTTACATTGTGTTTAAATGCTGAATCTTCCATAGCCTGTTTCAGATAATCAAAAGATTTTTGTGTATAATATTCACGTCTGTATAAAATTAGAATATCGTTTACAGCAGCAATAGATTTCCCATAAAAAGAGGATGAAAATCCTCTTGCATCTTGTGACATTACACTTTCATTAAAAAACAAAAAACAAAATGCTAAAAGAATCCGTTTGATATTTACGCTAATTAGTTTTTTCATTCTAATATTCTTATTGCTTTTACAAAATGTGTTTTGTAATACCCTGTAAAATTATTAATAATAACGCCGACATTTTTACCGGAGGCTGAGTGAATAAATTGTGGAATTTCTCCACTAGAAGTAATGATCCCCATGTGCCCCACAATACCTGTAGAGTTATCTGAGCCGGTAAACAATATAATATCTCCCGGCTTTGCTTTTTTAATATCAATCTCTGTTCCCTCATCAGTAAAACTAACCGACGTGCGTGGGGCTTTTATATTAAAGTGATTAAATACTACCGTGATAAAACCTGAGCAATCAAGACCATTGCCAGGCACTGCTGAGCCGTATTTGTAAGGAGTTCCTAAAAATGTTCTGGCATAAGAAACAAATTCTTTTCTGTCTATTTTTAAAAGAGATGTAAATGTTTTTGTACGTTTTGTAGCAGAACGGACTGGCGTAGATGCCGATGTTTTACCATCATCAGGAGAAGAATTTTTTGTAGCCTTTTTTAAAGAACTGCAGGATAATAATAGAAGAGAAAATAAAATAGAAGCAAATAAAATTCTAATCATCAGGATATTTTTAGTGCAACTTAATTAAGAAAAAGGAGAAATAGTTTGGCATACTTTCAATTACTAAATGATTAACTAAAATAAAATACAGCAGTGCGATGTAAGTGGTGGCTAGTAAATCGTTTGCTATATTTGCGCATCTTTAAAAACTCAATACTATTACAATGGAATACAGAATAGAAAAAGATACAATGGGCGAAGTAAAAGTGCCTGTAGATGCATATTTTGGCGCACAAACCCAGCGCAGCATTGATAATTTTAAGATAGCGCAGGATATCAATAAAATGCCTAAAGAAATTATAAAAGCATTTGCTTATTTAAAAAAAGCGGCAGCACTTACCAATAAAGATGCAGGCGTTTTATCACCCGAAAAAAGTGATCTTATCGGTAAAGTATGCGATGAAATATTAGAAGGTAAACTGGATGATTATTTCCCGTTGGTGGTATGGCAAACGGGCAGCGGTACACAAAGCAACATGAATGTAAACGAAGTGGTAGCTTATCGTGGGCATGTTATCAACGGTGGCAACCTTGCGGACAAAGAGAAATTTCTTCACCCAAATGACGATGTAAATAAAAGCCAGAGCAGCAACGATACTTTTCCAACAGCCATGCATATTGCCGCTTATAAAATATTAAACGATGTAACGATTCCGGGCATAAAAAAATTAAGAGATACACTTCATGCAAAGTCACAGGAGTACATGCATGTGGTAAAAATTGGTCGTACGCATTTTATGGATGCTACGCCACTTACAGTTGGGCAGGAATTTAGTGGTTATGTATCTCAACTAGATCATGGCTTGCGGGCAATAAACAATGCTTTGCCACACTTATGCGAACTTGCATTGGGCGGCACAGCAGTAGGCACCGGTATAAATACGCCCGAAGGTTATTCAGAAAATGTAGCGGCACATATTGCCACGCTAACCAATTTACCTTTTGTAACTGCAGAAAATAAATTTGAGGCTTTGGCTGCACACGATGCAATTGTAGAAATGCATGGTGCATTAAAAATGGTGGCAGTTAGTTTAATGAAAATTGCAAATGATATAAGAATGTTATCCAGCGGACCAAGAAGTGGCATCGGTGAAATATTTATTCCGGATAATGAGCCCGGTTCGTCCATCATGCCCGGTAAAGTAAACCCAACACAATGCGAAGCACTAACTATGATTGCTGCGCAGGTAATGGGCAACGATGTTACTATTGGCATTGGTGGCAGTAACGGGCATTTTGAATTAAATGTTTTTAAACCGGTAATGATTTTTAATTTTTTACACAGTGCAAGATTGATTGGTGATGGCTGTGTTTCTTTTAATGACAAATGTGCTGTAGGCTTGGCTCCTATTGAAGCTAATATAAAAAAGCATGTAGATAATTCGTTGATGCTTGTAACAGCCCTCAATACAAAAATTGGTTATTACAAAGCTGCAGAGATAGCGCAAACTGCCCACAAAGAAGGCACCACTTTAAAAGAAATGGCTATTAAGCTTGGTTATGTAACTGCTGAAGATTTTGATGAATGGGTAGTGCCGGCGGAAATGGTAGGGAAGTTGTAAGAAGTTTTATCTATATCCTTTTTTATAAATGATTGCTTGATGAATATACTTATTGCTAATACCGGCTTCATTCCTGTTACAAAGTATGGAGGTACAGAAAGAGTGATTTGGTATTTAGGTAAAGAGCTGGTAAAAATGGGTCATAAGGTGACATACCTTGTTAAGAATGGCTCCTACTGCGACTTTGCAACTGTATTGTTTTTTAACCCTGCATTAAATATAAATGCACAGATACCTGATCATATTGATGTAGTACATTTTAATTTCCCTCCAACTCAAGAAATACTAAAGCCTTTTATTGTTACACTGCATGGAAATATTAACGATGAAAGACTATTAGATATAAATACTGTTTTCGTTTCTAAAAACCATGCAGAAAGATTTGGCAGTACCTGTTATGTTCATAATGGAATGGATTGGGATGATTATGACAAACCGGCTTTAAATAACAAAAGAGATTATTTTCATTTTTTAGGAAATGCGTCATGGCGTGTAAAAAATGTGAGGGGCGCAATAAGTATTATAAAAAATACTAAGGCTGAAAAATTAAAAGTTTTAGGAGGCTCCAGACTAAATTTTAATATGGGTTTTAGATTTACTGTAAGCCCCCGCATACAATTTTATGGTATGGTGGGAGGAGAAAAAAAAACAACTTTATTAAACGGTTCTAAGGGGTTGTTATTCCCCGTACGATGGCACGAACCCTTTGGCTTGGCCATTACAGAAAGTATGTATTTTGGATGCCCTGTATTTGGTACTCCTTACGGCTCATTACCAGAAATTGTAAACCATGAAGTAGGGTTTTTATCTGTAAAAAGTAACGAATTAAAACTGGCTATTGAAAATAAAAATAATTTTTCTGCAAAAATTTGTAACGAGTATGCTTTGGAAAATTTCAATTCGAAAAAAATGGCGTTATACTATTTAGAAAAATATTTAGTTGTATTAAATAAGGGAACCCTAAACCAAATCAATCCTAAACTTATAAAAATTCAGGAAGAAAAATTCTTACCTTTTTATTAAAAAAAAGACCATTTTATAAAATCTCCTTCCAGGTATGGTCTGCCAACAACTGCACTTTTGCAGCATGTTGTTTAAAAGATTTTGAACCCCTGCCCCATTCATTTGGGCTCACCATACTTATCATATAAGAACCATCATTGTTTTCGTATAAATGATAAACCTGTCCAATAACCGGCTGGAAATTTAATTTAGCGCTATATACAATCATTGATAATTCTTTTCTTGATTGTATTTCCTGCGCCTGCAACGCCAGCAACTCTACCTGTTTGCGAATCTGGTCTAACTGCATATTTGTTTGCTCTTCCATAGCAGTAAGCACTTTATGGCGAATCATTCCTTCCTGAGTTGGTTTAATAACTGCTCCGCTTACACTGGCACTGTAGGGCAATACACTCATTTGCTTATGAAAAAATTCAACGTTGGTATATTTTGTACCATCGTCATTGGTAGCATTCTGTGTAATTTTTAAATAGCCATTAGGTTGTATTTGATGCAGTACTTCCAATACCGTTTCACTATTTTTTTCGAAAACTATTTCCATTAAAATAGAACTCAAAGCTTTGCCCCGCACATGTGTTGCAAAATCTTTATCATAAAAAGGTTGCAGACTGTCATCTATTATAATTTCATACTTAGCGCCGAAAGAAACATTTTCTAGTGTTACCCAGCTGTTGTTTACAGTAAGCTCATTTTTGTTTTCCGCTGCAGTAATTTGAAAATATCCGCT
>Ga0105047_10016957_pt1 | contig 11390 bp, 13 predicted proteins | sample MAT04_FD_78384 | JGI IMG/M metagenome (GOLD analysis project Ga0105047, IMG submission 78384) | Freshwater microbial communities from Lake Fryxell liftoff mats and glacier meltwater in Antarctica - MAT-04 (megahit assembly) | ecosystem: Environmental > Aquatic > Freshwater > Ice > Liftoff... | reverse complement strand
CAGCGGCGGCCCTCGGGAGAGCCGCCACGCGAGGGCGGGCTTATGCCGGACCTCGGGCCAAAGTTCAAGGGGCGTGGCGGTCGTGTAACGAAATGGCGTGGACGGCGAAGAACGGTGCGCATTCTGCAATCCCGGGAGACCGCCATGATCCGACGTCACGTCCTCGCCTTCGCCTTCACCGCCGCCGCCGCGCTTGCCGCAGCGGGCTCTGCCCTGGCCCAACATGTCCCTTTCAGCCGACCCGCTTTTGAAGCCGCACAGGCGGCTGGCCGGCCGATCCTGGTCGACGTCTACGCCCCTTGGTGCCCGACCTGCCGGGCACAGGAGCCGATCCTTACGTCACTGCAGGCTCAGCCCGCCAATGCCGAACTGGTCGTTTTCCGGGTCGATTTCGACAGTCAGAAGGACGTCGTCCGCAGCTTCCGGGCCACGACCCAGAGCACGCTGATCGCCTTCCGCGGGGCCCGCGAAACCGGTCGCTCGGCCGGTGACACCGACGCCGCCAGCATCGCCCGCCTTGTCGCCACGACCCGGCAATAGACCATGATCGCGACCCTCGGCACGCTGGCCATCGCCTTCGTGGCGGGGGTCTTGACCATCCTCAGCCCCTGTGTGCTGCCTCTGGTGCCCATCGTCCTCGGTGGAGCCCAGTCCGAGGGTCGCTGGGGCCCCGTGGCGCTGGGCCTCGGGCTAGCGACGAGTTTTACACTCGTGGGCCTGTTCGTCGCCACCGTCGGATTCTCGATCGGGCTGGATGGTGACCTGTTCCGGCGCATCGGTGGAGGGCTGCTGATCGCAGTGGGGTTGGTATTGCTCGTCCCGGCAGCGCAGGTCCGGCTCGCCGCTATGGGCGGCCCCCTTTCGACCTGGGCGGACGGCGGCATGCGCAGGCTGGATGGTCGCGGCCCCTGGGGCCAACTCGGGCTCGGTGCCCTCATGGGTCTTGTCTGGGCACCCTGCGTCGGCCCGACTCTCGGCGCGGCATCGCTGCTGGCGGCACAGGGTCAGGATCTGGGCAGGGTCGCCCTGACCATGCTGATCTTCGGCATCGGGGCCGCCACACCGCTGGTCCTGATCGGCCTGATGTCGCGGCAGGCCATCGCCAGGCTGCGCGGCCGGATGCTCGCGGCGGGCTCCCTGGGCAAATATGTGCTGGGCGGCCTGATGGTGCTGTTCGGGTCGCTGATCCTGATCGGCGTCGACAAGTCGCTTGAGGCCTGGCTGGTCGAGATTTCGCCGATGTGGCTGACCGAGCTCACGACGCGCTATTGAGCCGCCCTGCCCACGCCTCGCGCCTCAGCCCGAAGTAGAGGCTGTCTTTCCACTCACCGCCGACATTCCAGGTTCTTTCGGCCGAGCCGGTCCGGACGAAGCTCAGCCGCTCCAGAAGCCGGATCGAGGCGGCGTTGTCCGGGTCGACATCGGCGCTCAAGGCATCGACCGGCCGGGCCGTGAAGACATGGTCCACCACCGCGCCCACCGCCTCTGACGCCAGACCCTGGCCCCAGTGGTCGGGGTGGAGAATGTAGCCGACGTCGGGCAGCCGCCAGAAGCCCGCCTTGCCGATGACGACACCATCGCGCTCGATGACGAAGTCGTCGCTGCCCGCCGCATTGCCGGCGATCATGCCGTCCAGCCAAAGCTGCGTCTCTTCCAGCGATCCATGCGGCGGCGTTGACCAGCAGCGGGTCGCGCGGGGATCGGACAGAACGACGTGCAGGGCGGCCAGATCGTCCGGCCGGGCGTGTCGCAGCCGCAGGCGGGGCGTCACGATCTGCGTCACGGCAGCGCCTTCTCCATGACGATGAAATACAGGTCGTCCCGCAGTGGTGAGCCGAATCGCGGCTCGTCATAGGGAAAGGGCAGGGTTTCGCCGGTGTCGCGATAGCCCAGCCGCCGGTACCAGGCGATCAGGGTCTCGCGCTGCGGAAACACCGAGATGCGGACCGTCCGCGCGCCGAACCGCTCCGCCAGCGTGATCTGCGCCGCATCGATCATCCGGCGTCCCAGCCCGCCGGCTTGAAGCGCGGGCGACACCGACAGCATTCCGAAATAGCCGACACCCTCCTCGCGCCGGGCGATCAACACAGACGCGAGGAGTTCCCCATCCCGCCATGCGGTCAGAAGCGCCTGCGTCGAATCGGCCAGGATCGCCGCCAGTTCCTCCGGATCGGTCCGCTGTCCGCCCAGCAGATCGGCCTCGGTCGTCCAGCCGGCGCGGGACGCCTCGCCGCGATAGGCGCTCTCGATCAGCCGGTGCAGGGCCGGGATGTCGGCGGCGACGGCGTCGCGAATAATCAGCTCAGCCATGGTCCAGAAGATCCGCCACGGCCTCGCCGATCGCCAGCGAACTGGTCAGGCCGGGGCTCTCGATGCCGAACAGGACCACCAGACCGTCGATCCCGTGATCCGCGCAGCCGCGCAACTGGAAGTCCGGCTGGGGCTCGCCCGGTCCATGCAGCTTGGGCCGGATACCGGCATAGTCGGGCGTCAGGGCACCTTCGGGCAGGCCTGGCCAGAAGCGGCGGATATAGACGGAGAAGGCCTCCGCCCTCGCCGGGTCGACGCTATAGTCCTCGGTGGCCACATATTCGAGGTCCGGCCCGAACACGGCCTGCCCGCCCAGATCCTTGCGATAGTGGGTACCCAAAGCACCGGCGATGGGCGGCGGGTAGATCAGACGGTCGAACGGGGCCTTGCCCGTCAGCCGGAAATAGACCCCCTTGCCGAACTTTCCGGCCGGAATCTGGTCGGCCGGGAAGCCATCAATCCGCGCCGCCACCCCTTGGGCCTGCAGCCCCGGGGCCGTGACCAGCAGGCGCGTGGTGACGGTCGTGCCGCGCTCCCCTCCGGCGGTGATTCTGAACCCGCCGCCGGGCACCGACTCGGCGCGCTCGAAGGGCGTCGAGACCACGACCGTGCCGCCCGCATCCTCGATCTCGCCCTGCAGTGACAGCATGTAGTCGTGGCTGGCAAAGATCCCGCTCTCGGGCGAGAGGATGGCACCATGGGCGTTCAGGGCCGGCTCCAGCGCCCGCGCCTGGGCACCGCTGAGATGCTCCAGTCCCTCCACGCCGTTGGTCATCGCCTGCTGAAAGATGGTCTCGATCAGGGTGACCTCATCGGCCTGGGTCGCCACGACAAGCTTGCCGCATTTGCGATAGTCGACCTTGTGACTGTCGAGATAGTCATACAGCGACCGCCTGCCGTCGACGCAGAACCGCGCCTTCAGCGACCCGGTCGGATAGTAGAGGCCGCCGTGGATGACCTCGGAATTGCGCGAGGACACCCCCTGGCCGATGTGGTCCAGCGCTTCCAGCACCAGGACGCCCAGCCCCCGGTTCGACAACGCCCGCCCGCAGGCCAGACCGACCGCGCCCGCACCGACCACGACCGCGTCGAAATCGAACGCGCTCATCGGACCTTGCCGTAGCGCCGCGCGGCCTCGGCCTCGAAACTGCTGATCAGCAGCGACACAGCGCGATCGAAATTGGCCTGCAGGGCGGCGTTCAGCAAGGGCGACCGGAAGGCGAAGTCGATCATGAACTCCAGGCGGGTGCCCCCGGGGTCGTCATGGAAGGTCCAGCGGTTCTTCAGATGACGGAAGGGGCCGCGCAACAGCCCGACCTCGACCAGCGGTGCATTGCGGTCATGGCGGACCCAGGTCGAGAACCGCTCCTTCAGGAACGAGAAACCCACCTGCGCCTCGGCATCCAGAAGGTCGACGCCCGGGCTCTCCTCACGCCGGTTCCAGACCCGCATCGAGGTGACCCATTTGACGAAGCGCGGATAGGCTTCCACGTCCGCCACCAGTTCGGCGAGCTGGGCGGGTGTATAGGGCAGGATGCGTGTGACGCGGTGAACGGCCAAGCGGGCGTCAGCGTCCGCTATGGGCGAGACGCGCGGCCTTCAGCCGGGCGAAATCGTCCCCCGCATGGTGGGACGACCGGGTCAGCGGACTGGCCGACACCATCAGGAAGCCCTTGGCGCGGGCGATGGCCTCATACGCCTTGAACTCTTCAGGCGTCACAAACCGGTCAATGGCGGCGTGTTTTCGGGGCGGCTGCAGGTACTGGCCGATGGTGATGAAATCGACGCCGGCGGAGCGCATGTCGTCCATCACCTGCATGACCTCCTCCTTGGTCTCGCCCAGACCGACCATGATGCCGGACTTGGTGAACTGGTCGGGGTCCCGCTCCTTGACCTGCTGCAGCAGCCGCAGCGAGTGGAAATAGCGGGCCCCGGGCCGGATCTTCAGATACAGCCGCGGCACGGTTTCGAGGTTGTGGTTGAAGACGTCCGGGCGGGCGTCGATCATCACCTCGGCCGCGCCGTCCTTGCGCAGGAAGTCCGGTGTCAGGATTTCGATGGTCGTGGCCGGGGCCTGCAGCCGGATCTGGCGCACCACCTCGGCGAAATGGGCTGCCCCGCCGTCGGCCACGTCATCGCGGTCGACCGAGGTGATCACGACGTGGTTCAGGCCCAGCTGCGCCACGGCCAGCCCGACCTTGGGGGGCTCCTCCGGGTCGAGGGGCTGGGGCAGGCCGGTCTTGACGTTGCAGAAGGCGCAGGCCCGGGTGCAGGTGTCGCCCATGATCATCAGGGTGGCGTGCTTCTGGCTCCAGCACTCGCCGATATTGGGGCAAGCCGCCTCTTCGCAGACCGTCACCAGCCCCTTGGAGCGGACGATCTCCTTCGTCGCATTGTACTGGCCCGATCCCGGGGCCTTGACCCGCAGCCAGTCGGGCTTGCGCAGCACCGCCGTCTCGGGCCGGTTCTGCTTTTCGGGGTGACGCAGCTCTGACGGCGTGCGTGTCAGGGTGTCGATGAGGGTAACCATCGAGGCGGGGCAGGCTCCAGGGACAGGAGCCGGTATGTCGTCCTTCCGCCTGCAGATGGCAAGTCACCGCCAGCGACGCGTCCGGGGTCACGCGACGTAACGCGTCTTTTCATCGGGGGTCGGCTTGACTAGTTTGGGCCCTTGCAACGAGGGGGCGGCGCAATGCCCCCCGGAGGAGATGTTTAGTGTTCAGGCCCGGCCTCGACCCCTCGGCGGGAGACGAATCCCTGTTCGACGCCCTGATCGCGGCGCGCGCCCGCTATGGCGACAAGGAGATTCTCGAGGATCAGGACAGGAAGCCCCTGACCTATACGGGTCTGATCCGGGCCGCGCTCGTGCTGGGACGAAAGATCGCAGCGATGACGGTGCCGGCCGAGCGCGTGGGCGTTCTGCTGCCCGCCTCCATGGGCGTGGTCGTGACCTTCTTCGGCCTGCACGCCTATGGCCGTGTGCCAGTGATGCTGAACTTCACCTCGGGCGAGCTGAACCTGAAGGCCGCGATCAAGGCGGCGGGGGTGAAGCGTATCCTCTGCGCCCGCCGGTTCGTCGAGCAGGCCAAGCTAGAGGGTCTGACGGATGAACTTTCCAGGGTCGCCGAGATCGTCTGGCTCGACGACGTGCGGGCCACCATCGGCCTTCAGGACAAGCTGTTCGGTCTGGTGGCGGGGCTGATGCCGGGGCGGTTCCGCACCCCGACCAGGCCCGACGATCCGGGCGTGGTACTGTTCACTTCGGGCAGCTTTGGCGCGCCCAAGGGCGTGCTGCTGAGCCAGAAGAACCTGGTGGCCAATGCGCGGCAGGTGGCGACCCATATCCCGCTGGATCCGGACTGGGTGATGTTCAATCCCCTGCCGACCTTCCACTGTTTCGGCCTGACCGGGGGCGTGATCCTGCCCATTCTGAACGGCCTCAAGACCTTCCAGTATCCCTCCCCCCTGCACGCCAAGCAGATTGTCGCCCTGCTGGCCGAGGTGAACACCGCAGTCCTGTTCGCCACCGACACCTTCCTGAACCAGTGGGCGCGGGTCGCCGGTCCGGACGACTTCCGCACCGTCCGCTTCGTCGTCGCCGGCGCCGAGCGGGTGCGCGACGAGACCCATCACTTGTTCAATACCAAATTCGGCGGCGTAAAGCTGCTGGAGGGCTACGGGGCCACCGAGGCCTCGCCTGTGGTCGCGGTGAACCATCCCGACCGCAACCGCCCCGGCTCGGTGGGGCAGCTCTTGCCCGGCATGGAGGCGCGGCTGGAACCCGTAGAAGGAATCAAGGAGGGCAAACGGCTTTACCTGCGCGGCCCGAACGTCATGGCCGGCTATATGACGCCGGACGACCCGACCCGGGTCGAGCCGCTGGACGGCGGCTGGCACGACACCGGCGACATCGTGGGTCTGGATGACGAGGGCTATATCTCGATCCTCGGCCGGGTGAAGCGGTTCGCCAAGATCGGCGGCGAGATGGTGTCGCTCAGCGCCGTCGAGGGTCTGGTCAGCGCGGTCTGGCCCGAAAACCGGCATGCGGTGGTCTCGGTCGCCGACAGCCGCAAGGGCGAGAAGCTCGTGCTGGTCACCGAACGCGGCGACGCCGAGGTGGGCCGCATTGTTGAATGGGCCCGGGAGCACGGCGCGCCGGAGCTCGCCGTGCCCAAGAAGATCGTCAAGGTGCGCGACCTGCCGGTGCTGGGCACCGGCAAGACGGACTATGTCGCGATCCAGTCCCTGGTTGATCTGGCCGAGGCGGCCTGAGCCGGCCCGGCGTCGGGCCTCAGTTTGAGGGCCAGACCGGTGATGATTTGATCGGGCAAAGCCCCGCGTAGTGGCCCGCATCAAGCGGGACCCTCTGTCCGCGTGACGCCCGGAACCGGTGTTCGACCGCCATCGCCTGTTGCTCGATGTTCAGACCCGTCCAGTCGCAGCGCGTCGCCGGATAGCGGTAGGCCCTCGGACCGTCCCCCGCCTTAAGCTTTCCGGCCAGCAGGTTGATGCCCGTGCGCGCCTGCCAGACGTGGACCATCTCGTGGATCAGCACGGCCTGGAGCGAGACCGGGGCGACGCTGAAATCGGTCGGCAGGCGCCGGCCCGGCCACAGGATCCAGTCGCGGCCGAACCAGCGGCCAAGGACAAAGGCGCGGTCGAACGGCCAGGGCGCGGGCAGCAGGCGGATGGGCGTCAGATCCAGCCCATCCCCGAACTCGCTGCGCGCCAGCCGCTGTTCGCCCTCGGTCAGGCCCCGGATCACGGGGTGCCGGAGCCTGCGGGGGGCCCGACCCACTCCCAGTGCCAGGGCTCGTACAGATAGGGCACGAAGCCGAACCGGCCGGCGTTGCGCACCATCCAGCGATAGGTCGCCCCCTCGGTCATATGGCGACGGCTGGCCGGGTTCGTCGAATCGACCCCCATGCCCAGCAACTGGCCGACATAGAGATCGACCGCCGTGCCCGTCCGGTGCGGCGAACAGACCGCCCGGCGCAGACCGTCGCAGTTCCGTTCGGCAGCGCACCGGGCCGCGTCGGCCTCGGGATCGCGAAAGCCGGAGAAGATCTGCAGCAGTTCGGGATCCGCATTGACCTCGGCCACCTCTGCCCGCGCCGCCGCGACCATCCGGCGATAGGCGTCCAGCACATCGCGGCGCAGCAGGCGGGTCAGGCGGTCGGCGTGTTCCTCCGGCGCTTCCAGATAGCCCAGTTCCCGAAGCAGTGGGGGCTCGGGGCATTCGTCCCGCACCCGGGCCATGACGAAGGGCCGCCGCTCCTGCAGCACGCCGCGCAAGACGTCGAAGGTCGCCCGGTCGAAGACGCCGGTCGCGGCCAGCGCATAGCGGGCCTGGAAGGTCGCGAGGGCCGCAGCGAAGGCCGGCGTGTTCGCCGCGCAGTCCGTGCCGATCTCCTTCTGCAGCAGCGGGACATAGGTGACCCAGCCCGTTTCGGCGGTCCCGAACGGAGACCATTCGAGCGAATACTCCGAGATGGCGTTGGCGAAGGCGGCGTCGGCCCACCGCTCCGTCTGGACCGCGCACGGCGACTGCGCAGCCGCGCGCCCGGGCAGGATCAGCCCCAGCATCGACGCGACGATCAGACCCAGGATCCCTATCCGCATTCGGCCAGCAAGCCTGACGGCTGCGGCACAGGCAAGGCCCCTCTTGCGCCGGGCTCAAAACTGGCAAGGTGGGTCGATCCGCCGACTCGCCCCGGCACCGCTGGAAGCCCCCATGCCGGACGCTGCCGCCCACAGTCCTTCGCCTTCGCCTTCGCCTGCGCCTGAGCCTGCGCCGACACGCCGCAGCAACGGCGTGCTGGCGGCTTTTTCGGCCGCCTGCCTGCCCTATGCCGCGCTGGGGCTGCCGGTCTATGTGACCCTGCCCGAGTTCTACGCCAGCCATGTCGGCGTCGACCTGGCCGTGGTCGGTCTGGTGTTCCTGCTTATCCGCATGGCCGACATCGTCATCGATCCGGCGCTGGGCATGGTCATCGACCGGACCCACAGCCGGTTCGGCCGCTACCGCCTGTGGATGGGGCTGGCGGCACCGGTGCTGATGCTGGCGGTGGGCATGCTGTTCATGGCCCGACCAGGGGCCGGACCGGCCTATCTGACCCTGTGGCTGGTCGTGCTGTCGCTGGGCTTTTCGGTCAGCCTGCTGTCCCAGATCAGTTGGGCCTCGGCCCTGTCCTCCGACTATAACCAGCGGTCGCGAATCTACGGCTGGTGGCAGACCGCCAACATCATCGGGGTGCTCGCGGTGCTGATGATCCCGGTCCTCGTGCAGAACCTTGGGCTCGGCGACTATGCCCGCGCGGTGCAGTGGCAGGGGTGGTTCATCATCATCGCCCTGCCCGTGGCCCTGGCCGTGACCTTCGCCTTCACGCCCGAGCCGCCGCCCGGTCCACCGGCCTCGGCAGGGAACCGCTTTGGCTATCTGGCCCTGTTCCGCCGTCCGGTGATCCAGCGCCTGCTGGGTGCGGACCTGGCCCTGGGCGTCGCGCGCGGGGTGGTCGGGGCCCTGTTCTTCTATTTCTTCGAGGCCGCCCGCGGCTTCGAGCGCGCCGAGACCTCGATCCTGCTGCTGGTCTATTTCGTCTTCGGCCTGTTCGGCGCACCCGTGTGGAGCTGGCTGGCGGTGCGGCTGGGCAAGCACCGGGCACTGATCTGGGCCTGTCTGTATTTCTCCGTCACCCTGATGTTTGCGGCCTTCTTGGCCCCGGCCCTGGTCAGCCCGGCACAGGCCGGGCTGGAGGCCCTGACCGGTGCCCCGGCCCCCTATACCGACCTGCTGATGGCCGGGGTCATGGTCGCCCTGGTCGGTCTGGCCTTCGCGTCGGGCGACCTGCTGCTGCGGGCGATGATGGCCGACGTCAGCGATCAGGTGCGGCTGGATGACGGCGCCGACCGTACCGGCCTGCTGTTCTCGATCCTGACCGCCACCTCCAAACTGGGTTATGCCGTCTCGGTGCTGACTTTTGCCGGCCTGCAGATGGTCGGGTTCGACCCGGCCGTCGGCGGAGAAAACTCGAGCCAGGCCCTGATGTGGTTGCAAATCCTGTTCGCCGGCCTGCCGGCGCTGTGCCTGGTGCTGGCCGCGCTGGCGCTGTACCGTTATCCGCTGGATCAGGCGCGGCATGCCGAAATCCGCGCCGCCCTGGACGCGCGCGGCGCGGCTCCGCAGGCCCGATCATGACCGACGCCCCGCAAAGACCCATCGAACGCCTGAAGGCCATCATGGTCCGGCTGCGCAACCCCGACGGGGGCTGTCCGTGGGATATCGAACAGACCTTTGCGACCATCGCGCCCTATACGATCGAGGAGGCCTATGAGGTCGCCGACGCCATTGATCGCGGCGACATGGGCGAGCTGAAGGGCGAGCTGGGCGACCTGCTGTTCCAGGTCATCTTCCACGCCCGCATGGCCGAGGAGCAGGGTCTGTTCGCCTTTGACGACGTGGCCGACACCATGTCCGACAAGCTGATCCGGCGCCATCCCCACGTCTTTGCCGACGAGGACGCGCGGACCAGCGGCCCGGCCCAGAAACTGCGCTGGGAGGACCTCAAGGCGGCGGAGCGGGCCGGGAGGGCCCAGCATGGTGTCCTGGACGACGTCCCCGTGGGCCTGCCCGCCCTGCACCGTGCGGCCAAGCTGACGAAGCGCGCCGCCCGGGTGGGCTTCGACTGGCCCACGACCGACGAGGTGTTCGCCAAGCTGGACGAGGAGGTGGCTGAACTGAAGGTCGAGATCGCCGCCGGGGACCTCGACAAGGCGCGCGAGGAGATGGGCGATATCCTGTTCGTTGTCGCCAATCTGGCCCGCAAACTGGGGGTCGAGCCGGAGGATGCCCTGCGCGGGGCCAATGCCAAATTCATCCGGCGGTTCGGCTTCATCGAGGCGGAACTGGCGAAGCAGGGCCGCACGCCGGACCAGTCCGATCTGGCCGAGATGGATGGCCTGTGGGACGCGGCCAAGGTGGCGGAAAAGCTTTGATCCCCCTCCCGGTGGGAGAGGGCTTGAGCCTCCGGGAGCGTAGCGATCGGTCAGGCGAAAGGGTGAGGGTCGGATGTGTCCGCCGTCCCTGCGACGGCTTCGCCGAGGGTCAGACCCGACCCTCATCCGTCTCGCTTCGCGAGCCACCTTCTCCCACCGGGAGAAGGAAGTCGGAGTACGGACTGGACTCCGAAAAAACAGGGTGCAAAGAGTCCAATGGCTGCGTCCCGGTGTCAGCATCGGCCTCCATCGCATTCAAATCGTTGCCGTTCCTATTGTCGGCCGCAACCAGCCTCAACGGCTCGCGACTGGACTCTAGCGCCGGCGGTGCCGCATCGGGCAGGTCGGCCATGACCGTTGCGCGGGCCCGGTCGGCGAGCTTGTCGTAGACGCGCATCCAGGTCGAGGCCTCGGACGCGCGGCCCAGACCGAGCGCGCGGCGGATGTTCAGAAACGCCTCGTCGGCCAGATCGGCGAAGCTGACGTTGTCGTCGGGGTGGTATTCGCCGGCCTCGGGCGCGGCGTCGCAGTCGCTCTGGTCCATCCGGCGCCAGCCCCCGACGCGGGCATGCAGCCGAAACGAACTGAGCGACATACCATAGCGCTGGCAGACCACGGTCGCCGTCACGCCCGCGAGGTATTCCCGCCGGGCATGGTCCCAATAGGTGCCGCCGAGGCCGTCGAGGTCTTCGAGGTTGAGCTGGGTGTTCGAGGTCATGCGGGCAGTCTGGCATGCGGCTACGTCAGAAGCGGTCGTGGGTCGTGAAACGTTCCTGTGCGCAACCGAATCAGAGCCTCGATGGAGGCCGTGCAGCGCCCGCGAATCAGCGGCACACTGGCCCGATGAACGCCGTGGCCCAGATCAGTGATTTACAGACCCTGACCGGCGCGCAGACCGCCGCGCCCGCCGACCATCCCGAGTTCCAGTATCTGAACCTGCTGCGCGATATTCTCGACAACGGGGTGCGGCGTGACGACCGGACCGGGACCGGGACGCTGGGCGTGTTCGGCCGCCAGATGCGGTTTGACCTGTCGAAGGGGTTCCCCCTGCTGACGACCAAGAAGCTGCACCTTCGGTCGATCAT
>Ga0105047_10016956_pt1 | contig 11390 bp, 10 predicted proteins | sample MAT04_FD_78384 | JGI IMG/M metagenome (GOLD analysis project Ga0105047, IMG submission 78384) | Freshwater microbial communities from Lake Fryxell liftoff mats and glacier meltwater in Antarctica - MAT-04 (megahit assembly) | ecosystem: Environmental > Aquatic > Freshwater > Ice > Liftoff... | reverse complement strand
GCCACAGCGAGCGCACCGAGGGCGAGCCACCAGCCACCTCCCGCAGCCACGGCCACCAGGCCGGACGACACCAGCCACGCCCATCGACGGGCGCGGCTGGCCAAGAGCACGACGCCCACGGCCAGCCCGGCTGCCCACGCCGCGTCGGCCACCGGCCAACCGGTGGGAGCAGCTCCCGTTCGAGCCGCCACGACGGCCGTGCCCACCGCGATCACGGCCACCGCTGCCCGCGTCCCCGGGCCGGTCCGGCGCCGCCGCTCCAACGGCCGGGCGGCGCGCGGCCGAGGGCCGGCGACGGTCGACGACGGTGTCCTGCTGCGCTCCGCGTGGTCGACCACGCGGAGAACCTACAAGAGCCCCAGCACGAGTTGGCGTCGTCTACCATGCTCGGGCGAGAACGGGCGGACCGGACCAGGAGATGCGCCGGAGATGGACGACTTCGATGAGAGCACGAACCGGCAAGGCGCCTGGCTCGACCGTGTCGGGCCGTTCTTGGTGCGCCACGAGAGCCTGATCCAGCCGTCGGTGGACGCGCTGACCTGGGCGGTCGCGCTGGCCATGGCCCAAGTCCTCCGCTTCGAGTTCCAGGTCGACGTCGACGCGTGGCAGGGATTCACCGCCGCCGGACTCGCCGCTGCCGCCGCCTTCGCCAGCCTCCTGCAGGTTGCGGCCGGCTTCTTCGCCGGCCTCTACCGGCGCCGCTGGAGCTATGGGAGCTTCGAGGAGATCTCGCACGTCGTGCGCACGGTCGCCGTCACGACGGTCGGCCTGGCCCTGGTCAACCGGCTGGCCCCCGACCAGATCGTGCCCGGCAGCGTCCCACTCGTCGCCGGGGTCAACGCCCTCGTCATCATGTGCGCGATCCGCTACGTCTGGCGTCTGCTCGTCGAGCACTCGCTGCGGCCCTCGACCGAGCATGGCGCTCCTGTCGTCGTGCTCGGCGCGGGAGCCGGCGGCGAGCAGCTGATCACGGCCATGGTCCGCACACCCGACAGCCCCTACGTTCCGGTCGCCATCCTCGATGACGACAACACCAAGCGGAACCTGTCGATCCGCGGTGTGCCGGTGCTCGGCAACCGCACCTCCCTGGTCGACGTGGCCCGCACGGTCGGCGCCACCACCGTGATCGTCGCCATCCCGTCGGCGTCGCCCGAGCTTCTGCGAGAGATCAGCGAGACGGCGATGCGCAACCACCTCGCCGTGCGCGTCGTGCCCGGCCTGCGCGAGCTCTTCGGCGGGGCGGTCGGCGTGAGCGACCTGCGCCCGCTCACCGAGGCCGACCTGCTGGGGAGGCACGAGATCGACACCGACATCGATGCCATCGCTGGCTACCTCACCGGTCGACGCGTGCTCGTCACCGGTGCCGGCGGCTCGATCGGCAGCGAGCTCTGTCGGCAGATCGCCCGGTTCGCGCCGAGCGACCTCATCATGCTCGACCGCGACGAGTCAGCGCTGCACAGCGTGCAGCTCAGCATCGAAGGTCGGGCGCTGCTCGACTCACGGAACCTCGTGGTCGCAGACATCCGTGACCGCGACCGCATGCAGGACGTCTTCGACGAGCTGACACCCGACGTCGTGTTCCACGCGGCTGCGCTCAAGCACCTGCCACTGCTCGAGATGCACCCCGACGAAGCGTTGAAGACCAACGTCTGGGGCACGGAGAACCTGCTCGAGATCGCAGCCACGCATGCCGTCGACCGGTTCGTCAACATCTCGACGGACAAGGCCGCCGACCCGACCAGCGTGCTCGGCTACACCAAGCGCATCGCCGAGCGCCTGACCGCCACCACCGCTCGCACGGCACCGGGCTCATTCCTGTCCGTGCGGTTCGGCAACGTGCTGGGCAGCCGCGGCTCCGTGCTCACCGCCTTCCGCTCGCAGGTGGAGGCCGGCGGTCCGATCACCGTGACCCACCCCGACGTCACCCGCTACTTCATGACCGTCGAGGAGGCCGTGCAGCTGGTGATCCAAGCCGGCGCCGTGGGCAGCGACGCCGAAGCCCTCGTGCTCGACATGGGCGCGCCGGTGCGGATCGACGACGTGGCCCGGCGGCTGGCGGCCGAGTCGGATCGCCGCATCGACATCGTCTACACGGGGCTGCGCAGCGGCGAGAAGCTGCACGAGGTGCTCCTCGGCAGCGCCGAGGTCGACGTCCGGCCGGTCCACCCCTTGATCTCTCACGTCACCGTGCCCACCATCGCCACCACCGAGGTGGCCATCGCCACGCGCGGGCGCCAAGGCGCCGACCTGATCGCCGCCCTGCGCACCCTCGCCGGCGCCGACGGCGTGGCGTTGGAGACGCACGAGCTGCCACCCATGGTGATGGCTCGACGCGATGCCCCATCCTGACCTGTTCGCAGTCGGCCTGCTGCTGGGCACGATCGTCGCCGTCGTGGCGTGGGCGGCGGCATCCCGCGCCCCGTCGGCCCTCGTCTTCCTCCTGCCCGCCGCCGGCCTGGCCGCGTGGCTGGCTGCCCCCCGGATCGACGATGCCGTCGACGCATGGGACCGTCCGGCCTTCCTCGTCGTGGCCATCGTGCTGGTCGGGCTTGGCGTGGCCGCCGGTGCCGGCAGCTCGGCGGCGGCGCCGCTCGGATCCGTCGGCCTGGCCTGGTCGATGCTCGGCGTGGTCGGGGCCACCGCTTTGGCCGTGCCCGACACCGAGGGGCCGGTGCTCCTGCTCGGTGCGCTGGCTGTCCCGGTCCTCGTGCTCAGCTGGCGCGGCCTCGTCCCCGAGTGGGCTGCGGCCGTGACCGCGGTCGCCGTCGCTGCCGTCGCTACCGGTGGGGCCACGCTCGGGCCCGGTGCTGCGGTCGGGTCCTACGGCTGCATCGCCGTGCTGCTTGCCGCCGCCCCGCTCAACCGGCATGCGCCGGACGGCCCCGCCGGCACCGGTGTCATCGCACCGTGGATCGCTGCCCCGGTGATCACGGTGGTGGCCGTGGGCGTGGCCCGGCTCGGCGCCGTGCGCTCCACGTCGGTGCGGGCCCTCTTGGTGGCCGCGGCCGGCGTCGTGGTGGCCGCCCTGGTCCTCGAGGTGGCGGTGGCCGTCACCAGGCGGCGGGCACACCCCGGGCGGTGACGCCGGCGGGCACGTCGTCCACGACAACCGCACCGGCACCGATGACAGCATCGGACCCGATGTGACGCCCCGGCGTGACGACGGCGCCGGTGCCGAGGAAGGCGCGATCGTCGATGGTGACGTTGCCGTTGACCAGGGCGCCTGGGCTGACGGTGACGTGATCGCCAAGCCGACCATCGTGGGAGATCACGGCGTTGACGTTGACGTGGGTGTGTCGACCCAGGCGCACATTGGTGGTGACACGGGCGCCGGCCGCCAGGATCACGCCCGGGCCGAGCTCGACGTCGGCACCCACCGTGGCCGACGGGTGGACGAGCGCAGGCGACGTCCGGCCCCATGCCCGCAACCGCTCGTCGATGCCCGCCCGAGCGGGTGACGAGCCGACGGCGATGACCACCTCGACCTCGAGGTCGCGCAGCAGCTCGACCTCGCCGAGGAGCTCGACGCCACGTCGGGCCAGCGCGGCCTCGTCGTGCCGTCCGCCGTCGGCCACGACGCCGACCACTCGAAAGGTCGGGCGGTCGGCGTTGACGGCCTCGACGATGTCGAGCACCTCGCGGGCGTGCCCACCGGCGCCGACGATGACGAGCGGGCGGGCGAGCTCCGCCGCCATGGCTCGCACGGCGCGTCCCCGGTGGGAGACGGCGTGCTTCGCGGCCGGTGCCATCTCGGCAAACGTGCGGCCTCGAGCCTCGTCGGGTGCGAAGACCGGGTCGTAGCCGAACCCTCCGGACCCGGTCGGCACATCGATGATCGTTCCCTCGACCACGCCGTCGGCGCGGACCTCGCGGCCGTCGGGCCAGCGGACGAGCACAACGGTGCGGAAGCGGGCCGTGCGCTGGGCGGCGTCGGTGGCACCGACTCGCTCGAGCTCGGCCAGCAGGTGGGCGATGTTCTCCTGCGCGGTGGCGCGCTCACCGGCGAACCGAGCCGTGCGCACGCCCGGGGCGCCGTCGAGGGCGTCGACCTCGAGGCCGGTGTCGTCGGCCATGGCCGGCCGTCCGGTGGCAAACGCCACCGTCGATGCCTTGAGGCGGGCGTTTCCGACCAGGGTGTCCGCATCCTCGACCACATCAGGGACCCAGTCCGGGCGTGGTTCGACGAGCAGGCTGTCGCCGAGGATGGCGGCGATCTCGGCCACCTTGTCGGGGTTGGCGGTGGCGCTGACCAGGTGCGAAGGAGCCATCGGGCTCAGCGCACCGGTGGCGGGTCCGACGTGTACTCGTCCTGCAGCGCCATGATCGTGCGCAGGCCGCCTTCGGCGAGCCCGAGGAGCGAATCGAGCTCGCCCCGGGTGAACGCCATGCCCTCGGCCGTGCCCTGGACCTCGACGAAGCGGCCCGCCCCGGTCATGACGACGTTCATGTCGACCTCGGCGGTGGAGTCCTCCACGTAGGGCAGATCGAGCAGCGGCGTGCCGTCGACGATGCCGACCGAGATGGCGGCACAGTTGTCCACGAGGGGATGCGCGGCCAAGGCGCCGGTCTGCACCAGCCGAGCCAGCGCATCGTGCAGGGCCAGGTAGCCGGCGGTGATCGACGCCGTGCGGGTGCCGCCATCGGCCTGGAGCACGTCGCAGTCCACCACGACCTGGCGCTCGCCGAGGACGGTCATGTCGCACACGGCCCGCAGCGATCGCCCGATGAGGCGCTGGATCTCCTGCGTCCGCCCGGACTGCTTGCCCTTGGCCGCCTCCCGACGGATGCGCTCGTTGGACGAGCCCGGAAGCATCGAGTACTCGGCCGTGACCCACCCCTTGCCGCTCCCCCGCATCCACCGTGGGACGTCGTCGTCGATCGACGCCGTGCACAGCACCACGGTGCGTCCGCACCGCACGAGGACGGAACCATCGGCCTGTTCGGTGAAGTCCCGCTCGAAGCTGAGGGGACGGAGCTCATCGGGCTGGCGACCATCGGGGCGAGGCATGGCCAGGCAACCTACACGGCGAAGGCGGCGTGTTCGACGGCCACCTCGACGGCCCGCCCGAACGAGGCCTCTGCCTCTGCTCGGGCCTCCTCCGGATCGACCTCCGGCCACAGGTGGGTCAGCACGAGTCGGCCCACCCCGGCCTCCCGGGCCATGGCACCGGCCTGTCGGGCCGAGAGGTGCAGGATGCCGTGGCCCTCGCCGTCGCGCAGGTGGGTGGCCTCGCACAGGGCCAAGTCGATCCCCTCACCGAGGGCCGAGAACGACCAGGCCGGCCCGGTGTCGGCCGAATAGGCGAGCGACCGGCCGTCCTCGTCGTCGATCCTGCATGCGAGGGTGTCGATGTAGTGGTCGGTGGCCGAGAAGGTGATCCTCAGTCCACCGACGGCCACCGCATCGCCGTCGTCCACGACTCGGGTCACGAACGTGGGCGCCAGCTCGCCGCAGACCTCCGAGGCGAGCGCCAGGTTGGCGGCCGTGGCGAACAGTTCGACGCCCTCTCGTCCGAGCCCGTAGCGCAGGGCCACGCGCAGCCCGGCCAGGTCCACCCAGTGGTCCGGGTGGGCGTGGCTGAGCACGACCGCATCGACCTCGTCGAGGCGACGGTGACGCTGCAGGTTGGCCAGCGACCCGTTGCCGAGGTCGAGCAGCAGGACGCGGTCACCTCCCGTGATCATGTAGCTCGAGCAGGCCCGGCCTGCACCGGCGTAGCTCCCCGAGCAGCCGAGCACGGTGACCGACAATCCGCCGGCACTCACGCCCAGGCCTCGACGTCGTCGAGCTCCGGCCCGAGCAGGTGCCGGCCCAGCTCGCGGAAGCGAGCCGTGTCGCCCGACGAGCAGAACCGATGGCGCCCGATCTGCCCAGGAGGGGCGGCGGCGTCGCTCCCGTGCAGCATGGCCCGGACCTGGAACGCCGTCTCGTCCGCCGACGACACGAGCACGACGTCACGTCCGACCACGTCGCTGATGGTGCGTGCCAGGAACGGGTAGTGCGTGCAGCCGAGCAGCAGGGCATCGACGTCGGCGTCGATGACCGGGGCCAGCAGCCGTTCGGCGAGCACGGCCACCTGGTCCGATGCCGTCTCGCCACGCTCGACGAACTCGACGAAGCCCGGGCACGCCGCGCACGTCAGCTTCACGTCGGCATGCCGGTCGGCCACGGCGCGTTGGTAGGCGCCCGAGCCGATGGTCCCGACGGTGCCGATCACCCCCACGTGGCCGTTGCGGCTCGCCGTCACCACGGCTCGCACGCCAGCATCGATGACGCCGACGACGGGCACGTCGAGCTCGCTGCGCAACAGGTCCAGCGCGGCGGCGGTGGCGGTGTTGCAAGCGACGACGACGAGCTTGGCATCGTGGTCATGCACCAGCGATCGACCGAGCTTCACCGAGAACTGCCGGACCTCGTCGAGCCGACGGGGGCCGTACGGGTAGCGCGCCGTGTCGCCGATGTAGACGAGGTCCTCCGCAGGCAGGAGGTCGATGACGGCGCGGGCGACGGTCAATCCGCCGAACCCCGAGTCGAACATCCCAATGGGCCGCGTGTCCACGGCGTCGAGGCTACTGAGCCTGCCGCGGCTCCGAGGCCATCCAGACCTCGACGGCGGAGGCGAGGTCGTCGGCCACGAACGCCGGCGTGGGATGGACCGGGAGGTCGGCGGTCGTGGTCACACCGCTCAGCACGAGGGCGAAGTCGTAGCCGAGGGCGACGGCGAACAGCCCGTCGGTGTCCGGTCGATCCCCCACAGCGACGCCCACCGGTCCGAGTCGAGCCCGCACGAGGTCGGCGATGGGTCGGTGGGGCTTGCCGGCGATGGCCGTCGGCTCGACCCCACCGGCCACGGCGATGCCGGCCAGGATGGCGCCGGCTCCGGGTCGGAGGCCGTCGGGGGTCGGGTAGGCGGCATCGGCGTTGCTGGCCAGCAGGCGGGCCCCGCTGCGGATGGCCGAGGCCGCTCGCGCCATGGCCGCGTAGTCGAAGTCGACGTGGAAGCCGACGACGACAGCCTCGGCCGGTCCCTCGGCCACCACCTCGGCCCCCCGGAGCTGCAGCGCCTCCACCACGCCGGGCCCGGCACAGGCCAGGACGCGCTCACCGGGGGCCACGAGGGTGGCCACCGCCGTGGCCGACGTGACGATCTCGTGTGGGTCGACGACGATGCCGAACGAGGTGAGCTCGTCTCGAACCTCAGCGATCGTGTGCGACGAGTTGTTGGTCACGAAGGCCACCTCCTCGCCCGCCTCGCGGATGCGGGCCACGGCGTTCGCCGCGCCGGGGATGGGGCGTGGCCCCAGACGGATCACACCATCGAGATCGAAGACCCAGGCCATGGTCGGTGATCCTGTCGGGGATCGTCTGCTAGGACAAGGCGGTGCCCACCTTCGCTCCCTTCCCCGGTCTGCGCTTCGACGCCTCGACCCACGATCCCGCCGACGTCACCGCGCCGCCCTACGACGTCCTCGACGACGACGATCGGGCCGCACTCTGCGCTCGGCACCCACACAACGTCGTGTGCGTCGACCTGCCGCGCGCCGTCGGAGCCGAGGACCCCTACGAGGAGGCGGCCGCCACCTTCGCGTCGTGGCTGGCCGACGGCGTCCTGCAGGCCGACCCAACGGCGTTCTACGTGTACCGGATGTCCTGGCTCGACCCCGACGGGACACCGGCGTCGACGTCGGGTGCGCTCGGTGCCCTCACGCTGTCCGAACCCGGCGAGGGTGGCATCCTGCCTCACGAGCGGACCACGCCGAAGGCCAAGAGCGACCTCTGCGCCTGCTGCAGTCGACGCGGGTGAACCTCTCCCCCATCTGGGGCCTCACGCCCGCCCCCGGCTTCTCGGCCCTGTTGGCCGTCGACGGACCACCCACCGTTGGGTTCACCGACGACGTGGGCATCACCCACGAGCTGTGGGTCGTGACCGATGCCGCCCGCGTGGCGGCCATCGCCGACGCGGTGGCCGCCTCGCCCGTGGTGATCGCTGACGGCCACCACCGGTTCGAGACCTCGCTCGCCTATCGCAACGAGCGCCGAGCTGGCGGCATCGACGATGCGGGCGCCGAGGCGACGTTGGCCTGGGTCGTGGCGTTGTCCGCCGACGAGCTGCGGGTCGGACCCATCCACCGCCTCTTCACCGTCGACGACTCGATCGAGGGGGTCCTCGAGGCACTCACGGACCGCTTCACGGTCACGCCGCTCGACCGCGACGAGGCCTACTCGGCCAACGATGCCGGGCGGGGACCGATCGTGATCGACGGGTCCTCGGCGTGGCTGCTCGAAGCCCGAGCGGGGACGACCGACGGTTTGCCCGACCTCGACAGTGCTCGGATCGATGCCGCGCTCCACGAGTTGGACGGGTTGGGTGTGGCCTACGAGCACGACCACGCAAAGATCGAACGGCACGTGCGGGGCGACCGCACCATGGCCGCCGTACTCCTGCGCCCGGCCACCGTGGCGCAGATCCTCGAGATCGCCGAAGGGGGCCAGCGGATGCCACCGAAGACCACCCTGTTCGTGCCGAAGCCGCGAACAGGGATGGTCTTCCGGCAGCTCTGACCTCTCGCTCGACCGCGGTCAGGCGACGGTGATCGAGGCGTCGAGGTAGACATCCTGGATGGCGTTCAAGAGCTCGACGCCCTCAGCCATCGGCTTCTGGAACGACTTGCGACCGCTGATGAGGCCAGTGCCGCCCGCGCGCTTGTTGATCACGGCGGTGCGCACGGCCTCGGCCAGGTCCGTGGCGCCCTTGGACTCGCCACCGGAGTTGATGAGGCCGATCTTGCCCATGTAGCAGTTGACGACCTGCCAACGGCACAGGTCGATCGGGTTGTCGCCGATGAGCTCACCGTCATAGAGCTTCGACGAGGTCTTGCCGAAGTCGACCGCTGGGTAGCCGCCGTTGCGGGTGGGGAGCTTCTGCTTGATGATGTCGGCCTCGATGGTCACGCCCATGTGGTTGGCCTGACCGGTGAGGTCGGCCGCATCGTGGTAGTCGACGCCGTCCACCTTGAAGCCCGAGTTGCGCAGGTAGCACCACAGCACGGTGAACATACCCAGGGCGTGGGCTTCGGCGAAGGCCTCCGAGATCTCCATGATCTGGCGATGGGAGTCCTCGGACCCGAAGTAGATGGTGGCACCGACGCCGGCTGCCCCCAAGTCCCAGGCCTGCTGCACCGAGCCGTACTGGATCTGGTCGAACGAGTTCGGGTAGCTGAGCATCTCGTTGTGGTTCAGCTTCACGATGAACGGGATCTGGTGGGCGTAGCGACGCGAGCACATGCCGAGCACACCGAACGTCGAGGCGACGGCGTTGCAGCCACCCTCGATGGCGAGCTTGACGATGTTCTCGGGATCGAAGTAGGCGGGGTTGGGCGCGAAGGATGCCGCACCCGAGTGCTCGATCCCCTGGTCGACGGGAAGGATGGACATATAACCCGTCCCCGCCAAGCGACCGTGGCCGAACACCGAGGACAGCGCCCGCAGCACCTGCGGGTTGCGGTCGGTGCCGGCGTACACGCCGTTCACGAAATCGGGGCCGGGGAGCGTCAACGAGCTCTTTGGGACCCCGGTCACTTCATACGACAGCAGCTCGTCGGCCTCGGCGCCGAGCAGGCCTGCGATATCGGTCATGCCAATCCTTAGGGTCGTCGTGCGATGGACCTGGCGTGCCCGTCGGTGACATGCACCTGGGCACGTCTCGACACCCTAGTCAGCCGAGCGCACGCCTCCGACGGCTGGCATCGCTGAAGTCCCGGTCGGTCGCTGCCACCCAGGCGAACAGCTCTCGCGCCTTGGGCACGTCGCCAGCGCGCTCGTAGGTGTCGGCCAACGCGTACGCCCGGCGGAGGTGGTGCTCCTGCGCCCGCTTGGGGATGCGCCAGCCCTGGCTCAACAGGTCGATGGCCGCCGGCAGACGCCCCTGATCGGCGAGGGCCCCGGCCGCCACGATGCGGCCTTCGGTCACCACCGCAGCCGACGGCGATGCCTCCCGCAGCTCGTTCCAGAGGCGATCGACGTCCTTCCAACGACGCATGGCCCGGTAGCAATCAGCGAGCACAGCGTTCTGGTCGGCGGAGCCGGTGAGCAGACGAAAGGCCTCGAGCTCCACGATGGCCGCCTTCCAGCGACCCAGGCGGTAGTACGTGAGCCCGAGCAGCTCACGGCCCAACGGCACCGACGGCGCCTCCTTCACGATGGGCCGAAGCACCTTCGAGGCCTCGTCGAAGCGCTCTTCGAGGAAGTCGTCTGTGGCCTCGGACAGCCGATTGTCGAGGCGAGCGGCGCGCACGGCGCCGACTGCCTTCGTAAGCGAGACCAACGGGTCGACCGTGGGATCGGCGCTCCCGGCCTTCAACTGGGCAACCTCGTCCTGCACCGACGGCGCCGGCGGGGACGACGCCCGCCCTTTGGATGACCGACCCTTGGATCCACCCGTGGACCCGCCACCCGAGCGGTGGGGCTGGCGACCACGTCGCACTGCGCTCGGTGCACTCGAGCGAACCTCGCCTTCGTCGACCCACTCCTCGGCCGACAGGTCGGCCCACGGGGGCAGCGAGCTCAGCGGGCCGGGCCGTTGCGGGACATCGGGGCGAAGCGCCTCCGACGGCGGCGCCACCGGCTTGTCGACCTGCTTCGAGCGCGCCGGCTTCTTGTAGGGCTGCTTCTTCGGGTCGGCGGGCTTGCGTGAGGAACGTCTGGGGGGCGCGGCCATAGGGACGGCGAGCCTACACAGCGAGCAACCGTCGGACGAAATGACAGCAAAACGAAAAGGGAGCCCCCGAAGGGGCTCCCTTGTAGAAATTCGGCGGCGTCCTACTCTCCCAGGGGGAATCCCCCCAAGTACCATCGGCGCTGGCGGGCTTAACTTCCGTGTTCGGAATGAGAACGGGTGTGACCCCGCCGCCATGGCCACCGAAATCTGTTGTCAACTCAAAAGGCACGTATGCCTTGAGGACTCCATAGCGAGCACGAACATCGTAGATTCTTCAAGCCCTCGGCCGATTAGTACCGGTCGGCTGAACGTGTTACCACGCTTACACCTCCGGCCTATCAACGTGGTCGTCTGGCCACGGGCCTTACCTGGTTACCCAGTGGGAAACCTCATCTTGGAACGAGTTTCGCACTTAGATGCTTTCAGCGCTTATCTCTTCCGCAGGTAGCTAACCAGCCATGCCCTTGGCAGGACAACTGGCACACTAGAGCTGCGTCCATCCCGGTCCTCTCGTACTAGGGACAGATTTCCTCAAGTTTCCTACGGCTACAGAGGATAGGGACCGAACTGTCTCACGACGTTCTAAACCCAGCTCGCGTACCGCTTTAATGGGCGAACAGCCCAACCCTTGGGACCTGCTTCAGCCCCAGGATGCGATGAGCCGACATCGAG
>Ga0105047_10016955_pt1 | contig 11391 bp, 7 predicted proteins | sample MAT04_FD_78384 | JGI IMG/M metagenome (GOLD analysis project Ga0105047, IMG submission 78384) | Freshwater microbial communities from Lake Fryxell liftoff mats and glacier meltwater in Antarctica - MAT-04 (megahit assembly) | ecosystem: Environmental > Aquatic > Freshwater > Ice > Liftoff... | reverse complement strand
TGGAATGGCTCGGTGTGCTGGTAAGCGTGGTGAACCTGGTGCTGATGACGGTGGTGGCGGAAGTAGTGTCGAAGATGCTGGCGGCACGGCGGCGGGTGGAGTTCACGCGGCTATTGGCGCGGCCGACGTGGCTGTTGATCCGCGGGATGGGGCCGTTGCGGGTGTTTTTGGATCGCGGGGTGGTGGCACCTCTGGCGCGGTTGTTGGTGCCGGGCGGTGGGGGGGGCGGGGAGGTTGGGAAATCGGTCACGGGTGAGGTGTCGACGGGTGAGCTGGCGGCGCTGGTGGCCTGTGGGACGCGCGATGGGACGATCGATCACGATGAGCAGCGGGTGCTGTGGCAGGTGATTCACTTCGGATCGCTGCGGGTGCGCGATGTGATGACGCCGCGGGTGGAGCTTGAGTGGGTGAGCGAGCGGGCGAAGGTTGAGGAGGTGATCGAGATCGCGCGGCGGACGGGGCTCACGCGGTTGCCTGTAGCGCGCGGGTCGCTGGACGGAGAGGTGACTGGGCTGTTGAACGTGAAGACGTATCTCGCTGCGCACGCGCGGGGGATGATGGCGCGGACGGCAGATCATCTCGAGCCGGTGCGGTTTGTGCCGGACTCGGCGGCGCTGGATCGGCTGCTGGAGATGGCCATGGCGCGCGGTGTGAAGCAGGCGTTGTGTGTGGATGAGCACGGGGCGATCGTGGGGCTGGTGGCGACGCGGAACATCGTGGGGCGGCTGATTGCGGAGTTGGGGGCGGACGCGGGTTCGGAGGGGGCGTTGCCGGAGGTGCAGATGATCGGGCTGGGGCGGTGGCTGGTGTCGGGGCGGCTGCCGGCGCGGGAGTGGGCGGAGATGTTTGGGCTCACGCACGATGCGCGGATGACGACGGTGGCGGGGCTGGTGTTGGCGCGGCTGGGGCGGCTGCCGAATGTGGGCGACAAGCTGAACTTGGGGAACGTGTCGCTGCGGGTGCACAGCTTGACTGGGCGGATGGTGGATTTGCTGGAGGTGTCGCTGGTGGAGCGGCGTGGAGCGGGCGAGGGGCCGGTTGAGGATCGGCGTGGTCCGGGGAGGGCTCTTTGACGCCGTACGACGCGATTGCGATGTTCATTTTGGCGCTGGTGGGCCTGGCGGGGGCGGCGCTGTGTGCTGGCGGGGAGATGGGCGCGTATTCGGTGAACCGGGTGCGGCTGGCGTTGCGGGTGAGAGGGGATGGGGGGAAGCCGGATCGGGCGGCGGCGGTGTTGGCGGCGGAGCTTGAGCAGGCGCCGCGGCTGCTGGCGACGCTGTTGATCGGTTACAACGTGTTCAGCTACGCCAACTCGATCGGGACGACGGCGCTTTTGCAAGCGCGGGGCTATGGCGAGGTGGCGATCATCGCGCTCAATGTGCTAGTGATCGCGCCGGTGCTGTTTGTGCTGGCGGATTCGCTGCCCAAGGAGTTGTTCCGGGCGCAGGCGGATCGGCTGACGTACGCGATCGCCAGGCCGCTGAAGTGGTTGCGGCTGTTCTTGACGTGGACGCTGGTGCTGCCGATGGTGCAGTGGCTAGCGCGGCGGCTGGCGGCGCTTGTACATGGTGGGGATGAGGCGGCGGTGCAGTCGGCGCGGGAGCGGATCGCGTCGCTGATCAAAGAGGGAGCCGAGGACGGGGCCATTTCGCAGTCGCAGGTGACGATGCTGGACCGGGCGTTTGCGTTGCGGGAGACGACGGTGGGCGATGAGATGGTGCCGTGGGCGAAGGTACACAAGATTGTGTCGACGACGGGGCGGGCGAATGTGATCGAGCAAATGGCGGCGCGGCCGGTGTCGCGCTTCCCGGTGATCGATCAACGCGGGCAGGTGTTGGGGGTCGTGGACTTTCTGAAGGTGATGCTGGAGCCGGGCAAGACGCCGGTTGAGTTGGCAGCGAAGGCGGTGACGCTGAATGCGCGGCTGCCGGTGCGTGAGGCGCTGGTGCGTCTGAGTGCGGCGGGGACCGGGTTGGCGATCGTGACGGCGGATGGAGCGGCGACCTCTAAGCCGGTGGGGATCGTGACGGCGAAGGATCTGGTGGAGCCGCTGACGGGCGAGTTGAAGGCGTTTTGAATGGCGGTGTGCTGGGCCTGGATGGTCCGGACGAGGCTTGGATGGTCCGGGCCGGGCCTTGCAAGGGCTGTGATTTGGCTCCCCCACTGCAAAGTCGCGGATCAGTCCAAGGTCCGATAATGTATGTTATGTTAAACAGGATCGGCCGAAGAGCTGGGGTGGAGAGAAGCGGCTGGGGAGACGGGGTTGAGAAGGATTTTGGGATCAACCCGTGGGGGCGCAGTTGATTCACGCCGTGACCGCGGCGGGTTGCAGCTTGCGCGGGGGGCAGAGAGAGAGATAAGAATCGATGCGGAACATGGAGGTCTCGAAGCCGCACGGGCAAGGATCGGTGCTTTGCATCAGAGCGGCTTGTCGAGCCAGACGGTGTCGGTCATCGGGTCGTCGTTGTAGCGCGGGCATTCGACGAAGCCGAGGGAGCGATAGAGGGCGATGGCGGGGAGCATGGTGTCGGAGGTGTCAAGCTTCATGAGCTTGTAGCCGGCGGCGCGAGCTTCGGCGATGAGGCGGTCGCCGAGGGCTATGCCCAGGCCCAGGCGGCGGGCGGCAGGGCGGACGTACATGCGTTTCATTTCGCAGACGGCGGGGCCGAGCTTGGGGAGCGGGCGGAGGGCGATGCAGCCGAGGATGGTGTGGTCGGGTGGCTCGGTGTAGAGGGCGTGGGAATCGGGCGCGGACGAGTGGATCGCGAGGAGCATGCAGCCGGTGGGCGGGGCGTAGAGGCCGGGGAGGGTGGCGAGTTCGGCGTCGAAGCCCTGGTGCTCGAGCGAGCACGCGGCCACTCTCGCGATGCTGGCGGCGTACTCGGCGAAAAGGCGGCGGGCGGATTCGAGGAGGGGGGCGGCGTGGGCGTGAACGATCTGCGGCATGGTCTAGACCGAGGGATCAGGAGCGGGCGGTCAGGAGCGGGCGGTCAGGCCATGGCGGCCACGATGGCGTCGCGGCAACGTTGGGCGGCTTCGGTGATGGGGACGAGGGAGCCTTTGTCATCGCCCTTGCGGAGTTTGTATTCAACGGACTTCTCGGCGAGGGCTTTGTCGCCGATGGTGATGCGGATGGGGATGCCGACGAGGTCGGCGTCTTTGAACTTGACGCCGGGGCGTTCGTCGCGGTCGTCGATGAGGACGTCGATGCCGGCGGAGGAGAGTTCGTCGGCGAGTTGTTTGGCGGCGGCCTGATGTTCGGGGGCTTCGGGCTTCATGAGGGTGATGAGGACGTGGTAGGGCGCGATGGGCATGGGCCAGATGATGCCGTTGGCGTCGTGGTTTTGTTCGACGGAGGCGGCCATGGTCCGGGAGACGCCGATGCCGTAGCAGCCCATGATGACGGGCTGCTGCTGTTGCTGGGCGCTGTGGACTTTGAAGCCCATGGCGTCGGAGTATTTGGTGCCGAGTTTGAAGATGTGGCCGACTTCGATCCCGCGGGCGGTGACGAGCTTGGCACCGGGGTCGCGGGGCGAGGGGTCGCCTTCGCGGGCGTTGCGGAGGTCGCCGAGTTTAACATAACGAGGCTCGTCGAGTTTCGAGCCGACCTCGCGGCGCCAGTTGAAGTGCTTGACGTGGTAGTCGGGCTTGTCGGCGCCGCTGGCCCAGAACCCGCCCAGCGAAGCGTCGGCGTCGATGAGCAAGAGCGTGTTGGGGACCGTGTTGACCGAACGGGGCGAAACGTATCCAATCGCGAAACCGGCGGCGCGGGCGGCCTTCTCGTCGGCGAGCGTGACCTTGAGGCCCGAGACGATCCGGACCTTGCCCTCGTTGACTTCGTGGTCGCCTCGGACGACGGCGAGGATCCAGCGGGTGGGGGGGGAGGCCAGGGACGTCGAATCCCCGGCTGGAGCCGGGGGCTCCGAGGGAGGGGGCTCGGAGACGGGGGACTCGGAGGACGAGTTCACTTGGAAGACGATGGTTTTGAGCATGCGGTCGGGTTTGACCTTGATGAACTTGCCGACTTCGTGGATGCCCGGGAGGTTGGGGGTGTGGAGTTCGGTGAGTTCGCCGGAAGGTGGTTCTTGGAAGGTGCCGTGGGGGCGTGTGCCGATCTCGCATTTTTCGACGTTGGCGGCGTAGCCGGTGGCGGGGCACTTGAGGATGGTGTCTTCGCCGGAGTCGGCGTTGACCATGAACTCGTGCGAGGCGGAGCCGCCGATGGGGCCGGACTCGGCTTCGACGGCGGTAAAGGAGAGGCCGCAGCGGCGGAAGGTGTTGGAGTAGGCGGTGAACATCTTGTCGTAGGTTTCGTTGAGCCCCCCCACTCCGTCCACGGTGGCGTGGAACGAGTAAGCGTCTTTCATGATGAACTCGCGGCCGCGGAGGAGGCCGGAGCGGGGGCGGGCTTCATCGCGGAACTTGTTGGTGATCTGATAAAGGCTGAGCGGGAGCTGCTTATAGCTGCTTACGGAGCCGGCCACGGCTTCGGTGACGGACTCTTCGTGGGTGGGGCCCAGGGCGGTGAGGGCGCCCTTGCGGTCGGAGAGTTTAAAGAGGAGGTCGCCGTAGTCGCGGTCTCGTCTCGTGCCGGCGTAGAGCTCGATGGGGACGAGGATCGGGAGCGATATTTCCTGAGCGCCGGTGGCGTCCATCTCTTCGCGAACGATCTGTTGGACCTTGCGGAGCGTGCGCCAGGCGAGGGGCAGGTAGTCGTAGATCCCGGCGCCGAGCTTGCGGATGAAGCCGGCGCGGAGGAGGAGGACGTGCGAGGGGCACTCGGCCTCGGCGGGGGCTTCGCGGAGGGTGGGGATGAGCGACTGCGACCAACGGGTGACCGAGCCACGGTGCGCGACGATGGGGGTGAGGGCCATAGGGGCGGATGGTAGGGTGCGGCGTGTGCGGCGGGCCCGGGGGTGCAGGGCCGTGGGGGTCGCGACTGCCGCGCTCACAAAGTGTTAGGCCGGGACGCGGGCGATGGCCTTGAGCTCGACGCGGCAGCTGTGTTCGGCGGAGGCATCGTGCAGGCCGAAGGCGTAATGGATGGCGCGGGCGGCGCGTTCGGCTTCGGCTTCCTTCATCACGCAGGAGATGCGGATCTCGCTGGTGGTGATGTTCTCGACGGCGATCTTCTCGGCGGCCAGAGCGTCAAAGAGCATGGAAGCGACGCCGGGGCTGGTGCGCATGCCAGCGCCGACGACTGAAACCGTGCAGAGGTCGGTGTCGGTGCGGACGGCTTGGGGACCGCCGGAGTCGCTGGCGAGAGTTTTGGCGGCCTTGTGGACGATGGGGGTGATCTCGGGCAGGTCTTTGCGGTCGCAGGTGAAGGTGAGGTTGATGGTGCCGGGGCCGTCGTCTTCCTGGATGATGTCGTCGATGCTGATGCCGGCGGCGGCGATGGGGCCGAAGACGGCGGACTGGATGCCGGGGCGGTTGGCGACGCCGCGGATGGAGACGCGGCCGACGTTCTTCTTCACGACGACGCTGGAGACGACGCGGCTTTCCATGTTGGGGTCTTCCGGGAGCACGCGGGTGCCGATGCCGGGGCGGTGGCTGTGGAGGACACGGAGGGGGACGGCGAAGGTCTTGGCGAGTTCGACGGCCCGGGGGTGGATGACCTGGGCCCCGAGGGCGGCGGCCTCGAGCATTTCATCGTAGGTGACGACCTCGCGGCGGCGGGCGGAGGGGACGAGGCGGGGGTCGGCGGTGAAGACACCGTCAACGTCTTTGTAGATGTCGCAGGAGGCTTCGAGCCCGGCCTGGCGGAGGGCCCCGGCGAGGGCGACGGCGGTGGTGTCGGAGCCGCCGCGGCCGAGGGTGGTGATCTCGCCGTGATCGGTGAGGCCCTGGAAGCCGGCGACGACCGCCACGGTGCCGGCGTCGGCGAGGGCGCGGAGGCGGGTGGTGTCGATGGCGAGGATCGAGGCCCGGCCGAAGGAGGCGTCGGTGCGGATGGCGGCCTGGGCACCGGTGAGGCTCTGGGCGGGGATGCCCATGGATTGGAGGACCATGGCCATCATGGCGATGGAAACTTGCTCGCCGGTGGCGAGAAGTTGGTCGAGCTCGCGGCGGTCGTGGATGAGGCCGGGGGCGATGGTGCCGGTGAGGGTGAGCAGGTCGTCTGTGGAGTCACCCATGGCGGAGACAACGACGATGACGCAATGGCCGAGGCGGCGTTCATCGATGACGCGCTGAGCACAGGCCCGCATTTTGGCGGCGTCGGCCACGGAGGAGCCGCCGAATTTTTGGACGACGAAGGCGGGCATGGTTCAGCAATCCTCGGATGAGACGCCGAATGGTATTGCCGCGTTTTGCGCCGCTACATGGCGCGGAGTCGGCGGGCGTCGGGGCGGACGACCTGGACGAGCGAGCCGGGGGCGGGCATGGCCAGGCCGGCGAGGCCGAGGGCGGCGGACCAGCGGCGCTGCTCGTCCTCGGAGGGGTCGAAATAGGCCGCTTCAATCGGTAGATCAAGGTCGGCGGCGAGGTCGGCGAGTTGGGCGTCGGTGAAGTCGACGAAGGGGGTCTGGATGGCGAGGCCGTCGGGGCCGGCATCGATGGAGAGGAGGCGGGCGCAGACCATGGCGCGGTCGAAGGCGTCGGCGATGGAATCGAGGTGCTGGCCCGCCCCCCCACTCCCCTGGTGGCCGTCGCCGCCGGGGCCGCCGACCTGAACGGGCCAGACGACGCGGGCGAGGCCGCGGCGGAGGGCCTCGGAACTAGCGGCCATCAGGAGGGCGGACTCGCCCAGGCCCTGCTCGCGGAGCTTGGTGTCATGTTCGAAGGGGACGGGGCTGATCTCGATTACTTCGGCGAGGTGCGTGATCTCGGCGGCGTGGCGAGCGGCGGCCAAACGCTGGGTCCGCTGGGGCTCCAAGTGTGGCGGCAGGGCCAGGCAAAGCGTGGTTTTGGAAAGTGGCGCCGAGGTCGGGGGCGCCTGGGCGGATCGCGAAGTCGGGGGGGTCGGGGCGACCCGGCCAGCGGAGCGGCAGACCCCCTCGATGAAGCAGGCAAGGAGCCCGGCGAGGCCGCCGTCGGTGAGGATGAGCGCGGGTTCGCTGAAGGGGGTCATGTAGGAAGCATCGACCGGAGACGGCGATTCGCTATAGAAGTGAGCGGCGTCCGGGCGGGGGGGGGGGCGACAGGGATCACCCCGGCACGCACCCTGCGGGGTCTTCGGCTTGGAGCAGGTATTCGGTGATGTAGCCGGAGAGGTCTTCCTGGTTGGCCGTGCAGTCGCGGTTGTAGTCGGTTTGGTAGCCGAAGACGCCGTAGAGGGACGGTTCGCCGCGGCAGGCACCGACGGCGAGGCCGCCGGGGCCGGCGGGGGTGGGTTCGGTGAGGAAGGCGGTGAGGAACGCGGAGAGGTCTTCCTGATTGAGGAAGGTGTCGGCGTTAAAGTCGACGGGGCAGGTGGAGCAAGTGGGGTAGATGCCTGTGAGAACCGAGTCGATGAGGCCGGGGCTGAGGAGCTCGGCGAGGCCGAGGCCGCCGAGGGCGACGTCGGGGAGGCCGGCGGAGTTGGGGAAGTAGGATGGGTCGACGGATGAGCGGCGGTAGAGGATGCTGGCGCCTCGCGCGAAGGTTTGGCGGGCGCCGGTGCGGTATGCGTGGTACGCGCCGGCGGCGGAGTTGACGTCGCCGCCGGGCATGCCGGCGAAAGCGAGGAGGGAGGGGAAGGTGGCCATGGAGCCGACCTGGTCGGTGATGGAGTCGGCGCGGTAGCCCCCCCACTCCGGCTTGGTGGTGCCAGCGGCGAAGACGGTGTTCCACCGCGGGCCGTTGTCGTCGGTCCAGGCCATATGGGAGAGTCGGGTGTTGACCATGTTGGTCTGCCAGGCGGGATCGCCGCGGTAGTAGGCGATGGCGAGGTTGGCGTAGTGCGGGATGAAGGCGGGGAGGAACTGCCCCGGGGAGTTGGTGGTGGTGGTGCGGCCCGAGACGTTGGAGGCGCTCGCCCATTGCGAGCGGGTGAGCCAGCGGCTGGTGGCAACGGCACCGTTGAGCCCGCCGTAGACCCCGGCTTGTTCGGCGAGGATGACGGCTTCGTTCCAGCCGCCGCCGGGGGAGCCCAGATCCGGTCCGCCGGCGGCGAGGCCTTTGAAGTAGGCGGCACCGTCGGACTGACGGAAGTAGCTGCCGAGGTTGCGGACGTTGCAGATGATGGCTCTGGCGGAGGCCTGGATCTCGGCGTCGCTTGGGTAATACGCGGCGGCGCGGGCGGCGGCGAGGACGATCTTCATCGTGCTCAGAGTGGCGAACTCGGGATCCCAGCCGGCTTTGGCTTGGCCGTTGGTGGGGCCGATCCAATGGCGGAAGATGCCGTCGGCGGTGCGGGAGGGGACGATGAGGTCGGGCGAACGGCCGGCGTAGCGCTGCAGGACAGTGCGGACCTGCGACTGCGCGAGCGGGTCGGCGTTGACGCGGTCGCTGGCGAGCAGGAGCAAGATGGTCCAGCAGGCGGCGTCAGGGGTAGCAGGGTGGAAGCGCGTCCCGCCTTGCTGCACGTCGGCGTCGATGACCCAGCCGGCAGGCTCGCCGTCGGGGGAGATGAGACGGCGGCCGAAGGTGACGACTTGGTTGAACTCGTCGGCGATGAAGGCTTCGAAGCCCAGGCGGGTGTCGGCGTTGTCGCGGAGACGCTGCGTTTGGGTATCGTTGGCGATGAGGAGTGAGCCGTCGCCGGTGGCGGTGAGGCTGCGCGCGGGGCCGGTGAGGGTGGTATAGGTCGAGGGGTTGAAGGCGACTTGGCCCAGGGCCATCGATGGGCTGAGGAAGCGGATGGGTGACGTGGTGGCGGCGGAGGAAGAGACGAGGACGTAGAGGCCAGCTTGGCCGGAGCCCCCGAAGTGGTCGGAGAAGGCGAGGCTGGTGGCGCTGGGAAGGGAGCCGATGGTGGTGAAGGCGAGGCTGTTGGCGGCGGTGATCGACGCGCGAGAGAGGGTGCCGTTCCAAGAGGTGAAGAGGTTCCCGGCGGCGCGATCAACGGCGAGGCCGACGGGTGTGGTGGGTGTGGAGACGCTGAAGAGGGGGTTGGTCTGGGCGGTGTCGTTGGCGAGGGCGCGGTAGACGCGGAGTTGGCCGATGGCCCCGGCGTAGAGGCGGCCGCGGAAGTGGAGCAGGGCGCTGCCGGGGCCGGGGGAGTCGAGCGGGGAGAGTTCGAGGCGGGTGAAGCGGGTGAGCTGGTTGGTTTGCGTGTCGAAGCGGAGGATGGCGTCGGAGGCGAGGCCGTCGTGGGGGGGGGGGTCGACGGGCGTGGCGGCGTCGTGGACGGCGATGAAAAGGAGGCGGCCCGAATCAGAGAAGGCGAGGGCGCTGGGGCCATCGCCGACGGGGCCGAGGGACATCCAGGGGACGAGGGCTTGGATCTCGGCTCGGATGATGGTGCGGGTGACAGAGCCGCGGATGTCGATGATGGTGACCTGGTCGGTGGCGAGGTCGGCGGCGGCGCTGAGGCCGGAGAGGGGGGCGGAGGCGAGGGCCTCGCGCGGGCCGGTGCCGACGGCGGTGAGCGGCGTGGATACGGGCGCGGCGGTCGCTGAAGCAACGGTGAGCGCGAGGAGGGCCAGCACGGCCTTGGAGGGGTGCATCGCACGGATCATGTTCATACCCTTTTAACGTACCCGCGCCGTGGGGTCGTGTGGTACCAAAACCGGGGAAGGTTGCTCCGGGTAAGTGTATACTGAGAGCATGCGAACTGCAATCGCTTACATCATCGGATTACTGGGCTTGGTGTTATGGGGCTCGACGGCCGCGGGTCAGGCGCGGGGGCCTTTTGTGGCCGACCGGTTTGATGACCTGACGCTGTGGACGGTGTTGCCGTCGGACGGAGTGAAGGGCGAGATTGTGCCCGATGTGGGCCCGGACGGGTCGCCCTGCATGCGGCTGGACTTTGAGTTTGTGCGCGGCGGGGGGTTCGTGATCGTGCAGCGGGCGGTGCCGATGGCGTTGCCGGAGAACTACGAGTTTGCGTTCAGCGTGCGGGGTGGGCCAGGGACGCCGGAGAACAACTTGGAGTTCAAGCTGCTCGATGAGGAGGAAACGAGCGTGTGGTGGGTGAACCGCCGGGCGTATCGGTTCCCCAATGAGTGGCGTCGATTGGTGAACAAGCGGCGGCACTTGGAGTTCGCATGGGGTCCGTCGGCCGGGGCACCGCTCAAGCAACTCAGGAAGCTCGAGTTGGTGGTCGCGTCGCACGCGGGTGGGAAAGGATCGGGGTACTTCGACGACCTGACATTCCGCGAGCTGCCTGCGCCGACGGAGTATGCGGGGACGCCGGTGGCGAGCGCGAATATCTCGCTAGACGGGACGGCGGCGGCGAGCGTGCTTGATCCGAACGCGAAGATCGCGTGGCGGAGTGGGCCCACGGCTGCGGAGATGCTACCGGCGATCACGCTGGACTTTGGGAGCAACCGGGAGTTTGGCGGCTTGAGCATCGAATGGGATCAAGAAGCGCCGACGAAGGTGTTCGATGTCGAGGTATCGGACGATGGACGCGCGTGGCAAGCGGTGCGGGGCGGGGTGGGGGGAGTGTGGACGGCGTTTGATGTGAATCAGGTGGCGATGACGGACGCCGAGGCGCGGTTTGTGCGGCTGACGATGACGCCGGCGGAGGCGGGGCGCGGCGTGGGGGTGCGCAACATCAAGGTGCGGGAACTTCCCTTTGGCTCGTCGCCCAACGAGATGTATCACGCGCTGGCCGCGGAAGCGCCGCGGGGGCGGTTCCCAAGGATGTGGTCGCGGGAGCAGTCGTATTGGACGATCGTCGGGGTCAACGGCGATGACCGCGAGGGGCTGCTAAGCGAGGATGGGGCGCTGGAGCTGGAGCGGCGATCGGCGTCGGTGGAGCCCTTTGTGTATAGCGAGGGGAAGCTGCTGACGTGGGCGGAGGGTCAAACGAGCCAATCGCTGGAGCAGGGCTATTTGCCGATCCCCACCGTCACACGAGTGGCGGATGGGCTTGAGCTGAAGGTGACGGCGTTTGCCTCTGGCGAGCCGGGCGGTTCGACGCTGCTGGCCCGCTACCAGTTGAAGAACGCGCGCGGTGAGCGGGCGGTCGGGGCGTTGTTTCTGGCTTTGCGGCCGTTCCAGGTGAACCCGCCGTGGCAGTTTCTGACCAACCCCGGGGGCGTGGGCGTGCTGGATCGGATCGTTCGCGGGAGCGATGGTGTGAAGATTGAAGCAGGTGGCGGCGGCCAGTTCACGCTGCGTCTGTTGCCCGAGCCGGAGGCGTTTGGCGCGGGGCGGTTTGACGAGGGTGAAGTCTCGACGCTGATGGCGCTTGGGCAGGTCTTCGCGACGGAGTCGGCGGATGACCCGCTCGGATTGGCGTCGGCGGCGGCGAGGTATGCGTTTGACTTGGGGCCGGGCGAAACGATGACGGTGGTGATG
>Ga0105047_10016954_pt1 | contig 11391 bp, 6 predicted proteins | sample MAT04_FD_78384 | JGI IMG/M metagenome (GOLD analysis project Ga0105047, IMG submission 78384) | Freshwater microbial communities from Lake Fryxell liftoff mats and glacier meltwater in Antarctica - MAT-04 (megahit assembly) | ecosystem: Environmental > Aquatic > Freshwater > Ice > Liftoff... | reverse complement strand
GTTTCGCGACAAATGCGAAGAGCCGCCTCGTACTCGCGCACCGCATCCGCGTAGGCGCCGCGTTGCCAATGTACGATACCAAGGGCGTTGCGGATCGCCAACTCACGAGCACGATCGTCTTGACGCACCGCCAAGACGCGCGCCTCTTCGTAACGCTCCACCACCAGCTCGTGCTGGGTGTTCAACTGACGCTCGGCGCGCGCGATACCCTCCACCGCCTCGGCCTCGTACGAGAGACTCGTATGCTTCCGGTGCAACTCGCGCGCATTCATCCATGCCGTGCGCGCCTTCTCGGGCGCGCCACAGTGTTCATGAATACCCGCCAGGCGACGCCACAGCAGCGCCTCATTCCGGTGATCTTCGATCTGTGCGAACAGCGTAGCCGATTCGTGGAGGTATGGCACCGACTCTTCGTGACGATCGAGGCCGACCAGCACCTCCCCCAATGAACGACAGCCGAGCGCGATCCCCTCGACGAAGCCCGCCTTCCGGTTCAAGCGCAGCAAGTCCTGATAAGTCGCGAGCGCCTCCTCTACTCGCCCCTGCTGGAGCTGGATCAGGGCGATCGACGTTTGCGAGAATGACGCGTATACCGTGACCGAGAGATAGGCCTCGGTGCGCCGGAAAAACTCGAGGGCCGTATCGAGATTCCCAAGTTCGCGGTGAATGGTTCCCATCACGTTGAGCAGCGCCCCGTAGCGTTCGGGATTATCGCCGACCTCGGTGCGTTCCAGCGCGGCCTCCAGCACGGTGAGCGCGCGTTCCAATTGCCCGAGCGCGCGCAGAATATTTCCCAGCGTGGCGAGATCGCCGGCCTGAGCCCGGGTGTCCCCAGCAGCCCTGCCCAACGCCAAAACCTCTTCGATCTTCTCGAGCGCGCTCTCGTGTCGCCCTTCATGCGAACGCAGAAAAGCGATGCTGCGGAGCGCGTTCCGTTCGCCCGGCGCGTCCATGCGTTCCCGGGTGATACGCAGCGCCGTCTCGAGTGCACGATCGGCCGCCTCGAAGCGCTTGAGCAGCGTGTACGCGTCTCCCTGCCGCAGGTAGACCTGCGCCAGTCGATCGGATGGACCGAACGGTGCAAGCGCGGAGATCAGCGCATCCACGATGGACAGCTGGCGGGCGCGCCGGCCAAGCATCTCACTGAGTCGCTCCTGCCGCAGCAACGTGTCGGCCAGCAGATCGCGACGCGCGCTATCGTCGGGTAGGCGCTGCACCCACACCTCGACTCGCTCGAGCGTAGACAGCGCGTCGGCGTTCTGACTCAGCCTCATAGCACGATCCGCCGACTGCGTGCCGTAGCGCACAGCATCGGGCCACGCCTCGGCGCGACTGAAATGGTGCGCCAGCCGTTCGACATGTTCGTCGATGCGTGCCGCGTAGCGCCGTTCGATGGCACGACCGACCGCGTCGTGCAACGTGGTACGCTGGTGCTCGAGCAAACTATCGTACGCGACCTCTTCGGTCAGCGCATGCTTGAATCGGAAGGTCGGCTCCGGTACCACGGCGATCTGTTGCACCAGGCCGGACGACTTGAGCCGTTCGAGTGAGCGCACAAGATCGGTTGGCGCCTCCACGACATCCTCCAGCACGCCGCGGGAGAACTCCCGACCGATGACCGCGGCCACGCGCAGTACTTCAGCGGCTTCGTCGTCGAGCCGGTCCATTCGCGCGCGCAGCACCCCCTGCACGGTTTCCGGTACATGCAATGTGCCGGAGTCCGCGGCCGCCACCGCTTCACCGTCGCGTACCGTGACACTGCCGTCTTCACGGAGCGCCTCGCAGACTTCTTCAAGGAAAAACGGATTACCGCCGGTACGCTCGTGCAATCGCGCCACCAGTAACGGCGACATGCGATCAGCGCCGAAGACCGCGAGCGCGATCGACGCCGAAGCGGCGCCATTGAGCGGTGGCAAGTGCATCAGCGTCTGATGCTCGGCGCTGCCCCAGTCGGAAACACTATCAGGGCGTGACGTCACAACCAACAACAGTGGAGAGCCCGGTACGACCTCAGCGAGCTGTCGGAGCGACGCGCGCGATGCCTCGTCGGCCCAATGCCAGTCCTCGAGGAGCAAAAGGGTCGGTGTCGTGCGGGAGCCGAGCGTGTACAGGGCAGCGAGCGCTTCCAGCATCGCGCCCTGAAACCGCTCGCCGCGCAGCGCGTCCGGCACCGGATATGCTTCGCTCGGAATCGCCAGCAGCGTGAGGTAGAACGGCAGATACTCCTCCAACGACCGATCGATGGCGCGCACGGCGGCGACCGCCGCTTGGTGCCGCTCGGGTCCGGATTGTTCGCGCGGAAGCCCGAGCAGATTATATGCGGCGTCGACGAACGGCAGGAACGGCGTGCTTCCGCCGTAGGCATCACAGCGCCCGTCGATCACGCGCAAACCCTGCGCGACGGCGATGCCGCGCAGTTCGTGCAGCAGCCGACTCTTTCCCGCGCCCGCTTCGCCAATCAGCACGGTGAAGCGACCCTGGCCCTGTCGTGCGCTCTCGACGTGCTCGGCGAGCATCGCGCACTCGCGGACACGGCCGACGAACGGCCTGAGACCAGCCGCCTCGCCGACGTCGCGTCGTGAACGCGCGTCGGATGCATGCAGGATGCGATGCGGCGTGGCCGGATTGGCATCGCCCGGCAGTACAACGGGAGCCGAAGGCTCCGTGTGCATGAATGCCGCGACCAGGCGACGAACCTCCGGACTCACTAGAATCGTGTCCGGCTCGGCAGCCGCCGCCAGTCGCGTCGCCATGTCGGCGGGCGGGCCGCTGATGCGGAAGCGACGATCGCCGCTGCGCAGGCGTTGTGCCACCAGGGCCCCCACGTGAATGCCCACGCGCACACGGAGCGACGCGGCCAAACGGGCATCGAGTGTCGAGGCCACCTCGGCGATTCGCTCGCGCAATGCCAGTGCCGCGCGTGCAGCGCGCACCGCGTCGTCTTCGTGCGCGGTCGGCACGCCAAACAGCATCACGAGATCGTCACCGGCGAACTGGTTGATGATGCCACCGTTCTGCGTGGCTACCCCGGCCGCCGCCTCATGCAACCGGGCGATGACGCGCTCCGACTCGTCGGCAGCGAGGCGCTCCACGAGTGCATCCTGCCCTTCGACCGTGCAGGCTACCACCGTGACCTGCCGGCGTTCGCCGCCACGCGTGAGCGCGCTCTCGCGACGTTGCACGGGGTCGCGTTCGGGATCGCCGGTCGCGACGCCAGCGGACGATGCGACCGAGACCGCAGCCCCGACCGGCGGTTCGATGGCGCAGGATGCGATCGCAGCGATCAACTCAGCCGCATTGGCCACGCGATCGGCCGGACGCTTCGCGAGCATGCGCCGGACGAGCGAATCGAGGGCGGCCGGGACATCGGGCCGGACGCTGGCGAGGGGCACCGGGTCGGCCGTCAGCGCCGATACGAGCACGGCCTGGTCGCCGCGACCGCTGAACGGTCGTACGCCGGCGATCATCTCGTAAAACACCACACCCAGCGACCAGATATCCGTGCGATGGTCGACCGATTCGCCGAAGGCCTGCTCGGGACTCATGTACGCCACCGTGCCGATTGCTCCGACCGTTTGCGTACTGGTCACGTCAGCGAGCTTAGCAATGCCGAAATCGAGGATCTTGACGTGTCCATCGTCGGTGATCATCACGTTGGCCGGCTTGATGTCGCGGTGTACGATTCCGCGCTCATGCGCCTTCGATAGTCCACGCGCGATCTCGCCCGCGATGCGCAACGCCTCAGTGAACGGCATCGGGCCGCGGGCGATGCGGCGATCGAGGGTCTCGCCATCGTAGCAGGCCATGACGATGTAGAGGAGCCCATCGGGCGTGTCACCGATCTCGTGCACGGTGCAGATATTCGGATGCTCGATCGCCGCGGCGGCGCGAGCTTCGATGAAAAAGCGCTTCTTGGCGGTCACATCCGCGCTCAGGTGAGCGGAGAGGAACTTGAGCGCGATGTCGCGGTTGAGCCGTTCATCGCGAGCACGATAGACCACGCCCATGCCGCCGCCACCCAGTCGCTCGATCACGCGATAGCGCGAGTCGGCGGGCATGGCGTGCGTCAGCGTCGGCGCCGCGGTGCGCGACGGGAGCATCGGCGCCATCACATCGTCGATCAGTTCGTCGAGAATACCACGACGTCCATGAGCGTTGAGGAGTGCCTCGACATCGGCCCGCACCCGCACGTCCGCGCACGTCCGAGCCAACCACGTGTCTCTCGCTTGCGACGGCTGTTGCAGCGCCTCGTGAAAGAGCGCCTCGATTGACGTCCAACCGTTGTCGTCTGACCCCGTCACGCGCTCAGCTCCCGATTCAACCACGCCCGTGCGGCGGTCCAATCGCGCTTCACCGTAGCCGGTGACAGCTCGAGCGTCTCCGCCGTCTCTTCCACACTCAGCCCCACGAAGAATCGACATTCGACCACCTGGCTCTGCCGCAGGTTGAGCGCCGATAGGCGCTCCAGCGCCTCGTCCAAGGCGTGCAGCTCGTCGGCGCGTGCATCGACCGCGGCCAAGGCAGCGTCGGCCGCCCCGAGGGTCACGGCGACGTCCCCGCCCCCGCGCTTGTGCGCGCGTCGCTGCTCGGCGTAGTCGATCAGAACGCGCCGCATGGTGCGAGCGGCCATCGCCAATAAGTGTTGGCGGTCGCGCCACTGCATGCGGTCGAGTCCCTCAAGACGCAAATATGCCTCGTGTACGAGCCCATCGGTTTCAAGCGTATGCCCCTCTCCTTCGCCGGCCAGTTGTCGACTCGCGATCCCACGCAGACGGTCATGCAGCAGCCCCAACACGCGGTGCAGCGCCGACGCGTCGCCGTTGCCGGCGTGCTGGAGCTGCTTGGTGATGTCGCTCTGATCGCTCGTGTTCGGGGTGCTCATGTCATATCCGTCGGGAATGAGGTATCGCGCGTGACCTAATTGTGCCCGTGGAGGCACCGGACGGCCAGCGTCCCGTACCTCCACGACTCTCAGGCGGCGAATTTGCTGCATTCAGCTCATCGGTGAACGAATCTCAATCCTGGAACTGGTACTGGCAGCTGACGGCGGGATTCCACGGTTTGAACACCCCAAGGGCGTTCGGACGCCACGCCCAGATGTGCAGCGCCCAGACGTCTGCGCCCTTTACACTTACTTCCATGAACTCCATGCCGAGGAGGGGAAGCGGCCTGTCAGCCCCCTTCAGATCCGGATCTCGCGGAGCAACATAGTCGAGGCCAACCAGCTCGAGTGATCCGTTCCGCTGGGGCTCGTACATCAGCAGCTCCGGGCGCTCGAGCTCGATTTTGGTGTCAACCAGCTTCTCATTCATGTAGTGGTACGCCTGGGCGCCGGTTCCTGGAAGCTCTGCGCATCCCTCAGGAAACTGCAGCGTGTAGCCGGCTTTCTGTGCCTGGTTGAAGCTGTTGAAGCGCGCCGTAGCCTTGCGGGCGGCCTTGATCCCCGCTTCCTGGGCAACCGTGAGGGGGCCGGTGGCGATCTTTGAATGGGCACCGTGATCATCGGCAACAACGGTCGCGGTGGCCGAGGTCGGCGGCGTGGCATCACCGGCGCAGGCGGCGATCAGCGCGCACGCCGCCGCCACGAGTAGCTGAGCAGAGGTAGGTCGGGTCATTCGGGAGTCCGGTCAAGGTCGGAAAGCGCGGCAGCAAAGGCGGCCGTACTGGAGAAGGCGGCATGGGGACGATTTTCGGCTCACCCTGGCAATACTTTCGCATTTCTTGGCCTTAAACAGTTGCCTTTCCCCTATGAATTACCCCCTTCGGCGCCTACATGAAAATACGGTACCAATTGACCGATCCCTCTCTAATGGACGGTGCTTTCCTGTTTGCGATTATCACGGTGAACTGATCACACAGAGACAAAGAGAAAAGGAGAACACAGAGGTTCATGTGCTCCTTTTCTCTTGGTCTCTTTTTCTCTGTGTGATCAGTTCAGCCGTGCCGCGCTTCGCCACGTCTTTCCTGTAGCATTTTAGCGAGCGGCAACGGACAGGATTCTCCTTTGAAAGCTGATGAAATTTGGCCGTCGCAGGACGTGAGATTTGCGGAAGTGCCGCTAAGGGCGCTGACCACGGGCGCGGCCGTCGATCGCGCCGGCGGAACGGTCCGGAGCCGTTCGATTCGCCATGCCCGCGGGGGTTTGATGACACGAATGGCCCGGCCACCGGGCATCATGCAAAAGTCACGTTCTGCACGTGGCTTTTTTACTGGGTAGCTGGGCCTCTTGCCGTGATGAAAACCACCATCGAGTTCGAGGATGCCCTGTACCGGCGGCTCAAGGTTGAAGCCGCGCGTCGCGGTCGCACCGTTCGCGACCTCGTGGCGGAAGGCTTGCGCCACGTGCTCGACGCCCCGGCGTTGCTTTCGGCGGCCGAGGACACGGCCGCCGCATGGAGACCCACTTGGTTCGCGTCGCTGGGCGAGTATGCAACCACTGTCGACGACCGCTCCATGAGCGCCGCCAGGCGGAGACCGCCCGTGCGCTTCTGTCCGCTTCGCGCGACGGCGTCTGCATTTCCGATCTCGTAGTCGGCGAGTCGTACTTCTTATTGCGCCATCACTACAAGGTACTGCACAAAGATGCCTTCCAGGCGCTCGCTGCGCTGTTGGCCGATCCACGCGTTCAGTGCACAGACGTCTCGCAACGCGTGTTGCGTGACGTCGGCGCGCGCGGGCTATTGCGCGTCGTGCCTGGCGTCATGGATCAGCTCATTCTGGCCGACTCTCGCTCCGACTTATGTACGGTTGTCAGGTTCGACCGCCATCTGGCCAAGTCCGTTGACGCTCAGCGGCTCATCGGGCTGGCGTAAGCGCGAGTCGCAAGTGACTTGTCGGTCGCCAGCAAGTTGCTGACGACCGACGAGTGACGAACGGCGAACACGCTCGGGTACGGAGGTAGCGCGTCCGAGCGCACAAGTCGTTCGTCCTTACATTGCGCCCGTTTTCAGGTCGCCACAGGCGACGATAGTCTTGAGGTCGCTCGGAGACATGTGCACGTTGACGTGGTAATCGCCCGACGTGGGCGCCGCGACGTTCACCGTCGCCGTCGATGTGCCGTTCCCACTCGCATCGGCCCTGATCGGCATGTAGTCCGTGGGCGGTCCGACAATATCACCGCCGCTTGCGCACGTGCCGGAGTGGATGTGCCACGGATGCTCGCCGTTCGCAGGCGCGCCGCTGATCGTGACTTCAGCCATCGTGGTTCCGGCGGACGTACCGGCCATTGCCGAGGCAGTGCCGGTGACGTTCGTACCAGCCATCGACTGAAGAGTCGCGGTCCAGCGACCTGTCGGCGCCGGAGCCATCATCGCCGTCGAGTCCGCCGATGCAGCCATGGAGTTGCTGGCAGTCGTATCTGCCGCGCCTCCTTTTTCTCCACCACATGCGACCAGCGAGCCCATCATGAGCACCGCACCAATACCCTGCAACGTGCGCCAAGATTCAAAACGCATACACCCTCCAAAAGTGTGTGGAACATCTGCCACCGCGCATGCGCGTTACCGCGGTACAGCCATCGACACATCGTCATGCATAAGTCGTGCTACGCGTCCACCACAGGTCTGGGGGCACGACTAGTTGCCTGAGCACGCTCCTTGCTTGGCAGAGCGGCATCTCCCAACCGGACCCCACTGTTCCACAACTTATCCGCCTTATCCTCCGCTCGCTGGTCTCGATGCTGTGCGTCCTGATCGGACTCAGCGGCTGTCGTGATACGAAGCCGTCTGACGCCGACCGCGCCGCGGGCGCAACCGATAGCACCCGCAGGTCGGCCGACACCGCGCCCCCGAAGCCCGCCGCCCCCGACACCGCCGACATTCGCTTCGAGGTGGACCTCGCCGCCCGCGTGGTCCGCGTGCTTGGCATGGGCACCGACACGCTCGCCGTGCATCCCGTCGCCATTGGTTCGACCGAATGGCCCACGCAATCGGGATCGTGGGCAATCAACCAGGTTGTGCTGAATCCCGAGTGGATTCCCCCCGACGAAACATGGGCCGAAGAGCGCGAACCAAGAAAGCCTGGTGATCCCAAGAATCCACTCGGCCGCGCGCAGCTCGTGTACGATTTGCCGCGCACGATTCACGGCACGAATGATTCCACCTCAGTCGGCAAGGCCGTGTCACATGGATCGCTTCGCGTGACCAACGCCGTCGCGCTTTGGCTGGCGACGCTTGTGCTGGAGCGTACGGGCACCACGAACGCTACCGCGCTGGTACAGCGCGCCGCCGCCGATCGATCGGAAAAACAGATCATTACGCTCACCAGCGTGGTGCCGATCCGCGTGTTCTGATGTCGCCGATGGCTAGCGTCTACTTGGCCGCAGGAGCCAGCCGACGGCTGTTCACCGAGTACAGCATGCCGGTGTACTGCATTTCTTCCCAGGTCTGATCGCCCCAGTGCACGTTTGCCGAGGCGTCGGGATTGTGTTTGTTCGTCGCTGAATTGTCGTACCACGCCCTGGACGTGATCTTCGCCCCCGCAGGCAGCTCCAGCGGCGTGGCAAACATGTAGTACGTCTGCCAATTGAAGTCGTAACGCGGCACGTCGAGGATGACTTTACGGGTACCGTCCGGCTTCTCCAGCGTGTACTCCCAACGCGTCCCCCGCACGTGCGTATGCGGGAACAGGCCGTAGATCTTGACGGGCTCGTTGATCGTGATGGTGCTCGGCACCATGACATCTTTCTGGCCCGCCGGCAAGGTGAACTTGGCGTTCAAGAAGGCGCCCGCATACACCCGCTCGGTGGGCACGGCCTTGGCAAACTGGAAGCCCACGCTCGACCGATCCTGCACTTCGTGGCCGTGCGCCGTGTAGTGCACCTGGAAGACCAGCGTGGTCCCCGCCGGGATCCGCAGGGCCGTGCCTTCAGGAAAGCGCACCATGTTCGTACCGGGAGCGGTGGTGCCGATCATCGTCGTCCCATTGCGCATCCGCGGGGCATAGCGGGTATCCACACGGGGCGGATCATCGGGGATCTTGCTGTTCTCGTCCACCGAAATCGGTGGCTTCGGGGCTGGACCAGCCGGGCGTGCAGCCGGCGCAGTTGGATCCGACGCGGCCGGAGCAGCGGCTGTCGTTCTCGCGGGGAAAGCAGTCACAATCACGTGGTGCACGACTTCGCGCGAACCGGGCATGATCTCGACCGCCTGCACCCACTTGTCTTCGGTAAAGTTGGTGGGCACCTCGAAGTACTGATACTCGATGGTCCCCGATGCCGGCACATCGGGCGTTCCGATCTCCCAGCTCGACGCAAAGCTGGGTGCTGGTGGCAACGATTTCGGGTTGCCGATCCTGGCGCCGCCATCGACCCAACGCATGATGGTCTGCTTGTCGAGATCGGACAGGCGACGGTCGTTGCTGAAGACACCATGAACTCCTTCCGCGTGCCAGGGCGGCATGTATCCGGTGCGCACGGCGTCGCGGATGTCGTCGGAGTACGCTTTGACGGAGTCCACGTTCATCATGGAGAACGGACCGAGACCACCGTCACGATGACAGCTGGCGCAGTTGCGATAGAGCACCGGCGCCACATCCTTCGCGAAGTCCGACGCCGTATCCTGAGCGGCGAGCGGCGTGTCGTCATGTGCAACGGCGAGGCCGATGAACCAGGCCGCGCCAAGCGCAAGAATGGTCGACAGCGTGATCCGGCCAACGCGGCGGCGAAGCGGAAGAGGCGAAGACATGGGCAGCGTGGCAAGAGTATGATTCGCGCACCACGCATTTCCTTTTATCGGGTTGACACACCAACGCTGTGCCCTCGGTATTTTCGTCATGTACCGCGCGGCTCCCGCGCACCCGCGCCGATCGACCTATGCCACTCTCGCAGCCGCCGGATTTTACCGAACTCCTCCGTACGGCCTTGGCCGACCGGTACGACGTGCTGGGCGAGATCGGACGCGGTGGCATGGCGACGGTGTATTCGGCGCGCGATCGTCGACACGACTCCCGGGTGGCCATCAAGCTGCTCCTCCCCGAGATCGCGTGCGCCGTCGGCAGTGCGCGCTTCGTTCGCGAAGTGCAGCTCACCGCGAGCCTCCAGCATCCCCATATCCTGCCGGTCCTGGATTCCGGCGTCGCCGGTGGACTCCCCTACTACGTCATGCCTTTCGTTGACGGCGAGTCGCTGGCGCAGCAACTGACTCGCGAGGAACGATTGCCGCTCGACGAAGCGGTTCGGATCGTCGCCGAGGTCGCCGACGGTCTGGCGCACGCGCACGACATCGGCATCGTCCATCGCGACGTCAAGCCGGCCAACATTCTGCTCTCGCACGGTCATGCCGTGATTGCGGACTTCGGTGTGGCAAAGGCGCTCGAAGACGGCAGCGCTGACCGACTCACGGCCTCGGGTGTGGCCGTTGGCACCGTGTGGTACATGAGTCCGGAGCAGGCGACTGGAGGCAAGATCGACGGGCGCAGCGACCAGTACGCGCTGGGTTGCGTGCTGTATGAAGTGCTCGCAGGGTCTCCGCCGTTCACCGGTTCGAGCGTGCAGACGGTGATGGCCCGCCATGCCGTCGACCCCGTCCCGAACATCCGCACGGTGCGTGGCAGTGTGCCGCAGGCCCTCGCCGCCGTGCTGGAGAAGGCGCTCGCCAAGGTTCCGCAGGACCGCTACCCCACGATGGTCGCCTTTCGCGACGCGTTGGTGCTGTCGGCCACCATGCCGGTCACATCACCATCAGTGCAGGCGCCGATTACGCGCGCGCGAACTCGTTCGACCGCGTGGGTCGCCGTCGCGGCACTGGCGGCGATTGCCGGGTTGGGCGCCTTGGCGATTACGCGTCGGGCCCCATCAGCAGCCGCGCTCGACGCGCAACGGGTGATGGTGTTTCCGCTCGTGCTACCGGCAGACTGGCGTGGATCCCGCAGCGCCGGCGAAGACGTGGCCACGATGATCGGCAGCGCCATGGATGGCGCCGGTGCACTCCGCTGGGTGGACGGGTGGGCTCACCTTGCCCCTGCGCAGCGGGAGGATGTTCGCCTCCTCTCAGCCTCCGATGGGCTCGCGCTTGCCCGCGCCCAACGGTGCGGTTTCGTCATCACGGGACGCGTGATTGCGCGCGGCGACTCGGCCGACGTCTTGCTCGAGCTGTTCGACGTAGCCGGCGACTCGATCCTCGCGCGCGCCCCGGCGCGCAGTGCGGCGCTCGGCGAAACCTGGCGCGGCGGACTCGCCGCCGTCTCGGCGTTTCTGCCACGACTGATACCGACCGCAGTTCCCGACGTCGAGGCGTCGTGGACATCGCGCCCGCCGCAAGCGGTAGCCGACTATTTGCTTGGCGAATCGGCGTTCCGTCGTGTGCGCATGCCCGAAGCGCTGGCAGCGTTTCGGCGCGCCGTCCAGGCCGATTCGAGCTTTGCGCTGGCGGCGGTGCGCGGCGCGCAAGCCGC
>Ga0105047_10016953_pt1 | contig 11391 bp, 11 predicted proteins | sample MAT04_FD_78384 | JGI IMG/M metagenome (GOLD analysis project Ga0105047, IMG submission 78384) | Freshwater microbial communities from Lake Fryxell liftoff mats and glacier meltwater in Antarctica - MAT-04 (megahit assembly) | ecosystem: Environmental > Aquatic > Freshwater > Ice > Liftoff... | reverse complement strand
TACGCGCAGTAGACGGCGTCCCGGCTGACGCCACCACCTTGGCATTGACATACGCCGTACTCCACGGCCCTATAGCCGCACCGTAGATCAGCGTATCCCAGTCGGAGCCGTCGATGTGGACCGCACCGGCGGGCACCAACACATAGCTGCCAGCGGGATAGGATTTGGCCTGTTCCGTCCGATCGCCATAACCAAGGTGCAAGACCCAGCGCGCCACGAACAACCGCGCATCGGCGCTGTGCGAATGCGGCCCGCCGACGTCCCGCCCGGAATTAAGAAGGCTCAGGTGAAGCTCACACCCTTTTTGTCGCGCACGCCATCCACGAGAGCGAACTTCGTGCCCGCCGGATCGACCCGCTGCCACACAATCTGATCTGGCGTGACGCCAGGCGCAGGCTCCGCCGCCACTTGGGATGCGACAAAGAGAGCGCTAGCCACGAGGGCCAACAGTAAGCACGGACGTGGCATGGGCGGGATCCCAACGTAAAGGTTGATGCCCACCCCCTTATGCCGGTTAGATCTCCGCCTCGCTCGCTGGAATCGGACCTACAGTCCGTTAGAACACTACCGTCCGCCCAGCGGCGTGTTGGCCGACGGGCCGTCGACCGTCGCGGCCTCAGACCCCCGACGGCGATTGCCCATCAGGGCCTGCGCCTTGACCAACTCGGCCTTGTCCAGGCTGCCGTCCTTGTCGGTGTCGAGCATAGCGAAATAACCGCCGATCATCCGGCCCATCTGACCCTTTAGCTCAGACTTCTGGATCTTGCCGTCGATGCTGTCGTCCAGCATCCCCAGCATACGGGTCTGGCTGAAGCGGGCGTCGCTATCGATTTGTTTGGCGGCGGTCTCGTCGACCCAGCGGAAGCTGAGCGAGGTGAACAGCATTTCTTCGTGGCTCTGCTCGCCCCAGGTCACCTTGATGTTCGGGTCGGGATTCGCCGGATTGCTTTTTGAGTTGTCATAGGTCCAGTTGGCGATCAACCGCGAGCCCGCCGGGATTTTGATGGGTTGGTCGAAGGTGTAGGCCCGCTGCCAGTTGAAATCGTAGCGTGGCATGGTCATCAGCAACGTTTTCTTGCCGTCCGGCGTCTGCAGCCACAGGTCATTGGCATAGGCGCGGTAGTGAGCGTGCGGGAAAGCGGAGTAGAGAAGCGCGTCGTTTGGGAACTCGACGTAGGCCACTTCCTTGTGCCGCGGCGTGTTGGCCGGGATCTCGATGGTCGCGTCGATCACGACGACGCCGCGCATGATGTACTTGGGCATGTCGTCGCGGAAGTACACGCCGATCTGCGACTTATCGACGGTTTCCTTGCCATAGGGTGTGTAGTGCATCTGGTAGCCCACCGCGCCACCGGCCGGCAGGAAGGTGCCGACATCGCCAGCATAGATATTGGACTCGGCACCAACGGCATAGCCTCCAACCGACCCGCGCCAGCGGGTCTCGGACGAGTTCTGGCCGGCGGCAGGCACATCCTTCATCCAGCCAGTCAGGATGTGGTGCACAGCCTGGCGGTCACCCGGCTTGACCGTCGAGGCGCGGATCCAGCGTCCCTCGGTCAATGTGTTGGGGGTGTAGGGGCGCTGATAGTCTACGACACCGGACGCCGGGACCTTGTAGGCCGGGATATCGAGGATCATGTCTGGCTTGCCCAGCGGCCATTCGGCGGCCACGCGCTTCACGGAACCCAGAGGGTCGACGCCCTCGCCGCGCGGTGCGCCAGCTTCGATCCAATGGACCAGGGTCTTGATCTCGGCAGGCGTCATGTTCTTGTTGTCGGAGAACTTTCCGACGTGCGGATCGGCGTTATAGGGCGGCATCCGGTCGGTGCGCAGCACTTCACGGATCATCGGCGAGAAGCCCTTGACCATGGCGTAGCTGGACATCGCAAAGGGGCCGATGCCGCCTTCCTGGTGACAGGCCACGCACTTTTCCTCCAAGATCGGGGCCACATCCTTCACATAGGAAATCCGTGTCGCCATGCCGCGATCAGGGAAGGCGATGATCGCGCCGTTGCTGGCCGTCACAGACGCAGGAGCCGGGTTGCCGCTCATGAGCGCATCCACTGCTGCCGCAGCGCCAGTAACCGGGCCACGATAGAACACGGTCCAGGTCTTGGGATTGATCACATAGGCTTCGCCCGAGCGCGTCACGCCGAGGCTTCCGCCCACCAACTGGTTCACGTCCATCAGGATCGGGGTCTTGAAGCCGACCTTCCCGGCCTCGGCCAGGATTGCCTCGCGACTGTCCTTAAGGCTTGAATTCATCATCAATACTTCGACGCCCTTGGCGCCGTAGGTAGCTGCCATCGCGTTGACGGCGGGGGCCAGCTTCTGGATTGTCGCATCGCCGTTAGCCTGGGTGATCAGCACCACAGCCGGGGCCGTCGTCATCCGGTAGAGCTCGTGCGCGTCCAGGGCGGCGTCGACCAGCATAAAGTTGTCGACACTCATCGGCGCGTTGGCAGACGCATTCACCACCGACCCGGCGCTCATGGCTTGGGGCGCACTATCAGTGGAACAACCGGCGATCAGGGCGGTGGAGGCCAACAGGCCCAGGGCACCAAAACGTGCGACGGTCATTATATTCCTCCGGCGTAGCGCATGTTTAGGCTGCGCGTTTGATACACAGGTCTTCACTATGACAAACCAACATTACACGAATGTTTCGAATTCAAGGGCTGCCACGGTGGCCGCCCGGCTTCAGCCTACGACCCGAACGGGTTCCAGAAGTTCGTCCGAGATGACTTTGAAGCCTGCCAAGGTCGCCGGGCCAAAGTTTGTGATAATTGCGACGTCGGTCGCGTCGCGACCGATGCCCATCATGACGCGCCCGATCCGCGGTTTGTTGTGGCGGGCATCCATCGTCCGCCATGCTCCGCCCAGGTAGACCTCCATCCAGGCGCTGAAATCCATAACGCCTTCTACGGGTATGCCAATGTCACCCATGTAGCCCGTGCAGTAACGCGCCGGAATGTTCATGCAACGGCAGAGCGTGATGGCCAGATGAGCGTAGTCGCGACAGACGCCGAACCGTTCCTCGTGCGCCTCTGCGGCCGTTTTGGTTGGCCGCGCGTGCTGGTAGCTGAAGGCAATGCGTTCGTGCGCATATTTGACGATGGCCTGCGCGCGGGCCCAGCCCGGCTCGATGTCTGCAAACATCTTCCAGGCGAGATCGTTCAGCGCCTGGGTCTCGCAGTATCGAGAGCCCAACAAGAAAACGATCACGTCGTCCGGCAACTGGTCGACCGGGGTCTGCAAGGCACCCGGAAAGACAGGATCCGGGATACCGCTGTCGCGAACGATGAAGTTTGAGCTCAGTGTCAATCGTCCGGCAGGTGCCAGGATGCGGCTACAAAGGTTCCCGAACTGGTCGCGATACTGGCGGAGTGAAACCAGCGGATCGCTGTGAATGAGGTCAGGCGTCTCGAGGTCGGACAAGCGCTCAGGTCGCACATTCAGCATCAACATCATCGGCGTCGGCGCGGGACAGTCGTAGGTAATTTCGTAGCCGCACCGGATGCGCATCAGGGTTCCTTGGTATTACTGCCCTTGGGCAACTCTAGAGGGCGCGACAAGTTGCATCGGTTGCGTCACTTGAACGTCGACCTCAACGTCCATTCCCAGGAAATCTGACGCCGCACCGGACCATGTTCCGTGCAGTGGCAGGGCGGCGCGCGGATCAACCACTTCGGCAACCCGCACTAGATCCAGGTTGCCGACGATCCCGTTGGTCGGGTCGAAATCGACCCAGCCGCAATCCGGCAGATAGGCCCGCACCCAGGCATGGGAATGACCGCCGCCAGCGAGCCCGGTCTTGGCGGAGCCAGAATAAATGTAACCGGAGGTGAACCGCGCCGCGAGGCCAAGAGTTCGAGCCGCCTCAATCATCAGAACCGCGAAATCGCGGCAGGTTCCCCTACCCGTCGAAAGCGTTTCCAAAGGCGATTGCGGCGGGCCATCCAGCCGCAGCGCGTATCGGAAATCACTCCGGATGGCGTGGGTCATCTCTGACAGAACGCTGGAGATCCGGGTCCGCCCCGCCGACCGCGTGAAGCGTTCAGCCCAGGCGCGAATCTGACCCTGGTCGCGGTAGCGGCAGGCAAGCGAGAGAGACAGATCGGACGCTTCCTCCGGGCTGTAGGTAAAGCTCCCTGCGCCCAGGGTCCAGCTGTCGTTCTCAAGATCGAAGGCTATGCGCGGCGCGTGATCGACGGTGACCTGACTTTCGAACAGAAGGCGATCCGATCGATGCTCAAACCGGACGACCGCGACCCCTGCCCCGCTAACGTCTTGCACATGACTCAGCAATGACGGATCTGGCGTCACGTTCAAGGAGGCGGAAAGAACCCTCTGGTCGAAACTCTCCAGGGGGCGGTACATCACCCTGTGCTCGCCGAACGCCACCGGGTTACGGTAGCGGTAGGTGGTCAGGTGGCGAATGGAGACAACCGGCATTGAAGTTAACCTCCGCCGATTCACAGACCGAATCCATCACGGGCCTCGACGCACGCTATTTACCCGCCGTGATTGTTACCAAATCAGGCACCTCGTCGCCGTTTCTGTTGCTGGGCGATCATGCGGGGCGCGAGGTGCCGCTCGAACTGGCAGAACTGGGCTTGGCAGAGACCGATCTCACTCGTCACATCGGTTGGGATATCGGTGTCTTCGCGCTGGGCCAGCGACTGGCGCAAGCTCTGGACGCCACTTTCATTTCACAGCGCTATTCCAGGCTGGTGATCGACTGCAACCGCGATCCGACGCGCGCTGACGCCATGCCGGAGATCAGTGATGGAACATCCATTCCCTGCAATCTTGCCCTGAGCCAGGCGGACAGGACGGCGCGTATCGCCGGTATCTTCAAGCCCTATCATGATTGCATAGCAGCGGAACTCGACGCCCGGGCAGCGCGTGGGATACCCACGATTATCGTATCCTTACACTCGTTCACGCCCGTGATGCAGGGGTTCCAGCGTCCCTGGCAGTTCGGCGTTCTGCACCTGGGCGGCAGCAATTTTTCCAATGCCATGCTGGCCCAGCTGCGATCTGAGGTGGACCGGCCCGAAGTCGGGGACAATGAGCCTTACCAGATGGATGGCGTCGACTTCACAGTGCCCCATCACGCCATCCGGCGCTGCCTGGAGTACGTCGAGTTGGAGGTGCGCCAGGACCTTCTGGCCGATGAGGCGGGTCAACAGGCAGTCGCCGAACGCCTGACGCGGGTGCTACCGGCGGCCCTCGCCCGTGATGCGAGTTGACCGGACGGAGCGCGGCTTTGTGTTGACTGACGTTAGGGCCGGGATGAAGGCTGCATTCAACAACGACATCCACCACGAGGAAACACATGACCGAAGCTCTGATCATCGACTCCTGCCGCACCCCGCGCGGCATCGGCAAGGTTGGCAAGGGTGCCCTTGCTGACCTCCACCCGCAGCGGCTGGCTGCCACAGTCTTGAAGGCGCTAGCTGAGCGCAACAATCTCAATACGGCCGAAGTTGATGACGTGATCTGGGGAACCTCGTCCCAGCGCGGCAAGCAGGGCGGCGACATGGGCCGCATGGGCGCGCTCGACGCCGGCTATGACATCAAGGCCAGCGGCGTCACCCTGGATCGCTACTGCGGATCGGGCATTACAGCGGTGAACCTGGCCGCCGCCCAGATCATGTCGGGCATGGAAGACCTGGTGATCGCAGGTGGCTGCGAGATGATGTCCTACACCGCCTCCAGCGCACCGAAGCCGGATCCGGAAGCTGGCCCCATGCTGATGGACAGTGGCAACCTGCACCTGCGCGCCATCCACCCACAGTCGCACCAGGGAATTTGCGCTGACGCCATCGCGACTCTGGAAGGGATTTCGCGGGAAGCTCTCGATGAGCTCGCCCTGGTCAGCCAGCAGCGCGCCGATTACGCCATCCGCAACGGCCACTTCGACCGGGCGCTGATCCCGGTCTATCACAATGACGGAACGCTGGCCCTAGACCATGAGGAATTCCCCCGGCCGCAGACGACAATGGAGGGCTTGTCCGGCCTGAAGGCTTCGTTCGAAGCCATGGCCAATGTGCCGCTGGATGCCAAGGGCACCACCTTCGCGGGTCTGATCAACCAGGTTTATCCTGACCTGAAGATCAAGCACTTCCATCATGCGGGGAACTCGTCTGGCGTCGTGGACGGTGCCGGTGCGGTGCTGCTGGCCTCGCCCGCCTACGCCGCCAAGAACGGCCTGAAAGCCCGCGCCCGTGTCGTGGCCATGGCCAATATGGGTGACAGCCCGACGCTGATGCTGAACGCCCCGGTCCCGGCGGCGCTGAAGGTGCTGAAAAAGGCCGGTCTGACCCCCGATGACATCGATCTGTGGGAAATCAACGAGGCCTTTGCCGTGGTCGCCGAGAAGTTCATCCGCGACCTCAAGCTGGACCGCGAGAAGGTTAATGTGAACGGCGGTGCCATGGCGCTGGGTCATCCGATCGGCGCCACCGGCTCCATGCTCATCGGTACCATCGTCGACGAACTGGAGCGGCGCGGCTTGAAGCGCGGGCTGGTTACCATGTGCGCCGCCGGCGGCATGGCACCTGCCATCATTGTCGAGATGATCTGATGAGCCTCTCGCCACAGCGCCGGTTCGTAACCCCGGGGTCAGGCGAGACGGTGGAGGAAATCGCCGCCCGCACCATGCCGGATCAGGCATCCGGTGCGGCGGTGGATGCGATCCGCAGCTGGAACCTGCACATCTTCGCGATGCGCAGGCCCCCCGGTTTGTTGCTGGGGTCCGACGTGGTCTTCATTGAACCGCCGGTCAGATGAGCACCGAGGCCGTGATCATCGGCGCGCAGATTGTCGCCGGTCATGACGGTTCTGCGGAACTGCTGATCCAACTGCGCCACCCCGGTGGTGCAGAGGGCCCTGTGGTGCTGGATGAGGCGACCGGCCTGAAGTTGATGAAGACCTGTGGGGCGACCCATGTAGATGAGCTGACCGGCCAGTCCTGGCGCCGGATCGTGGAGGGTCTGTAAATGTACGACGTCATCGTTCGAGGTGGATTGGTCGTGGATGGCTCCGGCACGCCGGGCTATCTGGGCGATGTGGCGGTGCAGGACGGCAAGATCGTTGCGATCGGCAAAATCCAGGGCGACGCCCGACGTTTCGTCGAAGCCGAAGGTCGCGTGGTGGCACCGGGATTCATCGACCCGCACACTCACTTTGACGTCCAACTGCTCTGGGACGGCGCGGCCAAGCCGGCCTTGGAGCACGGCATAACCTGTGTCGTGCCCGGCAACTGCTCGCTCTCGCTGGCCCCGCTTCGTGCCGAAGACCGTAAGCAGGTGATCGGCATGTTTCAGCAGATCGAGGAAATGCCGCCTGCCGCTTTCACCGAGGCGTTTGACTGGACGTGGGAAGATTTCGCCGGCTATCGCGCCGCAATCGAAAAGAGCCTCTCGATTAATGTCGCGCCCTTGGTCGGCCACAGCGTGATCCGCCTGTGGGTCATGGGCCCCGACGCCCAGGAACGAGCCGCCACCGCTGACGAAATCTCGGCCATGCAGGACATGTTGCGCGAGTGCCTCAATGCCGGTGCCGTGGGCCTGTCGACCAGCTTCGTTGACGTCGACGAAAACGGACGCCCCGTCCCCAGCCGCTTCGCGCAGTTCGAGGAGCTGGATGCGCTTTCAGCCGTGCTCGGCGAATACGGCCGGATGCTGCAGATCGTGCCGGAATTCTATGCCATCGACATCACCATTGCGCGCATTGATCAACTGGCCGAACTTAGCCTGAAGCACAATATCCCTACGACCTTCTCGCCGGTGTTCGACAGCACCGCGACGCCGAATAACGTGGCCCGCACCATGGCCCGCGTCGAGGAGCAGTTCGCCCGCGGCGCGCGTGTCTGGCCGCAGATGCAAACGCGGCCCATCGACATCAGTTTCAGCCTGCTGCGCCCCAGCCTGTTCTTTGCGCGCCTGCCCCGCTGGGTTCGCATCCTGCGCCAGCCGCTGGAAGCCCGCATCGCCGCCCTACGCGACCCGCAGACGGTCGAGAAGATGGTTGCCGACACTGGTGCTGACGGCGGTGAGCGCATGATGGGCGGCTTGGTGATCCGGGGCGGTGATGGTGCGCCGGACGAGCTGACCGGTCGCACGCTGTCGGCCATCGCCAGGGATCGCGGCGAGGTGCCTGCCCTGGCCCTGATCAACCTTTCGCTTGAACACGGCCTCGATGTCGCCCTGCTCAGCGCCAGCGCCGGTCACGAGGTCACCGAACGCATCGGCCCGATGCTGGCCCACCCGTTGGTGCACATTGGGGCGAGCGACGGCGGCGCACATCTGGCGTCATTCTCGACCTATGGCGATACGGGTTATCTGTTCAGCGAATTCGTACGCAAGTCCGGAGCGCTGAGCCTTGAGCAGGCGGTGGCCAAGATCACCTCCGAGACCGCTGACATCTGGGGCCTGAAGGATCGTGGCCGCCTGGAAGCCGGCAAGGCCGCCGACATCGTGATCTTTGACGCGGCCACCATCGGACGCGGCGAGGAACGGCCTGCCTTCGACATGCCAGGCAATGGCATGCGCTACGTCCGCGCCGCGACTGGCATCGACACCGTGCTGGTCAACGGTGAGGTCGCTTATTCCGGCGGGCAGTACTCCGACGCGCGCGCCGGCGTAGTCTGCGTTTAAGACTGGCCGCCACACGTCCTCAAAATTTACGTCCGGGATGGAAACGGTCCGTCCAGTTCAGCGTTAGCCCTGCCATCGAGCACCGTTGCTCTTGAGCCGGGACGTATTTTAAATGGCCACCAAAGATACTGCGTCTTTGCGCGACGCGAAATCTACGTCCGGCGCGGGCGGCGAACTTCACCAGACGGCATCGGATCCCGACGCGCGCCTCACCACCAACCACGGAGTTCTGGTCGGCGATAACCAGAATTCGCTGAAGGGTGGGGCGCGTGGCCCAACGCTGCTGGAAGACTTCATCCTGCGGGAGAAAATACAGCACTTCGACCACGAACGGATCCCGGAACGCATCGTCCACGCCCGGGGCTCAGCGGCCCATGGCTACTTCGAACTGACAGAATCCCTGGCCAGATATACCCGCGCCAGGGTGCTGACCGAGGTTGGCAAGCGGACCGAAGTGTTCACACGTTTTTCCACCGTGGCCGGCGGCGCGGGCTCGGTGGATACGCCCCGTGACGTGCGCGGCTTCGCGGTTAAAATGTACACGACCGAGGGCAACTGGGACCTGGTGGGCAACAACATTCCCGTGTTTTTCATCCAGGACGCCATCAAGTTCCCGGACCTGATCCACGCGGTGAAGATGGAAGCCGACCGCGGCTATCCGCAGGCGGCGAGCGCACACGACACCTTCTGGGACTTCATCGGCCTGATGCCAGAGAGCACCCACATGGTCATGTGGGCCATGTCGGACCGCACCCTGCCGCGGTCTCTTCGAATGATGGAGGGTTTCGGCGTCAACACCTTCCGGCTTCTGAACGAGCAGGACGAGGTGACCTTCGTCAAGTTTCACTGGCGGCCGAAGCTGGGGACCCAGTCCACGGGCTGGGATGAGGCCGTCAAGATCGCCGGTGCCGATCCGGACTATCACCGCCGCGACCTGTTCGAGGCCATCGATTGCGGCGACTTCCCGGAGTGGGAGTTCGGCGTACAATTGCTCAGTCAGGCTGAAGCCGACGCCCTGCCCTTCGATATCCTGGACGCCACCAAGCTGATCCCAGAGGAGTTGGTTCCGATCAAGATGGTCGGGCGCATGGTGCTGGATCGCAACCCCGACAACTTCTTCGCAGAGACCGAACAGGCCGCCTTCCTGCCCACCAATATGCCACCGGGCATCGACGTCTCTGAGGATCCGCTGCTGCAGGGCCGTTTGTTCTCTTACCAGGACACCCAGCTGTCGCGGCTTGGAACCGTGAACTTCCACCAGATCCCAATCAACCAGGCCAAGGGTTGCCCGTTTCAGAACATGCAGCGCGACGGCCACATGCAGACCCAGGTGTTCAAGGGTCGCGCCAACTATGAGCCCAACAGTCTGGCGGACGCGGGCGAAGACAGTGGCCCGCGCGAAGACCCAAAGGGCGGGTTCCGAACGGCGCCTACACCACTGGAAGGGTCAAAGGTGAGGTTGCGCGCCGAAACTTTCGCCGATCACTATACTCACGCCCGCTTGTTCTATCGCTCGCAAACCGAGATTGAGCAGGCCCACCTGGCCAGCGCACTGGTCTTCGAGCTTTCCAAGTGCAGGCTTGAGCACATCCGGAACCGAATTCTTGGCAACCTGCGCAACGTTGACGAGGACCTGGCGACGCGGGTCGCTGTGGGTCTGGCCATGCCGCTGGTCGCCAGGAACGCTGCCGCTATTGAACCAAAAGATATGAAACTGTCGCCGGCTCTACGCATTGTCGGCAAGTATCCGGAAAGCTTGAATGGCCGCTCAGTTGCGATCCTGGTTACCGATGGCGCAGACGGTGCCGTCATTGATGCGCTGCACGCCGCAGTTATTACCGAGGGTGGTAGCGTCAAGATCGTCGCCCCGAAGATCGGTGGTGTCACGCTGATGGGCGGCAAGATGCTTAACGTTGACGGTCAGCTGGCCGGGACCCCTTCGGTGCTGTTCGATGCGGTGGCACTGGTCGTGTCCGAAGTTGGTTGCCGCGAGTTGCTGAGCGAGAGTGCAGCCACCGATTTCGTAATGAACGCGTTCGGTCACCTGAAGGCGATCGGCTTCACGTCGCAGGCCCAGCCGCTGCTCGACAAGGCGGGTGTCGCGCCGGATGCCGGCGTCATAGATATCTCAAGCAACGTCGCGGCATTCATCGAACCCTCCCGCACACGCCAATGGGCACGGGAAGCGAAGGTCCGAAATCTGGCTTGAGCTGTCCTTTTGCGACGCTCAGGCCCTGACGAACCTTAGGCACCCAGTTCCTGCGCCGCTTCGGGGTGCTGACGCGCCAGCCGCCCGGCGGCGGCCTTCAGGGTCTGGATGGCGTCCTCGACCTCTTGCCGCTGGGCTTCCAGCTGTTCGATCCGTTGCCGGAAAACACGTAGGGCCTGGGCGTTCTGGACGGCTTCGCCTTTCTCTTCGTAGAGATCGAGGATGTCGCGGATCTCGGCGATCGACAGGCCGACGCGGCGACCACGCAGAATCAACTGCAACCGCGCCCGGTCCTTGTAGGAATAGACCCGGGCCAGATCGCGCCGCGCCGGGGTCAACAGACCCTGTTCCTCATAGAACCGCAGCGCCCTCGGAGTGGCGGTGAACTCTCGGCACAACTGGGTGATCGAATAGGTCCGGTACGGCGGCCGGCGCAGATTGGTCAGCATGGTCATCGACGGTTCCCTTTAGTCACAGCCCCAGCACGAGCCGGGCGATGATGTCCCTCTGGATTTC
>Ga0105047_10016949_pt1 | contig 11393 bp, 8 predicted proteins | sample MAT04_FD_78384 | JGI IMG/M metagenome (GOLD analysis project Ga0105047, IMG submission 78384) | Freshwater microbial communities from Lake Fryxell liftoff mats and glacier meltwater in Antarctica - MAT-04 (megahit assembly) | ecosystem: Environmental > Aquatic > Freshwater > Ice > Liftoff... | reverse complement strand
GAGCAGATCAAGGTCAACCGTGCCGAGGGCGGCATAGATCATGGCCGGGCGCGGGCCTTGCCCTTCGCGCCCGAACCAGGCCGCGACGAGCCTCGTCAGCGCCTGAGCGGCCTGCCTGTGCAGGTCAAGGGACACCGGCAGGCTTGTCAACACCCGGACGGCGGTGAAGCCCAGATCGAAGCCCGCTTCGGTTTCCGGCAACCGGTCCAAAGACAGCGCACCGATCAGCACATCCCGGTGGACCGCGATGCGCTTTGGCTGAAGGGTTCGGGCTTCCTCGCGCAGGTACCAGCCCAGATGGCCCTCAAGCCCTGTCCCCATTTGCGCCCCCGTGGCCCCCCAGATCAGCGCGTGACAGGCGGCAACTTCGGCATCTTCCTGCGCCGCCAGCAGCAAGCGCAACAGCGGCGTGCGCAGACCCGGCTTGGCCACAAATGCCGTGGCCAGCGCGGCAGGATCGCCGGACAGGGCGGTCTTGAACAACTGGTCCGGGTCTGTCTCCACGCTTTTGCCTCGCTGCAACCGCACGAGCCTATACGCCGCTCCTCCGCGTCTCAAGGTCGCGGGCGGGGGTTCGGGTGCGGCGTGGCGGAGTTTGGGCTTAAGCTATCGCAAAGAATTTGTTAGACCCGGAATCAAAGCTTTGGCGCCGCCGCTGCATGTTCAGCGAAGCTGCCAGGGCCAGCGCTATTTTGCCACACCGGAGGTCGATATGGACAACAATGACAGCGGCACATCGGGCAAATGCCCGGTCATGCGTGGGGTTGCCCCGCATGCGACCCACGCCGGGCGGTCGAACCGCGACTGGTGGCCAGACCAGTTGAACCTGCGAATTTTGCACCAGCATGCGCCTGCGGCCAATCCCTTGGGCGATTTTGACTATGCCGAGGCGTTCAAGACGCTGGATCTGGCGGCGGTGAAGGCGGATCTGACCGCGCTGATGACCGACAGTCAGGACTGGTGGCCCGCGGACTGGGGCCATTACGGCCCGCTGTTCGTGCGGATGGCCTGGCATTCCGCGGGCACCTACCGCACCGCCGATGGGCGTGGCGGGGCGGCCAGCGGCACGCAACGGTTCGCACCGCTGAATTCCTGGCCGGACAACGTGAACCTTGACAAGGCGCGGCGGCTGGTCTGGCCGATCAAGCAGAAATACGGCAACGCGCTGTCCTGGGCCGATCTGATGATCCTGGCGGGCAATGTTGCGCTGGAAAGCATGGGCTTCAAGACCTTTGGCTTCGGCGGTGGCCGCCCGGATGTCTGGGAGCCGGAGGAGGATATCTACTGGGGCGGCGAGGACACCTGGCTGGACGACAAGCGGTACACCGGCGACCGGTTGCTGGAAAACCCGCTGGCCGCCGTGCAGATGGGCCTGATCTACGTGAACCCCGAAGGCCCGAACGGCAATCCGGACCCGCTCGCCTCGGCCCGCGACATCCGCGACACGTTTGGCCGGATGGCGATGGACGACGCGGAAACCGTCGCTCTGATCGCCGGGGGTCATACCTTCGGCAAGACGCATGGGGCGGGCGATGCGGCGCTGGTGGGTGTAGCACCCGAGGCTTCAGGTCTGGAATCGCAGGGCATTGGCTGGGCCAGCACCCATGCGACCGGCAGGGGCGGCGATGCCATCGGGTCCGGGCTGGAGGTAGTCTGGACCACCACGCCGACGAAATGGTCGAACGACTTCTTCGACAACCTGTTCGGCTTTGAGTGGGAGCTGACCAAAAGCCCCGCTGGCGCGCATCAATGGAAGCCGAAGAACGGCGCGGGCGAAGGCACGGTTCCCGACGCGCATATCGCGGGCAAACGGATAACCCCTGCCATGCTGACATCGGACCTCGCGCTGCGGTTTGATCCGATCTATGGGCCAATCTCGAAGCGGTTTCACGAAAACCCGGCGCTGTTTGCCGATGCCTTTGCCCGCGCCTGGTTCAAGCTGACCCACCGCGACATGGGGCCGAAGCTGCGCTATCTGGGGGCCGAGGTTCCGGCGGAAGCACTGATCTGGCAGGACAATGTGCCTGCGGTTGATCATCCCTTGGTGGATGTGGCCGATATCGCGGCGCTGAAGGCGAAGATTCTGGGGTCCGGCCTGACCACGGCGGAACTGGTGTCGGTGGCCTGGGCCTCGGCCTCGACGTTCCGGGGGTCGGACAAGCGGGGCGGCGCGAATGGCGCGCGCATCCGGCTGGCGCCGCAAAAGGATTGGGTGGTCAACCAGCCCGCGCAACTGGCGCGCGTTCTGGCGGTGCTGGAGGGCATTCAGGCCGACTTCAACGCCAGCGCCCTGGGCGGCACGAAAGTGTCGCTGGCCGATCTGATCGTGCTGGGCGGGTCGGCCGCGGTAGAGGCCGCGGCGAAGGCGGGCGGCCATGCCGTCTCCGTGCCCTTCACGCCGGGGCGGACCGACGCGACGCAGCAAGACACCGACGTGCATTCGTTCGAGGTGCTGGAGCCGCAGGCGGACGGGTTCCGGAATTACCTGAAGTCGGACTATTCGGTATCCTCTGAAGATCTGCTGATCGACAAGGCTCAGCTTCTGACCCTGTCGGCACCCGAGATGACCGTGCTGGTTGGCGGCTTGCGGGTGCTTGGGGCCAATGTGGGGGGCGCCTCGCATGGGGTGTTCACCATGCGGCCGGGCGCGCTGACCAATGACTTCTTCACCAACCTGATCGACATGGGAACCGTCTGGAAACCCATGACCGAGGAAGTGGCCATGTTCGAAGGCCGTGACCGCAAGACCGATGCGGTGAAAGCCACTGGCTCGCGGGTTGATCTGGTGTTCGGGTCCAACTCGCAATTGCGGGCGATTGCCGAGGTCTATGCCCAGAACGGGGCCGAGGCGGGCTTTGTGCGCGATTTCGTGGCGGCGTGGAGCAAGGTGATGATGCTGGACCGGTTCGATCTGGCCTGACGCCAGTTCTGCAGGGTCGTCGGGCGGGGCGGATGCCCGACAGTCAGGCCGCGCGATCCCGGTTGAAAAGCCGGGACGGCTGGGGGAAAGATGCGGCGCAAAGTTTGAAAGGACCCATCATGCAGACGCTACCCCTCGGGCGAAGCGAGTTGAAAGCCTCAAGCGTCATCCTCGGGCTGATGCGGATCACCGACATGCCCGACGCCGATATCCGCGCGCTGGTGGGGGCGGCGATGGAGGCCGGGATCACCATGATCGACCACGCCGACATCTACGGCGGCAAGGTGCATCACTGCGAGGCGCGGTTTGGCGAGGCGATGACGCTGACGGCGGCGGATCGGGCCGCCGTCGTAATACAAACCAAGGCCGGTATCCGGCCCGGGTATTTCGACTTTTCGGAAGCGCATCTGCTGGCGTCGGTGCATGGATCATTGAAGGCGCTGAAGACGGATTACATTGACGTTTTCCTGCTGCATCGGCCCGATGCCCTGGTGGAGCCCGAAGAGGTCGCAAGCGCGTTCGACAAGTTGCAGGCTTCGGGCAAGGTGCGCCATTTCGGCGTGTCGAACCAGACGCCCGGGCAGATCGAGCTTTTGAAGTCGGCGGTGACCCAGCCGCTGATCGTCAACCAGTTGCAACTGTCGATCACCCATGCCCCGATGATCGCCCAAGGCATCGCGATGAACATGGAAGGCGCCGAACAATCGGTGGACCGGACGCTGGGGATTGTCGACTATTCGCGTCTGAAGGGGATGACGATTCAGGCGTGGTCGCCGTTCCAGAAGCGATTCTTCGACGGGGTGTTCGTGGGCGACCGAGAGTCGCATCTGGAACTGAACATCGCGCTGGACGAGATCGCCGAGGTGCATGGGATCACGCCGACCGGCGTTGCGGTGGCCTGGATCACCCGGCATCCGGCGAAGATGCAGGTGGTGCTGGGCACGACCAAACCCGAGCGGGTCAGGGAGTGCGTCGCGGGCGCGGGGGCCGTGCTGAGCCGCGCGGAGTGGTACCGGCTGTTCGTGGCGGCGGGGTATCGGTTGCCGTGATGGCGGGCGCAGGGGTGTTCGGACGCACGATGTCCGGGCGACCCCGCAGGCCCGGCTTAGTCGGCGTCGTCGAAACTGGCGTAATTGGCGCGGTAAAGTCCGGCGTAAAGCCCGCCTTTGGCGAGCAATTCCGCATGGGTGCCATTTTCCACCAGGCGGCCTTGCTGCAGCACCAGGATCATGTCGGCATGGCGCACGGTTGCCAGCCGGTGCGCGATCACCAAGCCGGTGCGGCCCCTCAGCAGAATGGCCAGCGCCTTCTGGATCACCTGCTCGGTCGCGCTGTCGATGCTGGCGGTTGCCTCGTCCAGGATCAGGATCGGCGCATCTGCCACCAGCGCCCGCGCGAAGGACAAAAGTTGGCGCTGGCCGGTTGAAAGGCTGCCGCCCCGCTCGCCCAGAACGGTGTCGTAACCCTGCGGCAAGGCGCGGATGAACACATCGGCGCCAAGCACGGTGGCGGCGGCGATGACCTGCTCTCGGCTCGCGCCTTCCTTGTTGTAGCGGATGTTTTCCAGCACGGTGCCGGTGAACAGGAACGGGTCTTGCAGCACCATCGCGATTTGCGCGCCGAGGCTTTCCAAGGTCACATCCCGCACGTCCTGCCCGCCGACGCGGACCGCGCCGGAGGACACGTCATAAAAGCGGTGGATCAGGGACATGGCTGAACTTTTGCCCGAGCCGGTCGGACCGACCAGCGCCACGGTCTGGCCCGGCGCGACCTTGAAGGACAAATCGCGCAGCACCGGATGGCGCGGGTCATAGCCGAAGGTGACGTGGTCAAATTCTATGGCGCCGTTGGTCCGGCCCAAATGGGTGGCACCCGGTTTGTCCTTCACCGACAGATCGACATCCATCACCTCGATCAGCCGCTGGCCCGACGCCATGGCGCGCTGCATCACCGAATACTGGATGGTCAGCGAGCGGATCGGATCGAAGAACCGCTGGATGTAGAACAGGAAGGCGACCATCACCCCCACATCAAGCCGCCGGTCCAGCACCATGGTGCCGCCCAGCACAATCACCATGGCCATGGCGAGGCCGGTCAGCGTGTCCACGATCGGCACCAGCACCTGCGCCACTTTCGAGGCCCAAAGCTGGGTCAGGAGATTGGCATGCACCTTGTCGCCGTATAGCCGGGCGTTCACGTCCTCGCGCCCTAGACCCTGCACGGTGCGAACGGCGTGAATGCCTTCGGCCAGCGCGCCATTGACCGCCGAATTGGTCTCATGCGCCTTGATGAACGCCTCACGCGCCAGCGGCAGCCAGAAGATGCGCACGACGAACAGGATCGGCAGCACTGACAGGGTGATCGCTCCAAGACCTGGATCGAGGTAAAGCATCAGACCGATGATGCCGAACAACAGCACGATATCGCCGACCGAAAGGACCGAGGTTTCCAGAAACTCCTGCATCGAGCCGACGTCGCCCTGCAGGCGCGACATCAGGCGGCCAACTTCGGTTTTGTCCATAAAGGACAAGGAAACCCGTTGAAGATGGGCAAACATCGCCCTGCGAATATCGAAAAGGATATTTTCGGCGGCGCGCCCAACCAAGGTTTCCTGCACATGGCTGGCCGCGTAATTCACCACGATCATCGCCGCCAGCACCGCAAGGCCGATATGCAGGACGCTTGGATCCCGCGCGATCAGCCCGCCGTCGATGACATAGCGGATGATCATCGGGATCGACAACTGGGTCAGGGTGAAGATCAGCACGGCGCCGATCGAGATCAGGAAATCCCGCCGATAGGGCACCACGAACGCCCCGATCCGATTGATGATCTTCTGGTCAAAGACCTTGCCGAACATCTCTTCTTCAATGCGGTGACTGCCGACCACCGCGCGCAATGTCGGCGCGCCGGGGGCGGATTGCCGGTCGGACTGATAGTCCTCGCCTGTCTGCTGCACGCTCATGATGCCCCCCGGTCCGAGCCTGCGGTTTGCAGATCGTATAGGGTGCGATAGCGGCCGTTCAGCGCCAGAAGCTCTGCATGACTGCCCTGTTCGACCACGCGCCCTGCGTCCAGCACCAGGATGCGGTCGGCGTGCAGCAGGGACGACAGCCGGTGCGCGACGATCATCGTTACGCGGGTTTCGGCGCCGCGGTGCAGGGCCTGTTTGATCCGCGCCTCGGTCCGCGCGTCAACTGCCGCCGTGCTGTCATCGAAGATCAGCACCGCAGGGCCTGGCACCAGCGCCCGCGCAATCGCCACGCGCTGCTTCTGCCCGCCCGACAAGGATGACCCACGCTCGCCCACCACGGTGCTGTAGCGCGAGGTCAGGGTGGTGATATGCCCGTGGATTTGCGCGTCTTCCGAGGCGCGTTGCAGGACCGGATCATCCGCCAGCGGATCGCCATAGGCGATGTTGTTTTCCAGCGTCGTGGTGAACAGGAACACATCCTGCGCCACCACCGACACCGCCCGGCGCAGTGAGGCCAGCGTCACGCCGCGAATATCCTGCCCGTCGATGGTGATGCGCCCGCCGGTCACATCGTGAAAGCGCGGCACAAGATGCGCCAGCGTGGATTTGCCGCTGCCGGGCGGGCCGACGATGCCGATGGTCTCGCCGCGCCGGGCGGTGAAGGACAGCCGATGCAGCACTTGCGCCTCGGGCGCGGTCGGATAGGCGAAGTCCACATCCTCGAACCGCAGTTCGGCCCCGTTGAGAACCAGATCGCGCGCGTCCGGGGCGTCGGCGATGGCGGGTTCCAGGTCGAGAAAGGCAAAGACCCGTGCGCCGCAAGTCGATGTTCTGGCAAAGGAATTCACCAAAAGGCCCAGTTGCCGCACCGGCATTTGCAGGATGGTCATGAAGGTCAGGAACGAGGTCAGCGTGCCGACCGACATCGTGCCCGCGATCACCTTTTCGCCCCCCACCCACAGCACCAGCGCCATCGCGGCAAGGAAGGAAAACGTCATGATCCCGGTCGATCTGACGCGGATGTCCACCCGCTCATGGGCGAGGCCCAGCGCAGCGTCGGAGGCGGCATCGAACTTGCCCATCTCGTGCCCGCCGGCCGTGAAGGCGCGCACCACGCGGATGCCGCCAAGGTTTTCCTCCATCACCCGGCTTAGGACCGTCATCTTTTCTTGCAGCACCCGCCAGGTCAGCCGCAGCCGCAGTTGCGAGACCGAGGAAAACCAGCCCACCACCGGCACGAAGCTGAGCGCCATCAGGGCCAGCACCGGGTCGGTGCGAAACAGCATCACGCCGCCGAGGCCGATCAGGAAGATCAGCAGGACCAGACGGACCAGGCCGGTCGAGAAAAACTGCCGCGCGCCATCAAGGTCGAGCAGGCCAAGCGTGATCAGATCGCCGGAATGGACGGAATCGTGAAAGCCGAAGCTGAGCCGCTGGACCTGGGCGTAATACTGCATTCGAAGGTCCACACCTGTTGTGTGATTGACCGCCTCGCTGAAGTAGTTCTGGAGTGTGGTGAAGATGCCGCGCACCGCCGACACCACCAGCACCAGCACTGCCGTCAGCATCAGCGCCTGCCGAGCGGCGCTGGAATCGGCCTGCGCCAGCCCTTGGGTCTGGTCAATTGCCTGACCCAGAAGCCGCGGCACGATCAGTTGCATCGTCGCCGCAATCACCGTCGAGCCGATGGCAATGGCCGAAGCCCAGGGCGTGTTTCCGGCGATCTTGGTGATCCGCCAGATCGTCGCAAGACCGATGCGCCAGCTTGTGGCGTCAGCGGGGACCATCACCTCCAGCGGGCGGCGGGTCGGAAAGGATTGGGGGGCCATGGGGTCGTCCGGGTATCAACTGCTGCGAATCAAAACTGACATGCCAGTTGTCACAATCTCGGACATTTTCGCCGGAGGTGCCAGAGCCCGCGATCAGCAACCGGTCCGGCGCAAGACGACACCGGCCGTGCGCCACAGGATGCGCAGGTCCGAACCGAAGGTCAGCCCACGCCAATATTCGGCATCAAAGCGGCTGCGGTCGGCAAATTCGGATTGGTTGCGCGCGGAAATCTGCCACAGGCCGGTGATACCCGGCCGCATCAGAAAATAGGCGGTGCCGGGATAGAGCGGCTTTTGGCATTCCATCATCGGGCGGGGGCCTACAAGGGACATATGGCCCAGCAGCACGTTCCAGAGCTGCGGCAACTCATCAAGCGAGGTCTTGCGCAGCAGGCGGCCGATCGGCGTGATGCGGGGGTCGTTCCGAAGCTTCTGAAAGCTGTCCCATTCGGCCCGCGCCTCGACATTTTCCGCGACATGGGCGGCAAGCGCCGCCTCGGCATCGGGCACCATGCTGCGCAGTTTGACGATCCGAAATACCTTGCCGTGCCGCCCGATCCTGCGCTGCATGTACAACGGCGCATGACCATCCAACGCCACCAGCGCGGCGCAGACCGCGATCACCGGAAGCGCGACCGGGATGGAAGCCAGGATCAGCGAGACATCCAGCACGCGCTTGAAATGGCGCTGATAGGCGCAAAGCGCGGGTCTGCCCGCTGCCGAATGTACCGATGACGCAGTGCCGAAGGCGGGGCTGGATGCAGGCGGCAAATCCACGATTGACATGACTGTTATTCCCACTGGTAAAGGACGGACGAGACGAGGAACTGGGAGTTTGAAACCCGGGCGAACAGGCGCCCGCGCACCGGAAATCCGGCACCCGGGCGCCAGATCTGGATCAGGCCATCAAGGCCCCGCCTTGGACCTTGAGCTTGCGCGACGCATAGGCACCCATGCCCAGAAGTGCGACAGCCAGCAGAACGCCAGACGCCGGCAACGGAATCGGAGCCGGCGCGGTGGTCAGGAACGACAGGGTCACGGAAACCGGGTGCTCGATGCCGTCGTTGAAGTAGATCGACAAGGTATCACCGGCCGAAAGCTGCACGCCCGGCAGGAAGCCGCCGCCGAAGGTCGACGACCCGATCGAGACGATCGTCGTGTAATGCGTGTCGCCCGGCGAGGCGAAGCCGAAGGTGATCGCGCCAATATCCGCGCCGGCATTGTTTCCCGACGCCGCCAGGGCGAAGGACGCGATGTCGAGGTCTTCCATCACGTTGTAGGTGAACTCGATCTCGTCGCCCGGGTTGAGGACAGTCGCCTCGGTGATGTAGTCGTCGGCGTAGAGATCGGACGTGTAGGTCACGGTGGAAGCGCCTGCGGCAACGGGCAGCGCCAGCATTGCGGCGGCAAAGAGGAAGTTTCGACCTGGAAAAGACATACTGATGTTCCTTGTTAAGGAGAGATTCGCGTCAAGATGCGATTCGCTCGATCCACGGGGCAAGATTGCGGTCCGACTCTCAGTCTGGGAGCTCGCGCCTTCGTGGGCACTGACCCACATCAGGACGAATTGAATTAATTTGATCGGGCTGAAGACTGGGTCCGGCGGACGTGCCGTTTCAAGGCCAGACGACCCCGCCATTTGCCGCCGTCTGCCGGGCGGCGGGCATGCGCGGGCCGATCGTGCTTCGGTCAGGCGGGGGATTGCCCTATGACCCGTGGGCGATTGTCAGGGGCGCCGCACCGAATTTCCACCGCGGATGATCTTGCGGATCAAGGTCGCAGCGCCCTTGTGCAGCGACTCGTGATCGGTACCTTCGGGGACGTTTTCATGCGTCGCCGCGGCATCCCGAAGGATGTCCATGATCTTGGGCTCGGGAATGATGTCGAGATCATTCAGGGCCAGAAGCAGGGACTCGACGATTGTCAATGCGGCGGTTCCCGGAATATCTTGCGTGTCGGCCATTTGGGATCAACTTTCCAGCGTAAAGGGGCCGGTGGTCCTGCAACGGCAAAACCACACGAATCCCGATGGATCATGACAGAGAATGACGCGGGCGGGCTTACCTGAAGCAGCGTCGGCAACCAAGCGTGCAGAATTGTGATCGGGAACACCCTGCTGCGCCTGCCCGACTTCACAAAGCCGGCACCTGAGCGCGCCGGTTTGGGTCATTGGGGAACGGGTAACCGACTTGCAGCGTTGTGTATCGCTGCCAGGGCAAATTGCCCAGCGGGCAGAGGAAACGGGAGTAAGTTCAATGGTAACCACCACGATACGCGGCCTGCTGGTATCCAGCTTTCTGATCTGTGCGGTGCCAGCATTTGCCGAAACGACGACCGCAGTCGAGCCGGTCTTGCCGGGCACGATGGGCAAGACCACGATGGGGTCGGCAATGGTCGATGTAAAGGGAATGGCGCTTTACACGCTTGAAACCGACTCGGACGGAAAATCCACCTGCAATGGGGATTGCGCGGCGAAATGGGTTCCATTGGCCGTTGCACAAGGCTCCGAGCCTTCCAAGGACTGGTCAGTCGTTGTTCGCGATGACGGCACCCGGATGTGGGCCTATATGGGCCAGCCGCTTTACACGTTCATCGAAGACACCGAAGGCGGCCAGGTGACCGGCGATGGCAAGGGCGGATTCCACCTTGCCGGCCTTTCGGATGCGGACCGGGCTGCGCTAGCCAAGACGGCATTTACCCTTGCGGTCATGGGGGTCACCACAGCCGGCCCGGCATGGGTCGATTCCAACGGCATGGCGCTTTATACCTATGAAAAGGACGGCATCGACAAGTCGATGTGTAACGGCGACTGCGCGGTCAAATGGCCGCCGCTGATGGCGGCCGATGGAGCCTTGGGAACCGCGGACTGGACGATTCTGGAGCGTGACGACGGAACCAAGATGTGGGCTTACAAGGGCCATCCGCTGTATACCTTTGTGGATGACAAGGCCCCAGGCCAGGTCACCGGCGACAACGTGAACGGCTTTCATCTGGCCATGTGATCAACCAGCCGAGCGCGCCTGATCGCGCAAAGCGGGGCGGGAAGCAATTCCCGCCCCTAGGTTTTGCAGTGAAGCCGTTTTTTGCCGCTTCAGGCGATCAGATCCGTCATGAAGGCCCTGCGCGATTTTGCGCGCGGGTGCGGTGCTCCGGTTCCCTTGCGTGGGCAAAACTCGGGTTGCGTTGGTCCCGATTTGGATCAGGCTTTCGTACATAGCGCCTGCTTGGTCAGCCCCGCTTTTGACGGTGCCGACAGGCAGGGTCAGAAGGACGCTGGGGACAAAGGCATTGCGGGCTTGTGAGCGGCGATGATGGGCCGACCCTAGCCGCGAAGTGCGTCCCGGACCGATCTGCCCAGATGGCCGCTGCGCCACAACGCCGATCACCACGCTGGACCAACTCGTCGCTCTGCGGGGAATCGGCTGTGGGCGCGCGTCACAACCACGAGGCGAATCGCCTGACGGCCCAGCTTGGACGGACAGGATCAAGGCACGACCGCTCCGCATCAGACCGCGGCTCGCCGCGCGCGCTGGCGCAATTCAGGCGTCTTTGACCGCGCCAAAGCGCCAAACCCTTCAAGGATTGCAGGCGAAACCCCCTGACAGGTCACGGGCCTTCCTTTCGCCTGTCTTAGACTGGCCACGATCTGATCACAATTGAACCAGATTAT
>Ga0105047_10016946_pt1 | contig 11394 bp, 8 predicted proteins | sample MAT04_FD_78384 | JGI IMG/M metagenome (GOLD analysis project Ga0105047, IMG submission 78384) | Freshwater microbial communities from Lake Fryxell liftoff mats and glacier meltwater in Antarctica - MAT-04 (megahit assembly) | ecosystem: Environmental > Aquatic > Freshwater > Ice > Liftoff... | reverse complement strand
TTGCTGACGCTCTACCAGCATGCAACATTGTTTGTGTTCCCATCCGAATACGAAGGCTTCGGGTTGCCGATACTCGAGGCCATGCTGTGCGGGGTTCCGGTCATCGCCGGGAACAACTCATCCCAGCCTGAAGTGGTCGGCGATGCCGGTATCCTCGTCAACAGCACCGACCTGAACGCCTTGTCACTCGAAATAGGTCGCATGCTTGGCGACGAGACACTTCGGCGAAACATGGCTGAACGCGGGCTGGCTCAAGCGCGTGCGTTCACATGGAAGGCTGTCGCCGGGAATACACTCGACGCCTTCGAGAAACTGGCCGATCGACCGGTCACTATCCGTACCCGCCGCGCGCAGGCACCAAAGCCGCGTATCGCCGTTTTCTCGCCGATGCCGCCCAAGGCCTCCGGAATTGCCGACTATGCCGCTTCCCTCATCGCGAGCTTGAACGAACACTACGCGGTCGACATCTATCACGACGACGGCTACGTTCCGAACGCTGCCTTGGCTGATCGCGAAGTTCGTGCCTACAACTTCAACTTGTTTCCCACGCGCGCGACCGCCATCGACTACGCGGGCATCCTGTACCAGATGGGGAACAACGCCAGATACCATGAGTTCATTTACCGCATGATGGCGCACTATCCCGGTGTCGTCACTCTGCATGATTTCTTCCTGGGCGATTACTTTTTCAACGCCGCCAAGCGTGCGAGCGACCGCTCGATTGTTGATCGGGAACTGCTTGAAATTCGCTCGGAAGGGTTGCGGGCACTGCTTCGCCGCAAGCTCAATCTCGATAAAGACCCCTTGCCATTCACCGATGAGTTGCGCCAGCACGGACAGTATCTCAATCGTGGTGTGTTTAACCGCGCATCGAGCGTTGTCGTTCATGAACAGTGGAACGCCGCCAAGGCGGTGGAGATCGATCCTTCATGGGCGGAACAGGTAAGAGTGATTCCATTCGGCGTCTCCCGCCGCGAGTCGCTTTCTCCGCGACAGAGGACCGCCCTGCGTATTCGGTACGGCTTGCCGGCCGAGTCGCTCGTCGTCGGCAGTTTCGGAATTGTCGCTCCGTCGAAACTGAATTACGAGGCGCTCAAGGCATTCCGCATTCTGGCGGAGGTGAACCGCGATGCGATCTTTGTGTTCGCCGGTCCCACGTTCATCAATCTCCAGGCGGTCGCCACCTCACTGGGACTGGGTTCACGTGTCCGCATTCTCGGGCGGATTCCGTTAGATGACTTCGAGGCACTGGCCCAGTGTGCGGACATCGGCATTAATCTGCGGCGGCCGCCGACCAACGGCGAAACCTCCGCCGGGCTGTTCTCGCTGCTCGGTGCGGGGGTGCCGACGATTGTGACCAACGTCGATACCTTCGCCGGCTATCCCGATGATGTGGTGGTCAAGGTCGACTGGAATGACCGTTTCGAGGAGTCGCTGGCCCGCGAGATGCTGACCCTGGCCCGAGATTCCCGACGGCGCGAACGGATCGGTGCGGCGGCGGCGGCACACATTCGCCGCAATCACGACTGGGGCCGGGTGGCAGCGCTCTACGCGCAGGCAATCGAAGAATCTCGGGGCCGGGTGGTGCGTAATCCGGGCGTCGGATTGGATCGCAGAGCGGCCTGAGCTTCCGAACACAGATACACTCCTGACATGGGATCAAATCGATGTCCATCATCAAAAAAAGCGCCAAGCGGTTCCTGCGGATGTTCTGGCGAGCCGGCATGCCGTTCACCCGACCGTTTGTCCGCAGTTTCGACAACATGATCAACAAAGCCGTCAGCCGGTTGGAGAGCAAACTTGACAATGGTGCGTCAATGTCGCTTCCTCCCGCGATCCACGCGGCCTTCCGGTCGATTGTGATCGAACTCGATCGGATCGAGCATCGAATGGACGAGATCCAGGAGACACAGCATGAACTGCTGAATCGCCTGAACGCGTTGCGCTGAAGAACCTGCCGACCCGCATTGCTACAATCCCCGTAAGCACGGGGATTGTTTCGTTGAATCACCTGACCCACTATTGGACCGCCGACGACGCTGCGATCGCCCGCGCCGCGGCGATCCTCCGTGCGGGCGGCCTGGTGGCGTTTCCGACGGAGACGGTCTACGGGTTGGGGGCGAATGCGCTCGACCCGACCGCGGTCGCGGGAATCTACCAGGCCAAGGGACGGCCGTCGAACAATCCGCTGATTGTACATGTGAACGACGACGTGTCGGCCCGATCGCTGGCGGCGGCATGGCCTGCGTCGGCCGCGGCGCTGACGGCAGCGTTCTGGCCCGGGCCGCTGACTTTGGTGCTGCCTCGCAGCGAGCGCGTGCCCGATATCGTCACCGGCGGCGGGCCGACGGTCGCGCTGCGGTCGCCGGCCCATCCGGTCGCCCGGGCGCTGATCGAAGTGGCCGGGATGCCGATCGCGGCCCCGAGTGCCAACCGCAGTTCGGAACTGTCGCCGACGCGCGCCGAGCATGTGCGTGCCGGCCTCGATGGCCGGATCGATGCCATCCTCGACGGCGGGCCGACCACGGCCGGAATCGAATCGACCGTGGTTGATCTGTCCGGCATTGTTCCGCGCTTGCTGCGGCCGGGGCCGGTCCCGCTGGCGATGCTGGAAGCACTCGTCGGTCCGTTCGCGATGTTCGACCCCTCAAGCGGCGGTCCGCTGCCGTCACCCGGCATGCTCGAGCGGCACTATTCACCGCATACGCCGTTGCTGTGTCTGGAATCAATCGATGTTGAAATGTTGATGGGACGGAATATAGGGGCGATCGTACCCGCGCCGACGGGAGTTTCGGGCGTGATTGAACGTGTCATCATACCGACGCCCGAAGCGTATGCCGAACGGTTGTACGATTTGTTGCATGAACTGGATGGGCTGGGCCTTGACGGCATCGTCGCCTGGATGCCGCCGGACCGGCCCGAATGGCTCGCCCTGCGCGATCGTTTGCGCAGGGCAAGTTTCGGAAGCTGACTACTTCCCGATGTAGCTGAGCGCCAGAATGGCGAACGCGGTGGCCAGCTCGGGTGAGCCTTCGCCGAAGCCGGGGTTCTTGTTCGTCCAACTGCCGTCGGCCGCCTGGGCCTTCGTCAGCGTGTCGAACAGTTCCTGCTTCCAATCGTGCTTCTTTCCGGCCGCGTCTTCGAACATCGGTTCGCCCAGCGCGCTCATCGCCTTGGCGAACGTGTGGTAGTAGTAGAACAGGCCGGCGTCGCCCATGCCCGGGTTCTCCGCCAGCGTGTAGTGCTTCTTGATCCACGTCAGCGCGGCTTCGACGCGCGGGTCTTTCTTGTCGACGCCGGCATACAGGAAACTCTTCAGGCCGGTGTAAGTCATGCCACCTTCGGAACGCAGGCCCCCTGCGGCAGTCACGCGGTCACTTTTCTTGCCGCCTTTGCCGGCCGCGGCACTCGGGTCGTAGATGAAGCCGCCCTTGTCCTCCGCGCTGGTCTTGGCAGCCCAGGCGGACTTCTGCACTTCACCCGGCAGGTTCTGACAACGGGTGACGAAGATCAGTGCATCCTTGATGGCCTGGTCATCCTTGGGCACACCCGCGGCGAGCAGGGCATCCACGAAGAAGCCGGTGTTGGACAGGTCAGGCCGTCCCTTGCCGCCGTAGCCGACGCCTCCGAAGCTGTCGTCGTCACTCTTGATCTGCAGCGACTTCAGGTACTTGGCGGCGTTCGCGATCACCTTGTCGTACTGGCCGGTGGTGTTGGCTTCCTTGAAGGCGATGAGCGCGACGCAGGTGGTGTAGTTTTCGAGTTGCTTGTTGTAGATGCCGCCATCCGCCTGGATGTTCTTCTCGAGGTATTCCATCGCCTTCTTGACGGCCGGGTCATCGCCGTGGCCGGTGCGGACCAGGCCGGCGGTCACGAGTGCCGTCACGCCGGGGCCGAACTTGGCGACGTAGCTGCCATCGGGGTTCTGCTTGGTCTTCAGGAACGCGACTGCCTTCTCGGTGGCGGCATTCACGTCAGCCGGCTTTGGCGCGGCCGAGGTCGGCAGAGAAATGATCAGGATGCCGAGCGTCGCGCAGGCAGCGAATTTCAACAGTCTCATGGAGGAACTCCGGGGAACGATGGGAATATCTGATCCAACGGTGGGCAAATACCGTTCCGGTGATTGTATACCCGTCGCGCCGCTTACGGTGTCGCCGTGCGTCCTTCGCGTTGGCCACAACTTCACCAGATATGACAACAAACTATCCACGTTCGCGCGCCAGGCGAACGATCAGCCTCTCCAACTGTACTTTTTCCGGCAGCGGGTTGCCGCCCTTCATTCCCTGGTCGATGTCGACCAGCCAGTCGTACAGTTTGTCGAGTCGGCTCTGGCCGAGGTGCTTCATCTGCAGCCGCGCGGAGGCACGCGCCTGCGGCCAACTGGCCACGCCGGCCTGATCCATCGCCTGATCGACAGAGGCACCGAGGCGGTACAGCCGGCCGGCCATCGCCAGCTTGCGAAGCTGCGAACCAAGCGCGCCGACGATTCCCAGCGGGGCCTCGCCTTCCTCGAACAATTCACTGAGGATGCCGAGCGCCTGCGCGGGTTTGCCGTCGCCGACAGCATCCATGATCTTGAACACGTTGGCCGAGCGGCTGCGACCGACGAGTGCATCCACGTCGGCGGCGTCGATCGAAGACTTCTTGCCGACGAACACCGCCAGTTTCGCCAGTTCCGAATCGAGCAGGCCCATCTGCGCGCCGACCAGTTCGACGAGCAGTTCGGCAGCGTTCTTCAACAGTTTGCGTTCGTACTGGGCCTGGCACCATTCGATGCACCAGCCCGCCAGCTTGAAGCCCGCGGGTGCCTTGCAAACGAGTGTGGCCGGGTCGGGTACGGCCTTCGCCAGCTTCGTCGTCCCCGGCCAGGACTTGACATCGAGAATCAGGATGCCGCATCCGGACGGTTTTTCGAGGTACTTTTCCAGCCCGCTGCGATGCTTCGTTACGAACGGGTCCGCCTGTTCGACAATCACCAGCCGCAGATCGCAGAGGAACGGCAGCGTTTCCAGTTCCCCGCGAATGGTTGACAGGTCAGCCTTGTCGCCCGGGTAGACCGACAGCGCCAACGACGGGTCGGCATCGCCCAGCAGCCCGCTGATCAGCGCGTGCTGGCAACGGCGTTTCAGAAAATCCTCGTCCCCGGCCAGCACGTAGATCGGCTGTTTCTTCGGCCGTGTGCCTTTGTCGAGGAATGCCATCGCGTCCATCGCGGCCCCTCCGCCGTCAGGCGTTGCGATACTCGTTCACCAGTCGCTTCGGCACGCCGATATCGACGGTGTGCACTTCGCCGATCCACGGGTGCGAACTCTCGGCCTCGAAGCCACGCTTCCAGCCAACGAACGTGGCCGTGTGCGCCGCCTTCACGGTGGTGCCGAGCGGCTCGCCCGTGTCGCCGTCGAGCCCGCTGGGAATGTCGACCGCCAGTACCGGGTTGCCGCCGGCGTTGATCATGGCCGCGATTTCATCGAATGGCGCGTCCAACGGCCGGTCGAGACCCGTGCCGAACAGGCAATCGACGATCCAACACTCATTGAGTGTGATCTCCCCGGTCAGCTGTTTCAGTGTCGCCTCAGGCAGCGCCCGCCTGGAACTGTCGACGAAGGTGATCTCTCGCCCCGAGCGTGCCAGGATGCGAAAGTTCGCTTCCGCATCCGCCGACAGATCGGGAGAAATCCCGAACTCAAGGACGTTGGCCGTACTGTCACGCACCGGCGCGAACAGCCAGACGCGTACCGGCCAGCCGTGATTCTCCAGGTGGCGGGCGATCACGAAACCGTCGCCGCCGTTATTGCCCGGCCCGCACAGAATCGTGACGAGTTTCTTCTCCGGGTTCAGCCGGCGCACCAGGACGGCAACGCCACGGCCGGCGTTCTCCATCAGCACCAGCGAGTTCATGCCGTACTCAGCCACGGCGCGTCGATCGATCGCGCGGACCTGTTCGCGCGTAAGGTACCACTGCTTGTATCCACTCATGATTTCTTCCTGCCGGGCGACCGGATCGGCGGATCCCCACGTGCCCGCCTTCTAAAGGTTACGGCGCTGTTCAAGCCCCGTCGCGACTGAATCACCCCGGATCGGCTGCCAGATGCTACAACAACGGTGCCCGCCCGTGGGAGGCGCTCTCATGCCGCGATTGCTGATGGTTTCACTGACAGTCCTGCTGCTGCCCGCGTTCGCGGGTGCCCAACCGACGCGCGAATTGCAGATCCTGCAGGACGGTCTGCGTAAAGTGATCGACGACGCGCAGCCGTCGATCGCCTGCATTCTGGTCTCACGCAGCGAACGTTACCGTGATTTCAATGCCCTGTCCGGCGGGCCCGAAGGCCGACTTGGCGGTTTCGACGCCCGTCCGTTGAACACCGCCTTTGCCGATCCTTCACGCAAGGACCTGCTGCGTCGGCTCGACCTTGCGAACCCCGACCCGTTGCCTGAATCATACGGCAGCGGTGTAGTCATTGATGCGTCGGGCCTGATCCTCACGAACTTCCACGTCGTGCAGAACGCCACCAAGATCTTCGTCCGCCTTCCGGGCGTCGCGGGTAGCTATGCGGACATCCTTGCCGCCGATGGCCGCAGCGATCTGGCCGTGCTGAAACTGATCAGCCCGCCCGCCAAACTGAAGCCGCTGCGGTTCGGCGAAGGCCAACTTGCCCGCAGGGGCGACTTTGTCGTCGGCCTGGCGAACCCGTTCGCGGCCGGTTTCCGCGATGGCGGGGCGACGGCCACGCACGGGATCATCGGCAATCTGCGTCGCAAAGCCCCTTTGGCCACCCCGGAGAATGATCGCGGGCGGACACTGCACCACCTGGGAACGCTGATGCAGACCGACCTGCGGCTGAACGTCGGCTGCAGCGGCGGGGCCGTGCTGAACATGGACGGCGAAATGATCGCGTTGACCAACTCGATGGCCGCGGTCATCGGAGGCGATGCGCCGGGCGGCTTCGCGGTGCCGCTGACGCCGGGGATCAAGCGAATCATCGAAGTGCTGAAGCGCGGTGAGGAAGTCGAGTACGGGTTCCTGGGCGTCGGCGTCGACAACCTCAATGCGTTTGAACGGGCCGGGGCAGTCATCGATCTTGTCAGCGAAGGCACCCCCGCACGGCGGGCCGGCCTGGCGGTGGGCGAGATCATCACCGCTGTCAACAACGTGCCGATCCGCGACTACGATGAACTGTTCCTGGAAGTCGGCACCGCGATGGCGGGATCGGAGATCGCGTTGAAAGTACTGTCGTTCGGCAACCGCACCCGGTCAGTCAACGTGCGACTGGCGAAGTTCCAGTACCCCGGCCCGGTGATCGCGACACGACGGCCGGCGGCGGTACACGGGCTGCGCATCGACTATGGCAGCGTCGCCAGTGCCGACGTGCCGCTGCCGGAAGGCGTCTACATCCGCGATGTTGACCGTGGCAGCCCTGCCGAGGCGAAACTGAAAGAGTTGCTGGAACGCGGTCGCTGGATCATCACATCGGTGAACGGCAAGCCGACCCCGACGCCGGTTGACTTCTATCGGGAGGCGGGCCTGGGGAGGGGGCCGCTCGAACTGCGCATCGTCGAAGTGGCGCGCAACGCCGAGGCCACGGCCCGAAGCGTGACGCTGCCGTAGCGTTTGCCAGCCCCTACAACCGTTACGTCCGGCACGGTCTTCCGTGCCGATTCGTCCATGTCTGCTGGGATTTGCCGATCCGGCGTGTTATTCTGCATCGGGACATATCCCGGAGATTCTTCCATGAGCATTCGCACGGTCGCGTTCGTCGGCCTGTTGCTGGCCGCCGCACCTGCCTTCGGGCAGGGTGACACCACCACGTACATTCAGCCATCGGTGCCGACGCTGCGCGATCTCGATCGCCTGAATCTGCAGATGGCCTGGAAAGAGGTTGCCCCGGTCGAGAATCGCAGTGACGGTCTCGCATCGGTGCAGATGATCGACAATCAGGTCTTCGTGCAGACTCGCGGCAACGTCGTCGTCGTCCTCGATCTGGCGACCGGCGGTGAAATCTGGCGGATGAACATGCCCAAGCGCTATGTTCCGGTTTTCGGCCTGGCGGCCAACCGCAACCTGGTGATGGTCGTCAACGGCCCGCGCCTGTACGTACTGGATCGCGTTAACGGCAAAATGAAGTACAACGTCGAACTGCCGTCGACCGTGGCCGCGGGACTCGCGGCTGACAACCATCAGTGCTATGTGGTACTGTCGAACAATCGGCTGATCTCTGTCGGTCTGGATCCGGAGGACGTGCGCCGCGGCTTTACACGGCCGCGGCTCATCGAAAGCCCCGATCCGCCGACTGGACTTTCGATCAAGCCGCAGGAAACCGGCGAGTTGACTTCCACATCGAACATCTCCCCGTCGCTGACGTTGTTGAGGAGTTTAAAGCCGCCGTACACTTATTACTCGCGCGATGTTTCGCCATCGCTGGCGATGCTCCCGACGTTGCGAACCCCGTACCGCAATGAGACGGGCAATCGCGCGCCGTCGATGGCCATGGTCAGCAACCTGAGCAAGCTGGCTGAGTACAGTGAGATCGGCACCGAGGACAAACCGCGTATTCTCTGGGAACTTCAGGCCAACCGCAGGGTTGAACAGGCGCCGCTGACCTATGGCGAGTTCCTGATCGTCGCCAGTGCGGATCGTACGGTGTTCGTCGTCGACAAATACGCCGAACGGCAGAACACGATCCGTCACGAGTATCAGATCGATTCCAACATCTCGGCCCCGATCGCGCAGTACGGACCCGAGTTGTATTTCTGCGTTGCCGATGGCAACGTCTACTGGGTCAATGTCGAGTACTTCCGCAACAGCGATGTACCGGTCAGGCACATCAAGCGATTCCTCTCCGGCGTGACGATCGACCGGCAGCCGATCGTCACCGATGATTCGCTGTTCCTGGCCAGCAGCGCCGGCGCAGTGTTCCGTCTGGATCGGAAGCAGCTTGAGAAGGTGTGGATGAACAACGAGGTGGATCGCATCTACTCGGTCAACAGCAGTGTCGTCTATGCGGGGGACCGGATGGGCAATCTGGTCGTAATCGATCGTGCCCGCGGCTTGACGCTGTCGAAACTCGACATGCGTTCGTTCAACTTCCCGATTGCGAACAACGTCAATAATCGTCTCATGATGGGGTCGAATGCCGGCATGATCCTCAGCATGTTCGATCGCGGCCACCGCCAGACCGAACAACTGCGGCCGAACGCTCCGCCCGCGCCGATGGACCAGCGCGACCTGATGAACATGCCGCTGGAGCCGAAGAAAGACGTCGAGCCCAAGATGATGCCGTGATCGCTTCTGTTGCGATCCCGACGGTTCGGGCGCCTCACCGTCGGGATCGCCTTGACGCCTGATCACACTTCTCCGAAAATACCGCTCCGCCCGCACTTCATCGACTGGCGTCATGGGGCGAAGAGTTCGGCGTGCATTTCGATGATGTGGCGCACGCCGAACGGCACGAACTACCCTTTGATCACGCCGATCGGCCTCATCCTTGCCACTTTCTTCGACAACCCGGCGTTGTGAACGACGTCGACGACGTCGTCCACGTTCTTATACGCCTTCGGCTGTTCCTCCGCGAGGCCGCGACGGCTTTGCGCCATGGCGATCACGCCACGGGCTTCCAGTTCCTTGTCGATCTTTCGGCCTGCCGCTTCCTTTGCCGCTGCGGTGCGGCTCATGGCCCGGCCGGCCCCGTGGCAGGTCGTGCCGAAGGTGCGCTCCATGCTGGCCTGCTGACCGACCAGCACCCATGAGGCCCGCCCCATGTCGCCGGGGATGATCACCGGTTGGCCCGTCTTCTGGTAGACCGACGGCAGTTCCGGGTGGCCGGCCGGGAATGCACGCGTTGCCCCTTTGCGGTGCACCCACAACTTCTTCTTTACGCCCTGTACCGTGTGTTCTTCCAGCTTGGCGATGTTGTGCGCCACATCGTAAAGCAGTTCCATCTCGAGGTCTTCCCACGAGCGGCCGAAGACATCCGCGAACACTTCACGCGCCTGCTGCATCAGCAACTGGCGATTGCAGAAGCCGAAGTTCGCGGCCGCACGCATGGCACCGATGTACTTTCGGCCTTCAGGACTGTTGGCCGGGGCGCAGGCCAACTGTCGATCTGGCAGCGCGATGCCGTATTTCTCCGGCACGCCCCGGAAGTCGGCCAGCGCATCGTCGCACACCTGATAACCCAGCCCGCGCGATCCCGAGTGGATCATGACGCAGATTCTGTCCTTCTCCAGCCCGAACGCCTCGGCCACTTCCTCATCGAAGACATGGTCGACGACCTGCACTTCAAGGAAGTGGTTGCCCGACCCGAGCGTGCCGCATTGGCTGCTGCCGCGTTTGATGGCGCGGTCCGACACCTGATCCGGGTCGGCGTCGTCGATTCGGCCATTGGCTTCCATGAAGGCCAGATCGCGCGGTACGCCGAGTCCCCGGCCGACAACGTACCCGGCCCCCTGTTCGAGCAACGGCCGCATGGCCTTGTCATCGAACTTGTACGCCCCGGATCGGCCGACGCCGGCGGGGATGGTGTTGAACAGGGCCTGCACCAGTGTGCGCAGGCGCGGCTTGATCTCGCGCAGCGTGATGTTCGTCTTCACCAGACGCACGCCGCAGTTGATGTCGTAACCGACGCCGCCGGGGGAGATGACGCCCCCTTCGGCCGGATCGGTGGCGGCGACGCCGCCGATGCAGAAGCCGTAGCCCCAGTGAATATCCGGCATGGCCATGCTGGCCTGCTGGATGCCCGGCAGGAACGCGACATTGGCGACCTGTTCCGCGGCCTGGTCCTTCTGAATCGCTTCGAGCAATTTCTCATTGGCGAAGATCAGGCCGTCCACCAGCATCCCGGGCTTGTAACTGCGCGGAATGCGGTAGCAGCAGTCATCGACTTTGATCAACGGCCCGGCGTAACGGTCTTTAGCCATGACATTTCCTGTCAGATATCAACGATGAACTCAGCCACCCAGCCATCGGCAGTCTCGGCAACTGTCAGGCCGTGGTACGTGATGGCTTTCACTTCGTGATTGAGCAGATGCCGCTGCGCGTCGAAAGGTTCACCCGAGATCGTCGCGGAAAGCCCCGCACCGCTGAGTTTTACCACGAACCCGGCCGCCAGGAACTGCTCCGCGTCGAAGCGGTAAAGCAACTCGCGCAGAAAGTCGAACAGCAGGTATTCGCGATCGGTGCCGGCGATGTTGATGTCGAACGACGAGACAGCGCGAATCGTTGTGGAGTCTTCCACGATGATCGAAAACAAGGCCGTGCCGGCCTCGGCGAACAGCGTGTCGATATCCGGGGCGATGATGCGCAACCCGAGGTCCGCTGTGTGGTCGAAGGTTTCGTACATCAACTCCCCTTCGCTTAGCCGCGTGTCGTAGGGTTTCCGGAGACACGCGCGACGACGA
>Ga0105047_10016944_pt1 | contig 11396 bp, 10 predicted proteins | sample MAT04_FD_78384 | JGI IMG/M metagenome (GOLD analysis project Ga0105047, IMG submission 78384) | Freshwater microbial communities from Lake Fryxell liftoff mats and glacier meltwater in Antarctica - MAT-04 (megahit assembly) | ecosystem: Environmental > Aquatic > Freshwater > Ice > Liftoff... | reverse complement strand
CCTTCCCTGGGTGGGCGCGGAGGCCGTGGTCACGGATGTGGGCAGCGTAAAAAAAATGGTGGTCGACACTTTGGAGCCAATATTTGGCCCGGAACGCTTTTTGGGAAGTCATCCCATGGCGGGATCGGAGCAATCCGGTCTCCAGGCGGCGCGGGCGGATTTGTTTGCCGGCGCTGTCTCCATTATCACCCCATCCTCGCAGACGCCGGTTGACTTGGAAAAAAAAGTCGCAGATTTCTGGCTGACGCTAGGGTGCGAAGTGCATCGTTTAAGTCCCGAAGAGCATGATCGACGGGTGTCATTGATTAGTCATTTGCCGCATTTACTGGCGGGGTGCCTCGTCAACACCGTGGTGGGAGCAGAACCCGGGGCGATGGCGCTGGCGGGGCAGGGATTTCGGGATACGACGCGCATTGCGAGTGGTCCGCCCGAGATGTGGCAGGGGATTTTGGGGGCCAACCGGCGGGAAATTATCGAGGCGTTGGGTTTGTTGCAGACGGAAATTGACCAGGCGCGGGATTTTTTACAAAGGCAGGATGATGCGGGCTTGCGCAATTTTTTGGCCGACGCCAAGATCGGTCGCGATGGAATCGTTCGGAAAGCAAGATATGGAGGAAATTAACGTCAGACGCGCGCCTCTGCTGGATCTCGAATTGAGGGTGCCGGGAGATAAAAGTATCTCGCATCGGGCGGTATTACTTTCTGCCCTGGCGGATGGCGTCTCGGTGATTACAGGATTTTTACCGGGAGAAGATTGCCTGTGCAGTGTGAACGCGATGCGGGCGTTGGGCGTCGAAATCGAGCACCCCGAACCCACCACTCTCATTGTGCATGGGTGCGGAGGAAAATTTACCGCCCCGACGCACGAGATCGATTGTGGAAATTCCGGCACGTTGATGCGCCTGCTTACCGGTTATCTCGCTGGACAACCGTTTTCCAGTCGTCTGGTCGGTGACGCCTCGCTTTCCTCGCGACCGATGAATCGAGTGATAATTCCTCTTTCCCAAATGGGCGCAAAAATCACCGGTCAGGGCGAAAAAGGCACCGCGCCATTGGAGATCGAGGGAGCGGCTTTGACCGGGATCGATTACCAATCGCCTGTGGCCAGTGCCCAGATAAAAAGTGCGCTGCTGCTGGCGGGATTGTTTGCCCGTGGCACCACGACCGTGACCGAGCCGGTCCAAAGCCGGGATCATTCGGAACGGATGTTTGCCTATTACGGACTCGCTCCCCAGCGAGAGGAGTTGAAAGTATCCATTGCGGGCGGGGTCATCCCGGAGGCGAAGAATTTCCAGGTGCCGGGCGATGTTTCCAGTGCCGCTTTCTGGCTGGTGGCTGCCGCGGCGCAACCTGGCTCGCATTTGATGATCAAAGATGTGGGGTTGAATCTCACCCGCACGGGTATTCTCGGAGTATTGGTCCGGATGGGAGCACGGCACCGCGAACTGATCGAAACTGGAGCCAACGTCGAGCCGATGGGTCTGCTCGAAGTGTGGGGCGGCGATTTCCACGGAACCACCATCGAAGGAAAGGAAATCCCCAATGTGATCGACGAATTACCCGTGCTCGCCGTCGCGGGTGCCCTGGCTTCTGGCACCACGATTATTCGCGATGCAAAGGAATTGCGGGTAAAGGAAGCCGACCGCATCAGCGTGGTGGTGAATCATCTGCGAGCGATGGGAGCCGAGGTGGAGGAATTGGAAGATGGCATGATTATCCAGGGCGGGCGACCTTTGCACGGTGCTGTCTTGGAAAGCCACGGCGATCATCGCATTGCCATGGCGTTTGCCATTGCGGGGCTTTTTGCCGAGGGAGAAACCCGCATTTTAGATACGGCTTGCGTCGCCACTTCCTACCCTGGATTCGGGGTTACCCTGGAGCGCGTCTTGCAAGGTGGCGAACCCTCCACCCCTGTCTTTGCGAAAGTGCTCGGGTATGGAGAGGATGTCGAATCGTGAGCTACCACGTCATTGCCATCGACGGTCCAGCCGCCTCGGGAAAAAGCACCGTCGCCAAAAATCTGGCGCTGCGCCTGGGCTACGGCTACGTCAACTCGGGGGCCATGTATCGTGCCGTCACCTGGCAGGTGCTGTCCGTGGGGATATCCTCCGACGACGCCGTGGGGGTAATCGATTTGCTGGAGAGATCGAATATCGAGATCGGCCTGCAAAACGGCGTCTCGGTGATTAATATCAACGGCGTCGATCCCGAGCCTCATCTGCGCGACACCTCGATCAATCAGCATGTCTCGCCTGTTTCCAGCATTGCCGGGGTGCGCGACTTTCTTTTATCGTATCAACGGCAATTTGCAGAGGAGAGCGACATTGTGATGGAAGGGCGCGACATTGGATCGACGGTCTTTCCCGATACGCCTTACAAATTTTACATCGATGCCTCGCCCGAAGTGCGGCGACAAAGACGGTTGGTGCAGGGCCACACGGATGAGATTGCGGCGCGGGATAAAGTGGATTCGTCGCGTCGGGCCTCGCCGCTGGTGATCGCGGAGGATGCGCACGTGATCGACAGTTCCCATCTAACCATCGACGGGGTGGTGGGCGAGATTATCGGTCGGCTCAAGCTGCAAGGGCTGGAAAATTCGCGTTTTTAGAAAGGCTGGGTTGTGCGCGGCTGGTATTTATTTTCTTACATTCTTTCGAAGGTTCTTTTGCGGACTTTGTTTCGAATGCGCGTGTTGCATCCGGAAAACATTATCGAGGAAGGCGGCGCGATTTTTGCCGCGAATCATGCAAGCTATCTGGATCCACCGATCATTGGCACGACGTGTAAAAACCCCATTTTTTATCTCGCTCGAAAAACCCTGCTGAAATGGCCGTTGCTGGGGCCGATTTTTCCTGCGTTAAATGTCGTCCCGGTGGATCAGGAACGGCCCGACATGAGTGCGCTAAAAAACATCATTAAACTGGTGCGGGCCGGGGAGCGGACGATTATTTTTCCCGAGGGCAGCCGGACGTTGGATGGCGCTTTGCAACCAGCGCAACCCGGGATCGGCCTGGTGGTGGCCAAAACTCTTGCTCCAGTGGTGCCGATGCGCATTTTCGGGTCGTATGAAGCGTTCCCTCGCGGAGCGAAAAAAGTGCGTCTCGCCCGCATTACCGTGGTGGTGGGCAAACCGATTTACTTCACTGCGGCAGAGGTGCAGAAAGGCAGGGAATCCTACCAGGCGATCAGTGAACGTGTGTTGGGAGAAATCGCCCGCCTGGAGCTGCCGAAAAGCTAAGAAAACGACAGCTTACTGCTGTTTTTCGATCAACTGGAAATCGTCGAAAAAAATCTCTCCGGTGCCCGGCGTCAATATTCCCCGCACATCGACCACCGCTGATACCTTGGTTTCCTCCTGGAGATTTTTGTCCTTGAGCTTGGGAACGGTGAAGGTTTTGTTGATGGTGGTCCAAGTTCCTCCGGTATTGATGCTGCCGGTTACCTCGCCTGTTTCCACGGCTTCAAAGCGATTGACGGATACAGTGCCGCGATCACCCTGGACGCGTTGTTCCGGGGCATACACTTTGGAGGCTCTCCAGCCCAGGGTATAAATTACGTTGCTGGCTCCTGCCCCGCGTGATTTTGCCAGCAGGGTATAAGTGCCGCCGATTTTGAGCTGGGGAAGCGATTTTCTGATGATAAACGCATTATTAACCATGCGGAAGGATTCGAATGCGAGGTTGCCCGACCAGAGACTCGGCCTGGCATTGGTTCCGCCCGTGGAAATGCTTGTAAACTTGATGAAACGGTTGGGGGAAGGGACATAGCCGATTCTAAGGCTGTGCGTGCCTTCCTGTGCGATGTAGGCTGGGTTATCCTCCACCGATACTGAGGAAACCGTTGCGTAGGCATTGCCGCGCTCATAGCCGATGTCGGCGAGCCAGCCGTTGGGGTTGCGAACCGTGCGTCCCCAGCGATCTTCGCCTTTAAGATCCACGGGAGCATTGAATTTAGGTTCAGCGGCAGTGCCAACGTTGGTTGCGAGCGAGATTTTCCCGTTGGGGCGGCCCACCAGGATATCGAAGAGGTTGTCGCCATTGAAATCGGCGGCGCCAATCGTGACCAGGCCGCCAAGCGAGGGTGCCGCGCCAAAAAGAAGATCCTTGGAATACTTGAACTCCTGCCCCGGCTTCCAGTTGGGGCCAGGGTTGAGATAGACCCCGACTTTGCCTTCACGATTGGAAGCGAGGATGTCCATCTGACTGTCGCCGTTGAAATCCACCACGACAGGATGCAAATGCTCCCGGCCATCGCCATAAGCGAGATAATGGCGGTTTTCCTTATCAAATTTGGGGGCATTGTTGGAACCCTGATTTAAAAGCAAATGCACCGCGTTGGCCGAATAACTGCCTTCTCCAACCACGACATCGACCCGGCCATCGCGATTAAAATCGTATGCGGCGGGAGAGAACAAATTGGCCCACAAGGGACCCTCTTTTACGGTTGGAACCACTGCTCTTCCGATATCACCAGGCTGGCGGAATTGCGGTGCGATTGGACTGCCGGTATTGGGAATAAAAAAAAGTTCGCCAGTGTAATTTCCCACCACCAAATCCAGCACTCCACGCCGGCTCCAATCGAATAAACTGATCTTCGGAATTCTGCGAAGATTACGTTCCGCCACCGACAAAAATAATGGCACAATTTCTCCGATTCCGTATTTGTGTTCAGTCTTCGTTCCATTGTTAAAATAGACCAGGACATATCCCATGGGATCGGCCGTGACGATATCCACCAAACCATCGCCATTGAGATCGCCCGCTGCCACCGAGATTGGCATCGCCATTTCGCGGAAAGTGCCACTTTCGGCCAGGGCCTGGATGGAAAAACGATTGCCGGTAAGCGAGCCATCCGATCCCACGCCATCCCATAAATTATCGCGGGTCGCAAAACGTTCGAAGCCTCCGTTGGAAATCAAGTTGGGCGCCGCAACCGGGGGCGTTTGAGCCAAAACCGTTTGCAAACCGAGGGATATCGAAGTGGCAATCAATGCCAAAAAAGAATTTTTCATGATCTGGGAGACATCATAGAGAACATCTACTCCGTAAAACTGCAAGCCATGAGAGCTTGTTCGACGTAATTTTCCCAAAAAAAACGGCGCTTCAGCAATTTTTGACCTAAAAACATCAACTCACGGTTGTCGCCACACCCAGAATCATTCAATTTTAAATCATGCCCGCTCCCGTTTTTCGTTATCAGCCGCCTTTTCCTCTTTCCCACGATCCCACCGAATATGTCCTGCTTACCCGCGATGGCGTTTCCCTCGAAAAGTGGGGCGACGAAGAAATCCTCCGGGTCGCGCCCTCCACCCTCACCACTCTGGCTGCCGCTGCTCTGCATGATTGCTCGTTTTTTCTTCGCCCCGCGCACCTCGCCCAGGTCGCAGCGATTCTCGACGACCCCGCGGCGAGCGAGAACGACCGTTTTGTCGCCCTGACCCTCCTCCGCAACGCCGAGGTTTCCGCGCGCGGCATTCTCCCGTTTTGCCAGGATACCGGCACGGCCATCGTGGTGGCAAAAAAAGGTCAGCGCATCTGGACTGGCGGGGACGATTGCGAGGCGATCAGCCGCGGTATTTACGATACTTACACCGAGGCAAACCTGCGTTACTCGCAGACCGTGGCCCTCGACATGTTCAACGAGAAAAATAGCGGCACCAATCTCCCGGCCCAGATCGATATCTCTGCGGCGGCGGGCTCCGAATATTCCTTCCTCTTTGTCGCCAAAGGCGGCGGCTCAGCCAATAAAACGTATCTTTATCAGGAAACGAAAGCTCTCCTCAACCCCGTTTCGCTCGAAGCTTTCCTCATCGAAAAAATGAAGTCGCTGGGCACCGCCGCCTGTCCGCCTTATCATCTGGCTTTCGTGATCGGCGGCACCAGCGCCGAGACCTGCCTTAAAACCGTCAAACTCGCCTCCGCCAAATACCTCGACACCCTCCCCACCGAGGGCAACGACCTTGGCCAGGCCTTCCGCGATATCGCCCTCGAAGGACGCGTCTTGAAGCTCGCCCAGGAGACCGGCATTGGCGCGCAATTCGGCGGAAAATATTTCGCTCTCGACGTGCGCATCATCCGGCTCCCACGCCACGGCGCATCGTGCCCGGTGGGCCTCGGCGTTTCCTGTTCCGCAGATCGCAATGTCCGCGCCAAAATCAATCGCGACGGCGTCTGGATCGAAAAACTCGAGCACAATCCCGGACGTTTCATCCCCGAAAAATTTCGTCAGGCAGGCGAGGGCAACGTCGTTCACATCGACCTCGCACAGCCCATGGACACCATTCGCGCCGAGTTATCGCGTCACCCCGTCGCCACCCGTCTCTCTCTCACCGGCACCATCGTCGTCGCCCGCGACAGCGCCCATGCGAAGCTCAAGGAACGCGTCGATGCCGGTCTCGGTCTGCCCGATTATCTTAAAAATCATCCCGTTTATTACGCCGGACCAGCCAAAACGCCCGCTGGCTTTGCCTCCGGCTCCTTCGGCCCCACCACCGCGGGTCGCATGGATGGTTACGTCGATCTTTTCCAAAGTCTCGGCGGTTCCTTGATCATGCTCGCCAAAGGCAACCGCAGCCAGCAGGTGACCGATGCCTGCCAGAAACACGGCGGCTTTTACCTCGGTAGCATCGGCGGCCCGGCAGCCATTCTCGCGCAAAACAACATTAAAAAAGTCGAAGTCCTCGAATATCCCGAACTCGGCATGGAAGCCGTCTGGAAAATCGAAGTGGTGGATTTTCCGGCCTTCATCCTGGTCGATGACAAAGGGAACGACTTCTTTAAAAACCTGCCCGCCAACTGCGAAGAATGCGTTGTGAAACCAAGCTGAAAACCGGCCCTTCAGCCAGCCTCATCACCGATCTCAGCCATTTTCCAACAGCGCCTCGCGCAAACGGTTCAGCGCGGTCTGGCTCACTAAATATTTAAACGTCTCCCGATCTGTCGGGAAAAAATGTTTGCTCACCGACACTTCTCCTGACGTCGCCAAGCCAATGAAAACTGTCCCCACCGGTTTCTCGGGCGAACCGCCGCCCGGCCCGGCAATGCCCGTGGTCGAGAGGGCATAATCCGTTCCCGTCTGGCCCCGCGCTCCTGCCGCCATGGCCCCGGCCACCGCTTCGCTCACCGCGCCGTGCTCGGCCAGCAGTGCAGGGTCCACTCCGAGTTCGGAGGTCTTGATGGCGTTGGCATAGCTGACAAATCCGGCGGGAAAAATCTCCGAGGCGCCCGGCACGTTGGTAATGCGATGGGCCAGAAAACCACCCGTGCACGACTCCGCTGTGGCCAGGGTTCGCTTTTTGCCGCGCAACAATTCGACCACCGATTGCTCCATGGTGCCTTCGTTTCTGGCATAGATATTGGCGGCCAGCGCTTCCTCGATAATCGCCCCGGCCAGGGCAATAGTATCGACCCCGCCCACCACTCGCAGATCGACTTCGCCGGAGCGGGCGCAATAACCCAATTCGAGACCGGGCAAAGCCAGCAAGCGCGCTCCCACCCGTTCCTCGACCATGGATTCGCCCAGTCCCACGACGCGATAAACCTGGCATTGCACGTCCCCTGCAACGGGGAATAAATCGCGCAGCAACGGTGTCACACGTTCGCGAAACATGGGCCGCAATTCACGCGGGGGTCCCGGCAGAAAAAAAGTTGCCGGCCATTTTTCTCCAGCGGGAAGATACAGCCCGGGTGCGGTGCCCCAGTCGTTTAACATCGGCTGCACACCCTCGGGCACGTAAGCCTGGCGGGCAATGCGTTCGTTCATCACAAATCCGCGCCTCGCAAAACGTTCCTCGATGAGGCGCAAACTCTCCGGGTGCAAAATCAGTTTTACCCCCAACCAATCTGCCAGCAAATCGCGGGTGATGTCATCGGTGGTAGGTCCCAGGCCGCCGGTGACAAAGAGAACGTCGGGTTTTCGCCCAAACGACTCCTCCAGAGCCTGGAGAATCTCCGCGCCATCGGGGATGGCCAGTTGCCGCCCGATGCGGAAGCCGAGCGTGAAAAGTTGTTCGCCAAGATAAGCGAGATGCGTGTTGACCACCTGACCCAGCAACAACTCCGAACCTGTATTAATGACCTCGGCGCGCATCAGGCGGAAAAAGAGGTGCCGGGTTTGCTATCCAGAGCCGCCATCCAGCCGATCACCCGGCTTTGCATTTCAAAATCTCCGTTGCGTTCATAGATAAAAACCAGATTGGCGAGAATGCGGGCGAGAATGTCCCGATCCGAGGGCGCCGCGAAATGGATCGCTTCGATTTCCACGTCCTGCCGCGCCAGAATCTCCCGGCAATCGGCCAGGGAAAGAATTTTTCCCTGATGAAACGGATCGAAAAACACCTCGCGATAACGTGCGATAAAATGTCCCGGCAGATTGACGCCTTCGAGCTGCATTCCCGCGCGCCGCGCCACCAGGCGGTAGAGCAGACTCAAGGTAATCGGGATGCCCATGCGCGTATCCATCACGGAGGAAAGCAGGCTGTTACGCGGGTTGTAATAATCGGCGGTGTTCCCCCGAAAATTAAGTTGTTCGCCAAAAAAACGGGCCAGCACCTCCACGCGTTCCCGATCCGAAATGGCTTTTTCCAGAAGCAGGGTAAATTGGCGACCCCACGCATCCAGTTTTCGGCGATAAGGTGCGGCATCGAAGCCGGGGAGCATTGCGGACGCCAGCATAAAAGCCGCCTCCTCGATGGTGTCCTCGGGGCCGAAGTTGCGACAGAATTCGGCAAATTCCGCTGTCGTCTGCGCTTGTTCGATCCCGGCTATGATGTCGCTCACATGAGCCGACACTTTTTCATCATCGGCTGCCAGCACTTCGCGCAGATCGCGCAGGTCGCCCAGCGTCGCCGTGCCACCCATGGCGAGTTGTTCCTTGATGAGATCAATTGTCGCAGGATCGTCATCGCGGAGTAAACGAATCAAGGCATCACGTTGCGAAAACATAAGGTTTGAGAAGCATTAACCGGGCTCGACTTCCACACTCGCCACTTCGCCCGGCTCGCATTGCACGATGAGACGCATGGGCCGGCAGCAGACCGTGCAATCCTCCACCATGTCGAGATCGCCTTGCGAGGTGTCGATAAGCGATACGGAAGATTCAAAACAAAACGGACAGGTAATCTCCGTTTCCACCAGCCAATTCATTTTGCCTCCATCACCAAATCGGCCAGATCCAGCCTCGGCGCATCATTCCAGAGCGTCTCCAAATCGTAAAAATCGCGTTTGCTCTCGTGAAAAATATGCACGATCACCTGCGCATAATCCAGCACCATCCACTGGCTCACCGGGTAGCCATCCACCGCCAGCGGAGCGGTCTGCAACTCGTCCCGCAAACCCTCCCGGATGGATCCCGCAATGGCTTTTAACTGCGGATCGGAGTTCCCGGTGCAGATGACAAAAAAATCGGTAAACGTCGAAATCCCACGCAAATCGAGCGCCACGATTTCCTCGGCTTTTTTATCGTAGGCAAAACGCACACAGGCGCGAGCTAGGTCTTCGGAGGTGGGAACAGGGGTCACAATAAGATGGGAAGTTGATAAAGACGCTGCTGATGAATGATTTCCGCCACGCGCTCACTTACTAGATACCGAATGGAAAGACCTTTGGCAACCCGGTTTCGAATATCCGAGGCCGCGACATCGAATCGTCGATCGATCTGCGGAAAAGCGTGCGTCGCCTGTCCCCCGGCGTCGTTTCCGCCTTCTCCGCGCCCGAGCACCAGGAAAGTCGCGATTTTTTGTAAATCTCCGATCCGATACCACGTGTCGAGAGCGGCAAGATTATCCTGTCCGACCAGGTAAAACAATTCCGCCCCGGGCTCTTCCGCGCGCCACTCTGCCACCGTATCGTAAGTGTAGGAAGGGCCGGTGCGCTGCAATTCGCGGTCGTCCGCCGAGAATCCAGGTTCGCCCGCGATGGCGGCCTCGACCATTTGCCAGCGCACACCTCCCGGCGTCGGCGCGGCGTGCAATTTATGCGGCGAGACAGCGGCGGGAATGAAAACCACGCGATCCAGGGAAAACGCTTCCTTTGCCTCCCGGGCGAGGAGTAAATGCCCGTGGTGAATCGGGTCGAAAGTGCCCCCGTAAAGCGCGATTTTCATGCGGCTAATAAAGCAGAAACCGGGCACGTTCGCGGCGGAACTTCTCCACCACGGGTTCCCATTCGGCGGCGATTTTTTCCGGGCTTACCCCGGCCTCGATGAGTTGACGCACCCGTCGGTTGCCGCAGGATTTGTAAAAAAGATCGAGGGCGTTTTTATTACTTCGGGCAAAAAGATTGGGCGTGCCCGCAGAACGATTGAGATAAGCGAGCAAATGCAGCCCGGTGGCACTGAGATTGGTCTGGTTGTCGGGATCGATCTCGATCCGCACGCCGTCGGCTCCGCGATAGTTTTTCACTGGCGAAAAACGCACGCCAGGGGTTTTTACGCGGTTCATCGCCGCGGCAAAAGCATCAGCGTCGGCCCATTTCGCCGCCATGATCTCGAAAGGCTCGGGACTGTTGATCCCCAGTTCGACGGGATTGAGTTCGCCAATCGTGCCGGTGAGCACGTAATAAAAAGGCGACGAACCACGCGGGATATTGGGCGAGGTTTGCACCCAACGCAGGCCGGTGTCGCTCCACGTCATGTCGCGTTGCCAGCCACGCATTTTTACCACTTGCAGCTTGCATTTGGGCGGGAGCCAGCCTCGTTCGTTCGACATTAAAGCCAGTTCGCCGGTGGTCAGGCCATGCACATAAGGCACCGGGAATTGTCCGATGAACGACATAAACGATTTGTCGAGGCCCGGCCCTTCCACGCGATTGCCGCCGAGTGGATTGGGGCGGTCAAGCACCACGAATTCGATGCCCGCCTCGCCTGCGGCCTGCATGCATTTACCCATCGTGCTTACGTAAGTGTAAGTTCGCGCCCCGATGTCTTGCATGTCAAAAACGAGCACGTCGATGCCGCGCAACATGGCGGCGGAAGGCTTGCGCGTGGGACCGTAAAGCGAATGCGCGGGCAGACCCGTGAGCGCATCCGTGGTCGAGGCGACGTATTTGCCAGCTTTGGCCACCCCATCGAGACCGTGTTCAGGAGAAAAAAGGGCGACCAGTTTTACATTTTTGGCTTCGTGCAGAATTTTGCGGGTTTTAACGCCGTTGGCATTCACCCCGGTCTGATTGGTCACCAGCCCCACGCGTTTGCCTCGGAGCAGATCGAAATCGTTGGCTTGGAGCACATCGATGCCGAGTTGCACCCCGGCATGCAAAGAGGTGGCAGAACAAAAGATCACTAGAAAAAGGGAAAAAAGTTTCATGGTTGTATGAGAGCATAAGGGCAGGAAATGGTCCGATGCAATCTGGTAACCGGGAAAAAAAATCCGCACAAAATTGGATCGGATCCCACCGATT
>Ga0105047_10016942_pt1 | contig 11396 bp, 11 predicted proteins | sample MAT04_FD_78384 | JGI IMG/M metagenome (GOLD analysis project Ga0105047, IMG submission 78384) | Freshwater microbial communities from Lake Fryxell liftoff mats and glacier meltwater in Antarctica - MAT-04 (megahit assembly) | ecosystem: Environmental > Aquatic > Freshwater > Ice > Liftoff... | reverse complement strand
GGCATCGGCTCGTTCGACTTCGGGCCGCATCCACTCGAGTGCCAGCAGCGCTGCCTCGAGGGCGACGCGGCGGTCGGTGCCGGGAGGCAGCAGCGCGATCGTCTCTCGGATCATCGCCGGGCGTTCGGTGTCGGTCTCTGCAATCGACCCCCATGTGTACGCATTGAACACTTCGGCCATCCGTGTCCCGTCACCCAGTGCACGGGCTGCGTCGAAGGCGACGCGCAGCGCCGCCAGTGCCTCGGTCGGACGGGTGGCGACAATCGCGTGCGACCGGGCGATCAGCAGGTCGCAGCGTTGCTCGGGGTCCTGGTCGGCGCTGTCCACCAGGCCGAGGCGGTCGAGACCGCGATCGGCGAGCGACAGTGCGTCGTCGAAGCGGCCTTGCTCGTTGGCAGCGGCCGCAGCACGAGCACACCATGCCGGTGCCGTTGCGGTGCCCGCTGCGGCGTGGTGGTGGGCGAGTTCGTCGAGGTGACGGTCGATCGACGACGCCCACCGGCGCTCCAAGGCAACAGCGACATCGCGGTGCAACCGGGCGCGTCGAGTGGGTGGGAGCTCATCGAGCAACGACTGACGAAGCACCGCATGACGGAACTCGTACGTGCCGAGGTCGTCGACGGCGAAGACGATCGCGGCTTGTTCGGCGGCTTCGAGCGATGTCAAACGGTCGCCGCCGAGCACCGCTTCGACGACATCGAGCTCGAACCGTCTGCCCAACACCGCCGCGATACGCAACGACTCGTTGGCTTGCGGTCCGAGCGCGCTGAGTCTGCGTCCGACCACGTCGCGGAGGCCTTCGGGCATCACCAACGCATCCGGGCCCGCCGCCTGCCACTGGTCGTTCGATTGCACCAGCGCGCCTGACTCTGCGAGATGGCGAAGAATCTCACCGATGAACAGCGGATTGCCCGAGGTCTGTTCGTGGATCGTTCGCGCCAACGTCCGGCTGGCGTCGTCGAGGTCGTGACCGGCGGCAGCTTCGAGGAACTCGACAACAGCGATGTCGTCGAGGCCCTTCAACGCGATCCGCTCGACACCCGCCAGGCGGCGTATGTCTGCGAGCATCCCGCCGAGGGGAAGGGTGCGGTCGACGTCGGTGTCACGGTACGTCGCGATCAGACCGACACCGTCGATCGACGCGTTGATCAGCTGACGCAACACCGTCAACGACGGCCGGTCAGCCCAATGGATGTCGTCAACGACAATCACCACCTGCACCTCGCCGCTGACGGCACGCAACAGATCCACCAGCGCATCGCAAGCCATCGCCAACTCGAACGCAGGGTCACCTTCGGCCGGTGCCGCCACGTCGACCACACGCCGACGAAGCATCGGGGCCAGACGGACGAGATCGCCGCCACGACGCTCGATGTGGGTACGCAGCGCACCCTCGTCGAGGTGCATCACCAGCGGATCGAGGGCTTCGTTCCAAGGGCGCAACGACACCACCAGATCCTCATCACAGCGGCCCAACAACACCCTCGCACCCTGATCGGAGGCCAGCTTGGCGACCTCGGCAGCCAGCCGGGTCTTACCCGCACCAGGCTCGCCAGCAATCAAGAGCGCCCGCCACTCCCCGTTCTTCCAGCCACTCACGATGCGTTGCACCTCGAGATCTCGACCAACGAATACCTGCCGGCGGGCGCTGTCGAGCGCCGCAGGAAACGGCACACGTGCACTGTTGGCCGCATCGTCCTCAGTGGGCGTATCCCATAAGATGGCAACCGTCGAAAGCGGTCCGGCGAGACCCTTCAACGTCAGATCGCCGACCGGCTCGAAACGCAAAGCACCGCGCGAGCCGGACAGCACACGCACCACGTCGGCGGCCAACACCTGGCCCGGCCCGGCAGCAGCACACAACCGCGCCGCTTCCACCGCCGGGATGCCATGCCAGTCGCCGTCGCGCTCGGCAACCTCACCGACACTCATGCCGACACGTAACTGCAGACCGATCGACGGGTCACGGCGGGCGATTCGCCACGTGCAGCGCTGCAGTTCCGCGCCCGTCACGGCAGCTGCCACAGTGGACCCGAAAACGGCCATCAGCCCATCACCGAGGGTCTTGACCACCGTGCCGCCCGCATCTTCGACAGCCGCGCTGAGCGCCGCGGTCAGCGTGGCGTTGATGACATCAGCGGAATCATCACCCAACCGGGTACGCAGTTCGGTGCTGCCGACAACATCACAGAACAGCACCGTCATCGTGGCAACGGTCATGAATGGCATCCTCCCGCTCGACACACGACCTTACAGGCCAACCCCACCACTCGATTTCTTCGGCGGACAGGCGGTCCCGGTCGTCGAGTTGGGCCCGGGCAGGAGCCCACGGCGGTGCCGTGCCATGACCAACGAAGTTGATGTGGGCACGTTCGATCAACACCAGCCAGGCCACATCCCCCGACACGCCACCATTGATCATCTCGACGGACCCGGTCCCCGATTCGAACTGAGCGACTGCCCGCCGCTGCCCCCGAGTTGCCGCCGACGTCCCAACGGCCACCCCACCGAACGCTCCAAGAATCGTCGACTGCTCATCAGCGAACTCGTATCCGCCACTCTCGCCTTTGATCCATGCGAGGTGATCTGCGCCGACTCGTTCGACCAGGAGAGCAAGCACTTCCGAGTCGGTGATCACCCGTAGATCATCGCCGTCCAACGAATCCGAGACAAGACATCGCCGAGCTTCGCAGACGCGCAGAACGCGCCAAGCACAACGACGCTCCCACCGCGCTCTCACACGCCCGATCGGCGCATCGGCGCTACCGCTACCCGTCGCTTTGATCACCGGTAGCTGATCGCCTCCCTCGGCCACCCTGCGATCAGAAGTGACGAGACTCGCGGACCGAAGCGAAACTCTTCCGTCGGCCTCGCGCCACGCTGGTTTCGCAATACGATACTTGCCACGTGGACATCTACGAGTCGACTCGCAAACACGGTGTCAGTGACGACGACATCCTGCACGCGATCGACTTTTCGCTCATGGCAGCCGAACAAGACGACGGAAAGGTGTTGTATCTCGGACCATACAAATCCGGGAATCTGCTCGAGGTCGTCACCGTTCGACGCGACGACGCCTCTGAGATCGAGATCCACGCCATGAAGATGCGCAGGATGTACGAACCGCTGCTCCGTGAGATGGGAGGTACCGATGACTGACAACAAGTCCGCCGGCCGGACCGAGGCCGGGGTCGAACTGACCGAGGACGAACTCAACCGGATGGCCCAGGAGGCCGAAGTCGGACTCGATCTCTCCAAGCTTCGCCGTCCCCCTGGCCGTCCCTCCATGGGTTCGGGTCCGGCCGACACCCTCCCTGTCCGGCTCGATCCCGAGTTGCGGGAGGCCGTCGACGCTCGAGCGAAGACGGATCACACGACTGCGTCCGATGTCGTACGCCAGGCGCTGCGTCAGTACCTCAAGGCCGGTTGAGAGCCAAGAATCAAGCCATCGCCTTCGCCCGGACTCCCAGCCCCATAACGCTCGAGCGAATCGCTGCATCGACACGCCCGGAAATACCGGTCTGCAACGCATAGCAGCAACGCAGAGCTCCGCCCTGACCCGGGTGATCGAGGCGCACAGAAGGGGCCATTCGTCAGCCCACGACGTCGCGGGCGAGGCCGAGCCACAAATCAGTGCACAGCCGCAGCGACTCGACATCGATGCGCTCATCGTTGCCGTGGAACCGGTTGGCAATCGCAGCGCGGTCCACGCTCGGGCTGAACAGGCCCGCACCGTAGACAACGGTGCCCTTCTCGCGAAAGAAGCGGCCATCGGTGCCACCCACCATCAACGCAGGAGTGAGTTCGGCCTGCGGGTACATCGAGCTGATACGACCAGCGAGCGACCCCCACAACGGTGAGTCGGTACTCGATTCGGTGGCCATACCGTTCTGCAATCGCGAGATGGTGACCCGCGGTGCCAGCTCGCCGAGGATCTCGTGAAGCAGTTGATCGACGTCGTCGCCGTCTACCCCGGGCAGGGTACGCACATCGACATCGAGCAGCACACTGTCGGGCACGATGTTGGTCTTCTGGCCGCCGTTCACCACGTTGCACGACATCGTCGTGTGGGAACACGCATGAAAGCGGCGAGCGACCATCGGCGGAAGCTGCGCAAGCGCATCGTCCAAGCGGGCCGGGTCGGCGAGCATTGCCAGCAAGTCAGCGGAAAGGTTGCTGGTGCGCAGCAGCGCGTCCCACAACGCACCCGTGCGCGCCGTGCCGACGTGAGTGCTGATGCGACGGATGACTTCGGCGGCAGTGACCACAGCGTTGTCGGTGCCGTAGGGCATCGAGCCATGGCTGGGGGTGCCCGCAATGGTGAGTCGTCGCCACTCAACGCCTTTCTCGGCGGTGGAGATCATCACCGATCGGCCATCGCCCGCCCAGAAGCCGCCCATCTCGGTGACCATGTAGTCGCACTTCACGGCATCCCAGTGGTGGTCGACGATCCATTCGGCGCCGTGCGCGCCGCCAGCTTCTTCGTCGGCCACCCCGAAGTAGATCAAGTCGCCCTTGGGCCGGAAGCCCGACGCCGCCAGCTCCTTGAACGCCACCGCCATCGACGACGTGAGACACAACATGTCGAGCGCCCCGCGACCCCACACCTCGCCATCGATGAGCTCACCACCAAACGGATCGCGGGTCCAGCCTGCAGGGTTCACTGGCACGACGTCGGTGTGGGCCATCATGCACAGCTTGGGGGCGTTGGGGTCGGTGCCTTCGATGCGGGCCACGATCGAAGTTCGGTCACCATGCGGGGTGAGCCGCTCGACATCGAGCCCGGCTCCCTCGAGGTAGCTCTGGAGCAGGTCAGCGTTGCGGCGCTCCTCACCCGAGTCGGGGTTGCCATCGTTGACGCATCGATTTCGAATGAGCTGCTGCAGCAACTCGATCGTGTGATTGGTCAGGGTGTCGAGACTCGCCGGCAGTGGGGTCATGAAACCAGAGTAGATGCCGAGCCGCGCCCGACATGACGGCCTCCAATTCGATGATCGTTCCCCGACAGGAGTACGCCGCACAGAACGCGCAGGCGCAGAACGACGCCAGCCACCTCGTGACTCGGCCGCCCATATCCTCGCAACCGCGCTGCTGGCTCGTTCAGCGGATGGCGTCGAGCGCTCCGACGTGCCAGCCCCAATGTTGGCCAATCACAACATTTGCTCACGACCTTGAAATGTTGGCTCTGAGCAACATTTCTGATACGGTCGCTGAATGTTGGTTGTGGTCAACATTCGGGAGGCTTCGATGTGGGTCAGGATTCGTGGAAAGGTCGGCCTGGGGGCCGCGCTCGCCCAGTGTCGCCGCGCAGCCGGGGTGACGCAGAACGAGTTGGCGGAACGGATCGGTGCTGAGCGGACGACCGTCATCAATATGGAGGCCGGACGCAACCGTGCGTTGGAGCGTCTCGTGAAGGCGTTTTCGCTCTGCGGGTACGACCTCGTCGCCGTCCCTCGCGGTGCCACCGTCCGCGTCATCGAGTCGGGAGACCCCACTGATGGCGACCGCTGAGACTCTGGGAGTCTGGCTCGCCGATCGTCACGTAGCCGATCTGACGATTGAACGACGCGGTGGGCTGTCCCTCACCTACACGCGCAGTGTCCAAGCCGAGTTCGGCATTGGCGCGCTCTGCCTGAGTGTCGCGCTTCCCGTGGCGGCGAAGGCTCACGTTGGCGTGCTGGTTGACCGTTGGGCGAACGGCATCCTTCCGGAGGGCGAAGCACGCACCGTGTTGGAAGATCACTTCGAGGTGCGCCGCGGTGACACATGGGGTCTGCTGCGCGCCCTGGGCCGTGATTGCGCTGGAGCGATCTCGTTCTATCCAGATGGGGAGGCGCCGACAGCACCAGGGCCGGCGATGGCGATCGGCAGCGACGCCCTCGCCGCAGCGATCACCGATCTGCCAGTCCATCCCCTTGGAACCGATGACGAGACACCCGTCAGCCTGGCCGGGCTCCAAGCCAAGTTGCTTCTGGTCCAAACAGCCGACGGCTGGGCGCGCCCGACGAACGGCCAGCCGTCGACACACATCCTCAAACCCGACCCGTTCAGCCACCAAGGCCTCGTCTCAGCGGAAGCACTGTGCCTGCGTGCTGCGACCTACGCCGGCATCGCCGCTGCCACAGTCAGCGTCGAGCCCATCGCAGGCAGGGACGTGTTGATCGTCGAGCGCTTCGATCGGCAGGTCATCGGCGGGCATGTCGAGCGCTTGCACCAGGAGGACTGCGGACAGGCGCTCGGGTGCGATCCGGCCCGCGACGGCAAGTACCAACGGCCCGGACGACGGCTTCCGACACTGGCTGCAATCGCGCAACTCCTGATGGACCACTCCATTGACGCTTACGCCGAGCACGTCAATCTCGCCCAATTGATGACGCTCAACATCGCCGCCGGAAACACCGACGCACACGCCCGCAACCACGGGCTCCTCATCACCGGCGGAACGGCCCGCCTAGCGCCGGCCTACGACGTAGCCCCAGCCGTCGAGTTCTCCAACACCAAGCATGCCGCCATGTGGGTGTCAGGGCAGGACCGACTCGAGCAGATCCTGGGTGTGCATCTCCGCCTCGAGGCCGCCTCGTGGGGACCACTCAGACGCGACGCCGGTGACATCATCGCCACGACAGCGACTCGCCTCGCCGACGCGTTCGAAACCGCACACGCCGACTTCCCCGCCGTCGCCGACCACGTCGTGCAACGAATGCGGGACCGGGCCCGCAAGCTCGGCGAAACAGCTGCGTGAGCGACAGATCTGCGGCGATGGCGATCAACCGCGTCTGATCCGGTAGCTCTCCCGACATGAGCCGTTGGCGGTGGGGGCGTGTGCCGCACCGAACACACAGCGCAGAACGAGGTTCGTCAGTCAAGGTAGCTGGTTGGCTGACGTCCAGCTCCCTGTGGCCCCACGGACAATGGGCTCGGAACAGAGTGCCGGTGTCGGCCTCGACGAAGCCTGAGCCTCGATCGTCGATGAGATAGACGCCGAACAATTCGTTGGTGTGGTTGATCCATGGGCGCAACCCGAAGCTGCCGTCACTCGATATCACGATGCCGCGCCCACTCGGTTTACCGTTGGGCGTGTTCGGGCATTGGCACCTTCATGACCAACAATCCAGATCGCGTGTCCGATGGTGTCGTAGCGGGCGTCACGGCAGAGCCGTCGGACAACACCACACTCACTGAGGTTCTCGCCGGCTACGAGGCGAGCGGCTTCGACGCTTCGTTCTCGGTCATCGTCGGTGGCATCATCGAATGCAACAGCTGTGGCTCGACCCTCGCCGCGAGCCGCTACACCATCCACAGCCTGCGTCGCCTCGAAGGGGCATCGGACCCGGACGACATGATCGCCGTCGTCGCAGTCACCTGCCCGGTCTGCTCGGCGCAAGGTGTGATCGTGCTTGGGTTCGGGCCGATGGCGTCCGCCGAAGACAGCGATGTCTTGAAGTGCCTGCAGGACGGGCGTGGACAGGAGGAGCTTGCGCCAGATGCCAGCCCGGCGGACAGCGCCGAGCCTGCGGACCCTACGTCGAAGACAGACGCGATGCGATCGGCCGACATCGCGAACGGAGAGCAGCCCTAGCTGACGGCGCCGCCGAGGCCACGCCCCACTTGGACGGACATCGGCGCGTCGCTGGTTTCGGCGCCGGCGGCGGCGGGTGCCGTGCGTTCTGCACGCTCCCTGGTGACCAGCGGACCCGCCGACCCGAAGAGTTCGGGCCGGCGGACACTGTCATACATTCAAGTCGCCGAGACGGCAGGCTTCAGTCAGCCTCGGGTTCGATCTGGCCTTCGCCCTTGACGTTGGCGCCGAGCTTGTTCTGCCGGTCGAACGCCGCGGCCACGCTCTCGATGTCGACCTCAGCGGCGATGGCTTCGGCAGCTGCTGCTTCGTCCTTGGTCGGCGGACGATCGGCGACAGGTTGGTGGAACTCCTCGGATGCAGACATTGCGAATCCTTTCGGTCGGTGGTCAGCGGGGTGGTACCCGAAGGACTTCGCCCCGAAACCCAACCCATGGACGGGCATCACGATCCGCCGGCTGCCGCCCTCGACCATAGGCTGAGGCGTGCTCTCCGATCAGCCCGATCAGCCCCGTCACGCGCTCACCTCGAGCGAGTACCTGCAGAAGATCCTCACGGCGCGGGTGTACGACGTGGCTGTGGAGACCCCGCTCGAGCGAGCGCCCAGCCTGTCGGCTCGGGTGGGCAACACGGTGCTGCTCAAGCGCGAGGACATGCAGCCAGTGTTCAGCTTCAAGCTGCGTGGGGCCTACAACAAGATGGTCAACCTCACTGCGCAGCAACGTGAGCGTGGCGTCATCTGCGCCTCTGCCGGCAACCACGCGCAAGGGGTGGCGATGAGCGCTGATCGCCTCGGCTGCGCGGCAACGGTGGTGATGCCCGTGACCACTCCGCAGGTGAAGGTGGATGCCGTGCGGGCCCTCGGCGCCGAGGTGGTGCTGTTCGGCGACACGTATTCCGACGCGCACGTGCGCGCCGCCGAGCTGCAGGCCGAGCACGGCCTGACGTTCGTGCACCCGTTCGACGACCCCGACGTGATCGCCGGTCAGGGCACCATTGCGATGGAGATCCTGCGTCAGCATCCCGCCGACATCCACGCAGTGTTCGTGGCCGTCGGTGGCGGCGGCCTGATCTCCGGCGTCGCCGCCTACGTCAAGGCCGTGCGACCCGACATCAAGGTGATCGGCGTGCAGATCGACGACTCCGACGCAATGGTCCAGTCGCTCGCTGCCGGCCATCGAGTGCAGCTCGACGACGTCGGGCTGTTCTCCGACGGCACCGCCGTGAAGCTGGTCGGCGAGGAGACGTTCCGCCTCGTCAGCGCGCACGTCGACGACTTCGTGGTGGTCGACACCGACGCAGTGTGTGCGGCCATCAAGGACGTCTTCCAGGACACGCGCAGCATCCTCGAACCGGCTGGTGCGTTGGGGCTGGCCGGCCTCAAGCAATACGCGGAAGATCACGGCTGGTCGGGGCGCTCGCTGGTGGCCATCACCTGCGGGGCCAACATGAACTTCGACCGGCTGCGCTTCGTCGCTGAGCGAGCCGAGGAGCGCGAGGCGCTGTTCGCCGTCACCATCCCCGAGCAGCGCGGTAGCTTCCGCCGCTTCTCGGAGCTGGTCGGCGCTCGCTCCGTCACCGAGTTCAACTACCGCATCTCCGACCGCGCCCAGGCCCACGTGTTCGTGGGAATCTCGGCCGCCGACCGAGACGACTCCGGCGCCATCGCCGCCGAGTTCGAAGCCCACGGCTTCGCCACCATCGACCTCACCCACAACGACCTGGCCAAGGAGCACGTGCGCCACATGGTCGGCGGCCGTAGCGAACTGGCCCACGACGAACGTCTCTTCCGGTTCGTGTTTCCCGAGCGGCCCGGCGCGCTGATGCGCTTCCTCTCCACGATGCACCCCGGCTGGAACATCAGCCTGTTCCACTACCGCAACCAGGGCGCCGATGATGGTCGCGTGCTGGTTGGCCTGCAGGTGCCCGCCGCCGACGACGGCGCGCTGCACGACTTCCTGCACACGCTGGCCTACCCGTACACCGAGGAGACGGCGAACCCGGTGTATCAGTTGTTCCTGAACTAAGCCCGACGGGTGAGGCGGTCAGATCGCACGGATCAGATCATGGAGCCGACCGGGGGTCGTCGGGCCGGCCTGGGTGGTGCGGAGGAAGTCGTCGAGCACAGCGAGGAAACGCTCCGGCGCCTCGGCATGCGGGAAGTGGGCGACGCCGTCGAGCACCTCCAACCGGCTGCCGGGGATGGCTTCGTGCACGGCATACGCATGGTCGACAGGGATGATCTCGTCGTGCGACCCCCACACGATCAGGGTCGGGATGTGAGCTGCCAGGTACAGCCGATCGAGCGCGTTGACGGTTTGGCCGCCCGGCTTACCGCGGCACTGCCGAAGCGCTGGCCCGCTACGGCGAGGAAGTCATCAGTCGAGCCCACTGAGCGAGCCGTTCGCAGTCATCGCGCCTCCTCGGGGTAGAACCGTCGCCGCGCCCACAGCGCCACGTAGACCAGCCCCACCAACACCGGCACCTCAATGAGCGGGCCCACCACACCGGCCAACGCCTGCCCCGACGACACACCGAACACGCCGATCGCAACAGCGATGGCGAGCTCGAAGTTGTTGCCGGCAGCCGTGAAGGCGATGGATGCGTTGCGGTCGTACGGGATGCGCATTCTGACGCCCAGGAAGAAGCTGCCGAACCACATGATCGCGAAGTACACCAGCAGCGGCAGCGCGATGCGCACCACGTCGAGCGGCTGGTCGGTGATGCGGTCGCCCTGCAGCGCGAAGAGGATGACGATGGTGAACAGCAACCCGTACAGCGCCACTGGGCCGATGCGCGGCAGAAACGTGTGCTCGTACCACTCGGTGCCCTTCGCTCGTTCGACGAACGTGCGAGTGAGGAACCCGGCGAGCAGCGGCACGCCGAGGAAGATGAGCACCGCTTTCGCGATCTCCCATACCGTCACGTCGATGCCCTTGCTGTCGAGCCCCAGCCAGCCCGGCAACCCGTCGAGGTAGAACCAACCGAGTAGTGAGTAGGCCACGATCTGGAACAGCGAGTTGATGGCTACCAGCACCGCCGCCAGTTCGCGATTGCCGCACGCAAGGTCGTTCCAGATGAGCACCATCGCGATGCAACGGGCGAGCCCCACGATGATCAGCCCTGTGCGGTACTCGGGCAGGTCGGGCAGCATCAGCCAGGCGAGCGCGAACATGAGTGCCGGCCCGATGAGCCAGTTGAGCACCAGCGACATGACCAGTGAACGGCGGTCGCCAATCACCGTGCCGATGGAGCGGTAGCGAACCTTCGCCAGCACCGGGTACATCATCGCGAACAGTCCGATCGCGATGGGCAACGACACCGTGTCGATTTTCACCTTCTCGAGTTGGCCGTTGAGATCGGGGAACACCCGGCCCAGCACGATGCCCACCACCATCGCCAACCCGATCCACAGCGGCAGCAACCGGTCGAGCTTCGAAAGCCGTGCGGGCGTCTGAAGTGGCACAGGAGTCACGATCAGACCATACATCGACGCCTGTCGAATTATTGTCAGGTCGCTTTCGACCCCCCGTACCCTGGCTCGCATGTCGAAGCCCACGCTGCCGTTTGTGATGAAGGCGCCTCTCTCCTCGGTGCTGCCGTCCATCGTGCCCGGTCTGGTCATCATCGTGTTGGCGCTTGCTGGGCAGTTCCCCCTGTGGTTCGTCGCAGTGTTTCTGGTGGCCATCGGCCTTGCGTTCGCGATGCGGGCACGGCAGAAGCTCGTGGTCGACGCGACGGGCGTCACCGTCACTGTCATCCCGCCGCGGCACATCCCATGGCACGAGGTCGAGCGGTTCGCCGCCGGCTCGGCCCT
>Ga0105047_10016940_pt1 | contig 11397 bp, 8 predicted proteins | sample MAT04_FD_78384 | JGI IMG/M metagenome (GOLD analysis project Ga0105047, IMG submission 78384) | Freshwater microbial communities from Lake Fryxell liftoff mats and glacier meltwater in Antarctica - MAT-04 (megahit assembly) | ecosystem: Environmental > Aquatic > Freshwater > Ice > Liftoff... | reverse complement strand
TGTTCGCCGTCGTCGCGTCACCACTTGCCGCGGCCGACAAGCCGGCTGGTATTCCGGACAACTACAAGCTGCTCTACTCCTCGGACTTCAAAAAAGCCGACGCGTTGACGGAGTTCGTGCCGACCGATCCCGACGCCTGGAAGATTAACAAGGAGGGGGACGTGACGTTTCTTGAACAACACAAGCAGAGTGCCTACAAACCGGTTCATCGCTCGCCGTTCAACTTCGCGCTCCTGGGCGACAAAGTCTTCGGCGACTGCATCATTGAAGTGGACTGCCAGCAGACGAGCAAGGAATATGGCCATCGCGACATGGTCTTCGTCTTCGGCTTTCAGAATCCATCAAACTTCTACTACGTCCACATCGCCACGAAGGCGGACGATCACGCCAACAACGTCTTCATCGTCAAGGATGCCCCGCGCCTGAAGATTTCGAAGGAATCGAACAAGGGCAACGACTGGGGCGCAGGCTGGAAGAAGGTGCGGATCGAACGCAAGGTTTCCGACGGCACGATCAAGGTCTGGTTCGACGACCTGACCAAGCCGATCATGCTGGCGGAAGACAAGAGTTTCGGCACGGGTTGGATCGGCGTCGGCACCTTCGACGACACCGGACGGGTTGCCAGCGTCATGGTGTGGGGCGAGAGTGCCGAGATTAAGACCGTCCCTGCGTTCAAGAAGTAACTCATGCCTCGGAAACGCCGCCCCCCGGCGCCCATTGAAACAGTCGAGTCGGCACTCTCGCGGGCCAGTGCTGCCCGCTTGAGCCTGTTCCTTCGCAATCTCGAAACCTGGCGGCGTGAGGGCATCGACACCGTTTCGAGCCGGCAGATTGCCACGTCGCTCGGCCTCAGCGATACCCAGGTCCGCAAGGACATCGGCCATCTCGGCAGCCTCGGCCAACCCGGCATTGGCTACAAGGTCCCGGACCTGATCCTCGCCATCAGCCAGGCCCTTGGCATCGATCGCGAATGGCGCTCGATCCTGATTGGCGTGGGCAACCTGGCCCGTGCGTTGCTGTGTTATCGGGGATTTCGCGAACAAGGCTTTCAGATCGTCGCTCTATTCGATGTCGATCCCGCGAAGATTGGGCAACGGGTCGGGGCTCTACCCGTATAGGCTTTGGACGAATTGGAAGTACGGCTGCCGGACTTGCGGGCCGAGCTGGCGCTCTTGACCGCGCCCGCCGAGGCGGCCCCGATGGTGGCGGAACGGCTCTGCCGAGCGGGGATTCGCGGCATCCTCAACTTCGCCCCGACCGTCCTCCGCTTGCCCGATTCTGTGAGATTGGTTAATGTGGACTTGGTCATGCAACTCGAACAGTTGGCCTTCCAGGTCCAACTCCGTACGATGGCATGAAGAAGAGTTGTTTTTACCCGGTAGTGTAACGGTAGCACAAGAGATTTTGGCTCTCTTCGTCTAGGTTCGAATCCTAGCCGGGTAGTGTGAACAATTGGACACCATATGACTCGAAGTGTCTGCTGTAGCCCGCACGGGAATTTCTGCACTTTGCTTGCGTTCATTCGAACGCCATGTCCCCTCGGTATCATTCGCGCCCGCGCGTGACTGCACCGGATTTTGCAGCGCCGTTTTTTGATCATTCAGAGCTAAGGCCCCGCGCATAATTTAGCTGCCGGAAACTGGTATTGAAGAGCTGGCCATGTTTTTAGCATGATTTGGTGATGCAGGATGCAACAACAATCGAATTGATTCGTTCCAAATTCATCGCGATGGCGGCCGATTTGGACGAGCGTGGCCGACGACGGTGGGCCAAGGTCGGAAAGTGTCCGACGCGGAACTAGCCGAATGCATCATCAAACGAAATGTGTTTCATGGCGAGTGGAACTATGAAATCCACCCCAGAAACATGTAACGAAATTCGGTAAGTTATTAATGCGCAGTTCCTCAGTGTTCATGCCGAAATGATTGATGGCTTCGGATCGGGGCGTTTAACGATGACAGTTTTCGCTCGAAGATTGGGAAGAAGCGTGGACTCGGTCTTGGAAGGTCAGTTTTCCAGAACCATTGGCAGAGCGCTGGCTGCTCGTGCCGATAACTGGCTGCACCTTTCCAGCCGAAGGGTTGTATCAGGTTGAACTTCTCATCGACGGATCGCCTGTCGCGCAGACTCGTCCACGCGTAGTGCGAGGGTAAATTAGGAGATTCACAATGTCAAAGTCGAATTTCAGCATTGACGCGGACATCGTCATCCTTTACGAAAAAGACGGCGAGATTGACACGAATTCTCAACCATTGCCAGAGGAGAGGCGAACGCGGGCACAGGAATATCTGGCGCGTCAACAGGAAATGCGGAAACTAGCTGAGGAATATGCGAAGAATTACGAAGTGACGAAGAAACTTCCGCTGGAAGACGACGATTCAATTACCATGCTCGATTAGCACCGACTGGCCAACAGAGATTACGATAGTGAATTTCGACTACAAGAGTGTCTAGGAATTCCAAATGAAACTCTCCCGCCGCACTTTTCTCCGCTCCGCCGGCGTCGCGCTAGCTCTACCCGTTTTGGAAAGCTCCGCTTTCGGCGCGGCGCCGGCCAAGCCGATCCGGCGGATGGTCTGCATCAACACGCCGCTGGGTGTCCATCCGGCGAATTTCTTCCCGGAAAAGTCGGGCAAGGACTACGAACTAAGTCCCTACCTGGAGGTCCTGAAAGAGTTCCGCGATGACTTCACGGTCATCTCCGGGCTGTCGCATCCGGACGTCGGCGCCAGCCACGATTCCAATTTCAGCTACCTGACTGGCGCTCCGCATCCCGAACGGCGAGCCGGCTTCCGTAACACCATTTCGATCGACCAGTTCGCGGCCGAGCGAATGCAGGGGGTGACGCGCTTCGCCACGCTGCCTCTGTCGTGCGAAGGTTTCGGCCTCTCGTGGACGCGCAGCGGCGCTTCCGTACCGGCGCATCCGTTTCCCTCCAGCGTATTCGCGTCACTATTTCTCGAAGGTCGGCCCGATGAGGTCCAGGCCCAAGCCCGCCGGTTACGCGACGGCCAGAGTATCCTCGACACGGTCCGCGATCAGACCAAGAAACTGCAGGGCGGCCTGGGCGTGAACGACCGTGAGAAACTCGACGAGTACTTCACCAGCCTGCGCGAACTCGAACAGCGCCTGGCCCGGGCCGAGGAGTGGTCGAAGAAACCCAAACCGAAGGTCGATGCCAAGCAGCCGCAGAACATCCAGAATTCGACTGATTTGGTCGGCAAAACGCGCCTCTGGTTCGACCTGATTCACCTGGCGATCCAAACCGATTCGAGCCGGCTGATCACCTTGCAGCTATTGGGAACCAGTGGCGTGCCGCCGATCCAGGGCGTGAATCAAGGGCATCACGACCTGTCGCACCATGGTCAGGACCCGGCCAAGATCGCTCAGTTAAAGAAGCTCGAAATCGAAAAGATGATCACCCTGCGCGACTTCTTCAAGAAGCTGAAGGAAACGAAGGAAGAAGGCGACACGCTTCTGGACCGAACAACGATCTTCTTCAGCAGCAATCTGGCCGACGCCTCGAAGCATTCCGTCAAGAACATGCCGGTGTTGTTGACCGGCGGCGGCTTCAAACATGGCCAACACCTGGCCTTCGACCTGAAAGATCCGCCACCCCTGTGCAACCTTTTCGTCATTATGTTGCAACGAATGGGGATTGAAGCCGACAAGTTCGGCAGTAGCAAGGGAACGCTGACAGGCTTAGAGATGAAGGGGTAGTTAAACTAGCCCCCATTCGCGCCGCCGGGGCCGTAGTAGGGCCGATCAAACGGCAGGCACATCGGCTCTTCGAAAGGCCGATTCGGCATCATGGCCGCGATGGCGTCGACGCGCCGGAGGAGATCGGCAGGCAGCGGCCCCTTTTCGACGGCGTCGAGCGAATTCTCCATCTGCTCTTCGTTCTTGGCCCCGTTCAAGACGACGTGAACTTCCGGATTCGAGATCGCAAAACGAAGGCTGAGTTCCGCGATCGGCATGCCGATTTCGTCGAGCAATTTGTAGAGAGCGAGAAATTGTTCCTGGCGTTCCCGCGCGAGCCACGCCGGTTTGTGGCGCACGACCTCGTCGTAGCGCACGGCAAAGGCGCCTTGTTGAAGCGGCGAACCGAGGATGATCCCCATCTTCTTTTCGAGGGCCGCGGGGAGGATTTCTCGCGTCGCTTCGCGGTAGAGCGTGCTGTAGTTGAAGGCGGTGAGCACCACATCGAACTTTCCCGAACGGACGAAATGGCCCATCTCGGTTGACGTCGTCCCGCCGATTCCGGTGAAGCGGATGACGCCAGCTTTTTTCATTTCATCAAGTACTTCGAGCACCGGACCGACGACGTTTTTGGGATCGGTCCACCAATCATACTGTCGTGGCCGATCAGGCTCGTGGACGAGCAGAATGTCGATCACCTCACGGCCGAGAAGCCGCAAGCTTTCGTGTACCGACTCTTTCAACTGCGTCTTGTCGCGCGGATCGAAAGGCGACGGTCGGCCGCCCAGCTTGGTCGAGACGATCAACGGCACGCGAATGTCCTGAATAATGCGGCCAACCACTTCCTCGCTGTTTGCGTACGCGGGGGCCGTATCAATGTAGTTCACTCCACGATCGATCGCGCGATGCACCGCCCGCTTGCAGTCGTCGAAGTTCGAACCCAGGTTCGAGAGGAAGTAACCGCCCAGGCCGAGTTCGCTGACGCGAAGGCCGGTCTGGCCGAGAATTCGATGACGCATGGGCCTGCTCGATCCGTTGATGTTTGGTAAAAGGCGGCGGGTATTGTATCGTTTCCTCTAAAAAGAACGGCTCATCGACTTCGCAGATAGTTTGACGCACGATCAAGGTGTTGCAGTTTGTCGGACGAGTATACAATTAGTGAGACGAAGGCTGACATGATTCGGAGACTCGACGATGGCTATCACGCTCACCTTGAATGACGATTAAGCTGCTGGACTGGAGAGCAGAGCCAAGAAACAGCATCTGAGTGTCGAACAATTCGCCATTGACCTCTTGACCCAGGCCATGCGAACTTCGGATTCGAACGCACCCCGCGCGAACGTCACGATTAGTCAAGCCGTCGCAAGCTCTAACTTCAGACCCGCCACCAAGAGCCTTGCCGACATCCTGCGTTCCGCTCCGGCCGATCCTTCTTTCGATTTGGAAAAATGGAATCGCGAGTGGTCGGCTGTTGAATCCGAGATGGAGGCGATCACTCGTGCCAATACACGCGCTGAGAGCCGTGAGGAATAAAATCGTTGAACTCCCTCATTTCCATCACACTAGCAGTCCTGCTGTCCGGACAGGCCGACCCCAACACTCCGCTCACCGGTTCCGAATGGCCCGCCTATCGCGGTGATTCCGGATTGAGTGGCGTCTCCGCCGATCCCGCCATCAAGCCGCCTTTCAAGCTTGCCTGGTCGTATCGACTCGATGGCGATGCTTCGTCCGATGCCGGCGCGGGCGTGACTGTGGCTGGGGGCAAGGTCTTCGTCAATGTTCACAACACGCGGTCGATCCTGGCTCTTGATGCGCGAACGGGACGCTTCGCCTGGGAGTACAAGGACTCCCCTATCGGCTACATGACCGTGCCGACCTATGCCGACGGCAAGCTCTTTCTCTGGCAACGGCAGCCAAAAAAGGCTGCTCTCATCGTGCTTGATGCCGGTACCGGTAAGGAACTTCGCAATCAACCGCTCAAATATGAAGGAATGGATATTCACCGGGCCGGTCTTCCCGTGCTTGATGGCAAGGTGTTTTGTGCTGAAGGCGGCGACGAACCGGCAGTGACGGCGTTTGACATCAAGACCGGCGAGCAAAGCTGGCGCACACCGCTGAGCAAAGAAGATGGCACGTCCGTCGTCTGCCCGGTGGCGGTCGGCGGCAAGGTGTTCGTGGCGACGCGATCAACGCATGAATGGAAGAACGCGAACTTGGGCGCCACATTCGCGCTCGATGCCAAGACCGGCAAGATTCTCTGGACGCGCAAGGGGGTCTTCCCGCGCTTTTCCCTGTCGAGTGATGGCAAGGTCGTCGCCTGTCCCTCGTTCTTATCGGACGACAGCCGATTTCATTTGCTTGACGCCACCACCGGCGAGACCGTCTGGAATGCCCCCAAGCGGTTCCACTATTCGCCGACGACGATCACGCAGGACTTGGTGCTAATCAAACCGTACGGCCCCGAGATCTTTGCCGTCGATCGCCTCTCGGGCAAGCAAGTCTGGCACTTCCAGGGCAAGCCGGCCTCTGGCTGTTGCAGTCCGGTGGTGACAGCCAGCCACGCGTACCTGGGAACGGGCGTTCCCGGGCAATACGATCTCGAAGGCCTTCTTCCGTTCAGCTATGGCAAGATCGTGCCACGCGAACAGGGAGTGAGCGGCGCACTACACGCGATCGATTTGAAGACCGGCAAGTCGATCTGGCATTTCGCCACCGGCAACACCATCTGCGGCGAGCCGGCCCTGGCCTACGGTCGGCTCTACTTTCATAGCCGCGACGGCTGCGTCTACTGTTTCGTTCCCGCGAAGGAAGGCGAGCCGTCCACTCCCGAAGCCATCGACAAAAGCGAATCAGCGACTCCCATCGCCGTGGCCGCGTTACTTCAACCAAAACTGAACGATCGCCCACGACCCGGGCAAAATTGGCCGATGCTCGGCGGCAGCCCCGACCGGGCCGGGCTCGACAACATCTCGCTGAAAACGCCGTTGGAACTGGCCTGGAAGTTCCCCACGGGCGACCGCATCGTCGGCGCTGCCGCGATCCGCGATGGCCACGCGTTCGTCGGCTCCGATTCAGGCAGAATCTTCGCCATCAACCTGGCGAAGGGGGAGAGAACCTGGGAGTTCGACACCGGCACTGCCGTCCGGTGTTCGCCGGCCGTTGCGGGCGGTCTGGTCTATTGTGGCTCCGATGACGGCCGGTTTTACGCGATCGACCAAGAGAGCGGCAAGAAACGCTGGAGCTTCACGGCCGGTGGGCCAGTGCGAGGCTCGCCCGTGGTCGTCGGCGGCATCGTTTTGTTCGGCGCCAACGATCATCACCTCTACGCGCTCGACCGCGTCACCGGCAAGAAACTCTGGAGCTTCCGCGCCAACGACTACTGCGTCCAGGTGCCGCCGGTCGTTCACGGCGATACGGTCTTCTGCGCCCAGTGGACGGAACTGGTCTACGCCCTCGATCTCAAGACCGGCAAGGAAAAGTGGCGGTCGTACGTGCCGATCTCGGTCGAAGCTCTCTCTTATTACCGCGACCGGCTCTGGGTGCGCAACCTCCACTACCTCGTTGAACTGGAACCAGCGACCGGCAAACGCCTGCGATTGGGCGATGCTTCCTGGGGCTGGGGCGGCATGGCGTTTCTGAAAAACAAGCTGTTCGTTTCCGGCATCCAGAGCCAGTACGGCCGAGCGGGCGCGGTGGTGACGGACCTGGACGACGCAGGCAAGGAGATCGTGAAGTTCGAAACGCTCGAAGGCGTGAACCGCATCCCGGCCAAGTATTTCGGCAGCTACATCAAGCTGGCCTCGATGGGCACACCGCTGGTTGCGGGCGACCAGGTCTGCTTCGCGGCCGTCACCGGCAACGTCTATCTGACGGATGCCGACGGCAAGGAACGCTGGACGTTCCAGCTAGGCGGCTCCTGCCATGCGACACCTGTCGCGGCCGACGGCTATCTGGTCGTCGGTTGCGACGATGGCAATTTGTACGCGTTCCGATCCAAGTGAGACCCTCGCTGACGCGTCGGGCTCGGAAGGCGTCGCCGCTGGTCGCTCGATCTTTCGGGCGTACAACGGTTTCACGCGAATTCATCAAACCACTTGCTCCCGGAGATTCAGCCGATGAGACGTTTCATTCTTTCCCTCCTGACACTGGCGCTTGTGACATCCGCGTCACCCGCGCAGTCTCTCTTCGGCGACGAAGCCAAAGAGGGCTTCTTCAGCCTGACGAATGGCAAAGACTTCAGCGGCTGGCGCTTCAGCGGCAATAAGCCGGTGAAGGACAAGACCGAGAAGGCGAAGCCCTATACTTCCGCCCTCGATGTCTTTCCCGAAAACTGGAAGGCCGGCGACGGCATGATCCAGCTTCTTAAAGGCGGAAGCCCCAATCTCGGGTCACAATGGGATTTCGACGACTTCGACGTTCGTTTACAGTGGAAGCCCTACAAGAAGACCTACAACAGCGGCTTCTATGTGCGTTCGGGCAAGGCCGTCGGATCGAACCAGATCAACCTCAATCAACCCGCCGTGGGCGAACTCATCAACACGGTGCCGGCTCTCAAGGGCAAGGGCGTCGGCGTTCCCGAACTGCACAAGGAAGGCGGCAACGGTGAATGGAATGACTGGCGTGTCTTGGTCGTCGGTAAGAAGATCACCTTCTGGGTCAACGGCAAGCAAGCCTGGGAAGTGGACGAATTCGTTCCCGAACGTGGCTACCTGGGCATCCAGGCCGAGGGGACGATTGATTTCCGCAACATCCGCATCAAGGAGATGGGTTACGATCTCTTCCGCGATCCGAAGGAACTCAAGGGCGAAGGCTGGACCGCCAAGGACGACATCCTCTTGGGCGGCAGCGGCAAGCTGACGACGCCGAAATCGTACAAGAATTACACCCTCCGCATCGAGTTCCGTGGCAACGGCTCGCTGAGCCTCGGTGAGACGAAACTCCCGCTCGATCATGCCGATTTCAAGGGCATCCTGCATCCAGAGGGACAGTTCAACTATCTGCAAGTCAAAGTGGCCGACGGCAAGGGTAAGCTGTGGCTGAACACGCAGGATCTGAAGAGCGAAATTGCCGTGGGTGAAGGCGCCGTCTCGGTGATGCCCGAGAAGGGTCTCGAGATCCGCAACTTCCGGATCCGAGCTCAGTAAGTGTTCGACCCGCCGCCGCTTGCGGCGTCGCGCTACGAGATTACGTGGCGCGACGCCGCAAGCGGCGGCACTGACGAACGAACAAAAAGCTCTTTCAACCGGATTTTCCCCTCTCAAATGCCGATCGATTCTGGTATATTTAATCCTACCTGCCGGTATTCCCACCTGAAGCGTCGAGGATTCTGACGTGGTAACTTCATCTTCCCTTGGTTGTCCTGAATTTCGTCGCACTCTCCCGAATCGTCGCGGCTTCATCCAGGCCGGCATGCTCGGCATGGCGGGTTTGTCGTTGCCGCGTCTCCTGAGCTTACAAGCCCAGGCGGCCCAGCGCGGCGCTTCCGTCGATCGGCAGAAATCGGTCATCATTCTATGGATGCGGGGCGGTCCCAGCCAGCACGACATGTGGGATCCCAAGCCCGATGCGCCGGTCGAAATTCGCGGCGAATTCACGCCGATCGATACGAAGGTGCCGGGAATCACGCTGACCGAACTGCAGCCGATGACCGCGGCCATCATGGACAAGTGGGCGATCGTCCGCAGCCTCGCCCATCACACCAAAGATGGTAACGTCGGCCACGGCGATGGCGACCAGATCTGCTTCACCGGCTACCCGGCGGGCCGTGACGGCGGCGTGCAGGTGATGCCCACGTGCGGCTCGTATGTATTGAAGCAGAAGCAGCATCTGAACCCGATGATGCCCGCCTATGTCATGATTCCCAAGATGGTCCCCGGCACGGAGCCGGCCTGGCTGGGCGCGGCCTGCAAGCCCTTCGAAACGATGGCAGATCCCGCCAACCCGGAACCGTTCGTGATCCCCAGTCTCGGCTTGAGCCAGGGCGTCACGCAGGAACAAATGACGGATCGCCGTGGCCTCTTGAAGGGCTTCGACAAAACCGTGCGGCACGACGCGGCCGTTTCCATGGATAAGTTTCAGTCGCAGGCCATGGATATTCTCACGAGCAACGCGACGCAGTCGGCCTTCGATCTCGGCAAGGAAACGCTTGCCATGCGCGAGCGTTACGGCATGATGCCGTCGTTCGATCCACAAGACCCGATGCGGTGCGGCTCGCCGAACTGGGCTCAACGCATGTTGCTGGCCCGCCGCCTCGTCGAGGCCGGCGTGAAACTGGTCACCGTCGATCTGCGCTGGTGGGACTTCCACAAGCAGGGTTTCGATTCGCAACGCCGTGGCTTCCTGCCCCGTTGGGACCGTGCTTATTCAGCCCTCATCGACGACCTCGATCATCGCGGCCTGCTGGATACTACGCTGGTGGTCGCCTGGGGTGAAATCGGCCGTACGCCGATCGTCAACAAGGAAGCCGGCCGCGATCACTGGCCCTACGTCATGTCCGCGGCGTTCGCTGGCGGCGGCGTCAAGGGCGGTCGCGTCGTCGGTTCGTCCGATGCCAAGGGCGCCCGACCCAAGGATTGCCCGAAGCTTCCGCACGACGTGCTGGCCACGATCTACCGCCATCTCGACGTCGACCTCACGCAAATGTCGATGGATCATCAGGGTCGGCCGCACCCGATCCTACCGCAGGGTAAACCGATCGATGAGTTGTTCTAAGTCAACGTTTTCGTCTTGGAGCCCGCAGCGCAAGCAAGGGTGCATGCCATCCCTTGCTTGCGCTGCGGGCTCCAAGACGAAAACGCCTTGCTTAAACTTATTCGCACCCTACACCGCTGACCGGACCTTCCCCGATGACCCCACTGTCTGCGCCCTCGCGCCGCGATCTCCTTTTGGCCGGCGGCGCGGCCGCACTCACGACTGGCATCGCCGCCGCCGCGCCCGAGGCAGCGCCTCCGAAGGTCCATCGCGTCGGCGTTATCTCGGCCCAAATTCAAGGCAAGTCCCAGGTTCGCAACGGACACAACTGGCACTTCGCCCAGTATCTGCATCCGACGATCGATTTAGACAAATTGAAGAAGCACTACCCGGGTGGCGAGCCGATCTTCCGCAATGTGTTCCGCAATCCGAAGTACAACTTCGACCAACTTCCGTTCCCCGATCTGAAGATCACGCACTATTACGACCCCGACCCCAAGGTGTCCGTACCGTTCACCGAGTGCTTCCCGGGCGTCAAAGTCGCGGATAACCTGGAAAAGATGGTCGAGGAAGTCGACGCCATCTGGATGGGCGATGCTTCAGGCCTGGGCGAGGATCATTATGACCTCGTCGCTCCGGGTTTGGCGAAAGGCCTGCCGACGTTTTGCGATAAGCCGATCGGTGGCACGGTCGAGGGAACCAAGAAGATTCTGGAGTTCGCCAAAAAGAACAAAGCCCCGATCATGTCGGGCAGCATCTTCTGCTACGAGTGGGGCATGGAAGCCGCCCAACGGATGCGTGACTCCGGCGAGTTCGGCGTCATCGAGCACGTCTCAGCCCGGTTGCACAGCCGCTACGGCCTGCCCGGCTGGATGATTTATGGCCAACACCCCGTCTGGACGGTCATGCGGTTGATGGGCGCCGGCGTCTCCGCGGTCAGCATGTACGACTATAAGGACACCTGCCACGCGTTGATCACCTATCCGGATCGTTACCCGTGCCATGTCT
>Ga0105047_10016938_pt1 | contig 11397 bp, 7 predicted proteins | sample MAT04_FD_78384 | JGI IMG/M metagenome (GOLD analysis project Ga0105047, IMG submission 78384) | Freshwater microbial communities from Lake Fryxell liftoff mats and glacier meltwater in Antarctica - MAT-04 (megahit assembly) | ecosystem: Environmental > Aquatic > Freshwater > Ice > Liftoff... | reverse complement strand
GAGGCGCGCTGCAATCAGTTCCGGCAGGCGCTGCATCGCCGCCTTCAACAGCCCTCGGGGGTCGGCACCCCATGACCAGCCGCCGCGCCGTTCAATGCGCAAGGTGCAGCGGTGGATGAGGATGTCCGCGCCCACGGCCGAGTCTTCCTACGGCACGATCTTTGCATGAATGGTGGCGAACTGGCCCTTGATAAGGACAAGAATCTGGTGCGTACCGGTGGGCAGGGCAGTGCGCAGGCTGAAAGAAACCCGATCCTTCGTGGAGTTGTCCGGGTCGAAAACGCCCTCCCAACTCTGCTCTCTCACAGTCCCCACTGCGGGCACGTAAATCTGAACCGGCACTGGTTTGGCCACGACGGCAACAGGCAATTGGACGATGACCGTGCTGGCGCTACCACTGAGCGTATGGCCTGCTGTCACTGGTCGCACCGGCGGCCCTTGAAGCTTAGTGCCGTCGGTCACTTGGCAAAGGCGTGGTGTGGCGAACTGTGCCTCGTTGAAGTCGACGGTCAACGTGGCCAGACGATCGGCAGGCACGAATAACGCTACCGGCACGAGTGCCTGACTTGCCAAATCATCGAAACTGCGCATCGGCAAGGTTTCCCCGACCAGCGCACGCACTTCTGGCGACGCGCCTGGTTCCTTGGGGTCGACCGGCGGCCACAGCGTGGGCGCAACTCGAGTGACTGCCACCATCACGTGGCCGGTGTCCTTGATATACAGCACCGTCATTTTCATGATGACTCCTCAAGCTGCCGCGACAGAGACCAGCACAAGGTAGTCACACGCGCCCGGCAGGTCAGTCGGGAGGCCGACGAGTTTGGTCCAGCGCGCCGTGCACCGCACTCGCCGTGCAGCATCGACTCCGCATTCGATTGGAATCGCAACCCAACCGGCAGTGTTATCGGGCGGTACCGATGGCGGGACACGCGACGTCACGTGTAAATGCGCAATCGCCTTCCCCTCGTCTAGCATTTCCTGCGTAATGCCTGGCGGAAGCGGTACGATCATCCCGTCCATCGCCACGCCCGACTGCACCTGCACGCTGCCGGGTGTCACGGCGCCCTCGAACTTGCCGGCGATGGTCAGATCACCCTTGGCGTTGACTGAAAAAACAGGAACGATCACACCGGCCGCCGTCAGTGGGCCATAGACCAGCAGGCCATCGCCGTCCTCGCTTAGCGCAAGGCCCGGCTTGCCCTTCGTCACGGCGGACCTGGTGCGCAAGGCAAGGTTGCCGCCACGTGCGGCCACGGTGTCGGCCTGGACGCCGGCATAGCGCGGGCCGATGCCCTCGTTCACTGCCTTCACATCCGTGAACTTGGCAATTGCGGTGTCCCAGCGCACAAAGCCGAGCAGTACCCGGCGCGGCGTGGCCGAGCCGCTGTCGGGCCCATCGGCGGCGGCCGCTTCATCCTGCTCCTTGGCTTCGTCGCCAGGCCGGCCGAAATCGAGCTGTATGTCTTCGCGCCAGCGCTTGGGCTCGCTGCTGCCACATTGCCCCACTGAAAGGCCCGGCGCGGCCGGCACGCTGTCGCGCCCTGTCACGAACACCGGGTACCAGACCACCGCGCCGGGCAGTTGGCCCACAGACACGTTGAGTTGGTCGAACACTTCGTCGGGCAGGCGAGTGTCGGCCGGCAAGATGATCTCGCGTCCACTGGCGTCCACCGCCATGCCCGCAGTGACGGTGATCTCCTTGTATGCCCCGCCCGCGGCGGTCTTCTTGTCGTTACCCTTCATGTTCAGGCCCTGCGCGATGCCCCACAGGTGCAGGTAGCGTTCGTGCCGCGCCGCCTGCCCACGCGAGTGGTCCACCGCAGCGTTCAGATCGGCACCGGCGAGAATTTGCCCTTCGTAGAACGAGGGCCGTTCGATCATGCTGGCCATGGCTGCTACTTCCCTTTCTTCTTGCCGGCGTCGTCGGGGCTCTCAGGCGGCGGCGTGCCTTCCAGCTTCTCCAGCCGCTTACGCATGCGGTTTAGCTCCAAGTGCAGTTCGACGTTCTGCTTTGTCATGACCTCGTCCGACCTGGCGTTGTCGGCCTCCAGTTGCGCTCGCGCTGCTTCCAGCTTGGCGGATTGCTGCTGGTCGAGTTCGGCGGTGAATTTCTTGAACGCGGCCGAGTTAACCACCTCGCCCGACAGTGTTTCCTTCACATCAGTGCCTCTGGTATGACGCCGCAGCACGCGGGCCGGCAGCAGGTCATCGAAAGCGCCGGCTGAAAAGACGTCTTTCAGGTTCAACGCGATGTGGCCGAGCTGGGTGGCGTTGCGCTGGTTCAGCCCAAAGGTCTTGAGCAGGTGATCGGAAACCATGTCGACCAAGGCATCGGTATCCATGCCGCTCGTGCGCTTTGCAATCACGGGTTGTGCAGCAGCCGCAGCCGCGCCCGGCGTCACCGGAACGGGCCGCTTCTTCGGCTGCGGATCATCGTCGAGGCGAATCTCAGAGCAACACAGTCGCTCGATGAGGTCACCAAATAGGTTCGCCGGGAACCAGTAGCGGAAGTTCGGCGCCGTCAACACGAACTTGCGTTCGAGGTTGCAGATGTCGATGACCTGGCAGTCGGCCAACTCGATGCTGGCCAGCAAGACGCCGATGTCGTCGCAAGGCGGGCACGGCGGCAGTACTGCGCGGCAAATGCAGTCGCGCACCAGACGCACGTAACCAAGCACCAAAGCCTTGCGCGCATCGTCAATGTCCGCTCCCGCGGGCGGCACCGGGATCGCCGCAACATCGCCGCGTAGCCGGCAATCGGTGAGCTGCGCCGTGGCGTCGAGCAGGTCGAGCAACGCTTCCTTGGCGGTCGAAACGTCGGCTGAAGTGGGCTCGTTGCCGGGCGTTTCATCAAACAGCTTGCTCAATGCCGCCGACAAGGCCTCGGCCCGCGTCAGGTCAGACAGGCACGCCAGCGCTCGCTGCAGGAAGCCGTCGGGAGGCGGCATGTCGCTGTGGCAGCGCAGCTCAAAGCGCACACCTTCGCGCACGCGGGTGAACTCGCAGCCCGCGGGGCCGCAGGGCTCGTCGGTGGCGTACGGCGCGACCGGGTCCGAATCCTCCTCGCTGTAGCGCAAGTAGAGGCTGTAGTGGCGCGGTGTCGGGTCCTTCTGCGTGTTGTCGCGCTTGTCGCCGTTGGGTTTCCTGTCTGCGCAGGGGTCGCCGCAGTCGTAGCCGCCCAACATATTGCGGCGCAGGTCGCGCACCATCGCGATCGCATCAAGTTCGACTGCACATTCGAGCACAAGGTCGTTGCCGCAGCAGTCCAGGGCGTGGCCGGGCTGAACGATGAGCTTGCCGCCACCGCAGGGGTTGCATGTGACTTGCAGGCCACACACCACGCCGTCGCCCATGAAGTGCCGGTTGTGCAGGCGGTTCTTGTTGAGCACATAGGCAGACAGAGCCTGAAGGTCGTCTTCGGTCAGCAGTTGGCCGGCGAAGAAGCGGGGCCGCACATAGCCCTGTGTCTGGCAACTGGTGCAGCCCGCGCCGCCGCAGCTGCAAGGGCTTGCCAGTGCCTTACCCGCGGTGCCGCCGCTGCAGCCGCGGGGTGTTACCGAGTCTGAGTTGCGAGTCAGCGTAGAGGTGCTCATTTCGTGTACTCCTTACCGCTGCGACGCTTCTCACCGTCCTTAGCCTTCTCGATGAAGAACCAGCTTTCGAAGCTGCTGCCCGGCGTGCCGGCGCCGGATGTCCATGGCCCGTAGCCGGGTGGCTTGATGTCGCAACGCGGGTGCGGGGCAGAGCGATCGAACTTGTCGAAGCCAGCAATCAGCGGCACGCGGCCGCCCACGTGCGCGCCATCCACCGGCTGACAGCAGTCGTCGAGGATGAAGGCGCAGCGGATCGTGACCATCACCCTGTCGCCGGGGTCCAGGTTCTCGTCGCCCTGGTAGGTGAAGCGGAAAGAATCGACGGTGTCTTTCATGCCGAAATCCTCGAAGCTGCCTTCGAGGTAGTAGCCGCCGGCCCGCCGCGTTCGCCCGCCTTCGATCACCCACAGATCGACCACGCCCTCGGTCAGCGTGGAGGTGAGCACAGGGCGCGAGAAGTTGATCTGGATGCCCGCCGGCCCGCCGGGCGAGCCGACGATCTCGCCGGCTTCGCTGGCCGAGTAAGTGGCGCCGTGTGTCCAGCTGATGCCGGTGATGGTGGTCGCAGGGTAGGTGGAGACCAAGCGACGCAAGCCGTTGTCGATGTACGTTGCTGGGGAGCCCTTGCGATAGCCGCGCAGCACGGCCAGCAACAGGCAAGCGTCCTTGCAGCCGCTGCAGCATGTATCGCAGCGCTCGTCGTGTGGCGGCGCTACGGCAGTGAGCCGCAGCTTGTAGGAATCGCGCAGCTTGCCGTGGCTGCACTCTGGCGTTGCACCGCAGGCATTGGGCATCACCGGGCGCACCGGGTCAACGGGCTGCTCGCAGTAGCAGATCGACAGATAGAGGTCGGTGCCTTCGTTGTCAAGCACGCGCTTGCGGTCGTCGCTGGAGAGCAGGTGCCAAGGGTCGAAGTCGTAGGGTCGCGGCACGATGATCTCGTTGCCCGCGCAATCGAGCGCCAGGCCACACTCGACCACGATTCGCGCTGACAGCGGCGAGTCGCAGTCAGCAGGCGGCAGGTCTTTCAACCGGAGACGAATCTCCGCGGCGAGTGCCTGCAGCTTTTCCACGCTGTCTTTGTCCCCCTTCTCGCGTGCGGCCTCCAACTTCGCAACCAGTACATCGAGTTCGGCTTGCAGCTTCTCGCGCTCAAGGTCGAATTCGCTCTTGCACTCTTGCGGCAGCGGCACGGCCACGACCTTGAGCCCGCATACCGTGCCGTAACCATGCAGACAGCGGTTGTGCAGCTTGGCCTTCTCGCGGAAGAAGGCCTGCTCGGTGCGAAAGTCGTTCACGCCGAGCATCTGGCCGTAGAAATAGTTGAGCCGCTTGAGGTCGGGCAACTCGGCACAGGGTGCATCGCCATGACCTTGGTTGCGGGGATTCTTGAGCTCCATGGCTTACTCCAAGACTGTTTGAACGCCGACCACGACCGGATTGCCCAGGACGAAAGTCGAATGACTGCCTCGCCGTGCCGGCCAGAGCACGCTCATGCGGCTCAGCCTGACATTGCCCATCGCGCCTATCACTGGCGCTGGCAGGGGCCCTAGAACGCTGTCCACACCGATGGCAGAAAGCGAGCCGATGACAAATCCGCTCCCCCCTGTTCGCACCGTGGCCTGGGTGTGTGCCGGCTTCTGGCTTTCCACCAGGAGCGCCAGGCGTTGCGCCGCAAGGCCCGACACCAGCCGGCCGGGCGGCACCAGGACGCGGAAGCGGTAAGCGCCGCTAGACACGGGGTCGAGGTCGGGGTTGCCATAGCTCTTGATGGGCGCGCTCGACAAGCCGGAGCGGCCGAGCGCGAAACGAGCCTTGGACTTGCCGAACAGCCGCACGCCGCCGAGCCTGGCGTTGCCCTGCTGGCCGAGCTTGCCCCAGGCGCGTTCGAACGCGAGCTCCTGGATGGCGACCTCGGTATCGAACACCAGACGGATTGCCAACTGCAGGCCCGCTACCGTGCCACGCAAACGGTACAGGTGCGGCAGCGCGGCGAGGATGCTGCGTTGGCGTGTGGGATCCCACGAGGGGTCAAATACCAGGTCGAGAAAGCTTGCGAGCCACGGCAACAGTTCGTTGCGTGCGCCGGCGACATCAAACGCGGCGGGAAACTGTTCGATTGCAGCGTCCAAGTCGGCGACGCCGGCGTCGAAAAGGCTGAGAAAGCGCTCGCTGAAATCTTCCGCGCGCGGGTTCTCGCGGTAAACGGTTGGCAGCGAATCGAGGCTGGTCGAGCGCGGAAAGTCCAGCCGCACACGCCGCAACACCGGGGTCTTGTGGCCGTCGCCGCTGAAGGTAATGCGAAGCAACAGGAATCGGCCGGGCGGCTGATCGATAAGGAAGTCGAGCGCCGTGTTGGACAGTGGTCGCCAGTCTTGTTGATGGGGGGCGACGGCGGGGTCGTCGGTACTCGCCACCTGCACCTGCAGGCGGGTTCCAGGAGGCACATCGGCATCGAGTTGCACGCGGTGCCAGCGGCAGCGAGGCAGATCGCTGTCAAGCGCCCGCGTCAGCAGCTCGCCGTTGCGATGCAGGTTGAGCTCAGGGGGCGTGCCAACCTCGGCACTCGACGCAGCGCGCCCGTGCCAGTTCCAGCAGCGGGTCGAAGGTATGCCGCCGCGTCCGCTCTCATCCAGGCAGAACCCGGCCTCGGTGACCACACCGAGGCCCGTAGCCGGCAGCGACACAGCGCGCAGATTGTCGAGGTCTGCCGAAACGAACGAACGGCTGCCGCGCGGCGCGTGCAACAGGCGCAGCGTGCCATCGACCTGTTTCGACACCAGCCATAGACCACCGTCGCGATCGCCGACGATGGCAAACGGCCGTCCTGCCAGCGCTGGAAGCTGAACGCGCTGGCCGCGTGGCTCGCCGGCCGGCCCGAAGCGGCGCAGTTCGTGCGACGTGGCGGCGAGCAGATCGCCGCACTCGGTGTAGCCGATGGCAGCGACGCCGTGAGTGGCGATTTCGGCGACAAGCGTTCGGCCATTGCGTTCCCAGACCCAGATGCGCCGCGCGCCTACATCCGCCACCGCGACGCGGTGCTGCCATGCAGCTACTGCGATCGGCTCCACGAAACGCGAGGGGTCGCAAGCGGGTGTCCACAGCGGTTGCCATTCGGGATGGCAGGCCTGTCGTCGCAGCAACCGCGCCCGGCCCGTTGTCAGCAAGTACCAGTCGCAAACACCGCAGCCGCGCGCCAGGTGCGGTGGCTGAATGTACGCCCAGACCTCTGCAGTCACGGCGCCAGGGTCCTGCGGCGCCAGCCGCAGTCCTGCCGGGTCGTCCAGCCCCGACAGATTCGGCGGCACTCCCACCTCGCTCCAACCGACATAGGCGTCGAGCAGGCGGAACTTGCCTTCGACCGGTCCGCAACTCACGTTGCTTCCCTTCCAGCGATGACGACTTCGTGTGTCGTTGTCGCGAACAGGCCGTAGGGCGAGATGTCGTGGTCCACGCAGGCCAGTACGCGGGCGCCATCCACCACCAGATTCAGGTGCTGCACGGCATGCACACCGGGTACCAGCAACACCTGCTGGACGAGTTCCGTATAGACCAGCCGGCCCCCAAAAGGCCAGCCGCGGGCGTCGGCGCCGCCGACGCGCGGATCGAGGTAGCGGTCAAGCTTCTCGAGCACCAGCGAAACCGTCTGGCTGGCGCTGGCCCGCAAGTCGATCACAACGCCCGCTTCGACGCGGATGCGGTGGTAGCGCGGCGCGGCGACCACCACCTCGACACCCGCTGGCGCCACCTTTTCGGTCAAGTAGTTGGCGACCGCGCTGAGTGTCTGCGCGTCGGCCAGCAGTGGATGCTCGGGCCCGTCGCCCGGCACGACAAACACCGCCACGACACCAGGCTGCGGCCGGCCGGGGAAGCCAGGATGTAAGCCCGCCACCGCATGGGCACGCGCAATCAATGCACTGGGTGCGCGTTGCGCAAGCAATGAATAGTCGGCCACGGTCACAGCACGGCCGCGTGCGCGCAGTTCCTGCGGGCCGCGGGCTATCGCGCGTGCCTGGCTTTCCTCGTCGGCCCCCCCGCTAGCCGCCAGAGGGTTACTCACGCCGGTGAGGTACGCGACCGAGTTGAGCATGCTGCTGATGGCCTTGGCCGGCACCGCACCGACAATGCCTCCCCCGACTTGGTAGCGCACCGCATGGATGTGCCTGAAGCCCCGAGGCGCGGCTTCGCCATGCTGGCCGTCGCCGAAGCTCACGGTGCCGCTGCGCGGGTCGAAGGTGAATACTTTGGCGTCGGCGGCGGCGTCCACCAGCGTGGGTACCACATCCCAGCGCACACGAAGCGGGGCTGCGTCATCGCCGCCCTCATCGACTTCGAGGATCAAAGATCCGTCGAGCACCGGCGTCTGCGCTACCGACCACGCGCGCCCCTGACTGCCCGCTATCTCTTGCAGCACCTCGTCGAAGATCGTGCGCGCAGCAATCGCGCTGACGCAGTTCAAGCGCAAGGCAGCGACCTGAGGCGGCGTTAAATAGCTGCCGTGCACGATGCGCACGCGCAGCCAGCGCAGTGGCTTGCCGCCGTCAACGAGTGACGATGGCCGCCAGCGCGCAGGCAGCCCCAGCTCAACTGTGCCGCTTTGCGTCAGTCCGCGCGATTCATCGACGATCACTGCGGCAGACTGCGGGCTGCCGCCGTCGAGCACGTCCCACGCGAGCAGCGGCAGAGCCGCAGGCGGCGCCTGCACTAGGCCGCCGGCCGATACGGGCGGCGGAGCGCCTTCGCTGGCGGCAATGTCCAGCGTGATCGACAGGCGGGGACCGAGCGCGGCAGCGCCGCTCAGGCCGATCAACAGCCTGCCTTTGCCGTGCTCACCGAAGGGCAGAAAGCCCTGCGCAGCAATTTCGTGCAGGGTGCTGCCAAGCTGCAGCTGCATTTGCGCGATCTTGGCCGGCGCGGCGAACAGAGTGCGTTCCGTTTCGAAGATCACCAGCTCGCCATCCGAACGCGCGCTGCACTGAAAGCGCTCGGGGACCTGGACCGACTGCGGCGCGTTGTCTGCCACTTCGAACTGCAGCAGTACGCGCGCCGGACTGGCCGGCAGCGGCGTCACTCCGCCGATCGAGAGGAACTCGACCAGCGCCTTGTCCGGTAAGCGGTTCAAGCGCTGTAGTACCGGCTCCATCTGCTCGGCGAACAGCCGGACGAGCGCCATGCCGGCGTCGCCGCCACCACGCCGAGTCCACTCCGGGGTATAAGCAGGGATCCGCAGCTTCATCCCATCGGCTATGGCCCTGCGAGTCGGCTCTTGCAATTGCGGACGCACGCCGTCGTATGCCAACGTCGGCGGCTCGTGCGCTGAGGCTGGGCTCCACCAGGGGGGGCTCATCGCAGGCCCCCCGCTGTGGGCACATTGCGGTCCAGTTGAACCGCGACATCTTTCAGCCAGACCAGTTCATGCGCGCCGATGGTTATGGCGCTGCAGCTTTCATGGGGCTCGTCGTCGTCGACTCCGATCGTCACCTGAGCGACACGCGCCTCGTTGCCCACGGCCGCCTGGACTTCGCGCAACATCACCGAGGCCCGCACCGGCTCGCCGAAATCCCATCCTTTCTTCATGTCTCCCCCCACCAAGGGATCAAGGAAGTTCCCTAACCGGTCGCAGATGGCTTGGCGCAGCCTTGAAGGGTCATGCACATCGCCGCGCAGCACGGCGAGCAGCCGCACCGCACGATAGGATGGCGCACTGACGTACAGCTCGGTCGTAATAAGCCTCGCACGGTTTAGCCGCGCAATCACTGCGGCGAGCATTCCCGGGTCGGGAATTGGCGCGGCCATGAATGCAGCTTCGACCAGGTCGCTGTCGAGTTTTTCGCGCGGCACGTCGGGAACTAAGTAGACCGTCACTGCGCCAGGCACCGTGACACAGGGGTGTTGAGGATGCTTGCCGATGGCTGCATGGGCGCGCTTCACCGCCACGCCTGGGGTGCTGAGCGCAATGTCTTCGAAATCGCTCCGCGTGACCGCGCGGGAAGCGATGCGCAGCATCGCCTCGCTGCGCTGCCTCGCCTGCTCCAGCGTTTCGGCTTCTTTGCCGCCGAGGCTCTCGGTCAGATTGCGGGCGAGGATCTCGCTCGCCTTCTTCACGCCCTGCCAGTCAATATCGGGTCCCGGCGAGGGGCCCACCGTGCCGGCGCTGCCACCGCCGACGAGGTAGCGGAAGCGGATGTTGTAGTCGCCATGTGCCGAGGCGGACAGCACCGGCAGACGACCGTTGAGGCCGTCTCCGAAGCGCAGCTGCATTCGTGCGCGGTCTACGATGAAAACCCGGTTGGCTGGCCCCGACGCATGGAACGACGTCGTCGGCCACCAACGGTGCCAGCGGCCATCACGCTCTTTGACGCACAGCATGCAGGCCGACTCAACGGCTGGTAGGTCTTTCTCCGGCTCACCGCAGGGCCACTCGTCGAGCTTAATTACATTGCCCGGCAACGGCAGCCACTCGTCGAGCGACTGCGCTACCGCGTGAAGTCGCGTGGCGCGAGCGTGGCGCGCGACCACTGCGTTTGGTTCCAGCGACACCAGCCGCGGCGGCGACGAGAAGCTCGCTTGTGAAGTGCGCAGGTGGATGGCGTACACCAGCCCGCCAGACTCGGCTTTCCAGTCGGCGGGGATGCGCAGCCGCACAATGCCGCTGCGACGCATCCCGCCGGTGCCGTCATCGACGCCGAACTGCCGCAGGCTGTCGTCGCTCGACCGGTACAACCAGACAAGCAGCGCCGGCGGAGGTACCCCGGGCGCTGCGTCGGGCGACCATTGCGGCGCAACCGACGCCGCCGTGCGCAAACGCAGGTAGAGGCTGAACCACGCGTTCGAATCGGATGGTACCGGCGCTTCGGCCAATGCCATTTCGATGCGCACGGTGGCCGATTCGCCGTCTGCCGGGAACAGCTTGAACACCCGGCCCTGGTCCAGATCGGCGCTGCGCTCACGGTCGCCCACCCACAGCCGCAAACCCTTCGGCTCGATCTTCAGCAGCGTGAGCGGCGTGCGGGTGGCATAGACCATGGGCGGCTCAGCACCGTCGAGCCTGAACTCGGCACGCCGATCGACGAATGCGGCTGCGCGCTGGTCAGGCCGATGAAACAGTTGCAGCACCGTCCTCGCGCAACGGGTTCGCCGCGGCCGCGTGCCCAGCATGGCCAGCAAGGCCCGGTTGAGCGCGTCGGGTACCTGATCCATGCGATAGAGGCGCTGTTCCAGTTGCCATGCGAACAGCTCCAACAGCGTGATACCGGGGTCGACCGGGGCGTGCAGTGTCCACTGCCCATCCGAGGCGGCAGGGATTCGGCGCCGGATCGTATCGACCATCCCCTTCCAGTCGATGTCATCGAGGACGACGCGGTCGAGTGCCATCACGCCAACCCTTCAATACCGAGATAGAACGGAAACACCAGGTTGAAGCGCGTGTTGGTAGGCCGCACCTTGTAGGCCAACTTCAGGCTCACTCGCGTCTCGTCATTCGGGTCGACCTCGGCACGCACTTCCTCTACTTCGATGCGGGGCTCCCAGTCGCGGATCGCCTCGCGCACGGTGGTCTCCAGCTGACCGAGGTGCTGAATGCTGCCGGGTGCAAACACCAGGCGCGCGGCCTTGCTGCCGAAATCGGGCCGCATCACGCGCTGGCCCAATTCGGTCAGCAGCAGGATGCGCAGCGACTGCTCGACGTTCTCTTCGCTAGACACGTAACCCAGCGTGCCGGTGGCGTCGGGAAGGATGGGAAAGCGCCATCCGGTGCCGGTGAACTCGCTGGTCATGGTCACGCCGTTTTCGAGATTTGCGACAG
>Ga0105047_10016937_pt1 | contig 11398 bp, 8 predicted proteins | sample MAT04_FD_78384 | JGI IMG/M metagenome (GOLD analysis project Ga0105047, IMG submission 78384) | Freshwater microbial communities from Lake Fryxell liftoff mats and glacier meltwater in Antarctica - MAT-04 (megahit assembly) | ecosystem: Environmental > Aquatic > Freshwater > Ice > Liftoff... | reverse complement strand
TGGCAAGGCGCGCCGTCCGACGGCATACTCTGCGTCTGTCGAGGCGGCGCAACGCAGCCAGGCGAGATGGATCGGCGGCCTCAACCCTTCAACTTCACTGTGCAGAGCTACTAGGGTCGGCCCTCGACGTGGTGGTGCGCGATGAAGCCAGTGCGTTCGAGGACTTCTATCGCCAGACCTACGGATTTGCGCGCGCCCGGGCCCGCCGCTTACTCGGCCAGGACGACCTCGCGCGCGAGGTGGCGCAGGAGGCGTACGCGCGGGCCTGGCGCGACTGGAAGAAGGTGTCCCGCTTCGAGTCACCGCTCGGATGGGTGCTCGTCGCCACCACGCGGCTGGCCCTCGATCAGCTGCGCACCGACAGCACGCGGACGCGGCTCCTCGAAGCCCAGCACGCGGGCGCGCCTGCGCCGCAGGATCCCGACCGCCACCACGTGGTCCAGCAGCTCATCCGCCGCCTGCGCGCCGAGAAGCCGCTGACGCAGATGATCGTCGTCCACTGCTTGATCGAAGAGATGACGCACGAGGAGACCGCGACGCTGCTCGATATCTCGAGAAAGACCGTGCAGCGGCACCTCGATGAGTTCCGAAGGAAATCCGATGGCTGACGAGCACCTGGGTCGACTCCAGCTCATGCGCATCCTCGCTCGTGAGACCGAGGCCGGCGTGGGCCACCTCGCGCGCTGCGAGGCCTGCGCGCGGGTGCATCGCGAGCTGGCGGAGGTCCGCGACCAGGGCGCCCACGAGGCCCCTCGACTGGCCCTCGCGCCGCGACCGAAGCCCTGGTTCGCGCAGCCCTGGCTGGTCCCGGCGGCGGCGTTCGCGGCGATGCTGCTGGTGGTACCGCGCTTCTTCGGCGACGAGATCCGCGCCAAGGGTGGCCTCTCGCTCGTCGCGTCGTGCAAGGACGAGGCGCGCATCTGGCCGTGTGCGCCCGGCGAGAAGGTACGGCCCGGTACCGCGATCATGTTCGAGATCGACACGAGCGCCGATCGCGAGCTCATGTTGCTCGGCCGCGACGTGACCAAGGTGTGGTCGACCTATCTCGACGATCACGGCCGCTCCGTCTCGCGCAAGGCGGGACACGGCGCCCTGATGCCGAACAGCCTGGTGCTCGACGCGAGCCCGGGACAGGAGTGCTTTCTCCTGGTGACCGCGCCGCAGCCGTTCGAGCGGAAAGACGTCGATCCCGACGGCGACCGATTTCCCGCTGAATCGGAGACCGCGACCCTGTGCTTCGAAAAGAAGGTGGAGTGATGTCGCTCGAACGGCGGGTGGCGCGTCTTGAGTATAGAATGCGACTCACTCTCCTCACGACACTCTTCACGGTGGGATGTGGCGCGACGGTCATCGACACGACCTTCCAGCTCGACCCGGCGATCGCCAGCCTCTCGCCCGCCCGCGGTCCTTCGCGCGGCGGCACGTCGCTCCTCATCCGTGGCAGCGGATGGTGCGGGCAGCCCGAGGTGATGGTGGGTGGCACGCCCGCGCGGGCGGTCGAGCGGATCTCGGACTCACTCCTCGGCGTCGAGACGCCCGCGCACGCGATCGGCCGCGCGTCCGTCGAGGTCCGCTGCAACGGCCTGCTCGTGGGCGCGGCGCTGGAGTTCGCGTACCACGCGACCGACATCGAGCTCGAGACCTCGTTCGTCCTGCCTCCGGATCCGGAGCGAAGCGATTGTCCCAGCTTCGCGGATGTCGACGGCGATGGGCGTGACGACGTGATTCGTCTTGGCTACGACAGCCGCGACGAGGTGCAGGTGTGCTTCAATCGCAGCCTTTTCGGCTTCGATGCCGAGCCCAACCTGGTGATCCCGTTCGAAGGTGTGCCGCGGGTTCCCTACTTCGCGATCGCCGATCTCGACGGCGACGGCGCGACCGACCTCGCGACCTTCACCGGCGACCAGGATTTCGTGACGATCCACGGCTATCACTCCGACGGCGCGGCCATCGGATCTCTCGACCTGGTGCTGCCGCGCCTCCAGTCCATCCGCATCGTCGATCTCGACGCGGACGGAGCTTCGACGTCATCACGGTCGAGGATGGGACGATGCGCCTCTACCTCGGCCGCGGCCCATTTTCGGTCGAGGATCCCCGGGATCTGGCCAACTTCGGGTGCCCTCCGCTCGCGATCGGAAGCGCGAACGTCGCGCTCGAGCCCGCCGCCGTCGACATGAACGGTGATGGGGTGAAGGACTGGACGATCGCGTATTGCGCCGATACGACCATCGGCACCCACTGGGGCACCGTGCTCGGTGATCGGAGCCGCGCGTTCACCACCGTCACCTCCTCGACTCCGGGTGGCGGGCTCGTCTTCTTCGACGCTGATCCGCTGCCCGATCGTTATCGCATCGATCCGCCGGTGGGCGACGAGCGCGAGTCGCGAGTCTCGATCTGGCGCGGCGTGGGCCCCGGCGCGTACAGCGCGCGGCCCGAGCTCTTCACGCTCGCCTGCCCGATCGATCGCGAGGTGTGCGCGACCTCGGAGCGCCCCGAGGCGTTTCTTCCGAACCACTTCGACCTCGACCGGGACGGCAACCCCGAGCTCGTTCGTTTCGTGGGCTCGACCGCGCACCGCGTCGACGCCATCTCGATCGTCGAGCTGGCATCGCAGAGCACCGCGCACCTCATCGACGAGGGCGTGCTGGACATCGTGCTGCTGGGCCTCGCCGAGCTCGATGGCGATGGTACGCCGGAGATCGTCCTCGGCGGATACAAGCCGCGCGCGCTGTTTCTTCGTGGTGTGCGTTCCGAGGATTCGTTCGGCCGCGGCCCGCTCGACCGATTCGCCACGTCCGAGCTGCCGGTCGTCAGCGACGCGAACGCGTACGGCGCCGTGGTGGGGGACTTCGACGGCGACGGCAACAAGGACATCATGTCGCTCTGCGACAACGGCCTCTGCCGGCAAGAAGGCCACGGCGACGGCACCTTCTCGCCGAACCACAGGATCGTGGAGCAGATCGTTCCCGATGGAGGTTTCGGCGCCATTCGCCTCGGCCGCTTCGACCGCGACGGGCGCGACGACTTCTATTTCTTCGACTCCATTCATCGCTCCGGGAGCCAGGACAAGCTCAGGCTCGAAGGATGCACCGCCGTCGATGTGGCCATCGTCGACGTGGATCGCGATGGCCTCGACGAGATGGTCGCCACCTGTGCGCCGCCCAACGGGACACTCTTTTTCGATCACCTCGACGGCACACCCCGTAGCCGGAGCGTCCAGATCGATAGTGACCCCCTGGACGCCGACTCCTGGAACTATGCCGAGCTCGATGGAGACGGGATCGTGGACGCGGTCGTCTCCAACGTCTTCGAGACGCGCATCATGCACGGCGTCGCAGACAGCAACACGATCCACTTCGTAGAGCTCGCGGTGTTGCGCGCCGAAGATCTCCCCGATTATACCATCTACAACATTGCGATCCGCGACGTGGATGGCGACGGCGATCTCGACGTGCTCGTGTTCGGGCCTGGCGGGTCGACCGCTCACATCCTCACGAACGACGCCGGGTCATTCACGTTCACCAGCCGAGCCTTCGACTCGAGTCTCAACTTCTTCGACCTATCGACCTGCGATCTCGGCGAGCTCGGCCGACCCTCCCTGATCACGGCAGGCTTGAATCACAACATCGGGATCGTGATGCCGCACGAGGGCGAGCCTTCGACCTCGATCCTCTTGCCCACGCTCGCGCCGAGCCTCTTCTTGCCGCAGCGGCTGATCCAATCGCTTGCGCCGACTTCACCTCCGACGGCCTGCCCGACGTGCTGGGCGGCACCGGAGACAACGCCAACACGATACTCATCAATCGGTCGCGATGATCGCGCTCCTCCTCGCCCTCGCGTCCGCTTCGCCCACCACCGTGGTCCTGGTGGCGGCGAGCGATCGCGGTGCGGGGCCGGACATCCCGCTGTCGTTCGCCGAGCGGGACGCGGAGCGGATCGCCGATGCGCTGGAGGACTCTATCGAGGGCGCCGAGATCCACCGGCACCTCGGCGTCGACGCGGTGGGTTGCAGAGCGCGCTGGCCGAGCTCAGCCAGCGCATCCAGACTATCTCGGCAACGGGCGCCAAGGTCACCGCGATCGTCTACTATTCGGTGACTTCCGGCGCGTGGGGAGCGGCAGGCTGAGCTGGAGCAAGTATCGCGAGATACTTGGCGCGCTCCCCGCGGCGGTGACGATCGCGATCATCGACGCCTGCTCGTCGGGCAGCGCGTTCGCGGCGAAGGGCGCGTCGCTCGGCGAGGTCTTCGCTCCGGCGACGCCGATCGCGCAGGCGACCGCGGGTCTGGTGGTCCTCTCGTCCTCGCGCGAGACCGAGCCGAGCTTCGTCGGAGGCGCTCGGAGGAGCCTTTTTCTCTCATTTTCTCGTGTCGGGCGTCCGCGGTTCCGCCGACGCCGACGAGGACGGCCAGGTCAATCTGGAGGAGCTCTATCGCTACGCGTACCAGGGCACGGTGGCCGAGACCTCACGGCTCCTCCCGCGCGTGCAGCGCCCGAGCTTCCACCTCGATCTGCACGGTGAAGGCGAGCTGATCATCAGCCGCATTCCTCGCCTGCTGACCACCGTGGTCTTCGGACCTGAGCTCCAGGGCAACTATCTCTTGGCGCGGCGCTTCGGCCCGACGCGCGCGGTGATCGAGGTGCAAAAGGCCCGCGGAGGATTGACGCGAGTGGGTGTGCGACCCGGCGCGTATCTCTTGTACCGCCGCGACGAAGATCAGGTGTGGCTGATGCCGGTCGAGCTGACGGCGGGCCGCGAGCTGGTGGTCGACGAGCGCGGCCTGCGCGCGTACGCCTATCACGACGTCACGAGCAAGGGCGGCCAGGTCTCGCTCGAGGTGTGGTCACTCGCGGCCGCCGCGCGCCTGGGGAGCACGCTGGCCGCGGGGTTCGAGGCCTGTCCGGGTGCGGCCGTTCGCGGGGACTGGGAGGGCTTCGCGTGGGGCTGGAGCGCTGGGCTGGACTTCTCCCGCTGCAGCTTTCCCGCGATCGGCGGCGCGGTCGCGAACGACGAGTGGCGCTTGCACACCGGGCCCACACTCGCCTGGCGGTGGTCGGGTGTGGCGCTGCGGGCCGGCGTCTCCCTGGCGTACGCGCGGATCGCGCAGGATCCGGGCGTCAGCGCCTTCGATCCCCGCGATCGCAGCGCCGTCTCGTACGCGCCCGGCGCCGCGCTGGATCTCGCGCTGGAGGTGGAGCTGCTCTCGCCCTTGTTCGTCCGCGCGGGGCCGATGATCGAGCTCTGGCTGGTCAACGGCGCGGACGGCGTGCGGCCGCGCGTGACGCCGGCCGGAGAGATCGGCATCGGCGTGCGCTTCGAGTGATGTAGGATCGCCGGGTGCTCGCGCCGCTCCTCGCGCTGGCGATCGGCGCCACGCCCCATGACTTCATCGACGAGGCCCGCGCGCTGTCGCGCCTGGTGGCGTGCGACGGAGAGGTCCCCGAAGGCTACGATCCCGCGGTCGTGAGCGCGCACTGTGCCGCTCTCCTCGCGAGCGTCGATCGTTACGTGCACCACCACGCCGACGGCGTACGTCGCTATCTCGCGGAGGTGCGGCCGGCCGAGCTGAAGGGCCCGGTGATCTATCCTTTCTCCGGCGTGGATCTGGCGGGGACGCTGACCCTCTTTCCCGCGGCGGAGCAGATCGATCACTATTCCGAGATCGCGGCGGGCGACCCGCGTCGGACTCAGGCCAAGGCGCTGGCGAAGGAGCTGGCGAGCGTCCGATCGAGCGCGCTCTCGATCTCCGGGAGCAGGCTGGATGTGCTCGCGCGCCTCGAGCTCCCGGGGGCGCTTTCGTGCTTCCTCATCGCGCTCGACCTGTTCGGGGCGAAGCCGATCTCGGTGCGTTACTTCGCGGCTGATGGTCAGTACGTCGACGACGACTTCACCAACGTCGAGATCCGCTACGTGATGCCCGACGGTGGTCCGCCGCGCGTCTTCAGGCACCATGGGTCGCTGTCCGGGATCGCGGTCGGCCCGGGCGCGGCGGTGATCTTGCGCGGCTCGCTCGCGGCGTCGTGGCGCTCGACGGCGCTCCGCGAGCAGATCCTGCGGGCGGACTGGATACTCTCCGACGGTAGCGGACCCTCGCCGAAGGAGCTCGAGCGGGCGGGCTTCACCCTCGAGACTTACGGGCAATTCGGGGGGCGCCCGGAGCGGCTCGTGCCGTTCCACTTCGGGCAGGTAGACGCGGCGCGAAACTATCCGCTCCTGGTCGCGCGTCGGGATGCCGCCTGGAAGTCGGTGCCGGTGGTGCTCACGGCGTCGACCAGCACCACCACGCCGCCCGAGTGGACTACGTGGCGCGCCAGTGACGTCCCGGACGTCGCGCCGATCGTGGAGGGCGGAAAGCACGCCCGCCTGCTCACCGCGGAGGGACCGGTCCACGTCTGGCGTCCGGCCGGATACAACCCCGCGTCTGCCGGGATCGCGATCTATCTCCACGGATACTTCACCACCGTGGATCGGGCGTGGATCGATCACCGACTGGCCGCGCAGTTCGCCGCGAGCGGGAGGAACGCGCTCTTCATCGTGCCCGAGGCCTCGATCGGGGACGAGGAGATGCCGCCGTATCTCGATCTCGAGGCGCTGCTGGCGGTGGTGGAGAAGAGTGGCGTGACGATCCCCTCCGGCCCGCTGGTCGTCGCGGCGCACAGCGGAGGCTTTCGCGGGTTGATAGTATGGCTGGCCAACCCACGGGTGAAGCAGGTGGTGATGATCGACGCGCTGTACGGGAAGCTCGAGGAGCTGCGCGCGTGGCTCGATCGGCCCGGGCACAAGGCCATACTCATCGGCGCGGAGACCGACGCGCGGAGCACTTACTTCACGCGAAAGCGAAAGAGCGCCGCCCGTCGCGAGACGATGCCGCTCGCGGCGAGTGAGCTGACGCCGAAGGAGCGACGCGCGACGGTGCTGTCGATCCTCGCGCAGCACGACCACATGGGTTTGATCGTGAGCGGGCAGGTGCTGCCGGTGGCGCTCGAGGTGAGCGACCTGCCGGCGCTGCGTCGCAGGAAGAAGTAAGTCAGCTGCGTGATCGGCGTGACCTCGCGATAACGACCCTCGAAGCCGTGCGTGCCGTTCGGTGAGTGCTCGACGAAGCGCCAGTGTCCGCCGCGCTCGACCTCCATGCGCTCGACGACGTGCGCACGATGTGGATGCTGCGAGCGGCAGGTCCGCACCCGACAACCTTCTCCGTGGTCACCAGCCGCGCGTCCTCCAGCACCTGCACGTGCCTCTTCATGCCGGTGAGGGTCATGTCGAAGCGGGTGGCCAGGTCGCTGATCGAGGCGTCGCTTCGCCCGAGGCGCTCGAGGATCCCCAGCCGGGTGGGATCCGCGAGCGCTGCGAACGAGGCGTCCTTCGCTGTCAAGTGGTACAAGCGCTCGTGGCCGATCACGTGGTGCTGATCCCCGGCTTCTTCGGGTTCGCGAACCTGGGCGACCTCGCCTACTTCAACCACGTCGCCGACGAGCTGCAGCGCGCGTTCGAGGACGCCGGGGTCGAGCTGAGGATCCACGTGGTGAAGACGCGGCCCACCGCGTCGGTGGCGGAGCGCGCCATGCGGGTCGTCGAGACAATGCGCGGGATCGCCGACGACGGCGGGCCCGTCCACCTGGTGGCCCACTCGAGCGGCGGCCTCGACGCGCGGCTGTTGCTGACGCCCGACGTGCTCCTCCCGACGCCGCCTCCGCAGTCCTTGCTGGAGCGGGTGCGGACGGTCGTCACGCTGGCGACCCCGCACCACGGGACGCCGCTCGCGTCGGTGTTCAAGACGCTCATGGGGCAGAAGCTGCTCGCCCTGCTCTCTCTGAGCACGATGAACGTGATCCGCTTCGGGCGCGTGCCGATCAACGCGTTCCTCAAGCTCGCCGGGCTGCTCGCGAGGCTCGACGACTTCGGTCCCGCGAACAGCACGCTGCTCGATCAGCTCTTCGGCCAGCTGCTCGATGACTTCTCACCCGAGCGCCGCGACAAGATCGAGATCTTGCTGCGCGACATCGGTGACGACCAGTCGCTGATCGCGGAGCTGATGCCCGACGCGATGCACGGCTTCGCCCGCGCGACGCCCGATCGACCGGGAGTCCGTTATGGCTGCGTCGTGACCCGCGCCCGCCCGCCCGGGCTGGGCTCCACGTTCTCGGCGGGCCTCGATCCGAGCGCGCACGCCACGCACGCGCTGTATTGCGCGATGTATCAGCTCGCGAGCGTGATGCCCAAGGAGCGCTTTCCGGCGTTCGATCCGCGGCACGCGCAGGGGCTGCTGGACGGGTACGGATCGCTCCCGTTCAGCTCGGACAACGATGGTGTCGTGCCCACGCTGTCGCAGCTGCACGGCGATCTCATCCACGCGGTGCGCGCGGATCATCTCGATGTGATCGGTCATTTCGCCGATCGGAGTCATGTGCCGGAGCACTATGACTGGATCAGCACCGGGACTGGGTTCGACTATCCGAGCTTCCAGAAACTATGGGCGAGCGTGGCGAAGTATACGCTGAGGACCTGATGTCGAACGTCGTCATCGACGCCGAACTCACGCACATCCCGATAGTGCGCGCGCTCTTTCGGGAGTACTGGGACGATGCCATTGCGGAGATGAAGCGCCTCTACATTCGATGCGCCGTATCGAGAGAACCCGGTTCCGGGCGCGTCGTATCTCGAGAAAGAGATCATCGCGTGCTAAGCAGCGGCGTGCGCTCGCTCATATTCATCGCTCTGGTTTGTCTTGCGTGTACCCGTGGTCCGGCGCCGCCCGCGCCTCCGGTCGCCACGCCCGTCGCATCACCCGCGGTGGTCCCAAAGGCGGCGTTCGACGTGGTGTTCGTCGGCGCCAACGACGTGCTCAACGTGCGCGCGACACCGACAGCGGACGCGGCGCTGGTCCACGCGCTCGCGCACGACGCGCGCGGGGTTCGCGCCACGGGTGAAGAGACGGTGGTCGGATCGGCGCGCTGGGTGAAGCTCGAGACCCCGAGCGGGGCCGGGTGGGCCAACGCTTCGTACCTCTCGACCGCGACCAGCAGCACCAGCTTCGTCGCGGAGGAGATGATCGGGGCTTTGGCGAAGGGCGATCTCGCGCCGCTGCTGGGCCCGCGCGGCCTGTACGTCTTCGACTATGGCACCGAGCGACACTTCGCTGCGGCGGCGCTCGCGTCCGCGCAGAAGTCCAAGTGGAACGGCCCGGGGTGCGGTGAGAACTGCCGGGAAGGGACGTTCCACGAGATCATCGGCGCACCGCTGGCGGAGGTGCTGGCACGCGCCGACCACCAGCTCGCCACGGATCGGATCCTGAAGGGCGGGAACGCGAGCGCGCGGCCACCGGCGAAGCTCGCGAACCTCCGCTACGTCTCGGTGCTGGATCCCGGGACCGTGGCGCATGACCACCTCGACTGGCGCGCTTTCACGCTGTATTTCGAGCCGTCCGAGAGCGGGTGGAAGTGGGTCGCGATCGTCCCGGACCAGTGGTCGCCTTGACCCGGCCGGCGCACGCTGGTGTTGACCTCGGCCGGACGGTCGAACACGGTCCGCGGCGATGCTCCCTCGCCTCTTCGTTACGATCGCCTGCGCCCTCCCCGCTCTTGCTGCCTTCGGCGACGAGGGGATGTGGCTCTATTCGGACTTCCCAGCCAAGGAGACCCAGGCCAAGTATGGGTTCACGCCGAGCCAGGAGTGGCTCGACAAGGTCCGGCTCGCGTCGGTGCGCCTGGCCCGTGGGTGCTCGGCGAGCTTCATTTCACCGAGCGGGCTGATCCTCACCAACCATCACTGCGTGCGCGGCTGCATCCAGGAGCTGTCGACCGCCAAGGACGATCTCGCGGAGCGCGGCTTCCACGCCAAGGCGGAGCGCGACGAGCGGCGCTGCCCCGGCATGGAGGCGAACCAGCTCACCGCGATCACTGACGTCACCGCGCGCCTGCAGAAGGCCACGCAGGGCCTGGTCGACAAGGCGATGAACGACGCGCGCAAGGCGGAGATCTCGCGCATCGAGAAGGCCTGCGCGACCAGCGATGCCGTCCGCTGCGACGTGGTCACGCTGTACAACGGCGGCCAGTATCACCTGTACCAGTACGCGCGGTTCCAGGACGTGCGGCTGGTGTTCGCGCCGGAAGGTGCGATCGCGCACTTCGGCGGCGACCCGGATAACTTCGATTTCCCCCGCTTCGCGTACGATATGTCGCTGCTGAGGATCTATTCGGGCGAAAAGCCGGTCCCCACGCCCAACTATCTCCCATTCTCGAAGAATGGCGCCGAAGAAGGCCAGCTCGCGCTGGTCAGCGGCCACCCCGGCAGCACCCGCCGCCTCAAGACCGTGGCGGAGCTCGAGCTCGTGCGCGACGTCGAGCTGCCGCGCCGGCTGATGCGGATGGCCGAGCTGCGCGGGCTCCTCGCGAGCTACTCGGAGCGCGGCAAGGAGCAGTCGCGGACCGCCGAGGGCCTGCTCATGGGTGTCGAGAATACTCTGAAGGGTCAGACCGGCCGCCACCGCACGCTGCTCGACCGCGCGTTCTTCGCGAAGAAGATCGAAGCGGAGAAGACCTTCCGGACGAAGATCGAGGCGGACGCGGCGAAGAAGCAAAAGTATGTCCCGGCATTTTCTGCGATCGCGAGTGCGCAGGAGAAGATGAAGCAGATCTACGATGAGTACGACGCGATGGAGGCCAACCGAGGATACTATTCGGACGCGTATGGCCACGCGCAGCGGCTGGTGCGCCTGGCCGACGAGCTGGGGAAGCCGAACGAGCAGCGCCTGCCGGAGTACGCCGACGCTCGCTTGCCGGTGCTGAAGGCCGCGCTGCTCGCGGTGACGCCGTTCTATCCGGACCAAGAGATCGAGCTGATGAGCTGGTCGCTCGCGAAGGTCCGCGAGTCGCTCGGCCCGGATCATGCGTTCGTGAAGTCGCTGCTCGGCCGCGACTCTCCGCGACAGCTGGCGACGCGCCTGGTCCGCGGCACGAAGCTCGGCGACGCCAAGATCCGAAAGCAGCTCCTCGACGATGGCGCGCCGGCGATCGCCGCGAGCAAAGATCCGATGATCGTGCTGGCGCGAGCGATGGACCCGGCGGGCCGCGCGATCCGCAAGACGTACGAGGACGAGGTGGAAGCGCCGGTGAAGACCGCGTCGGAGCAGCTCGCGCAGGCGCGCCTCGAGATCTTCGGGACGACCGGATATCCCGACGCGACGTTCAGCCTCCGCCTCGCGTTCGGCCCGGTCATGGGCTTCACCAAGTTCGGCCAGCCGGTGCCCGCGTTCACCACGGTCGCCGGCCTCTACGAGCGCGCGACCGGCGCCGAGCCGTTCGTGCTGCCGGGGAGCTGGATCCGCGCGAAGGACAAGCTCTCGCCGACCACCCGCTTCAACCAGGTGACTCGCCTCGACACGATCGGCGGCAACTCC
>Ga0105047_10016936_pt1 | contig 11398 bp, 7 predicted proteins | sample MAT04_FD_78384 | JGI IMG/M metagenome (GOLD analysis project Ga0105047, IMG submission 78384) | Freshwater microbial communities from Lake Fryxell liftoff mats and glacier meltwater in Antarctica - MAT-04 (megahit assembly) | ecosystem: Environmental > Aquatic > Freshwater > Ice > Liftoff... | reverse complement strand
TCGGGTCCGAGCCGAGCCAATTGGCTGGGAACCGATGACCGGGGACGCGACCTGCTGGCCCAACTGATTTATGGATTCCGGGTCAGCGTGCTTTTTGCGCTGGCGCTGACCGTTTCAGGGGTTGTGCTCGGGGTGATTACCGGTGCGATTCAGGGCTTTTTTGGTGGAAAAACCGATCTGGCCTTTCAGCGGTTTATCGAGGTGTGGAGCGCCATGCCGGAGCTCTATTTGCTGATTATTTTCAGCGCCGTCTTTGCGCCCAGCATTGCTCTGCTACTCGTGCTGCTGAGTCTGTTTGGCTGGATGGGCTTGAGCGACTATGTGCGCGCGGAATTCCTTCGAAACCGCCAGCTGGATTACGTTCGGGCCGCACGGGCGCTCGGGGTTTCTGACTGGAAGATCATTGTGCGTCACGTCTTGCCCAACAGCATGACACCGGTGGTCACCTTTCTGCCTTTTCGGATGAGCGGCGCCATACTGGCGTTGACCTCGCTGGACTTTCTCGGTTTGGGCGTGCCGCCTGGAACCCCCTCTTTGGGTGAACTGCTGTCTCAGGGCAAGAACAACATCGACGCGTGGTGGATCTCTCTGTCCACCTTCGCCGTGCTGGTGATTACTTTGTTGCTGCTGACTCTGATGGGAGATGCGCTGCGCGATGCATTGGACCCCCGAAAGGCGGAGCAATGACCCGCATCGGGCCTGACGTCATGCCGTCTGCACCGCAACCGGTGAGTGCGCTGACGCCACTGCTCCATGTTCAGGGTTTGAGGGTGTCCTTTGGTGGCCGGGAGGTCGTGCATGGCATCGATTTCGAGATCTTTCCAGGAGAAAAACTGGCGTTGGTGGGAGAGTCTGGCTCCGGCAAGACGGTCACCGCACTCAGCTTGTTGGGCTTGACGCAGGGCGCTCTGGTCAAGGGCATCGCCCGCTTCGGGCCCGTGCCGGGCGCGTCTGTGGAACTACTCACGTTGCCCGCCCAAAAAATGCAGGCGATTCGCGGCCAGGATATCTCGATGATCTTTCAGGAGCCCATGACGGCCCTGAACCCCCTCTTCACCATTGGTGAGCAAATTGCCGAAGTTCTTCAACTGAAAATAGGGCTGGCCCCCGTGGAATCAGCGCAGAGAGCTATTAAATTGATAGCAGATACCGGCATTGAAGAGCCCGGTCGCCGCGCGGGCGCCTATCCTCACCAGCTGTCGGGTGGGCAGCGCCAACGCGCCATGATTGCCATGGCACTGGCCTGTCATCCCCAGTTGCTGCTCGCGGACGAACCGACGACAGCGCTGGATGTGACGGTACGCAAGCAGATTCTGGATTTGCTGACCCAGCAACAGAAATCCCGGGGCATGGCGGTATTGCTCATCACCCATGATCTGAATTTGGTTCGCAGCTTTGCAGATCGGGTTGCTGTCATGGAAAACGGCTACATCGTGGAGCAGGGCAGGGTAGCCGATATATTCGCCGCGCCGCAGCACCCGTATACCCGGCGCCTTATCGACAGCCGGCCGGTTCGCGACGTCGTCGAGCCCGTTGCAAATGCACCGGTAGCGCTGAGCGCGCGCGGCGTGCGTGTGGCCTATCCGGTGCCCCGGCCCGGCATTCGTGGCTGGTTGAAAAGCGGCGAATTCGTCGCAGTGTCGGGAGCGGATCTGGATCTGGCCTGTGGCCAGACGTTGGGCGTGGTGGGTGAATCGGGGTCGGGCAAATCTACCCTGGCTTTGGCGGCACTGGGTTTGCTGAAGTTCGACGGGACGCTCGCTGTACTGGGGCAAAGCTGGGGAACGGCCCGTGACCGGGTCTTGCGAAAAAGCGTGCAAGTGGTGTTTCAGGATCCATTTGCCTCTCTGTCACCCCGCATGACGGTGGAGGCTATTGTGGGTGAAGGTTTGCTGGTGCACGAACCCGCGTTGAGCGCAGTTGCCCGCAGGGACCGGGTATGGACGGCTTTGAGCGAGGTGGGGCTGGACGAAACCCAATTCCCCGGTCTGTTGCAACGCTATCCCCACCAGTTTTCGGGAGGCCAGCGCCAGCGCATTGCGATCGCGCGGGCCCTGATTGTGCAGCCCCGGCTGCTGGTCCTTGATGAGCCGACCAGTGCGCTGGATGTCACCATGGGAAAACAGATTCTGCAACTGCTTCAGCGGCTGCAACGCGAGCGGGGTCTGGCGTATCTGTTGATAACCCATGACGTGGCGGTCATACGGGCGATGGCTCACCAGGTTCTGGTGATGCGAGGTGGGAAAATCGTCGAAAGTGGCCCGGTTGCGCAAGTCTTCGAGCACCCCCAACAGGAATACACCCGTATATTGCTGGCAGCTGTTGAATAACTCCTTACGAATCAAGGGCTTTAAGGCGTTTTTGGAGTACAATCCGGGCTCACGACCAAACGGGCGGGTAATTACCGCCCGTTTTTTTTGGGCGATTGTTTTTGAATGGGCTTATTTCACGTGGCATTGCAGGAAATTGTTGAACAAACCGTTAGCGGTCTGGGATATGACTTGGTAGAGATTGAACGCTCCGCCGGGGGCCTGCTGCGCATCACGATTGATCTGCCCTGGGTTGCACCAGTCGACGGCGTCGCGGCACCACAGCAATTCATCAACGTGGAAGATTGTGAAAAAGTCAATCGCCAGTTGCTTTTTGCGCTGGAAGTGGATGGTGTCGAATACAAGCGGCTGGAAGTTTCTTCGCCTGGCATAGATCGCCCCTTGCGGCATGCGCAGGATTTTGAGCGGTTTGTGGGTCACATCATTGACCTCAACCTCAAGGCCCCGATGGGCGAGGCTGCGGCAGGCCAAGTGCATCCCAGTCGCAAGAAATTTCGCGGCGAGCTGGAGAAGCTTGTCGCTGCCGATGGCAGCGTTGGCTGGCAAATCGTCTGGAGCGATGCGCCAGCAGCCAAGCCGGGGCAAAAAGTTAGCAAGAAGCGTGTTCCTCCGCCATTGCAGGCACTGGGTTTTACGCTGGATGAATTGCGTGACGCGCGTCTCGCGCCTATCGTGAGTTTCAAGGGTCGCGGTGCGACGGACGCAAATGATGGTGGGGCCGACGCAGATACGGCTTGACAGCTTGCAGACCCCATTGGGTTTGCATCAAAAATTTTTGTAGTTTTGTATTGGTTAATTCGAGTATTCAGGAGAGTCATGGCATGAATCGCGAACTGTTGATGCTGATAGAAGCAATTTCACGTGAGAAAAACGTGGAACGTGATGTGGTGATGGGCGCCGTGGAAGCGGCGTTGGCCCAAGCGACCAAAAAGCTGTATCCCGGCGACGTGGATATCCGCGTCGCACTGGATCGCGATAGTGGCAACTACGAAACCTTCCGCCGTTGGCATGTGGTCCCCGATGAGGCTGGTCTGCAGTTGCCTGACCAGGAAATCCTGCTGTTTGAAGCAAAAGAGCAGATCGCCGACATCGAGGTGGATGAGCACATCGAGGAGTCCATACCTTCGGTGCCGATCGGCCGCATTGGTGCCATGGCTGCCAAGCAGGTGATTTTGCAAAAAATCCGTGATGCTGAGCGCGAAATGTTGCTCAACGACTTTATGTCCCGCGGTGAAAAAATCTTCGTTGGCACGGTCAAGCGCATGGACAAAGGTGACCTCATTGTGGAGAGTGGTCGCGTTGAAGGCCGTTTGCGCCGCAGCGAGATGATTCCCAAGGAAAACCTGCGTACCGGTGACCGGGTTCGCGCCATGATTATGGAAGTGGACCTGACACTGCGTGGCGCCCCCATTCTGCTGTCCCGTTCCGCACCGGAATTCATGATTGAGTTGTTCCGCCAGGAAGTGCCCGAAATCGAGCAAGGCCTGCTCGAGATCAAATCCTGCGCCCGTGACCCTGGTTCGCGCGCCAAGATTGCGGTGCTGTCCCATGACAAGCGGGTTGATCCCATTGGCACCTGTGTGGGTGTACGTGGAACCCGCGTCAATGGTGTCACCAATGAACTCGCCGGCGAGCGTGTTGACATTGTGTTGTGGAGCGAAGATCCGGCGCAGTTCGTGATCGGTGCACTGGCTCCGGCCAACGTCTCCAGCATCGTCGTCGATGAAGAGCGTCACGCCATGGACGTCGTGGTGGACGAGGAAAACCTCGCGATTGCCATCGGTCGCGGTGGACAGAATGTGCGCCTCGCGTCCGAGTTGACAGGCTGGAGAATCAACATCCTTGATGCTGCAGAGTCTGCCCAGAAGCAAGCCAGCGAAACCGATATCGGTCGCAAGCTGTTTATGGAAAAACTCGATGTGGACGAGGAAATCGCCGACATTCTGATTGCCGAAGGCTTCACCAGTCTCGAAGAGGTGGCCTACGTGCCGCTTCAGGAAATGCTGGAGATTGAGTCCTTTGATGAAGACACCGTCAATGAGCTGCGCACCCGCGCCAAGAACGCTCTGCTGACGATGGAAATTGCGCGTGAGGAAAGTGTCGAAGAAGTCTCGCAGGATTTGCGTGACCTTGAGGGCCTGACTCCCGAATTGATCGGCAAACTGGCAGACGGCGGCGTGCACACCCGCGACGATCTGGCTGATTTGGCCGTTGACGAACTTACAGAAATCACCGGCCAGTCTGCGGACGAAGCCAAGACCTTGATCATGAAGGCGCGCGAACATTGGTTTACCAATGACGCCGCTTCTCAAGAGTAATGGTCATGAAAGGTTACACAACAAATGTCCAGTACGACCGTCGCCGAGTTTGCAAGTGAACTCAAAAAATCCACTGACACACTGCTTGAGCAGCTGAAGTCAGCCGGGGTAGCCAAGGCGGCTGCCTCGGATGTCCTGACCGATGCCGACAAGCACAGCTTGCTGAATTACCTGCAAACTAGCCATGGAACGGCCAGTTCCGAGCGCAAGAAGATCACGCTCGTGAAAAAGCAGACCACAGAAATCAAACAGGCCGATGCAACAGGCAAGGCACGCACCATTCAGGTAGAGGTGCGTAAGAAACGCACGTTTGTACGCCGTGATGACGAAGTCGATCAGCCTGTTGAAGCACTGGAGCGGGAAGTCTCGGCCCAAGAGTCGGTTGTGCCGGCGATTGACCACGCCGAGCTCGGACGCCGCGAAGAAGAAGCGCGACGCCAGGCAGAGCTGATCCGCCGCCAGGAAGAAGATTTGGTGGAAAAGCGTCGCCTGCGTGAAGCGGAAGAAAAACGCGAACGTGACGCCGAAGAGCGTGCGGCAAGCTATGCCGCCGCAGAACAAGAGAAGAAGAGTCAGGCCTCTACCAGCAAGACAGAAGCCAGCGCCGAGGCCATTGAAGCTGCGGCGGCCCGTGCTGCAGCACAGGTTGAAGCGCGGGAAAAAGCGGCCGCCGAGTCCAAGGCCCGTGCCGATGAAGAGGCTTTGCGTGCTGTGGATCTGAACGAACGTCGCCGCAAGGCTGAAGCGGAAGCGGCTGCTATTCGCTCCATGATGTCCGCGCCCAAACGCGTACTGGTCCCCCATAAGGTAGAAGAAGTCAAGCCAGTGGCCGTTGGCGTGAAGGGCACGCTGCACAAGCCAGCCGCCGGAAGCACGGTGGCCAAGCCGGTCAAGCCGGGAGCGCCGGGCGCTGCGGGTACCGCACCAGCGGGCGCTGGTAAAGAGGTGAAGTCCGCAAAACTGTCGTCCAGCTGGGCAGGTGACCCAGCCAAGAAAAAAGCCATTCCCACCCGTGGAGATACGGGTGCGGGAGCGGGGCGTTCGACCAACTGGCGCACTGGCCCGCGTGGCCGCCGTGGCAGCAATGACCGCAGTGACCGCGACCACCAGCCCATGTCGGCTCCGGTGGAAGCACGCGTGTTGGAAGTGCATGTGCCGGAAACCATCACCGTGGCGGAATTGGCGCACAAGATGGCCGTCAAAGCATCCGAGGTGATCAAGCACCTCATGAAACTGGGTCAGATGGTTACCATCAACCAGCCACTGGACCAGGACACCGCCATGATTTTGGTGGAAGAAATGGGACACAAAGCCATCGTTGCTGCGCTGGATGATGCCGAAGCGTTTACCGACGACGAAGTGCAACAGCAGCATGCGGAAGCGCTGCCACGCGCCCCTGTGGTGACCGTCATGGGTCACGTGGACCATGGCAAAACCTCCTTGCTGGATTACATCCGCCGCGCCAAAGTGGCGTCGGGTGAAGCCGGTGGCATTACCCAGCACATTGGCGCGTACCACGTGGAAACCCCACGCGGTATGGTGTCCTTTCTGGATACCCCTGGTCACGAGGCCTTCTCTGCCATGCGTGCCCGTGGAGCGAATGCTACTGACATCGTGATTCTGGTGGTCGCTGCGGACGACGGCGTCATGCCACAGACCAAAGAGGCTATCAAGCATGCCAAGGCAGCTGGAGTGCCTATCGTGGTGGCGATCAACAAGATCGACAAGCCCGATGCCAATCCTGAGCGCGTAAAGAACGAGCTGGTGGTTGAAGAGGTGATTCCGGAAGAATTTGGTGGCAGTTCCCCGTTTGTTTCCGTGTCCGCCAAGACCGGTCAGGGCATCGACGAACTGCTGGAGCAAGTGCTCTTGCAGGCTGAAGTGCTGGAGTTGCGCGCGCCGGTGGATGCCATGGCCAAGGGCCTGGTGATTGAAGCGCGTCTGGACAAGGGACGCGGACCTGTGGCGACCATTCTGGTGCAGTCCGGAACGCTGAAAACTGGCGACGTGGTGTTGGCAGGACAGACCTTTGGCCGCGTGCGGGCCATGCTGGATGAAAACGGCAAGACGATCAAGACCGCGGGTCCATCGATTCCAGTCGAAATCCAGGGTTTGACCGAAGTGCCCCGTGCAGGTGACGAATTCATTGTCATGGCCGATGAGCGCCGTGCCCGTGAAATTGCAACCTACCGTGCAGGCAAATTCCGCAACACGAAACTGGCCAAGCAGCAGGCTTCCAAGCTGGAGAACATGTTCACCGACATCAATGCAGGTGAAGTCAAGCTGGTGCCGATTATTGTCAAGGCCGATGTGCAGGGTTCGCAAGAAGCGCTGGCCCAGTCACTGCAGAAGCTGTCGACTGAAGAGGTCAAAGTGCAGATGGTCTACACCGCGGTGGGCGCCATCAGTGAGTCGGACGTCAATCTGGCGATTGCAGCCAAGGCGGTCATCATTGGATTCAACATCCGTGCCGACGCCGGAGCCCGCAAGCTGGCAGAGAACAACGGTGTTGACATTCGCTACTACGACATCATTTACGATGCGGTGGACGATTTGAAACTGGCCATGTCGGGCATGTTGACACCAGACAAAAAGGAAGAAGTCATCGGTACGGCCGAGATTCGTCAGGTGCTCAAAGTGTCGAAGATTGGCTCTATCGCGGGTTGTATGGTTACCTCAGGCTTTGCACGTCGCACTGCCAAGCTGCGTTTGTTGCGCGGCAATGTGGTCATCTACACGGGCGAGCTGGATTCGCTCAAGCGCTTCAAGGACGACGCCAAGGAAGTCAAGGAAGGCTTCGAGTGCGGCTTGACGATCAAGAACTACAACGACATCCAGGAAGGCGATGCGCTGGAGTTCTTCGAAATCCGCGAAATCGCCCGGACGCTGTAATGGGTAATTGACTATGGTGCGTAAAAAATCATCCACTCCCAACCGCGGATTCCGCGTGGCCGATCAGATCCAGCGGGATCTGACGGAACTGATCGCCCGCGAGTTGAAAGACCCACGGGTCGGGATGGTGACCATTCAGGCCGTGGAGGTCACGCCTGACTACGCACACGCCAAGGTGTTCTTCAGTTTGCTCAAGGGCGACCCGGCAACGACGACAGAGGGGTTGAACCAGGCGGCAGGTTTCTTGCGTGCTGGCTTGTTCAAACGTCTCCATATTCATACCGTTCCGACGTTGCACTTTCAGTTCGATCGCACAACGGAAAAGGCCGCGGACATGAATGCCTTGATTGCGCAGGCTGTGGCGTCGCGATCTAAAAACGAGGAATAGCCGTGAGCACCGCCGGGCCGCCCCAAGGTGCGAAAGTCCCCTTGGGGGGCAGCGATTTACACGCAGTGAATCAGCGTGGGGGCACACGCATTCGGGTTGCCAGGCGCCCGGTGCATGGGGTGCTGTTGCTGGATAAACCATTGGGCTGGTCCAGCAATGATGCTTTGCAAAAAGTGAAGTGGTTGTTGCGGGCGGAAAAAGCGGGCCACACCGGCACGCTGGATCCTCTTGCCACCGGTGTGCTGCCCTTGTGTTTTGGTGCGGCTACCAAGTTCAGCCAGCTTCAGCTGGATGCTGACAAGGAGTACGCCGCGACTGCGCGCTTGGGTGAGAAAACCAGCACCGGTGATGCGGAAGGCGAGGTCATTGCAGTGCGGCCGGTGCAGGTCACGGAGGCGGATGTACAGCGCGTGGTGCCGGGGTTTACCGGACCCATACGCCAGACGCCGCCGATGCACAGTGCCTTGAAGAAGGACGGCAAGCCCTTGTATGAGTATGCGCGCAAGGGAATTGAAGTGGAGCGGGAGGCGCGTTCAGTCTCAATTTTTGAGTTAAATGTGACTCTAGCCCTCGTGGAACCTGCGCAGACAGCTATCAATATGATAGTGAAATGCAGCAAGGGGACCTACATCCGCACACTGGGTGAGGACATTGGAGAAGCGTTGGGATGCGGCGCGCATTTGACCGCGCTGCGCAGAACGGGCACCGGTGGCTTTAATGTGTCGCAATGCGTGACGCTGGAGGCGCTGGAGGCCATGACGGAGGAAGAACGCCTGGCGTGTTTGATGCCAGTGGATTCGCTTTTGGCGAATCACACGGTTGTCACGCTGGATGCGGAAAATGCAGGACGGTTTTTGAGCGGCGTTCGCCGACGTGGAAACTGGCCTGACGAGGAGCGCGTGGCCGTATACGGCACGCACCCACCGGCTCTGCTGGGCACTGCCCATACCAAAGCAGGTGAATTGATACCAGGGCGTTTGCTGAGCCCGCTTGACATTGCGCAAGTTCAAGCTCAGCGGACGGTTGGCATGACAACTGATACGAATGTGGCCTCAGACGGCCGCAAAGAACAGATTCAAGAGAAAGTGAACCATGAGCATTAAACAGATCCGCAACATCGCTATCATCGCCCACGTTGACCATGGCAAGACCACCATGGTCGACCAGTTGCTGCGCCAGTCCGGCACGTTTGCCCAGCACGAGAAAATTGTTGATACCGTCATGGACAACAACGCGATCGAAAAAGAGCGCGGCATTACCATTCTGGCCAAGAACTGCGCTGTGACCTGGGAAGGAACCCACATCAACATCGTTGATACCCCCGGGCACGCGGACTTCGGCGGTGAAGTGGAACGTGCCTTGTCGATGGTCGACGGCGTGGTCCTGCTGATTGATGCGCAGGAAGGCCCCATGCCACAGACCCGCTTTGTGACCAAGAAGGCTTTGGCTTTGGGTCTGCGCCCCATCCTGGTGGTGAACAAGGTGGACAAGCCCGGTGCCCGCCCCGATTTCGTGGTCAATGCCGCTTTTGACCTGTTCGACAAGCTGGGCGCCACAGACGAACAGCTCGATTTTCCTGTGGTCTACGCATCTGGCATCAACGGCTGGAGCTCTCTGGAAGAGGGCGAGCAGGGCGAACAGTGGGGTCCCGACATGTCGGCCCTCTTCAACACCATTCTGAAGCACGTACCCGCCCAGACCGGTGATCCTGCAGCACCGCTGCAACTGCAAATCTCTGCGCTCGATTTCTCAACCTTTGTGGGCCGCATTGGTGTCGGCCGTATCAGCCAGGGAACCATCAAGCCCATGATGGAAGTGATGGTCATGGAAGGCCCGGACGGCAAGCCCGTCAAAGGCCGTATCAACCAAGTGTTGACATTCCAGGGTTTGGAGCGTGTGCAGGCTACGGAAGCGGGCCCAGGCGAAATCGTGCTGATCAATGGCTTGACGGACATCGGCATTGGCGTGACCATCACCGACCCGGTCAACCCGATGCCGCTACCCATGCTCAAGGTGGATGAGCCGACCCTGACCATGAACTTCTGCGTCAATACCAGCCCACTGGCCGGCCGTGAAGGCAAGTACGTTACCAGCCGCCAGATCTGGGACCGTCTGCAAAAAGAACTGCAACACAACGTGGCGCTGCGCGTCAAGGAAACCGACGAAGAAGGTATCTTCGAAGTCATGGGCCGCGGCGAACTGCACTTGACCATTTTGCTGGAAAACATGCGTCGCGAAGGCTACGAGATGGCTGTGTCCAAGCCACGCGTGGTGATGAAGGAAGTGAACGGCGAAAAGTACGAACCCATCGAGCTGGTGACGGCCGACATTGAAGAACAACACCAGGGTGGCGTGATGCAAGCGCTCGGTGAGCGCAAGGGTGACCTCGTCAATATGGAGCCGGACGGCCGTGGCCGCGTGCGCCTCGAGTACCGCATCCCGGCGCGTGGCCTGATCGGCTTTACCAACGAGTTTTTGAACTTGACGCGCGGCTCAGGCCTGATTTCCAACATCTTCGACAGCTACGAGCCACACAAGGGCGAAATCGGCGGCCGCAAGAACGGCGTGCTGATTTCTATGGATGCCGGTGAAATCTTCACCTACGCCCTGGGCAAGCTGGACGACCGTGGCCGCATGTTTGTGCGCGCCAACGACCCGGTGTACGAAGGCATGATTGTCGGTATCCACAGCCGCGAAAATGATCTGGTAGTCAATGCTACGCGTACCAAGCAGCTGACCAACTTCCGCGTCAGCGGCAAGGAAGACACGATCAAAATCACGCCGCCGATTGAACTCACGCTGGAATACGGTGTGGAATTCATTGAAGACGACGAACTGGTCGAAATCACGCCCAAATCGGTCCGTCTGCGCAAGCGTCACCTGACCGAAAGCGAACGCAAGCGCGCTGGACGCTAACGTCTCAGCCCATTGCCGGGCATGAAGCTCAGTCACAACCGCGCCGTCGTCCTGATGGCTGCGGTGGCACTGATGTGGTCCACTGCGGGCGTGGTGACCCGTCATCTGGACGGTGCCCGCAGTTTTGAGATTACATTTTGGCGGGCGTTTTTCACATCGCTCTCGCTGCTGCTGATCTTGCCTCTGATACGGGGGCGAAGGGTGTTTGCAGACATTCGCCATGCGGGTGTTGCCTTCTGGGTGTCCGGTGTGTGCTGGTCCGTGATGTTCACCGCCTACATGGTTGCGCTGACCCTGACGACGGTTGCCAATGTGCTGGTCACGATGTCAATTGGCCCCTTGCTGACCGCGCTGATTGCCCGGATTTTCATCGGGCACCGCATTCCCCTGCGAACCTGGATGGCCATTGCCGTGGCGGGCGCAGGGATTGCCTACATGTACGGGGCGCAGGTTTCCGGGGACCAACTCATCGGCACCCTGGTGGCCTTGTGTGTGCCCATTGCCGGTGCCACCAACTGGACTGTCACCCAAAACGCCCACACGCAGGGCCATGA
>Ga0105047_10016934_pt1 | contig 11398 bp, 7 predicted proteins | sample MAT04_FD_78384 | JGI IMG/M metagenome (GOLD analysis project Ga0105047, IMG submission 78384) | Freshwater microbial communities from Lake Fryxell liftoff mats and glacier meltwater in Antarctica - MAT-04 (megahit assembly) | ecosystem: Environmental > Aquatic > Freshwater > Ice > Liftoff... | reverse complement strand
TAGCCAGAAACCAGGCGCAATGCTTGCCCAAGGATCCAGAAGCACCACCCAAAATAACGCCCATGCCAGCACCATCGTGGCTGATGTATATTGGCCTCTCCATAGCGTGATCGCCACCACAGCCAGCATACAGAATGCGCGTTGCGCCGGAATTGCAAAACCAGATAGCACAGCATAGCTGAAAGCCACTATCAATCCGGCCATAACAGCAGCACGGCGTGCTGGCAAACGTAATGCTAAATAGCTATTCCAACGCCATAGCCAGAATACGCATGCGAATACCATGCTAGAGACCATAGTGATATGCAGTCCGGAAATTGCCATCAAATGATTGGTCCCTGTACGGGTAAATATTTGCCACTGATCGCGGGGAATGGCTTGTTGATCGCCTGTCGCCAGAGTTTTTAAAATACCGGCATAGGATTTATCGGCTAACCTCGCGGCAAAGCGTCGCTGGATTTCTTCACGAATATGCTCAACCCAATAGCTTGGCCGCTGAACTATCGGATGCAAACGCTGATTATCGTCCGATGCTCGCACGTATCCGGTTGCTCGAATATTACGTTCCAAGGCCCATGCTTCATAATCGAAGCCATGCGGATTCGAGGTACCATGCGGTTGTTTTAGGCGCACCGTTACTTGCCAGCGCTCTCCCGCTTTGATAGCCGGAAACACCTTCTGAACTGAATCCACCTGCCGCTCTTTATACCAGGACAATGCAACCTTTTTGGGTACAATTGCACCTTCTGTGACCACACGCTCAATATCAAACCGGAAACGCATACTGCGATCATCCTTTTGCGGCATACTGGACACTACACCGATAACCTGGATATCTCTACGCTCCCATTCGTGAGGTAATGAGTCGGCCAAACGCCAATGCGCCATCGCAGCGGCCCAAAAAAAACCAATTCCCATAAAAAGAAACCAAAACAAAATTCTGCTTATTGCTACCGGAATCACCAATTGACTGCATCGAAACAACCCAAGCGCGCTTCCCAGCAGCAATAAACTCCACGCCCACCCAATTTCTGGTAATTCAGCTCGTTGCTGCAACAAGCCAGTACCCAAAACAAAAGCAAGAATATTTGATTGCACTAACAAATTTTCTAAACTCCCTTGTTAAGCAAATTTGATCTTAGATCGCTGTATAACATGCCACTTGATCACCTCAATAAAATTCTCAGCATGCCTCATTGAAAATTTTAATCGTCAATAGCGCGTTATCATTTGCAATAATTTATATTTTAAAATTGCAGTGAGCTAAACTGATGTATTGCAATTATTACGCCATCCGGAAAGGAATGAAAAGTTCCAGTTATACCTATCATGCAAAGAAAATCGTATGAAGCAGCATGACTAGAATAATGCGCAGGGAAGAAAAATGATGATATCAAGCATAACAAGCTTACATAAACTGCGTCCAGTTTTACTGGATACGCTCGGACTATCCGAGGCATTATTAGAACTCAAGAAACAACGGCGCTCTCAGCAGCAGGATGAATTCGTTTGATAACTAATCAGATTGCAGCCGCGTCCGATTAGACCTCGGCCCCGAGAAGAGAACAAATTTGCCGTAATGAGGATTCTTTTGGAATAGACAGCATAGATTTCTCGCTGTGTTCGAAATGACAGTTTTTCAGAAGCTATTTTAAATGCATAAAATTAATTCCACAGAATCGGAATCGAAATGCAAAGATGCAATTTCGGGAAAGTACTCGTTCCTCATACCGCACATGTACAGCAAGCAAACCGCCCGCACGGAGCATAATACCTTATGATATTGATTACACAGAACTTGTGTAAGAATAGATTAAGATTGATTAGTTGATTTACCATAACTCCAATACAACATAAACCCGGTAAAAATCATCCCGCCAAATAAATTCCCCGCAATCACCGGCAACCCGTTCCATAACCACCAATCCGCGATGGTGATATCCGCGCCCAGCAAGATACCGGCAGGGATCACGAACATGTTGACGATGGCGTGTTCGTAGCCGAGACCGAAGAAGGTCATAATCGGCAGCCACATCGCGGCGATTTTGCCGATTGTGGCGGTGGAAGTGAATGCCATAACGGCGCCCAATGTCACCATCCAATTGCACAGCATTGCGCTGGTGAAGGCAGTAATCGTACCGTTCATGCCGAGCTTGGCGTATTCAAGTGTTTTGGTTTCGGCGATGGCGATGGTTCGTTGCAGTGCGGGGATGGTTTCCGGGTCGATCGTTCCCATTTTGGTCGCCACGATGCAATACAAATACGCGTACGTGACGCTGCCGATCAGGTTGCCGGTCAGCACCCAGGTCCAGTTCCTGAGCAAATGACTGAAGGGTGTTCTTTGATCTTTGACCGCAACCGGAATCAACGCGAAATTGCCGGTTGCCAATTCCAATCCGAGCAGAACGATCATGACAAATCCCACCGGAAAAACCAGTGCACCGGCAATCCCCCAGCCGGTTTGCGTTGCCGCCAGAATCGCCAGCGTGGTGGCATAGCCGAGAAAAGCACCTGCCAGAAAACCACGAATCAGCAACTGCTTGACTGGTAAACTTGCTTTCTTAGCACCTGACTGCAACATGTTTTCGACGATTTCTTCCGGTTTCACGTACGCCACAGCATTAACTCCTTTTGCAGATAACTTCAAATCAGAAGCGTGCGATTTTAGCGCATAATCACGCTGAATCGATGACGAGCGTTACTCCGGGTTTGGCGGTTCAGGTAAAAAAAGCTGCAGCAGATCGTTGAGAAAGCGCCTGCCTAAGACGGTGGGTTTAATGCGGTGATGGTCATGCACGAGTAAGCCGCGTTGTTCGGCTTCATCCAATTGCTTTTGAACAGCGGTAATCGTCAAGCCGGTGCGCTCCCGAAACATGGCTGTTTCAAATCCGCCGGTGAGCCGCAACGCGTTCATCATAAATTCAAACCCCCGGTCTGCGGGAGTAAGAATCTGCTGCGTCTGGATTAACGATTCTACTGCATTGGCTTTGGCCAGGTATTCTTTCGGTTGCTTAGTGCGCATCTGCCGCACAATCTTGTCGGAAAAACTGATTTTGCTATGCGCACCTGCACCAATGCCAAGATAATCGCCGAATAACCAATAGTTCATGTTATGGCGCGATTCCTTCCCTGCTTGCGCGAAAGCCGAAGTCTCATAATTCCGATACTGATGGCTCGCAGTCGTTTGCTCAATCATATCCTGCATCGCTGCCGCTTGTTCATCATCGGGAAGATTGGGGGGAAAGCGGTAAAACAACGTATTCGGTTCCAACGTCAAATGATACGCGGAAATATGCGTGACGCCGAGAGAACACGCCATTTCGATATCAGTTTGCGCTTCTTCCAACGTTTGTCCGGGCAACGCATACATCAGATCGAGATTGATATTGTCGAAATTCTTCAGCGCGATGTCCACCGCCCGGTGCGCTTCCTGGTCATCGTGCACACGCCCTAGCGCCTTTAAATGCTGCGCATTAAAACTTTGTATGCCGATCGACAAACGGTTGATGCCTGCAGCACGAAAATCGGCAAATTTTTGTGTTTCAAATGTTCCGGGATTGGCTTCCAGAGTCACTTCAGCAAAATGTTCCAGCGGTAATAATGTGCGCACTGCCGTCAGGATCGTATCTATCGCTTTGGCGCTAAATAAACTGGGTGTACCACCGCCAAAAAATACGCTGCTGAGCCGCCGCCCCCAAACATCTTGCAGAGCGAACTCGAGATCCCGTATTAGCGCTGCAACATATTCTTCCTCAGGTGCCTGGCTACCCTCCCCGCGAATCGCATGCGAATTAAAATCGCAATAAGGGCATTTCTTCAGGCACCACGGAATATGGACATACAAACTCAGCGGCGGCAGTGATTTAAGCTTGGGCGATTGTGAACCGAGGATCGATGCCGGTGAAGTTATCAAAGTCACAAAGCGGATTAGCTAATTTTGCGTAAAGTTAATAACGGCGGGCTGGATAATGCTGAACGCGTACCCAGCATACCGGCCACTAAAACACCGGCAACACCGATTGACGTACCGACCAGCCAAATCCAGGGATTAAACGTGTAGTCGAGATGAAGAACATGCTTGCCAATGACATAGCCTAATACACTGGCACCGGCCGACGCAAACAATCCGGCCAATCCCCCCAATATCGCAAATTCCGCCGCCCAAGCACGTGACAGTTGTTCCCGCCTGGCTCCGAGCGCTCTGAAAATGGCCGCCTCATAGATGCGTTCATCCTGTGTGGAGGCAATCGCTGCGTACAACACGGAAAAACCGGCCAGTACGGTAAACAAAAAAACAAATTCAATTGCTTGCGAGACCTGATGGATCATTTGCTGCACCTGGTTAATGACGATTGCCACATCGACCACCAGAATATTCGGAAAGGTTCTGACCAGTTCATGCATCATGGCAATTTCTGCCGGCGGCACATAAAAACTGGTGATATAACTGACCGGATAGTTATCCAGCAGTCCGGGCGGCACGACAACAAAAAAATTAACCCGGAAACTATCCCAATCCACTTTTCTCATGCTGGTGATCTTGGCTGAAAAAGGACTGCCCGCAATATCATAAGTCAGTTCATCACCTAGTTTGACACCGATTGTTTTAGCAATGGCTTCTTCAATCGACATAACCGCTTCGTTGCTATCTGCATTCCACCATTTGCCTTGAACAACCTGGTTATCCAGCGCTTGTTGACTCGCCCAAGACAAATTGAATTCGCGCCGGATATGCCTTTCCGCATGCGGATCATCCGCGTAATTCTCTGGCGACACATCTTTCCCATTAATCTTGATCAAACGGCCTCTTACCATCGGAAACACCGGCGGGTGTTCAATACCAAATTGCTGGAAAAATTCCTCCAGTGACTGCAATTGATCCGGTTGAATATTGACCAGAAAATGATTCGGCGCATCAGGCGGCAAGCTGGTATGCCAATCATCGATCAAATCATCCTGAATCAGCGTCAGCACCAGCAATGCCATCAAACCCAATCCCAGTGCCACTGCTTGCAATACGCTTGAAACCGCGCGGCGGCTGATGCTGGCCAAACCATAACGCCAAGCCCCGCCGGCTTGATGCCGGAGGCTCGATAATACCCTGATCAGTAACCAGCCCAGGCAACCAAAAATGGCAATGGCCGAGACAAATCCAATGACAATATAGAGACCCAGTTTCAGATCTTGCGCTTTCCAGATAAACAAAAGCGATAAAGCTACCAGTCCCAATAAATAGCCAGCTATGCTGTGCGCATTGGATAAGCCGATATCTCTGCGCAATACCCGCAAAGCCGGAACGCTACGCAAATTCAACACAGGCGGTAATGCAAAACCCAGTAACAACACCAGCCCTACCAGCAGACCTTGCAGTGCTGGCAGCCAATTGGGCCAGGGTAATTCAGTGTCGACAATACCGGTCAGCCAGTGCGTCAGAATCTCCTGGGCCGCAAAGCCGATCAGGCATCCAATACTGCTGGCGATAACGCCCAAAACAATAAAATAATACAAGTACAGATAAAATAGCTGTTTCTGACTGGCTCCCAAACTGCGCATCACCGCACATCCATCCAGATGACGCTGGGTAAACCGGCGTACAGCCAATGCAATCGCCGCTGCTGCCAGAACCACACTGGCCAGAGCCGCCAAGCTTAAGAATTTTTCTGAACGTTCCAATGCGGCTTTAATCTCGGGACGCGCATCCCGGATACCTTCAATCCGCTGCGCCTTGGTAAGCTGAGATTTCGCCCAATCTCGAAATTGCTGCACCGCTTTTATTTCACCCGCAACGAGTAACTGATAGGAAACACGGCTGCCTTCCTGAATTAAACCGGTATCTGACAAATCGGCTGCATTAATCATGGCGCGCGCGCCCATATTGATGAATCCCACCGAGTGATCCGGCTCACGCACGACCAATTCGGTCACCGTTAACTGGGCGTCACCCACATCCACTACGTCACCGCCTTTAAGCTCAAGCCGTGTCATGACTTTCTCATCGACCCAGATAGTGCCCGGTTGTGGAATTCGGCCAGCAACCTGAATTTCTGATGTTTCTGAAGACCTGCTGGCCAGGTGCACACGCCCGCGCAATGGATAACCCTCTGTGACTGCTTTAATCTCAGTCAGCAGATTGTTCTCGCCATTGGAAACCATGCTGGGAAATTTGGTCAGTGTTGAGACAGATAATCCAAGCCGGCTAGCCTCATCGGCATAGTGCTCGGGTAAGGGTTTACTCGAAATAATCAGTAAATCCGCGCCCAGCAGTTGATTGCTTTCGCGCGAAAGTGCCAGTTCCACCCGATCAGCAAAAAAACCTACAGTGGTCATTCCGCTGACCGCAATGATCAGTGCCAAAACCAACACATTGAGCTCGCCTGCGCGCCAGTCACGGCGTAGCATGCGATAAGACAGCTTAAAATGATTCATGGAGAAAAATATTACCTTGCCGAAAATATACGAGGAATTATCAACGATGCTTGACTATATATAACAATTATTGCACAAGCCTGCCATCCGCCAATCGGATTTGGCGCGAACAACGCCGTGACAGGGCTTCATCATGGGTAACCAAAACTAATGTCGTACCATGTTCACGATTAAGCTCGAACATGAGCTCAATAATTTGTATTCCGGTGGCTGAATCGAGATTCCCCGTGGGTTCATCGGCCAGCAATAATTTAGGGTCCGTTGCAAATGCACGTGCAATGGCAACCCGCTGCTGCTCTCCTCCGGATAACTGTTTCGGATAATGATGCAAACGCATGGACAGTCCAACGCGTTCCAGTAATCTTCGCGCCGTTGTTTCAGCGTTTCCGGCTGCAGAGAGTTCAAGCGGCAACATCACGTTTTCAATCGCGGTCAATGCAGGAAGCAATTGAAACGATTGAAATACAAAACCAAGAATCTTGCCGCGCAAAGCAGCCCGGCTATCTTCATCCAGAGTAAAAATATCAATTGCATCCAGATGAACTTTCCCCGAAGTCGGCAAATCCAATCCTGCCAGTAGCCCTAATAAAGTGGATTTACCTGAACCGGATGCGCCTATAATTGCAACGGCCTCGCCAGCGTTAACCTGCAAATCGATATCCTGCAATATGGTTAATTGTTTGTCGCCGGTATTAACTTGCTTGGTGAGTGCCTTGGTCCAAAGAATGGGTTGTTTAACAAAGTTATCTGACATGAAAAATTTCCTGATTATTCTGACGTTTCTTTTTACTTTCCTTGCTCCTGCTACAGCGGCATCAACTAAAACAGTAATGGTTTTTGGTGATAGCCTTTCTGCTAGCCATGGCATGCCAATCGAAGCTGGCTGGGTTGCGCTACTTACACAACGATTACAGACTAAATTCACTGATTATCAAATCATAAACGCAAGCATCAGCGGTGAAACAACGCTTGGGGGACGCAATCGAATCAAACAATCACTTGAAACACATCGTCCTGAGATTGTTATTCTTGAGCTTGGCGCTAACGACGGTTTGCGCGGCGCTACTATAAAATCCATCTATGAGAATCTGGCAACTATTATTGAAATATGCAAAATAAACAATTCTCAGGTTCTACTCGTCGGCATGCAATTACCTCCCAACTATGGCAGGACTTATACCCGAAAGTTCCAAGCCATTTTTCCGCAATTGGCTGAAAATTATCAAATCAAATTAATACCATTCCTACTAGCCGGTTTTGGAGAAAAACACGAATTTTTTCAAGCTGACGGGATACACCCTAACGAAGTCGCACAGAAAAAAATTGTTGAAACTGTCTGGGAAGTTCTGCAAACCATGATTAAGACTGAGAAAATCGCCGCCAACCCGGATAATTAGCTGCACATTATACCACTTCGATTTAAGTGAACCGAAATCTAAACAATCATTGATTTTCCAGACCATCGATAAATTTCTGCAGATCCTTCGATAAAGGCGATTTCAGTTGCATGCGTTCCCCCGTATTAGGGTGTGTGATTTGCAAGGTATGCGCGTGCAAAAACATTCTCGTTAGTTTGTTCTGCCCGCGGGCTTTGGCTAGTTGCCTGTTGATTTCGAAATCACCATATTTATCGTCACCTATGATTGGAAACCCAAGATGCGCGAGATGAACTCGAATTTGATGTGTACGGCCGGTTTTTAGTTCAGCATCCAGTAAACTAAAATTCTTCCAGGTTTTTTGCAGCTTGAATATCGTGTGGGACAACATTGATTTACTATCAGCGTGCTCACCGGTTGATACTGCAACACGCCGCTCACCGCTCGCAGTAACATACTTGTTAAGTGCCAGCTTGACGTGTTGCTTAGCATTATGCCATTCCCCTCCAACCATCACCAAATAGTGCTTATCCATTAAACCTTCACGAATCTGCCTATGCAATTCAACCAGTGCTGTACGTTTCTTTGCGAGCATCAATACACCGGAAGTATCTCTATCCAGGCGATGCACCAGTTCCAAAAATTTCCAAGATGGGTTTTGCGCGCGCAATTGCTCGATCACTCCAAAAATGATACCGCTACCACCGAGAACTGCCAATCCACCGGGTTTATCGATCACCAGTAACGCGTCATCTTCATACAATGCCGTGAAGGTAAAAAAGCTTGATGGCGCAATTGCGATCTGCCGGGAAGGATTCTTCTCAGTCGTTTTAATTGGCGGAATTCGAACGATATCGCCCAATTGCAATCGATAGCTGGCAATTATTCGTTTCCCGTTAACACGTACTTGACCGCTTCTTAATAGCTGATACAGGTGGCTTTTTGGCACGTTCCTGTAGCGCTTGAATAAAAAATTATCAACTCGCTGGTCGCTCTCTTCTTCTTCGATACATTCCTTGACAACCGCTGCAAGGGGTAGAATATTATTATTTGAATATTTAATTTTATGTATAACTTTCAAGTTGGTTTACAGACTGTTGTGAAGAAATATAAGGATTTTACTTATTTCATTTTAAGTTTCTTTCTGTAACAATTAGCAAATAATTACGAAAGATGACAGATCCTATTATATAAGATACTGATTAGTAAGAAAGACACCCAGTAAGGAAGGTGCATTAACAAAAATTGACATAAAACAAAGTTCTGTTTGGAACTTTATGTAAAATCTGTTACCTTAAAGAGGGCTAATAAAACTTGTAACTTGTGTATTAGAACAGAATAAATAGGTTTTATTCTGTTCAAGATTACAAAAAATTTCATCCAGAATAAATTAACACACTAAAACACATTAACAAAAAGAAATAAATAATTGATTAATAAATATTATAATAAAACTATTAGACCCAAACCTCGTCATTACAACTGCGTATACCAAAAAAATCTATCCGAACAATTTGTGGATAGTGTACCCATAAATAGAACACGTAAGGTTTGTAAATGAAACGAATGTTATTTAATGCGACCCAACCTGAAGAGTTGCGCGTTGCAATTGTCAATGGCCAAACATTGGTTGACCTTGACATAGAATCAATCAGCAAGGAACAACGCAAAAGCAATATTTACAAAGCTGTCATCACCCGAATAGAACCCAGTCTGGAAGCTGCATTTGTAGATTATGGCTGCGAGCGTCACGGTTTCTTGCCATTCAAGGAGATCGCTCCTTCCTGTTTCAATGAAAGCACGGGGTCTAGCAATGGTCGTATCCAGGACCTCCTGCAGGAAGGCCAGGAACTGATCGTACAAGTCGATAAAGATGAGCGCGGAAACAAAGGCGCTGCACTGACCACCTACATTTCACTGGCTGGCCGGTATCTGGTTTTAATACCCAATAACCCGAACAGCGGTGGTGTATCTCGCCGCATAACCGGTGAAGAGCGCAATGACTTGCGTGAAGTCATCGCTAAGCTTGAAGTGTCTGGAAACATGAGTATTATTGCCAGAACTGCCGGAATTGGCCGAAGCACAGAAGAACTCCAATGGGACTTGAACTACCTGACACAGCTTTGGCATGCCATTGAAGAAGCTGCCAATAATCAAAGTGGCGTTTTCTTGATTTATCAGGAAAGCAGTCTAGTGATACGTGCAATTCGTGATTATTTCAGTCAAGAGATCGGTGAGATTTTAATTGACAGCCGAGATATCTATGAGCAGGCCAGCCAATTCATGGTACATGTCATGCCGGCCAATGTGGATCGCCTTAAATTTTATCACGATGATGTGCCGTTATTCTCACGCTTCCAAATTGAGCATCAGATCGAAACAGCCTATTCAAGACAGGTTTCGTTACCCTCAGGTGGCGCAATTGTTATTGATCATACCGAAGCGCTGGTATCGGTTGATGTTAACTCAGCCAGAGCCATCCGCGGATTGGATATTGAACATACTGCATTGAATACCAATCTTGAAGCAGCGGATGAAATTGCACGTCAATTAAGATTACGTGACTTGGGCGGACTGGTCGTCATCGACTTTATCGATATGGATGTACAACGCAATCAGCGGGAAGTCGAAGCCAGATTACATGAAGCATTGCGCCAAGACCGAGCGCGAATTCAGGTTGGGAAAATTTCGCGTTTCGGCTTATTGGAATTATCACGTCAACGTCTGCGCCCCTCGTTGGGTGAAAGTAACTATATTCCATGCCCACGGTGCAATGGAACAGGATTTATTCGCGGCACCGATTCATCGGCACTGCATGTGCTAAGAATCATCCAAGAAGAAGCTATGAAAGAAAACACGAGCGCGTTGCATGTTCAACTTCCGGTCGATGTGGCCACATACCTACTCAACGAGAAGCGTGGAGAGGTCTATGATATCGAGGTACGACAAAGAATTAATATTGTTCTGATACCCAATATCCATATAGAAACCCCTAACTACACCATCACTCGCATACGTCACGATGATATCAAATCAAACGAAACGGTATCCAGTTATAAGCTAGTCGAGAATAAAACCGAGGAGAATAGCCAGATATCACTCGATCAGAAAAACAGGCCTGTCCGGCTTCAAGCTGCTGTTCAAGGCATAAAGCTCGCGCAACCAGCACCCATCAGGGAAGAAAATTCATCGCGTGACACATCGCTTCTGGATAAATTTTTTAGTTGGTTTAAGCCTGCCAATATGGAAGAAATAAAACCCAATCCTGAAGAAAAAAGACAGACTGACATTGATAGAACTAAAGCACCTCAAGACCGTGGACGCTCACGAAGTCGCCGCGGACGCAATAATAGGAATGAACGCACTAAAGATATTTCTGCAAATCAAGTCAGACAAAGCGATTCAAGTGATCTAACTAGTGTTGCCAGCGAGCAGGAAGTTACTGTAACCGAGCAGCCGATTCAGCGCGTAGCGGTAGCAGAAAGAAAAAGCAATAAAAAGAAATTTCTTCAACCGCCCGATCCAGATTCCGTGACAAGCACGCTATCAGAAGACCTTTCGATTATCGAACAAGAAAATCTTGAGAACTCCAATAT
>Ga0105047_10016933_pt1 | contig 11398 bp, 9 predicted proteins | sample MAT04_FD_78384 | JGI IMG/M metagenome (GOLD analysis project Ga0105047, IMG submission 78384) | Freshwater microbial communities from Lake Fryxell liftoff mats and glacier meltwater in Antarctica - MAT-04 (megahit assembly) | ecosystem: Environmental > Aquatic > Freshwater > Ice > Liftoff... | reverse complement strand
GCGATGCCGCGACCGGTGAGCTTCCGGCGAACGATGGCCGCGGCGGTATCCAAGAAGGGGAGCACGAGCAACGCCGTCGGAGCCATCACGGCGACGGCCGGCCCCTTCAGCGTGGCATGGATCGCCAGTGCGGCAATTACCAAACCCACCAGCATGCTGCCGCAATCCCCGAGGTAGACCGAGGCCGGCGGCAAATTGAAACGCAGGAAACCGATCAATCCCCCGGCCATCGCCATGGCGATGTACCCATCGATGGAATGGCCCACCGAGAACGACATAATACTGAGGCTGATGAGAATGATGCTGCCGATGATTCCCAACATGCCGTCCATGCCGTCGAGCAGATTGATCGCGTTGATCGCCGCGAGGAACCACAACGCCGTGATCGGAATCGAGAGCCAGCCCAATTCTAATTCGAACCCGAAGACCGACACCAGCGGGATGTTAATTCCACCCAGGAAAATCAGCACGCCGATGGCGGTGAACTGCCCGAGTAGTTTGTAGCGGGCCGCCAAATTGAACACATCGTCGAGCAAGCCGATCACGGAAATGATCACGGCGGCGATCCACAGTGCCAACATGGCCACCCAAGATGCCGAAATCGAGGCGGCGAAGGCATCCGAAACGAAACTGGAAAGAAACACCGAAGCCGTAGCGGAACAGAGCAACGAAATCCCGCCGACGACCGCGACCGGCTTGGCGTGGATTTTCCTCCGCCCGTCCGGGCGATCGACCAAGCCGAAGCGCGGGGCAATCCTCCGGCCCAGCCAGGTGAAGATTATGCCGAAACCGATCGACGCGAGAGCGACGAAGGCGATCGACGCAATGGAATACTCCACTCGGAATCCCTCTAGTCTGCGTTCACACCCAAACTCTTGCCGTCCAAAGTGACGGAGATTCCCCGTTGGAGGAAATCGACCGCAACGGTGAACTGGAACCCGTTGTTGCTCTTAATTACCGTACCGCTCATACCGCTGAGTGGCCCGTTCCGAATCGTTACCGGAGTACCCGGGGCGAGCCTTTGCTCGATTGTCACCGGAACTCCCAAGTCCAATACTTTCCGCACCCGCCGCAAATCCTGCCACAACCGATCTTGATCCCGTACGTTCAACAGCCCCGCGAGCCGTTTTGTCTTGAGGATTTTCACCCGTTCCTCTTCGGCGGCCCTCACAAAAAGGTACCCGGAGAAGAGTGGCACATGGGCCGTTACCACTCGGTTTCGAACCTTCGTCCGCCGGCGGTCGCACGGCATGTAGTATGGCAAAGCCGCATCGTGGAGGTGACGGGCCAAGGCCTTTTCTTGGCGGGGCAGGGTGTGGGCGACCCACCATTGCCGGGAATCCGATTCGTACGTGGAATCGAACATATTGGGGGGGAGGAGTTCGGGTTCCGGAGCAAGGATCGGCATGGAAAAGCACCGCGGATCAATTCCATTATCGTAACCACATGCCCGAAGATGGGATTCATGAATCCGGTTGGGAAACAATTCATTGCGAAACGGTTCGCCGACGAATCGTGCGCTGTCTGGGAAGCCGACGCGATTGTGGCAGATCGAACCCCTCGCCCTTTCCGCTTCATCCACTTCAGCATGACAGATGAGTTCGCCAAACGGTATCCGGGGAGCCGTGAATTCCGCGAGAAGTTCCTCGGCACGGGGCAATTTCAACGGATGGGCGGGTGCGGCGGCCCCGCCCAAGGGCAAAGGTGGTACAACTCGTCCGAGAACAATCGCGTGAACTTCAGAGCGTCCGCTTGAGACGCTGCATCCGTACTGGGAGTACACACTAATATAACTAAACGTCCGTTTGTGGAAACGACTTCGGCCCGTTGGTAGTCGCCGAGCCACATTTTCGGATCGAAGAAAAACCCGCCCGCCAGTGCGTTCCGCTCGTCTCGGTCGTCCCAGACCCGCGGTCCTTCTTGCGTCCAATACAGTACGTATTGGTATTCTTTCGCCTTTCCTCCAATGAGATCGCGGTGGAATTCGCGTACGGTGGCCGGGATAGCGCCCCCTTCCGAAGGCCGGATCGTTTCGATCCGCTTCGCGGTGCTGAGGTAGCCTTTGTTCCCCCAACAGACATCGGGGTGGTGGTACCCTTTCACCATATCGGCGGTGCTCCAGAAGAGCGCCCAAACGTACACGGTTTGGCCGGTGTTGTTTTCGTACACTCGGAAGAGTGCCTGATCTTGGCCGAGCATCTCCGTAACGTAATCGGGAACTTCCAGGGGCGCCCCTTTCCAGCGGGCGGTGCCTTCGCCGAATTCTATGGGGATCTGATCGAACGGGGCCTTCGCCAAGAACTTGGAATTCGCGGAGATTCCCATGGCGATGGCGGCACCGGTGAGCAATGCGATTGACGCGGTCGCGGCCAAGTTGAGGTATCCGCCGAAGCCGGGGACGGTGGGTGGAACCGGTTCGGCGGCGGGCGTTGGCTCCGCACTCGGCCCGAAGAGTTTTGCCACCTGCACGATGATGCCGAGGCCGAGGAAGACCATGGCGAGGCCGAGGGCTTCGTGCCAATCGCCGCGGATGTATTCGTCGCCGAACCACTCTTGAATGAGGCCGCTGGCCACGACGCGGACGCCGTTGACAACCGCGACGATCAGGACGGTCGCGGCCTCCAAAACGATTCCGCGGAGGATGCCTAAGCCGCGCAGGTAGGCGATGAACGCGGCCAAGGCGGTCAGCGCGGTCATTGACCGCACGCCGCTGCACGCGGCGGCCACGCCCAAGTCGCCGCTGGCCAACCGCAGCACGAAACCGTCGCGCTGCAAGACCGGAACCCCGAGGAGCGGCAGGGTTTTCTCTGCAAACGTGGTCGTGACATGTTGGAGTTGTGTCTGAAGCGGCGCCGCAAGAAGCGAAGGTATCGGCAAAGCGAATGTGGTGAACATCAACGGGAACGCGAAGAATATCAGACGAGCGTAACCGTAACGGGCGAGGATACACGCGGCGATGAGCGCGATCATGCCGCCGCCTTGGAACCAAAGGATGGCGGCGCGGCCCCCGGTCGATTGCACTTGCAGGAACCAACCGAAGGCGAGCACCAACCCGCTCGCCAGTATCAACGGCAAGGCGAGCCACGGCCTCGGCTTGACTTGTACGGCCATTGCGGCGGGTAAGGATTGGTACGCTGCCCACCCCGAGCCGAGGAGCACGAGCAAACGGTCGGCGTATTCGGTTTGGATGCCCCAGAACCGCACCAACGATCCAACCGTTCCCAGCGCGCCGAGGCCCAACGCGACCCACACGAGTCGGTCGATGTTAGACTTCGGCCACGGGATGGAGTGCGGTAATTGCATGGTGCGATGACAAAAGCCCACCCGTTGTGGCGGATGGGCCATTGATGGTTTCTATCGAATTGCGAGCGGCGGGTGACAGCCCGCCGAGTAATTACAATAACTCCGGTCGCTCACGCTCCCGGCTCGCCAAAGACCTGTAGCGTATTTCAAATTCTTGTAGCGGTAGTCTGGCGACTTCCGTTACGGTGAATTGAAACCCGTTCTAGCGGCTCACTTCATCTTTTCGGCTTCGGCCTTCTTTTTCGCTTCGTCTTCCTTGGCGAGGCCTTCCAAGCCGTTCATGAGCGTTTCGGCCTTCTTGCGGTATACGAACGCGCCGCGCTTGTTCGTAGCGTCTTTCAGAAGGTCGTACGCCTTCTTGTATTCCTTCTTGTAGTTGAAGAACTCGGCGAGGTAGTACGCCGTATCGAGCATCGCTTGGCCGCCGGAGGCGGAAGCGCCGAGGGCCTTATCGGCCAATTCGTACAGTTCATCTTGCTTCTTCTTGTCGGTTTCCTTGCGGGCCGCATTGAAGAGCACCCAGCCGAGTACCGCATAGGCTTCCGGCGACTTTTCGTTCGACTTCACTAGCGAGTTCGCGAGGTTTTTGGCCTTTTCGTTATCCGTGCCGGCCTCCATCAGGCAGATTGCGAGATTGCCCGTGGCGAAAGGGTCCGCAGGGTTGGCGCTGAAAAGCTTGTCGAACAGGGGAACGGCTTCCTTGTACTCGGCTTTGTAACGGTGGTAGAGCGCCCGCAGCGCGGTGGTTTCGCGGGCTTCCGCTTTGTTGTTCTTCGGATCCTTTTCATCCATGGCTTTGGCTTGATCGATCAGCGTGAGCGCTTCGGCGAACTTGCCTTCTTCGAGGAGGAAGCTGGCGTAACCCCGGGGGGCCTTCGCGGTCTTGTCGCCGTACTTCTTCACGGCTTCTTTGAGCTTCTCTTCGGCTTTGACGCGGTTCTCGGCGATCTTTTTCTTCACGGCTTCGGCCACTTCTTCCGGCTTGGCGTCGGCCTTCAAGCCGAGGTCCGTTGCCGCTTTCGATGCCCACAGGGCACCCATTCGCAGTTCGGGCGGATCGATCGAAGGATCGATTTTGTAAGCTTCTTCGAGTTCCGAGAGGGCGGTGGCTTCTTGGCCGATGTTGAACTTCACGGCGGCGAGGCGAAGGCGGAGATTGGCGTTGGTTTTGTCGTCGTTCACCAGGGCTTGCAAGTGTTCGACCATGTTGCCGAAGTCGCCGCGGGCTTCGAGCGAGGCCACGAGGCCGAGGCGGGCTTCCTTGAAGAATCGCTCTTGCTGTTTGGTGTTCCACTGCGGGGAGCGGGCGTAGTTCAAGGCGTTCAAACAACTGTTGATGGCGTCGGTGATGCGGCCTTCGCCGTAGGCGAAGCTGGCGTTGAGCAAGTAGCCGTCCGGGTGATCAACTTTGCGGGCGATGAATTGCTCGAGCATCATGCGGGCATCCGAACCCTTTTTGGATTGGGCGAGCCACGAGGCGAAGATGATTTCGGGCGGTTGCAATTCCTTGTTCTTATCGGTGGCGTCCTTCAACTTCGCCATACACTCTTTGCCTTCGTTCTTTTCGAAGTGCTTGAGGGCTTCCTTGAGGAGGGGATCTTCGGCGGGCAGTTTCGGGGTTTCCGGGGGCTTTTCCTTGGGATCGCCGGCCGGGCCTTTTGGATCGGTCACCGGGGGCGTGGCTTGACCGAACAGGGATACGCCGAGGAGGGCGGATGCCAAGAACGAGAAACAGACGCGTTTCACAGAGAGCTCCATATCACTAGGGTTTGATGATCGAAACGGCTTCGACGTAATCCGCTTGTTCTTGGATCGTTCGCTTTTGAGTTTGAGCGATACGGATGAACTTAACGGAGTCGTCCCACTTCTTGGCTTTATAGTACGCGAGCGAAAGTGGAATGAGAACGCCGGGGTTTCCGTAACCCGACGCGCGGGCTTTTTCGAGGACCGCGATGGCTTCCGGGATGCGATCCGCGGCGAGGTACGCCGAACCGAGAACCTGCATGTGCCAACCGCTCAGGGGCAATTCCTTCTTGTACGCGTCGGCGAGAATGGCGGCATCGATGATTGCACGGTTCGGGTTATTTTCGCCTTTCAGTGTCGTCCAAACGATTACCGCAGCGATGTCTTGGCTCTCCGGAGCTTTGGCCCGCAATCGTTCCAAAGCGCGGAGGGCATTTTTGGTGGCGGTAAGTTCCCAAGCGGAGTTCTCCGCGATGCGGTACAGGGCCATGGAATACGCGATGAGCATCTCCGTAGAATTCGGCCAACGCTCGGTGGCCCGCGAGGAGATTTCCACGGCGAGTTTGGTGGCATCCGCTTCGTATTTCGAGGTCGCACTCACCGCGTTTACCGCCGCGGCCAACGGGGCGGGCTTGTTGGTCAGATTCGCGTGTTGCTCCACGAATTTCAGGAATTCGGGGAGCCGTGCGTTCAATCCGCTTTCGATCATCGCGGTCACGTACCTGCTCGCGAGCATCGGATCCGCCGCCCGCGCGGTTGGATCGATACGGTTCAGCAGGTGTACCGCGGTATCGGGATCGTTCTTCACCATCGCGAGCCAGATGCAGGCGCGGAGCGTCCGGGGGTCTTCCGGAGCGAGGCCTGTCGCTTGCCGTACCGCATTCTCCGCGATGGGAATCTCGCCGGCGGCGCTCGCGGCCTCCGCCAACTGGAGCCAGGCGAGGAGGTTCTTGGGGTCGTTTTCGGCCGCTTGGGCCATCACCCGAACCGATTCCTTGGCGTTGTTATCCGCCCGCAGAAGTTGGCTGTACAGGGAGAGGAGTTCGGGTTGTTCGCCGCATTGTTTGAGGCCCTCGGCGACGGTGTCGCGGGCGCCGGCCGGGTTCTTCTTGCGAAGCTGGGCAATTGCAACGCCTTTGTAACCCGCTGGGTTTTTCGGTTGGATTTCGACCAAGGACAACCACGTTTTTTCCGAGCGTTCTTCGAGATCCTTGCCGAAAGCGGCGCGTTGGTCTTCCCCGATCACTCCGTCCTTCATCAGTAGGTTCAAACAGAGGTTCAACTGCCCGACTAGGTTGCCGATACGCTGCAACGAATCCCCGTCTTTCGCAGCGACGGCATCGGCTCGGCAGCTCTCCAACAAATCGCCGAGCGAGGCCACCGCGAGGTTCAACCCGTCGAGTTGTTTCCTCTGGGCGTCGGGGTCGAACGCGCGGACGTAGCAATCGAGGATGGTTAACCGGAGCTGGTAGGGCCACGCCTTCGTTTCGATGTGCCGAATTTTGCTCACGACGCGCAGGGCGACGAACTGCCGCAGCGGGCCGGGGTCCTTGCCGGTTTCGGCGAAGAGGCCGAATGCCATGAGCAACCCGCCGGGGTGCAACCCGACATCTTCTTTGTTCGGATCGGCGAGTTGATCCAGTTGTTTCCGGGCTTCTTCGGGGTTCTTGTGGATGAGGGCCACTTGGGCCACCACGCACCGCGCCAGCCAATCTTTGGGAGAGCTGGCCAAGTGTTTGCGAGCTTCGCGATCGGCTTCCGCCCAGTTCGGGGGTGAAGCGCGGAGGTGCTTTTGGTATGTGACGGCGGCCATCCCGGCGTCGCTCGGGTCGGCGTCGCCCGATTCGAGGAATTGCAATCTCTGTTTGGCTAAGGGTTCGTTGGGGTTCGCCTCGACGAGCGCCCCGAGGGCGGCTTTCATTGCCAGTTCGTCGTTTTTCTTTGCCGCGTCTTGGAAGCTCTGCCAGAGTTTGGAATTCGCGTTCACCGTCTGAGAATGGTTGTATCGCTTGATGCCGTAATACCCGCCGACCGATGCCCCGATCACGAGGGCGACGATCAAGCCGATCGACATGACGTACGGCAGATCCCGGTAACGGTACCAAGACCGGCGGAAGAAACCGGCGCGGCGATACTGAAACGGGTGCTTGGTAGTGGGAGCGTTCGCCATGAGTCTGCGCCGAGGGGTAATAGTGGCAATTTTATCGTACGCACTCGGCATCTGGCAGAGAAAGTTTGGAATGCGTGGAGAAATTCACGGAATTCCGGGCCGCACAGCGCGGCCTCGCTTGCCGGGAGGGTTCGCAACATTAAATTAGCATTCGGTTTGCGGAACCCTGCGGGCATTGGAATGCGTGCGGGGTTCCTGCGGCCTCCGGTGGGATTTTTCAAATGGCACTTCCCCCGGATCGCTCTCAGCGTGTGCTCCGTGGCCTAGGCGTTCAAACCATCGGTCAAGTGTTGGTTCTCGCCGTCACATTCCTCATCGTGCCCCTCGCCCTCGATCGACTTGGAGAAGAACACTTCGGCCTTTGGGTGGTCGCCTTCGGTACGTTGAGTTACCTCGCATTGGCCGATTTCGGATTGTGCGCGACCACGGCCCGCGAGATCGCTCGGAGCGTCGGCCGCAAGGAATCTCCGGTACTGCTCCGCGAGAACCTCGAACGGAGTTTGCACCTACTATTCTGGTTCTCGCTCGCGGCGGCAACCGTTTTCCTCGGCTTGGATCACATTGCGGGGCCGGAACTGAATGCGAAGTGGGTTCCCATGCGGGAACCGTACCTCGCCATGGTGCTCGGCTACTTCCTCGCGTTTCCCCTCAGCCTCTTCGGCTCCGCGCTTACCGGGTTGGGCGACCTCGGTTTCTACTGGCTCGCCGTGGCGGCCCAGCAATTGGTGGGCGCCGCCGTGACGGTGGCCCTGTTACTCGCCGGGTTCGGCTTATGGGGGATGGTGTGGGGCTTCTTGGCAGGGCAATTCCTCGTGGTGTTACTGCTGGTGATCCGATTGGCGTGGAAGTTCCCCGCATGCTTTCCCCGCAGGCCGGTGCCGCTGTTTCAACCCGCGACCAAGCCGGTGTTGGCGGCCGGTTCGTGGTATTCCATCACCGCCCTCGGCAGCGTGTTCCTCGGCGGCCTCGATCTCCTCATCTTGGGCACGATGCTCGATCCGGTGTTCGCCACGGTTTACACCCTCACAACGCGATTGCCCAGCACGCTCTCCCGGCAATTGCTCCAAGTGATCGGCACCGTGATGCCGAGTTTAGCCGAAGCCGGGGCGGAACGAACGCCGGCGGAACTCTCGTACGTTCTGAAAACCCTGTTCCGCTGCCAAGCGTTGTTGGTAGGCTTGGCTGTGGTTCTCGTGGCGGGGGTAAACGAAGCGTTCGTGGCCGTGTGGGTTCGGGATCGTTCGCTGTTCGGCGGGCACGCGTTGAACGCGGCATTCCTCGTGGGAATGTTCGTTCGACAATGGCAGGCGATGTCGGCCCAGATGCTCTTTTCATTGGGGTTCAACCGGCTCGTTCCGATCAGCACACTCGCCGATGGCATTCTCACCGCGGCGCTGATGATCGCGTTCGTCGGCCCGTTCGGCATGATCGGCGTACCCTTCGCCACGATTCTGGGTGCGGTTCTCGTCTCCCTTCCGATCAACTTGGCCGCACTCGGTCGAACGGTGGGAATCTCGATGTGGGAACTTTCTCAACCGGTAGGGGAATGGCTTTTGCGATGTCTGCCGATCTTTGCGCTCAGTGCGGGTGTGGCATGGGCGTGCCACGAAGCGAACGATTTGCGCGAACGCTTGGCGGCGCTCGCGTTGGGCAGTGCCCTAATTGGAATGGCATATATCGCCGCGATGTTGCCGATGTTGCGTCGGACGCCGCTGGCGAGCAAGTTGCCCCGATTCCTCCATTAGGTGAGCGGGGTTTGGATTTCCACCCTCTCGCCCGTTGGGGAGAGGGTCGTCCCGCTTCGGGACGGGGAGAGGGGATTTGATTGATTCTAAAGCCCCTCTCCCCGCTTCTCGCTTCGCTCGAAACGACCCTCTCCCCAGCGGGAGAGAGGGTAAGCAAAAACTGCCTCTCGCCTGAATGACTTTTTGTTCGAGATGAGATCGGCCACTTCGAAATTGAACTATTACATGAAATGGTGTATAAATGGAGGAGTGGATCGCCGAAACCGCTTGAAAGCCCCCAAAAATGGCCGAGCAAGAGAATGCATTAAAAGATCGCCCTTTGCTATCCCCGATCCAAGCGGGTGGGCTTGCAGCAGTGTTCAAGGTGTTGGCAAACGATACTCGTTTGAGGCTTCTGCACGCGCTCGTTCGGTCGAAAGAGTTGTGCGTCGGCGACCTATCCGCTGCCGTTGGAATGAAGCCGCAAGCCGTATCCAACCAACTCCAGAGGCTTTCGGATCTCGGCATCCTCGCTTCGAGGAGAGAAGGCAACAACATCTATTACCGGCTCGTGGATCTCTGCGTATCCGGCTTACTCGAACAGGGCTGGTGCCTCATGTCCGAAGCCACCGGTCGGGCCGGGGTTTCCGATCGTGCGTCCTCGTGTTGTGCGGAGTAGGAGAACAAACAATGGGTACGAAACATCGGATCATCTTCGTTTGCGTCGAAAACTCGAACCGAAGCCAGATGGCCGAAGCGTTCGCCCACATCCACGGTGGGGATCGAGTCGAGGCATTCAGTTCGGGTTCGCGCCCCTCGGGCCGTGTGAATCCCAAGGCCATCGCTGCGATGAAAGAGATCGGCTACGACCTCGCGGCGCACCACTCGAAAGGCTTGGACGAATTCAACGGCAAGCCGTTCGATGCCGCCGTGACGATGGGCTGCGGAGACGAATGCCCATTGGTTCTCGCCAAACGGCGGGTGGATTGGCAAATCCCCGATCCGAAGGAGTTGCCGCCCGACCAGTTCAACGAGATTCGAGATCTGATCGAATCGAAGGTCAAAGAATTGCTCGCCGAATTGGAAGTCGGTGAGGCATGACCATCTCCGAAGAACCGGCAAGGCCAGTGGATTCGAAGCCGAAGCGGATGGGCCTGTTCGAGCGCTACCTGACCGTGTGGGTTGGGCTGTGTATGATCGTCGGCGTGCTCTTGGGTAGCGCACTCCCAGGGTTGACAGAAGGGTTGAGGGCATTGGAGTTCGGGGCCGGGAGCAAAATCAATGCCCCGATTGCCGTGTTGATCTGGTTGATGATCGTGCCGATGATGATGAAGATCGACTTCGCATCGCTGGCGGGTGCGACCCGCAAACCGAAAGGTTTGATGGTGACGTTGTTCGTGAACTGGATGGTCAAGCCGTTCAGCATGTTCGCCCTCGGCTGGTTGTTCTTCCAAGTGCTGTTCCTTCCGTTCATCGGCGAAGAACTGGCGAAGCAATACACCGCCGGCGTCATCATCCTCGCCGCCGCGCCTTGCACGGCGATGGTGTTCGTGTGGAGTTACCTGACCGACGGCGACCCCGCTTACACGCTGGTTCAGGTGGCCGTCAACGATCTCATCATGCTGGTGCTGTTCGCCCCCATCGTCGGCCTCTTGGTGGGGGTGTCGGGGCTGGCTGTTCCATTCAATGTGCTGCTGACGGCTGTGGCCGTGTTCATCGTTGTGCCTCTGGTCTTGGGGGTTGCATTGCGACTGCTGTTGGTTCGCTCGAAAGGCTCCGACTGGTTCGAGAAATCGTTCTTGCCCCGGTTCCAACCGCTCGCGATGGCCGCACTGCTCGCCACGTTGTTGCTGATCTTCGCCTTCCAAGCGGACAACATTCTGAGCCACCCGCTCCACGTCGCCCTGATCGCTGTGCCCATCTTGATTCAGGTCTATTTCAACTCGTCCCTGACGTACGGGCTGATGTGGATACTCCGGGTGCCGCACAACGTTGCCGCTCCGGGGGCGTTGATCGGTGCCAGCAACTTCTTCGAGTTGGCGGTCGCGACGGCCATCGCCTTGTATGGCCCTTCTTCCGGTGCGGCGCTTGCGACGGTGGTCGGTGTTCTCGTGGAAGTTCCGGTCATGTTGTCCGTGTGTGCGGCCTGCAACCGAACTCGCGGTTGGTTTGATTCCAAATAGAAAAGGTGCGACATGATCGTGAAGCAATTGACGCAGTTACTCGAAGCCAACAGCGAATCCTCGCTGCACATCATGCTGCCATCGGGCGAATTTGTACCCGACCATTTCCATGTCACGGAAGTCGGACGGGTGCAGAAGTCATTCATTGACTGCGGCGGTAGTCGATGCGAGTCCGTTTCCTGTTTGCTTCAAACTTGGACGGCACACGACTTGGAACACCGGCTGGTCGCTGGGAGATTGTCGAAGATTCTAAAACGCGCCGAAGAGGTTCTCGG
>Ga0105047_10016932_pt1 | contig 11399 bp, 12 predicted proteins | sample MAT04_FD_78384 | JGI IMG/M metagenome (GOLD analysis project Ga0105047, IMG submission 78384) | Freshwater microbial communities from Lake Fryxell liftoff mats and glacier meltwater in Antarctica - MAT-04 (megahit assembly) | ecosystem: Environmental > Aquatic > Freshwater > Ice > Liftoff... | reverse complement strand
TGTGGTTTGAGCTGTGGTTTGAGTATCAATCCATGAAATAGAAATGCGCTGGCTGATGAAATACCAGGTCAGAATGACGATTCCTAGCAGTACTATCCCTGCCGTTATTTTTTTCGCCATATTTGATGGTCCGATTTCCTCTGGTCTATAACTTGATCAAGTCGTGTTATTTGCGGCCAAGGTTCGACTGCGTATTCTTAATTCAGGATGCAAAGTTTATTACCCTGGAGGTATGAATAATATACGAACGCTCTATGTCTATGGTGGGCAGGGGTGAATCTACAAACTTGATGTTTAGGTGAATTACCTTGTTGTTGAAAGAAAACCGTCTACTTGCCTTCGAAGGTACGTATAAATTGAATCACATTCCAACCATCTTCCTCGTTTATATCCGCTCCAACCCGAATTGGCATCCCGGTTCCCGGGCTACCATGTTTTAAAACCCACATTAATTCCCCATCCGTGCGAAGTTTCTGCCATTTTGCATCGGTAAAATCACGCGGAGGATGTCCGGGTAGATTGACGCCTGTGCCATCATTGCTATGGCAAGTTACGCAAAAACCTTCCCCAAAATAAATTTTACGGCCTGCTTCAATTCGCTCTGGTGTTATGGGATAAGGACTTTTTACTTGCTGTTCCTGAGCAATAATCGCTTTAGGTACACGCGGTTCATACACGTCCTTGTGAAAAGCCAATGCGCTTTGCGAGCCGAGGCTCAAAAGGACGGCAATCCATACCCACCTATTTTTCTTTAAAAAAAACATGACATCACCTCACTTATAAATAAAAAAGACACAGTGCTCATCCACATGGACAAACCCGTGTCTCTTGAATAACTCAAATAGACTTATTTTTTAGTTGCATCTTTACCAATTTTTCCATGTAACTCTTCCCAATGTCCAACTGATTGAGGAATGCCGACTGAACCGTCAGGGATGGGCGCGTCTTTAGGCCAGAGATGGAAAATAATGCCATCGGTTCCAGCAACATAATCCGCCAATCCTTTTTGCTCTTTCGGATCAGTTGGATTCACTATGGCAACGCGACCAGTTTCTATCTCCTGCTTGTGATCGTGCCAGTTTTGCGTATGCGACCATTTCGGTATGGCCGATCCGGCAAGTTTTTTTGAAACCATATATTCGATTTCGGTCAGGCGAGCATTTGGATCTGTTGATTCGAATAAGATGCATTGAATAACATCGTCATTGATGGGTTTGCAGTAATGATGGAACGGACCGATAATTTCTCCGTCCATGACGTGTGGCGCCGTTACATGAATTGTATAACCGGTCAGTGGATTTTTATCTGCAGCAAAAGCTGGAGCAGACAAAAAACCAGCTGTGATCAACGAGGAAACAAGAACGCAGGCTTTGCTGATTTTCATAATTGAATCTCCTTATAATTTTTTACAGTTAAAGTACGGATGATTTTTATACGTTCCATGCCTATTTATTTGGGGACTCTGATCCCATTTCGAAAATAAGCATTACAACGCCCCTTATTCATTCGTTAACATTCGGTTTGATACCCGAAGAGGTCAGTTTATACCACATTAAGTGGTACGTATGTGCGGTGACGCACTGAGTAAAAAGGGGCAAAGACCTCCCCAAAATAGCGGAATAGCTTGCTATTTTAGTGGATTTATCTCATTTTCTCAGTAACCAGTGGCATGGACTCGGAGGTTAATCATCTCAAGTACGTGGCAAATAGTCTTGATTGTCTTGCCCGTGGTGTGGCTTGGAAATTGTAATTTAAATTATTCCAAATTTTGTCGATGAAATTAAGAACTGTTTCCCTTGGAACAAGGAAGAATTTGACCTGGTCGATCAAAATACAATTTTTCGTCGTATTTATCACCATAATTATTACGTCGCTATGTACGGTATCGCACAGACGGGTGCTTCAAAGCTGAACACCATGAAAATGTTTTGGATTTGTCGGACAGAGTAGTAGATAAGAAACTGCGACCTATGTAATTGAAGGAGTAGAGTGTACTTATCATGGTGGACTGATGTCGACATTGGGTTTGTTCAGTGCTGAGTTACCGATATTCATACGTGGTTATTTAAGCAGGAAGGACTCAGAGGAGGTTTAAAAAAGGGTGTTGTGATATGAGTATTATTAGAGGGATGGCTATTGGACACGCACTCATCGCCTTGGTAGGGTTGATATCGTCTTCCGGGGTGTCATTCGCGAGTGATCAATCGCACGTAAAAGAAATCATTCGGCCGACCTGTATTCATTGTCATCGGGTGGATGGTCAGCCCGATTCTCACCCTAATGTCAAGGGACCTGATCTTGTCTGGGGCGAGTGGAAATTCGAGACGGAAGCTTCCTGCTGGCAGTCGCGCAAGAAGACGGCGAAAGCACCCGCAGATTTCCTGACCAGGATCAATCCTCTCCCTATGTCGGCCAAAGCGATTCAGGCCGGGGAAACACTTTTCTCGAAAACAGCCAAGCCCGCCAACTGCGCGGTGTGTCATGGAAATCAAGGTGACGGTAAAAGCAAAATGAGTGCAGCTTCAGTACCGCCTCCGAGAGATTTTACTTGCAACTCGATGATGAAGGACATTCCCGATGGTCAGCTGTTCTGGATTATTAAGAAAGGTTCACATGGAACGCCCATGATATCGTTCGCCGGCCTATCGGACGAGGAGGCGTGGCAACTTATCCATTACATTCGATCACTGGCACGTTGATCAAAATAGGGGCTTGCTCCAAACATCCTGATCTGTTGTTGGCCCGCATTCTGCTATGTACGGCACCGTACATACGGAATATTAAAAAATGAATGAAAATAAGACAGGTAAGTTATATAGAATACTTACGTAAGTAAATATGAAAAGGGTTACAAAATGAATATGAGAAAAGGAATGTTTGTCGGAAGCACGCTCATCGCCTTGGCGGGATTGATATCGTCCCCCGGGGTGTCATTCGCGAGTGATCAATCGCACGCAAAGGAGATCCTTCAGCAGAACTGCGTTCAATGTCACCGGCTGGAAGGCAAGGCCGATTCACGCTTTGATCTCAAGGCGCCCGATCTTATCTGGGCCGGGAGCAAGTACCGGCGACCGTGGTTGATTGGTTGGTTGACCGGCAAAGAAGCGCCGCTCTATGCCAAGGGCTATCGTTGGGATCTGAGCGAGGCTCCATCCAAGCATCCGGTTGTCACAGAATCCGAGGCCAACACTCTCGCTGATTATTTTGCTGAGCACAACAAAGATCCGCGAGTTAAAGTTGGCGCGTTTGATATTTCAAAAGTATCGAAGTTTGAAGCCGATTTTGGTGCCATGGCCTTCAAGGCTCACGCCTGTATCGGCTGCCATACGATCGATGAAGATGGAAAATTAATCGGGGGGCCACAGAGCACCGCACTGCAAGCTTCCGGGCAACGATACGATCCAGACTGGATCTATCGTTTTGGAGTGAATCCACAAGACTTTACGCCGCACAGTGGAGAGTTCCTGGCCGATGCGACGGAGCCTCAGCTCCGCGCGGTGATCGGGTATTTAATGGCGCAGGGTGTGAATGACTTCAAGTATTACGAGCCTTGGACGAGTCCGGAATTCGGCATGGCTAGCGTAGGCCGTGGCAAAGTCATCTACAAAGAATATTGTTCGCAGTGTCACGGAGCGACAGGCAAAGGTGACGGACCGGCAGCGTCTGGTCTGGATCCGAAGCCGGCTATTCATGCCAATATTCCCTTTGAAAAGCTGCCCATGGAATATCTGTACAACGTGATCAATCATGGAGGACCGGCAATAGGCAAGTCGTCGAATATGCCCTACTGGAACCTGACCATCGGTCAGCAAGGCGTTGCCGATGTGATCGCCTACCTCAAGGCGACTTTCAAGGGCTCACCTGCTGGAGCGGCTGCTACTATTGCCGCACCAGCTGCAGCTGCCAGCGCTATGCCTGCCAAGGCTGCTGCCATTGCCGTTCCGGCTGTAGCTGCTGCCACTGCAACTTCCTCAAGTGGAGGCCAGTCGGATGCTTGCGTGCAGCCGCGCAAGTCAGTCAAGGCACCGGATAATTTCCTGGTCATGACGAATCCACTCGCTGCCTCTGCCGAAGTAGTTCAGGCCGGGAAAACGCTGTTCCAGAAATCCGCCAAGCCTGCCGCTTGCGCCATGTGTCATGGAGAGAAGGGCGATGGAAAGGGCGTGATGGGAGCAGCACTGGTGCCACCACCGAGAAACTTTACCTGCAATGCCATGATGAAGGATATTCCGGATGGCCAGCTTTTCTGGATTATCAAGAAAGGTTCGCCTGGAACCGGCATGATGTCCTTCGCCGGCTTGTCCGATGACAAGGTGTGGCAGCTCATTCATTACATTCGATCACTGGCACGTTGATTAGAAGATGCTGAACAACGCGTCAATATGACAGGTGCAGATATGTGGCAACACAAAACCAGTTTTTCAACTGTTAAATAGGAGATTCACATGAAATTTGTTACTCAAATACCGCTGGCTTTGGCATTGATCGTGGGCAGCGTCACCAGTCCAGTTTTTGCAGAAGATGAGCATCACGCAGGAAAAGAAGATGGGCATCACGCAGAGAAGTCTGAGAAAAAGCTTCGTGCAGAAGCGACCATCGCCGGTCCGGGCATTACCGGAGAAGCTCATCTGTATGAGGAACACGATGGGCTCGTCAGAATCAAGATGATGGTACAAGGTACGCCTGACAGCAAGTTAACGCCCGGGCGACACGCGGTACACTTCCACGAAACAGGAGCATGCGAACCATCGTTCGCAGCAGCAAAAGGCCATTACGATGGCAATATCGATCCGCAGGTTAACCCGCAGGCGAATGTCAGTCCAGGCCTCGGAAATCACCCTTATCATTTAGGCGACCTGCCGAATCTTGTGGTTGATGAAAAGCGTAAAGGGACGTTGTATGCCATCACGAGCCGGGTCACACTTGCTCCCGGATTGACGACCCTTTTCGATGCGGATGGGAGTGCATTTATTATCCATGAACTTGAAGACAAATTCCTTCCCGATCCTCCGACGAAAGATGCCCCAGGTGGCCCCAGGATTGCGTGTGGGGTGATTGTGCTGAAGAAGTGAGATAATAGAGCGAAATGACAGCATCACGAACAGATGATGATGGATCTATAATTTTTATGAATGAATGAAAGAGGTGATAAATAGTGGCAACCTTCATAATATCAGGCAGTCGAGGCACAGACGATCCGACGATGGCCACGTTGCCCTTCATGGCCGCGAAGACGGCAAAGGAGCAAGGGCATGATGTGGTGCTCTGGCTCTGGAACGAAGCCGTGACGCTCAGTCGCAAAGGAACAGTCGATCATATCCATGGTGTGAATCTGACTCCATTGAAAGAACTACTGGCCGCAGTGCAGGCGGCGGGCGTGCAGATTTGGGTCTGCGGCGCCTGTGCCGTAGCGCGGCAGATCATGGCAGAGGATCTAGTGACCGGTGCCTCAATAAAAGGGATGCCGGACTATATCAAGGCTGTAGCCGAACGTGACCGCAATGTGACATTTTGACCGTTGCATTCATTACCTGATCGGCCAGTGCAATGGTAGGTCGATACGTGCACCATGCTGACGCATGGTGCACGTATTTTACGGGTAGCTTATGGCCGTAATCGGTTGCGCCACAATAAATTGATTTTTTAGGAGATTACCGATGGTAATTCGAACATTAATCATATCCATGCTATTTGTTGGATCCATTTCCGCCCCTGCAAACGCGCTTGCCGCTAATGAGCCTATCCAACCAATCGAGGACGCTAAGCCAAAGAACTTAAACATGGTGGAACTAGGAAAGATGCTTTTTTTCGACCCGCGTTTATCGAAGTCCGGATTCATTTCTTGTAATTCCTGTCACAACTTGAGTATGGGCGGCACGGATAATCTGCAAACATCCATTGGCCATAACTGGCAGCAGGGGCCGATCAATTCGCCAACAGTAATGAACTCCAGCATGAACTTGGCTCAGTTCTGGGATGGTCGCGCCAAGGATCTGAAGGAGCAGGCGGCTGGCCCCATCGCCAACCCCAAAGAGATGGCATTTACCCATGAACTAACAGTGGATGTATTACGCTCCATTCCCCAGTATCGGGCCCGCTTTCAGCAATTGTTTGGCGCAAATAAAATCGATATCGGTATGGTAACCACCGCGATTGCGGCATTCGAAGAAACCTTGGTTACGCCTAACTCTCGTTTTGATAAATGGCTCAAGGGCGACAAGCAAGCTTTGAGCCAAACTGAACTGGAGGGTTACAAGCTATTCAAGGAAAGTGGATGCACGGGTTGCCACAATGGCGCTAGCGTAGGCGGCGGGTCATTCCAGAAATTTGGTGTCTATGAGGCCTACAAGACGAAGAACAAGGCTGAAGGCAGGTCCGCTGTAACGGGCAGGGATGCCGACCGCTTCATGTTCAAAGTGCCCAACCTCCGAAACGTGGAATTAACTTATCCCTATTTTCATGACGGCGCAGCTGAGACCTTGGAAGAAGCGGTTGACACCATGGGTAGGCTGCAGTTGGATCGCAAGTTCACCAACGAAGAAAATGCCAAGATCGTGGCGTTCTTAAAGTCATTGACCGGTAAGCAGCCCGAGTTCATGTTACCAATTCTTCCCCCTTCAACTAAAGAGACGCCGAAACCTAAACCCTTTGGATAGATAGAGATTAATGAAGTGCAACAATTTATTTGTATCATCCAATTCACAATAGAATTAATGATGAATGGCGGCATGATTTGTATGAGATGGCATCATGGCCCGAAAAACAAGCGGTTTCATCGAAGGCTGATATAGTGATATTGATGTAAACCGTCAGCAGATGAGACAAAATTGGTGGCCAGAAACCTTCTCTACAACCAGCTTGAAGTAATACCTTGGTTAAAAAAGTGACTAGCGTAGTGCTTCAGAAATAATGGAGCTTATGTGAAGGTTTGACCTATTAAAAATTACTGACTCGGCCATTAAATAGTTTCAGGCGGCATATTTTTCGCGTGGGTCTTGAAAGTAAGAAGCGATAGCATTGTTCAACGGGGTTTGAGTCTGAGCGGGGAATGTGAATCCAACGGGGTTCGGCGTAAATGTTAAGAGAAGGCCAAGGCCTCCTCTTAACTAACAGAATAGCTTACTAAAAACTATCTGATCAGGATTTGATCGCCCCGTCCTTTTTTCGGGTCAGCGTCGGGTTTGTTCATCAAAACCGTGATAGCACCGCGTAACGCTGCTCCCATTGCATGATCGACGATTGCGACATTGGTCGGACGGTCAGCTGGTGAAACGATATCAAATGTACCGCCTTCAGCTACTGCCACGTTGTATGTTTGAAGGCCGTATAGAGTGTTTTTCGGGTTGCCGTTGATATAAACACGATCCCAAATTCCTGCGATAGGATGCAGGGCGACCGGGTTGTTGATGTTCGCGTTCACGAAGAAAATACGGACGCGTTCACCCGGCTTGGATTCCAGAACCTGAGTTGCATTTGGTTCATGAACAGGATCGTAATGAAACATTTTGCCGTTGATGAGAGCACCTTTCCAACCGGTGTTTTCAAGTAAGCCAGTGATGTTTTCGCTGTCCGGGAAGTATTGCTGCTGAATCAGCATATATTCACGGTCTGCTTTTGGATAGTTCTTTTTATCTTTTGGATCAACAATGATCATTCCGTACATTCCCTTGGCAATATGCTGAGCCATCGTGCTTGCGCCACAGTGATACATGAACACGCCTGGAACCTTGGCTTCAAACTTGAAATGTTTAGTTTGTCCCGGCTTGATTTCACCGAATTCATTCAGCACGTCTACCTGAGCCGCATGAAAGTCCATTGCGTGTGAATTTTTATTTTCAGGTGGATTGATCAGCGTGAAATCAACTGTATCGCCTTCGTCTACACGGACAGGCTTGCCAGGAATGGAGCCATCGAATGTCCATGCTGCCATTTTGACATCGCCCTTGTTATTCACGGGCAGATCAACTTCCACAGCTGTCATCGTGACTTTAACGGTTTTTGCGAATACTTGCTGTGCGGAAAAAACCCCAGTTACCAGCATTACAGCAACAGCTGTATTTTTAAGTTTAAACATATTATTCCCCCTTTAATTTAAAGTTAACTACAAATTACTTATTTCTTACCACCACTTCTTGCTACTGCCATTGACTAACCAAATTTGCACTTACATAACATGCGTAGATGCTGCACCAAATCATTGATTTCTTCGTCACTTAAGGTTGCACCCCAAGGAGGCATCAATATTGATTTTTCAATGGATGGCCCACCCTCTTTGATTGCTTTGAATAATGTTTCGTCCGACCGACCCGACATTGACTTCGCATCGGTATGATCGCGCGGCACGACCGACATGTCCCGGGTGTTAACGCCTTTTCCGGTTCCCTCACTGCCGTGACATTGAACACAATAGGCTTTGTAGTTGTCAGCGGGCGCTTCCTTGGCTTGGGTTTGGACTGAGAAAGCCGCTAGTAAAAGCAACAAAAATAATTTAGTTGGCATTTGCAACCTCCTTGCTCAGCGTCTCAAGATAATGGATCATTTTCTGTATATTCACCTCCGATAAATTTTTGTTTGGCATCATGGATTTTGGCTCCCAAGCTTGGGGAGACCTGATGAAGCTCGCCATATATTGCGGTTGCAGACGCTTGGCCGCTGTATAAAGTTCTGGCCCCGATAGGCCGCCATATTCAGGCTCGATCAAATGACAGGCCATACAGCCCAAGAATTTAGTGAAGGCCATTTCCCCCATCTGCTTTGATATCGTACCGGACTCAACTTTTTCCTTGGCGATCAAATCGTCATGCGGTTTCATTTTCATGAGCTCGGCCGTAACTGAAGTGGCATCGGCCTTGGAAAGTGCAATATGATCTGAGAGCGTCGAAATATCAATTTCATCACCTTTTGCCCCAGACTTGATATGCCCGCCATAGTACATCCCGGCGGGACGTATCCGACTGGGCTTTTGCAGCCAAGATACAAGCCATTCTGGGCGATATTTGTTGCCCGCGTAGAAGAGATCTGGCCCCTTTTTTTCAAAGGCAGCTTTCAATGTTTGGGTTGCCGGCCCCTTAATGTTGTGGCAGGCGGAACAGCTCCCTTGAAGCTTTCCTCCCTCAGCGAGAACAGCTCCAGAAAAACCAAGTAAGGCAACAAGAATTATTCGCTTCATATTTATCTCCTCCTTTTCCCCTGTTCGACGATTTTTCCCATGAAAGGTGCGCTGTTAAAAAGCCCATATCCCTGCGTAAGCGACACACTGTAGAAGAAGTTGGGATCGTACACTTTGCCTTTCCAGGTGTACCAGTCATTCATTTTGACGCCTTCATATTCAAAAACGGTCATTGGCCCACCCATCGAAGCACCGTTGTTGGTCATATGTTTGTCAACATGGTCGTGCATTATGAAGAGTCCAGGATTGTTCATCTTGACGATCACGTCATAACGCTCACCGGGTCCTACCGGAATAGTGTCCACATAGTAAGGAGTAGTAAGTGGATACCCGTCTTTGTGAGTGATAAGCATGTCGTGCCCATGCATATGCATTTGGTGAGTTTCATCGCCTGCGCCAATAAAGCGCATTCTCAAAACATCGCCTTTCTTGACCCTAATCGGTTGGGTGAATGGAAAGGATTTTGCGTTTACTGAAAAGTAGTCAGAAACATCCTGCGGGCTGCCCCCTTTGCCATAGACGCTGGCATATGGAGATTGCCAAGTACTCAACATCAGAATGGCATCCAGGGTTACTTCTTTTTCGAGGGCGCTCGGATTTTTTGGGTCGACGATTAATGGCCCCCACATCCCGCGTATTGCCACGTGCTCCCAGACATTCACATGACAGTGGTACCACAGACTTCCGGGACGATCAACATTGAATTTATAGGTATAAGATTCGCCAGGCTGAATCGCTTCTTGTGTGACACCTGGCACGCCATCTTGTTGCCAACTGCCGGTCTGGTTAACCCCATGCCAATGGATGGTATGGGGAAGTGTGGTGTTGTTGCTTACATGTACCATCACATCATCTCCCTCCTTGACGTGTATGAGCGGCCCTGGCACTTGTCCGTTGAAAGCGAATACTTTATTGGTAAAGCCTGGAGCTACTTCTATTGAAACCTCATCAATGGTCAGGTTAAATTCGCGTTGCTCGGCCCAGCTTGCAGTAGCAATTCCCGCTAAAAACAAAAATGTTAAAATGTTTCTGAGATAACAGACCACAGTGGATACATATAATCTATTTAGGGCAATGGTCATTTTTCTAGTCATCCAAATTTCTATCTCTATATATTTAAATAACATTCATTTTTAATGTATCTTTAATTAAAAACATTGTCAAGTAAATTGTGGAGGGCTTGTAGCGAGCAAATGAACAGGCTTAAACATGTAGCAACATCATGTATCTAGTATTTTTAGACTCGGCGTGCTGCCTATTGTTGAATTAAAGTGAAATTGTTCATAAAGTTATCTCCGGCCCGGAAAACTTCAAATAGATTTGCGCTGCAGATCCGAGTCGTCATTTTATCATTGCGGGGAGCGCAGATGCGGGATCAAGCTTCCGGTGTAGGGGTGTTGGTAACCACCGCAAACGTTGATAGTTTACTCCACAAAAGCCGAACAAGAAGGCTTATGAGCGACATCCGGAAGCGCAATGCCGACTTGAAGCACACAGTGTGTTCAAAAACTCAGGCGCACCAAGGTTAGCCGAAAGTCGCGGCAACAGATCACATGCAGACATCGGAACGATCACCTTAGGGGCGACAAAAAAACTTCTAGGATCGTCGCATGAAATATGACGCATGAAATATGACGCATGAAAACTTTAAATTTCAGCTGCCGGATCAATAGCAATGTGACGACTTAAGCTAAACGGCCCGCTGCCGTGTACGACAACATATAGTAAGCCGCCCATCATGGAAATGTTCTTCATGAAGTTAATCATCTGATTTTGTGCTTCATTGGGCGGCACAGCCCAGAAATTATGGAAGAACAGCGCAGCCAATGCGGTGAATACAAATATCGCGGCCGCAGCCCAGCGTGCATTCCAGCCAATGATCAGCATGATACCTCCGACCAGTTCAACGAAGATGGCGCCGATGGCAAGCAATTCCGGCATTGGCAGTCCCTTGCTGGCTATATACCCTACCGTCCCTTCGAAGCCGGTAATTTTACCAAAGCCTGACATAACGAAGATGAGTGCCATCAAAATACGACCCACTAACGGGCCAAAGCTGTTCAATGCATTCATAGTTGAAAATCCTTTTTTGGGGTAGTTAGAAAATTATATTGATATGCGCCTGCTAGCTGTTCACGATCTGGCATTTATGCGGCTATTTTTAGCCGCTTGCTAATTTCAGCGACATGCCGGCCTTGAAAACGTGCAATCGCAAGTTCATTCTCACTCG
>Ga0105047_10016931_pt1 | contig 11400 bp, 10 predicted proteins | sample MAT04_FD_78384 | JGI IMG/M metagenome (GOLD analysis project Ga0105047, IMG submission 78384) | Freshwater microbial communities from Lake Fryxell liftoff mats and glacier meltwater in Antarctica - MAT-04 (megahit assembly) | ecosystem: Environmental > Aquatic > Freshwater > Ice > Liftoff... | reverse complement strand
CGGCGATGAAATGAAGGAGGCCGCAAAGGCTCTGGAAGCGGCATTGCAAGACCGGGAAGCTGACCGCTCGAACCTCTTGGTTCGTATCGCAACCGTGGAAGACCGTCTTCAAGCCAACCTCTCCTCCCTGGATTCGCTTCAATCCCTCCTTCCCGCGCTGGCCGAAGCCCTTTCTGCCGATTCCTCCCAGTCCTCTCCGCCGCCCTCGGCCTCCGAAGCCCTCGATAAATTGGCAGCCCAGCTTCCAGCCGATTTCACTCCAGCCAACGCTTCTGAACTCGAAGAACTGGCTCGTCAACTGAGCGAAGCGGGTCACACCGAACTGGCAGAGGCCCTCAAAGCGCTGGCCAAATCCACCGATGGCAAACAGGCCCAAGAGGCCCTCAAAAAGCTCTCCAAAGCTTTGAGCGGCGCCGAGGCTCTTGCAGACGCCAAGCGAATGATGGAGCTTGCCATGATGCAATTGGCAGCGGCTAAAGAGGGCACAGGCAGTGGCTCCGAGGGCGCCCTTTCCATGCTTCCGAAACTCTCGGATTCTGGAAATCCGGGGTCAGGGGCGGGAAGTGACCCGGACTTTCCAGAATCCAAAACCGTCAGGGCCTTGGAAGCCGCCCCATTACTGGCACCTGTCACAAGCGCCAACCAATCCGCCGGGGAAGCCCAAATTCAGGTTCTTCCAACAGCCGAGGGACTTCAAGAATCGCCGACGCGAGCACCAACCAGCACCGCCGTCAGCGAGGGACCACTCTCTGAGGAAGCGATCACTTCGGAAGATTTGCCAGTTGTCCATCGGGCCACCGTTCGTAGATACTTCGAATCCATTCGACCCAAAACAGAAACGCCATGAACTCAGCCGACCCATCCTTCGCCAACGAATTTCGTGAGAAAATCCGCAGACTGGAAACCGAAGTTGGCAAGGTGATTGTTGGGCAGGACAAAATTTTGGAGGATGTAATTATCGCGATTGTTGCAGGGGGACATGTTCTCCTCGAAGGGGTGCCCGGCTTGGGAAAAACCATGCTTGTCCGCTCGCTGGCATCCGCCTTGGATCTCTCCTTCCAGCGCATCCAATTCACCCCGGACCTCATGCCTGCCGATCTGCTTGGCACAAACATCCTGGTCGAAGAAGCTGGCAGCCACCCCCGCTTTGAATTCTCGCCGGGGCCGGTGTTTTGTAACCTTTTGCTTGGCGATGAAATTAACCGGGCCACGCCCAAAACCCAATCCGCACTCCTTGAAGCGATGCAGGAACGCTCGGTCACGATTGGCGGAAAAACCCGTCTGCTGGAACGTCCGTTTTTTGTTCTCGCAACCCAGAATCCCCTTGAGATGGAGGGAACTTACCCGCTTCCTGAAGCCCAACTGGATCGCTTTTTCTTCAAACTCCGCGTGGGATACCCCGATCGCACGGCCTTTGAAGAAATTCTTCGCCGAACCACCGAACCAAACACCACCACCATCCAGTCCGCGTTTAATGGTGCGGAACTCAATGAACTCGGTGACTTCGCCAAAGCGGTTCCCGTGCCTCCGGAAATCCGCTCCCGCGCGGCGGACTTGGTGATGGCCACTCACCCGGAAACCAGCAGTGCAAGTGCCTCGGTCAAAAAGTTTGTGCGCTACGGCGCCAGCCCCCGCGCAGGCCAGGCTCTTCTGCTGGCCGCAAAAATCCGTGCCCTTCTGCAAGGCCGCTTCCATGTGGCCTCAGAGGATTTGCTGGCCTTTGCCCTTCCCGCGCTCCGTCATCGCGTGCTCCTCAACTTCGAGGCCCAAGCGGACGGCATCGATGCGGACGTCCTGATCACGGAGATCTGTGAGGAAAAATCCAAGGCTTGGGCTTCGCTCTGACGATTCACAATTTTTTTACAAATCCCTGACACCCCCCTGACAACTCCCCTTCGCCGATGTGTGAGGGTGAGTGCGTGAAAACAAAATCACTATTACTCATAACAGCTTTGGCATGCCTTGGTGGCATGGCCGGAGGTTCCGAAGTCATCGAACTCAAAATGGACTCCGAGCGGAGAATCCTGAAAACCACGGATGACGAATGTGTCATCCAGGTGGAGGTGGCCGGGCGAAAGAAACCTGACGAAAAACGCAAGGTCCCCATGAACCTTGCTATTGTGCTGGACCGCTCCGGCTCGATGTCCGGCGCAAAGATTGAGAGGGCACGACAGGCCGCCGCGCTTGCGCTTGGTCTGGTGGGCCCCGATGACACGTTTGCACTGGTTGTTTACGACAACGAGGTGGAAACCATCATCCCGGCCGGGAAAGTCAAAGACGTCAGCGAATTGGAAAAGCGAATTCAGGCCATCAATTCCGGAGGTTCGACGGCACTTCATGCCGGCGTCACGGAGGGGGCCATCCAACTTCGTAAGTTTTTCGATAAAGAAAAAATCAACCGCGTCATTTTGTTGTCAGATGGCATCGCCAATGTCGGTCCATCCAGCCCCACCAACCTGGCAAATCTCGGGCGCGACTTGGCAGGTGCGGGGATCTCGGTTTCCACCATCGGTCTCGGAGATGATTACAATGAGGACCTGATGACAGCCTTGGCGGAGGCAAGTCATGCCAACTATTACTACGTCAAAGATGCGGAAAAACTCCCGGATATCTTTGCGGAGGAGCTTGGAACGGTGAAGTCAGTGGTCGCAAGAAACCTTCGCCTGATCATCACCCTGCCGGAAGGCATTGTTGGCAAAGCGGTTCTTGGGGAGAAAGAGTTTGAGTTCAAGTCCGGCTCGGTGACGATTCCCGTTGGGGAAGTTTCAGCAGGCCAGCGGAGGCGATTCCTGGTTAAAGTGGCCGTCCCCGCCGGAGAAACCAAAGAGATTCCCTTGGCAAAAGTCGCCATGGAATATGCGGATGCTGAGGGGGCCATCCAGAAGTCATCGGCGGCTTATTCCGCACAACGAACGGCGGATGTTGCGTTGTCTGAGAATTCGATCCAAGCCGAAGTGGCCGGCAATGTGGCTGTGGTGAGCAACCGTCTTGCCAAGGAAGAGGCCGTGGCCTTGGCTGACAAAGGGAAAGTCGCCGAAGCCGCCGACCGCCTGCGCCGCCAAGCGGAAGCCAATGCGGCTCTCCCAGCCGCTGCGCAAAATGATATTATCCGTACAGAACAGAAAGTCCTCACCCAGCGGGCTTCGGAAATGGAAGCCACGGGCGGTCTGAGCAAGAGCAGTCGCAAGCTCATCCAATACGAAAACTATCAGGACAAAAAACAGAAACGTTAACCTCTCATTCGCTGACCTCGGCCCGCCTTCTCTTCGGTTTTGAGAAGGCGGGCTTTGGCGGAATATTCACGCTTTTTCCATCTCTTGGGGTCTGTATTGTCATTGTCAATGAATCGCTCGGCTCTTGTTTTTATTGCCGGAGTTTTCCTGCCAAGTTTGGTGCTTGGCTGGCTGGCTTTGAGGACCCTTGGAGAGCAGCAGATTATCTTGGAGCGACGCACAGCCGAACTTTTCCAAAGCGAGGCCGACTCACTGGCCTTCCTTGCGCGAGAGATGATGGTTCAGCGTCAGGAGGAATTCACGCTGGAAGTTGCCGGCCTGATCGGTCGCCAACCGGCAGCCGCGGTGGCCGCCGGGTTTTCTGCAGGCACCACCAGGCTGTCTCCCGAGGCGGTGCTTTTTGCGATTGGCATGGACGGCCGCTTGAGTGATGTTTCCGCTGACTCGACTTCATCCAGAGCCGAGGATTTTTTAAGAGAAAATCGATCCTTCCTTGCGGGTGGGGCCGCGACCGAAGTTTATCAGGCACCAATGGAGCGCAAAGCCGCCGCCCGCGAAGAGGCCTCTGCGGCAATAAGCAAATCCAAGGATTCCAAAGTCATGGAGTATTCCCGTCAACAAACCGCTCGCACAAGAAATGTCGTGCCTCAAAAAATGGCAGAGTTGGCCGCCCCCGCAGCGGGTCTTCCAGCCGCCATCGCACCAGAAATCTCTGATTTTCAAAATGCCACGGCCACCGGATCCAGTGGAATCCTTGCTCGATTTGTAAACGACAAGCTCCAGTGGTTTTTTTGGACCCGGCCGGAGGACGCGGATGGAATCACGTTTGGTTGTATGGTGCCAACCTCAGCCATTAGGGCCTGGATGGAATCCCTCCCTGAGCGAATCCAACACCCGGAACTTTGTCTTGCGATTCTTGACGAGCGGGGACGCCCGATCATCGTTTCTCAACCGGCCTTTGAGGCGGACTGGAGACGACCTTTTGTTGCCACAGAAATTGGTGACGTGCTGCCCTATTGGGAAGCGGCCGCCTATCTGCTGGATCCTGCGATGCTCGACTCAGCCACTCAAACATCCCGTGCGGCGATCCTGGCCGTCATCACTCTCGCCTTGGCCGCCATCGTGGTCGCAGGATTTTTTGTGGTCCGCGATGCCCGCCGCCAACTGGATCTCGCTGCCAAAAAAACGGGGTTTGTCAGCAATGTCTCCCATGAACTCAAAACCCCCCTCACTGCGATTCGCATGTTTGCCGAGCTCCTCGAAGGCGGGGCCATCGATGACCCCGCCAAACGCAACAAATACCTCAGAATCATCACCCTGGAAAGCGAGCGCCTCACCCGTCTGATTAACAATGTTCTCGATTTTGCGCGAATGGACAAAAAACATAAAACCTATCAGAAAAGACCGCTCGATCTTTATTCATGGATTGGGTCGGTATGGGAGGGGGCTTCTCTCCACCTCTCAGAGTCAGGGTGGCAGTGTCACTGGCAGGCGGCTGACGCCCCCTATCCCGTGTTAGCCGACCCGGATGCCATCAGCCAAGTTCTCGTCAACTTGCTCTCCAATGCTGAAAAATACGGCTCAGATACCAAAACGCTTGAACTCCATTCGTGGAAGGAAAAGGAAACCCTTCATGTCGCAATTCTGGACCGCGGGCCAGGAGTTCCTTCAGGGCAGGAACGCAAAATTTTTGAAGCGTTTTATCGCGCCAATGACTCACTTTCGTCAGGAGTTCCCGGCAGTGGTCTTGGTCTCACGCTTGCCAGCCGCATCGCGAGGGATCACGGTGGGGAAGTGACATATTCCCATCGCAAAGGGGGTGGTAGCTGTTTCACTCTGATTCTTCCCCTGACCAAGGAGGGCTGCTTATGAGCCGCCGCATTTTGGTAGTGGAAGATGATCCCCACATCCGTCTCGGGCTAGTTGAGGCCCTGAAAGCCGAAGGCTACGATGTTTGCGAATGCCGTGAGGGACGCTCGGCGGTGAAGCAAGTTCGGGCCCTCGATCCGGCGCTGGTGATCTTGGATGTGATGCTCCCCGGAAAAAGCGGATTTGATATTTGTCGTGAACTTCGCGCTTCAAAAAACCAAGTCCCGATTTTGATGCTGACCGCCAAGGGCCAGGAAGTGGACAAGGTTGTGGGTCTCGAACTCGGAGCTGACGACTATGTGACCAAACCGTTTGGCCTGCGGGAACTGCTCGCGCGGGTTGCCGCCCTCTTGCGGCGGGCGGGCAGCTTTGCCGGCGGACGACCAGTTCCTGACGAAATCCGTATTGGCCAATCCGTGATTCATCCGGCCTCTCTGAGGGGGCTTCGTGGTCGGGTGGCCCTTGATTTCACACCTCGGGAAATGGATCTTCTTGTCCTTCTGGCGCAGGAACGCGGAAATGTTGTCTCGCGTGTTAAAATTCTTAACGAAGTCTGGGGCATCGATTACCTGGGAACAACCCGCACCCTCGATCAAGTGATTGTCAAACTCCGACAAAAGCTGGAAACCGACCATGCCAATCCCGTCCACATTCTCACCGTTCATGGTTTAGGTTATCGCTTGGAGTCCCTTCCAAAGAGCAGATAATTCCAAGGATTTTTTAATGGGAATTTGCTCCGAGGCGATTACTGGGCGAAAGTCACTCAGAAATGTCAGGTCCGCTCCTTTACGAAAGTCATTGCCACACGCCACTTTGCAAACATGCCACAGGTCTCCCGAGCGAATATGCCGCCGCCGCCTATGCCAACGGGCTCAAGGGCCTTATTGTGACATGTCATTGCCCGCTGCCAGATGGGGTCTCGGCCCCGGTTCGCATGCGGCCGAACCAATTCTGCGAGTATGTGGCCATGGTGGAGGCCGCAAGGGCCTCATGGCATGGCCGCGTTGATGTGCGGCTTGGGATGGAAAGCGACTACTACCCAGGTGTTGAAAAATGGCTGGAAAAACTCCATGGCGAGGCAGATTTCCATCATATCCTTGGATCGGTCCATTATCATGTTCCCGAATACCGCGCGCGGTATTTCACAGGCAACATCTTTTCCTATCAGCAGATATACTACGAGCATCTTGCGATGTCCGCTGAGACCGGCCTATATGACACCTTGGCCCACCCGGATCTAGTCAAAAATGAAGATCCCGACGCCTGGGAATTTGAACGGCTCCGTCCGTTTGTGGAGCGGGCCCTTGATCGGATTGCTGCCTGCGGCACTGCGATGGAACTTAATACCAGCGGGCTCAACAAAATCTTCACGGAGATGAATCCCGGGATGCCGCAACTTCTGCTCATGCGGGAACGAAATATTCCCGTGGTGCTTGGAGCTGATGCCCATACTCCCGGCCGGGTGGGGGATCATTACCTGGAAGCTCTCGACCAACTTGAGATGGCGGGATACTCGGAGGTGAGTTTCTTTTTGGAGCGAAAACGCCACGCAGTCTCCATCGAAGACGCAAGGAATTCCCTGATCCCCGTGCCCGCAGAATATTGATGGGTAAGCCGATGGTTGGCTACGAAAGCTCCAGCATCCTGCGAACTGATCGCTCAGCTTTTTGACGGATTTTTTCCTCAATCACAATTTCCGGGGACAGATGGTCCAAACAATCACGCAGCTTTTCCAAGGTGTTCATCTTCATGTACCGGCAATCGTTGCAGGCACAAAGTTCGGTCGGGCCGGGAATAAATTCCTTGCCAGGCACTTCCTTGCGCAAGCGATGTAACATGCCGCTTTCGGTGACAACGATGAAGGCGTCTGAGGGGGTTTCCTGACAGTAGGTGACCATGCGCTCGGTGGAACACACTTCGTCGGCAAGCATCCTCACCGCGTAGGTGCATTCCGGGTGGGCAACCACTTTGGCTTCGGGGTATTTAGCGCGGATTCCTTCGATGCTTTTCCTCGTGAACTCCACGTGTACATAACAATTCCCCTGCCAAAGATCCATGGGCCGCCCGGTTTGTTCCGTCACCCAAGCCCCCAGGTTTTGGTCAGGCACAAACAAGATGGGACGGTCCGTCGGGGCCGCCCGGACAATCTTTGGGGCATTGCCACTGGTACAAATGACGTCTGCAAGCGCCTTCACCCCCGCACTGCAATTGATGTACGCAATCACATAGTGGTTCTTCTCCTCGTGTTGGAGCAGGTAGGCTTCGAGTTTGTCGGCAGGACAGGAATCGGAGAGCGAACAGCCGGCATCCATATCCGGGATCACCACCGTTTTCGACGGATTGAGAATTTTTGCGGTTTCTCCCATGAAATGCACACCGCAAAACGCGATCACATCGGCTTTGGTTTCTGCCGCTTGACGACTCAGCCCCAAGGAATCACCCACATAGTCGGCCAGGTCTTGGATAGCGCCATCCTGGTAGTTGTGCGCAAGAATGACGGCATTCCGCTTCCGTTTCAGCTCCTGAATTTCTTCAACAAGGTCCAATGCTACCATACCCCACTTTGAGGCAGATTACCCGCAGATGCAAGCGGCTCGACAGCTTCTCGAATGTCAGGCCTTGTCGGCCTTGCGGAAAGCCTGGTGCCCCCAGAGCCATTCGTCCTTCCAAGTTTCCGTGAATCCGAGCTCATGGAGCTTTTCAAACATGGGAGCAAAATCGCGGGCAATGTGCGAGGGGCGCTCGGCATCCTCCTCAGCGGAAAAACGCCCAAAAAGGATGCCGCCCGGTCTCAATGAATTGGCCAGGGTTTCTGCTGTCTTCTCCGGCTCGGCAATGTGCTCAAACACATCCATGGCTGTGATAAAATCGTAGGCATTTTCAGGAAGCGATTCGGTTTTGAGATCAATAAACGTTGCGGGAATTCCCCGGACGGCCAGCCTCCGTCGGCTGAAATCCAAAAGGGTTGAACTGATATCTGCCAAGGTAATGGCCGCACCATGACGCGCAAACAGCAGACCTCCCGAGCCCACCCCTGCGCCAAAGTCCATGGCCGAGGAACACCCGTTTTTTAACGCGAGATGCAAGGCCGACACGTAGGCCAAGGGAGATCGATCCTCCTCCAAGGCATGCCACCACATGAGTTCGTAAGCGTAATGCTCGCTTTTGTCGTAATATTCTTCGACCGTTTTGTCATCATCCGTGCGAACGGTGGATTCCCAATCCTCCTTCATCGCCCGCACGGCTCTCTGACAGCGCTTTTTTACTTCCGTCAGATCATCGCAGCCAACCAGCCTTCCCAACTCCAGGCAAAGACTTTGGGCGAGGTCACTCTGCTCTGGAAGCCTGAGCGCATCGGCCCAGACCTCACAATAATCTCGAATCATTTGTTCCTCTTTTTTCTGGAATTCCGCCTGCGTCAGCGTTCCCGCTTCGACTTCCGCCCAAAGATTTTTTAACTGCGTTGGCACAGGTTGCGCGGCAAGGATAGGAAATGTCATAGAAAGTGGTGATACGTGGTGTTTCTTGGAAACCGGTGTCTCCTGTCCGCTGAATTCGTTGTTTGATGCCAAACAGCGGGCTTCTATCGCTAATTAAAGACAATATGAATTTATGAAATCCTGTGTGACCTCACAAGAACCGTTTTTATATTCCCCAAACATGACCCTTGGCTTGACTTCCCTTTAGTGTCATCGACGGTGTGGGGCGTCCAACATCGCACACCATGCAAACGACCCATCGGTTTTCCATCAAATCCCAACTCCGTTATCGGCTCGACCAAGACGGTTGGCTGCTGCTCAATCTGGCGGCTGCAAGGAGCCCCTTTCAAAACTTGTTAAGCGAGCGCGTGGAAAACAGCCGGGGCATTGCTTTTAGGGAGTATGAGGCCCCCCAGGGCGTTTCCCGGTTTCATGGACTTGCCGCTCCCGCCGGAAACCTCGAAATCATTTATGAGGCCGAAGTGGAGAGGACAGTTTTTGTCGGTAATCCCACCATGGAGATCCCTGAGTCGCTGCTCATTGACCTTCCCACCGAGGTGGTTCGGTTTCTGTATCCCAGCCGCTATTGTGAGTCCGACAAATTTGTTCGTCTCGCGGCCAAGGAATTTGGGCATCTTCATCCCGGGCATGAACGAGTGGCCGGGATTTGCAACTGGATTTATACCCACATCGACTACCAACCCGGGGCCACAGACCAACACACCAGCGCCGTGGATTGCCTCACGCTACGCGCCGGAGTTTGCAGAGACTTTGCGCACCTCGGCGTCACAATTTGCCGCGCTTTGGGCATCCCTGCCCGCTATGGCAGCGCCTACGCCTTCCTTCTTCCCCAGCAGGATTACCATGCCTTCTTTGAGGTCTGGCTCGGGGACCGATGGTGGTATTACGACGCCACCCGCCTTGCCCCCCAGCAAGGATTCATTCACGTCGGGAGTGGTCACGATGCCGCTGATACTTCGGTTGCAACGATGTCCTCATCCGTTCAGTTTGATTCTATGGATGTCTCGGTTGAAAAACTGTCGCCCCACATCGTCGAGTTTGCCAACGGACCCGTAAGTTTCTGATCCCTATGAAAAACCTGCTCTTGGCGTCACTCCTCAGTTTGCTGTTGGCTGGCTGTGCCGGTGACCGTCGTCATCATGTTGTTATCAGCGCAACCGACCAACGCATGGCCGTCTTGCGCGACGGAACCCTGATCGCCTTTTACCCGGTCTCAACATCCAAATTTGGACTCGGTGACATCCCGGGCAGCAATGCCACCCCGATTGGCGAAATGCGCATCAAGAAAAAAATCGGGCAAGACGCACGGACGGGAGCTGTCTTCAAATCCAGAAAACTCACTGGAGAAGTCCTTGCCGTCGATGCCCCCGGCCGGGACCCGATTGTCACCCGCATTCTGTGGCTTGAGGGGGTTGAGTCCCGGAATCGTAATGCCTACGGTCGTTTTATTTACATCCACGGAACCCCCGAAGAGCGCAACATCGGTCTGGCCGTGAGTTATGGCTGCATCCGTATGAGATCCCGCGATGTCATCCGCCTCTACGAAACCGTCGGCACGGGCGCCCGCGTTTCCATCCTCCCAGGCCCCCTGCCGCCCGCACTCCTCCCCCCACAGTCACCCCCCAACTCCTAACCCAGGATCTGCCCCGACCCCCTTTATCAGAAGCTGTTTCCCGTCTGCGCGGTACACCTGCACCGCTGAAACGGGGAGGTTTTTTTTGGGGGCAACCTTTTATATAACAACGGTTTTAAGCTTTTTTAGGGATCCAAAAAGGCGGGGGTGGAGTTGGAGAAGTTCCAAATCCACCCCCAAGGGTGATGGCTGTAAGCCGGATTTTGTCCGGCCCGGCTTGCGCCGGGCTTGGACGGTCATTTATCTAAGCGACTAATACCCGGAGGCTGCTCAATGGCCCGAGGACCTTCAAGCGGGCAGGCGACCCGCACCTCCTGTTCTGTCTTGCACCGCATGGGGTTTATCGTGCCCCCGCACTTGCGCTTGGGGCGGTGGGCTCTTACCCCGCCATTTCACCCTTACCTCCCTTTCGAAAAAGGGAGGCGGTATATTTTCTGCGACACTATCCGTCACGCCCGGCTTTCGCCAAAACGTTCCCCCGCTTTCGAAGGGCATGCTACCTTGTGGTGTCCGGACTTTCCTCCCTGCGAGGTCATTGCTGACAACTCAGAGCGACCGTCCGCCATCAGTTGGGAGCATCTCACAAAAGAGGGGCTGGGGCAAAAGAAACTTAAAAGGTTTGAAATGCGGCAAAGACCAACAACAAGCTGCCTCGCATGGATTCGAACCATGACAAACAGATCCAGAATCTGCAGTGCTACCGTTACACCACGAGGCAATTTATCTTATTGGAAATGATGGGTTTTAAGCACTGGCTCCATGAAGGACGTGTGGCAATCCGCTCATTAAAAAGAAAAATGACGCAACCCATGTCAGGCGGCAACACAAAACGACGACAAAGCGACAATCAGCGTGGGGGTGGAGTCATTTTCCAAAGCTGGCGGGATGACTTGGGATTATGCGATTTCTCTTTTCTCCAGGTCGAGTTCACCAACGATATGCGGCCTCCATCCGGCCCTTTTGCACAGATGCTCTGGAGTGAGTTCCGGTTATCGGTGGCACGGCTCACTTGCGGGCCCGCTGTAGCTTGATGGCGATGACGATGAGTGGCTTGGCCCAGTCTGGCGCGTTGGAGAGGTCGGCGGGGGCGGTGATCTTTCCTTGGCGCATTTCGAGCAGTAGCTCAGGAACCGGACGTTTTCCTCGGGCCGGGTCGGCTTCCCGT
>Ga0105047_10016927_pt1 | contig 11402 bp, 9 predicted proteins | sample MAT04_FD_78384 | JGI IMG/M metagenome (GOLD analysis project Ga0105047, IMG submission 78384) | Freshwater microbial communities from Lake Fryxell liftoff mats and glacier meltwater in Antarctica - MAT-04 (megahit assembly) | ecosystem: Environmental > Aquatic > Freshwater > Ice > Liftoff... | reverse complement strand
CTACCAGCTCAACGTCGGCGGCAACACCGACTTCCTGAACATGCTCGCCCGCGAGCGCCTGTCGAGCAAAAAGATCAGCAAAACCCAGGCCGTCCAGAGTCAGCTCGACACCCCGCTGGACGACGACCAGATCCACGTCGGCCCGAGCGACTACGTTCCATTCCTGAAAGACAACAAAGTGTGCTTCCTCCGCCTCGAGGCCGCCGGCTTCGGCGGCGTCCCCATGAACCTCGAGCTGCGCCTGAGCGTCGAGGACTCCCCCAACAGCGCGGGCGTCGTCGTGGACGCCATCCGCTCCTGCCAGCTCGCCCGCGACCGCGGCCTCGCCGGCCCGATCGAGGCCGTCTCCGCCTACACCATGAAGCACCCCCCGCGCCAGATCCCCGACACCCTCGCCCGCGACCTGATGGACGAGTTCATCGTCGGCGCCGCCACCCCCGCCCCCCGCGAGCCCGCCCTGCGCCGCTAGCCGTTCGCCCAACGAAGCCGGGCGCGGGGGTGAACCCGCGCCCGGCATTCGGTCTCCTGTATTGCGGCGGCCGCCTACAGCAGCCAGTTCTTCCGCGGATCGGCCTTGATGAACTTCTGGGCCTCGGGCATCCCCTTGACCTCCATCTTCTCGCCGTCCCACTCGATGCTCTTGCCCAGCCGCAACGCCAGCACGCCCGTCAACGGGATCTCCGTCAACTGGGCGCCGAACGCGAACTCCGAGAACGGCCGCCCGTCGCCCCGGATCGCCTGGAGCCACTCGGTCATGTGCCCCTTCGACCGCGGGATGGACTTCTCGATCGACTTGGTCGCCTCGTGGTTCTCGACGCCCTTGAACTTCTCGTCCTCCTTGAGCTTGATCATCCCGCCGTCGTTCCACGGGTTGGAGAAGATCTGCCCCTTCTCGCCGATGATCAGCACGCCGTCCGGCGCCCTCCCGTTCTTGTCGCCGCGCACGGCGATGAGGTCGGCGAGCAGTTCCTTCGGCGGGAAGTACTTGCCGTGCTCCCACCAGTGCAGGACGAGCGGGTCGAGCTTGCCGCGGGCCGGGAAGTGGAACTGCAGGTGCGCCCCCGAGCACGTGCCGTCCGTGCCCAGCCCGGTCGCGTCGATCTCCACCTTCGTCGGGTAAACCAGGTCGAGGGCGCGCTTGGGCAGGTTGAACGAGTGGCATCCGAAGTCGCCGAGCTGCCCGGAGCCGAAGTGGTACCACCAGCGCCAGTTGTACGGGTGGACGGCGCCCTTCTTGTACGGCAGCAGCGCGGTCGGGCCACAGTACTGGTCCCAGTTGAACCCCTCGGGGATCGGGTCGGCCTCTCCCTGCGGGTAGTTCTTGCCGGCCTGCGACCCGCCGTTGCCGAGCATCCCGTGAATCTCGTGGACCTGGCCGATCGCGCCCGCCTTGATCAGCTCGATGCAGCGGCGCATGGAGCCCGAGGCGCTCCCCTGGTTGCCCCTCTGCGTGAAGACCTTCGGGTTCGCCACCGCCAGGTCGCGCAGGTCGCGGGCCTCGCCGATCGTGTGCGTCAGCGGCTACTCGCAGAAGACGTGCTTGCCGGCCTTGATCGCCGCCACGCACAGCGGGTGGTGCCAGTGGTCGGGCGTGCCGATGATCACGGCGTCGAACGACTTGAGGTTGTCGAACAGCCGCCGGAAGTCGCCGTGCGTCGCGGCCCGCTCGCCGATGTCGGCGGCGTGGACGTCCTTCATCCGCTCGGCCACCTTCTTCATCTCCCCCTGCGCGGTCGCGATCATCTTGGGGTCGGGGTCCACCAGCGCGACGATGTTCTGGCGGTTGTTCAGCGCCTCGTTCATCCGCGACCGCCCCTGCCCGCCCACGCCGATCACGGCGATGTTCAGCCGGTCGTTCGCCGACGGCGCGCCGGCCTCGGCCCCGCGCAGGATCATCGGCGCGCCCAGCGACACGGCGCCGGCGGCGACGGACGAGGCTTTCAGGAACCCGCGGCGGGTCACCCGCGCGGACGACGAAGTCTTCTTTTTGCTCATTGTCCCATTCTGTTAATCAACCGGTTCCCCCAATCCTTCTATTGCTACCGGCCGCGCCCGCCGTGGTTGAAGTCGCGCCCTACCCCGCCGCCCGCGCGTTTCCCGCGCGCCCGGGCCGCGGTTACCATCCGCGGGCAGTGGAACCGGTCCTCCTCGACATTCCCGACGCCTTCGACTCCGCCCGCCTGACGATCCGCGTCCCCCGCCCCGGCGACGGCCCCGGCGTCAATACCGCCATCGTGGACTCCCTCGACACGCTTCGCCCCTCGATGCCGTGGGCCCAGATCGCCCCCACGCCCGAGGAGTCCGAGGCCAACTGCCGAAAGGCCCGCGCCGAGTTCGAGCTGCGGCGCGACATCACCCTCCGCCTCTACCTCAAGGGCACCGCGACAGTCGTGGGCTCGAGCGGCCTGCACTGGATCGACTGGGAGGTCCCCAAGTTTGAGATCGGCTACTGGGTGGGCAAGCGCTTCGAGGGCCGCGGCTACGCGACCGAGGCCGTCCGCGCCATCGCGACCTTTGCCCGTGAGCGCCTGGGCGCGCGCCGCCTGGAGATCCGCTGCGAGACCCGCAACGACCGCAGCCGCCGCGTCGCCGAGCGCGCCGGCTTCGAGCTTGAAGGCATCCACCGCCACGACGGCCGCGACTTCGCCGGGGCACTGTACGACACCTGCATCTACGCCCTGGTCGCCCCCTAACGATCCGTGTACTTCGCCTTCCGCTTTTCCCGGAACGACGCCAGCCCCTCCTTCGTGTCCTGGGTCTGAAGGCACCGGACGTAGGCAGCGTTGGTCAGCGTTTCCGTCAGCGGCGTGGCATTGGGGACGATGCGATGGATGAGCAGCCGCGTCTCGCGCAGGGCGATCGGCGCCATCGCCAGCAGCTCGGCCGCCCGCGCCTCGGCCGTGCGCATCACCAGGTTGGGCGCCACCACCTCGCCCACCAGCCCGATCGCCAAAGCGCGCTCGGCCGCGATCGTCGGGCACCGCAGGCAAAGGTCCAAAGCGTTGGCCTTGCCGACCAGCGCCGCCAACTGCGGGAGCGCGAACGCCGGCGGCCAACCCAGCTTCACCTCGGGCATCCCGAACGTGGCCGCCCGCGAGGCGATCCGGAAGTCGCACGCGACGGCGAGCACGATGCCGCCGCCGAAGCACGGGCCGTTGATGGCGGCGATGAACGTTTGCGGCACCCGCTGGAAGGCGAGGAACAGCTCCGCCTCGCTCACGTTCCACGCCTCGGCCTGCTCCACCGTATGCACGTCCATCAGCTTCATGTCGTCCCCCGCGCAAAACCCCTTCCCCGCCCCCGTGACGATCACCACGCGCACGGCCTCGGGGTGTCCGGCCAGCCAGTCGAGGAGCTTGCGCAGCTCCCCGGACATCTGCGGGTTGATCGCGTTCAGCGCGGCCGGGCGGTTCAGCGTGATCGTCATCACCTGCCCGGCAACCGCGACGCCCAGCGCTTCGGTCCTCGGCAACTCGCCCCGGTCGGGCTTCAGGACGGGTTCGTTGACGCTGCGTCGCCCGACTGCGGTCACGGCAGGTGCTCCCTTCTCGGCCAGCTTGCGCGCGAACTTGTCCACGTTGATCACGGCCCGCCGGTGCGCCCCCCGGCCGATCTGCTCGGCGGCGTCGAACGCGGCGATGTCGAACGAGATCAGCCGCCCGTCGATCCCCGTCACCCGCGCCTCCCCGCGCACCACCCCGCCGGCCGGCGTGGCGGCCAGGTGGGTGACGCTGACGTCCACCCCGACCGATTCCTCGTTGTCGTCGAGGTACGGGCCAAGGGCCGCCCGGGCGGCGTGTTCCATGAGGTTGATCATGGAGGGCGTGGAGAAGACGACCGCCCGCCCGCCGCCCAGGCCGATCGTGCGGTCGGGGGTGACGTCCCAGGCGAGCGTGCCGACGTGTCCGATACTCAGGCCGTCCTTCATGGCGTGGGATGATAACCCGCCGCGCGGCAAAGCTGAACCCGCGCGGCAACGTGAGTACAATCACCCTCATGCCCGTCGCCCCGCTCCAAGCGAAGTTCACGTTAAACGACCTCCGCGCCGCCCGTCGTACCGGCGCGAAGATTCCGATGCTTACGTGTTACGACTTCACCACCGCCCGCCTGATGCAGGAGGCGGGGGTGCCCGCCCTGCTCGTGGGCGACTCGGCCGCCAACGTCATCCTGGGTCACGACTCCACGCTGCCCGTCTCGCTGGCGTTCATGATCGAGATCGCCGCCGCCGTCCGCCGGGGGGCGCCGCGGGCACTGCTCATCGCCGACCTGCCGTTCGGCTCTTACCAGGCCTCCGCCGCGCAAGGGGTGCGAAGCGCGTGCAGAATGATCAAGCAGAGCGGTTGCGACTGCGTCAAACTCGAGGCCGGCCCGGGCAGCGTCGAGCTCGTCCGCCGGCTCGCCGGCGCTGGGGTGGCGACCGTCGCCCACCTCGGCCTGCGCCCGCAGTCCGTCGGCCTGCTCGGCGGCTACCGTTTTCAGGGGCGCACCGCGCCGGAAGCACAAGATATCGTGGCACTGGCCTTGCAAATGGAGTTGGCCGGCGCGGCGGCGATATTGCTCGAAGCCGTGCCTCCCGAGGTCGCCAAGGCGGTTGTGGAGCAAACCAGGGTGCCGATCGTCGGGTGCGGAGCTGGGCCAGAGTGCCACTCGTGTGTCATCGTGACTCAGGACGGATTGGGAATGACGCCCCGTCCGCCAAAGTTTGTGCCGCAGCTTGGCGATCTCGCCGGACCGTTGAAGCAGGCATTCGCGGCCTACGCCAGCGCGGTCATGAGCGGCCAGTACCCTGCCGCGGAGCACAATTATGCGATGCCGCCGGAAGAATTGGCGAAGTTTCGATCGTCCGCCGGGCTAAGGTGACCCGTGCGGGCGACGACGAAGGAAGCGATGTTTCGAGTTAAGGAGTCAAGTCATATGCGAGCATGGAAGAGAAGCGTGTCCGCCCTGGCCGTCGTACTGGCGGCCCTGTGCGCGGGCTACTACGGGACCGAGCTGTTCCAGAATCAGAAGTTTGCCCGGGCCGAGGCCGTCGTCCGGGACGCCCGCGAGGCCGTCGCGCGGGCAGAGGATCTCTCGTCGGCGTTCCGCACGGTCGGGAAGATCGTCGAGCCGTCGGTCGTCAACATCAAGGTGAGCAAGACGGTGAAGAACCCCCACACCGGCCGCCCCCGCGCGCCCGTCGATGAGGATTTCTTCCGCCGCTTCATGCCGCCCGGGCACGAGCTGCCCGAGCGCGGGGAGCGGGGCGGCGCCGACCCCGACGCCACCCCCGACGAGGACCCGGGCGAGACGATGGTCGGCACCGGCAGCGGCGTCATCATCGAGTTCGACAAGGTGAAGAAGGTCGCCTACATCGTGACCAACAATCACGTCGCCGGCGGCGCTGAGGAGATGACCGTCGTGCTGCACGACGGCCGCGAGATCGCCAACGGCAAGGTCCTCGGGGCCGACGCCAAGACCGACCTGGCCGTCGTGCGGATCGAGGTGGACCGCGTGATTCCCGCCCAGTGGGGCGACAGCGCCACCATGGAGAAGGGCGACTGGGTTCTCGCCTTCGGCAGCCCCTTCGGCTACGTCGGCTCGATGACGCACGGCATCGTCAGCGCCCTCAACCGCCAGGCCGGGCTGCTCGGGCCGCAGGGGTACGAGAACTTCATCCAGGTTGACGCCCCGATCAACCCGGGCAACAGCGGCGGCCCGCTCGTCAACCTCAAGGGTGAGGTGATCGGCATCAACGCCGCCATCGCCTCCCGTAGCGGCGGGTTCAGCGGCCTCGGGTTCGCCATCCCGTCGAAGCAGGCGAAGTTCGTCTACGAGGCCTTGCGCGATAAGGGCAAGGTCGTCCGCGGGTGGCTCGGGATCGGCATCGTGGACGTGGCCAAGGACAAGGCCAAGGCGGAGGCCGCCGGCTTCAAGGGCGAGCGCGGCGTGCTCGTCGAGCAGACCTTCCCCGGCACACCCGCGTTCGACGTGCTCAAGCCCGGCGACGTCCTCACCGGCGTGAACGGCAAGCCCCTCGAGAGCGTGCAGGAGCTGCGCAACCAGGTCGCCTCCATGGCCCCGGGCACCGAGGTCAAGCTTGCCGTCGTCCGCGACGGCAAGAACCAGGACCTGGCGATCAAGCTGGGCGAGCAGCCCGATGACCTGGCCGCCCTCGCCCGCAAGGGCGCGGCCCCCGGCATCCCGGGCGAGGTGATGAGCGACGCCCTGGGCGTTCGCGTCGCCAACGTCACGCCCGACCTCGTCGAGCGCTACCGCCTCGGCGGCGAGGTCAAGGCTGGTGCGCTGATCACCAACGTCAAGCAGGCCAGCATCGCCCAGCGGGCGGGCCTGAACCCCGGCGACGTGGTCACCCGCGTGGGCAGCAAGGACGTGAAGTCGGCTGAGGAGTTCGTCGAGGCCCTCAAGGGCCAGGACCTGGCCAAGGGCGTCGGCCTCACCGTCTCGTCCGCCGAGGGCTCGCGGCTGGTCTTCGTCCAGTCCGGCCGCCCGCGGCGGTAACCGCTGCTGATGCGCAGCCGATCGTTCAGGGAAACCCCGGCGGCCGCCCCGAGCCGCCGGGGTTTTTCGCGCGCGGCGGCCGCGCTGCGCCGCGCCCGCCGCGCCCATTTCCCCTTGCCGCGCCCCGGCGGCCGGGCGTACAACGCTCCCATGCCCGCGACCAACGAGGCCGCGCACCACTGGGTTGCGCGCCTCCAGGAATTCGCGTTCGACCACCTCACCCGCTCCCCCGTCCTGCGCGAGGCGCTGGGCGGGGCGGCCGTGCTCCTGCACGGCTCGACCACGCTGGGCATCGACGATGACGCCGCGGACCTCGACGTCTGGATCCTCACCACGCCCGAGACGCTCGCCACCTTCGACGCCAGCGCCCCCACCCGCCTCATCGAGTTCGAGATCGACGCCCGGCCCGGCCACTTCACGCTGGAGTCCAAGGACGACTTCGCCGCCCGCATCCGGGCGTGCGACCTCCAACTCATCAGCGAGCTGCGCCCGGCCCGGATCGTCTACGACCCGGATGAGTGGGCGGCGGGCATCCTGCGCGTCGCCCGCCGGCCGATGAACGCGCAGGTGCGCCTGGCGTGGTTCCGCCACCACTACATCGAGATGCGCAGCGAGCACCGCGCTGCCGGCGACGCCGTCGAGCGCGGGGACGCGCTGGCCCTCCTCCAGTCCGCGACGGCCGCCCTTACCCATGCCCTGCGGGCCGCGCTGGTGCTCGACGGCGAGCCCTACCCCTGCGCGACGTGGCTCGCCCGCGCCGCCGCCGCGACGCCCACGGGGGCACAGGTCGTCGCACTCGCGGAGGATGTGGTCGACCTGCTCGGGACCGGCGCGCTCCGCGCCGCCGGCGAGCGGCGCGCCCACCCGCTGAGCCTCAAGCTCCGCGAGGTCCGCCGCGTCCTGATCGACGCCGCCCGCGCCGCCGGCATCGACGGGGTGTGGCTCGACCACTGGCCCATGCACCTCGCCGAGTCCCGCGCGGGCGTGCGGGAGGTGGCCTGGTGAGCCCCCTATTCGTCGATGCCCACCTCGACCTGGCCTACAACGCCCTCCGCAGCCGAGACCTGCTGCGCCCGGCGCGCGAGCAGCCCCCCGACGATGAGGGCACGCCCGCCGTCGGCCTCCCCGACCTCCGCGCAGGCGGCGTCGGGCTCATCTGCGGGACCCTCTTCTGCGAGCCGGCCGGCGCGGGGGCGCCCGCCGGCTACACGACGGCCGACGAGGCCCACACCGTCGCCCGCGCGCAGTTGGCGTGGTACGCCGCGCAGTCCGCCACCCGCGCCATGCGCCTCGTGCGCGGGGCCGGCGACCTCCCCCCACCTGGCGGCGACGACCCCCACGCCGTCCCCCTGCCCGCGATCGTGCTCATGGAAGGGGCCGACCCAATCCGCACCCCCGACGACGTCGCCGCCTGGGCCGACCTGGGCGTCCGCGCCGTCGGCCTGGCCTGGAAGCGCACCCGCTACGCCGGCGGCACGGGCGACCCCGGCCCCCTCACGCCCGCCGGCCGCGACCTGGTCCCCGCGCTCGACGCCGCCGGCATGATCCACGATGCGTCGCACCTCGCCGAGGACTCCTTCTGGGAACTGCTCGACGCCGCGACCGGCCCGGTGATGGCCTCTCACTCCAACTGCCGCGCCCTGATCCCCACCGACCGCCAACTCTCCGACGACATGATCCGCGCGCTGGCCGGCCGAGGCGGCGTGATCGGCGTGAACTTCTACGACCGCTTCCTCATCCCCCCCGGCCAGTACGGCCGCCGCCGCGCCACGCTCGCCGACGTCGTCCAGCAGGTCCGCCACCTCTGCGACGTCACCGGCGACCCGACCCGCGTGGGCCTGGGCACCGACATGGATGGCGGCTTCGGCTGCGAGCGCCTCCCGATGGAACTCCGCACGGCCGCCGACCTCCCCAAGGTCGCCGCCGCCCTCGCCGCCGCCGGCTTCGGCCCGGCCGAGGTGCGCGGGATCATGGGGGAGAACTGGCTGGCGTTCTTCCGCGCGGCCCTGCCACCGAGCTGAGGCCGCGCCGGGGAGAATGCACCGCAGATGAACGCAGATGAACGCAGATCAGAGGGAAGACATTGCCACCGATGAGTGGAAGAACTGAACCCCGGCCGGTCGGCGGCGGAATAACCAGCCGGGCGTGGAAGCGGGGCGCGTTGAGGAGCGCGGCCGATTTGCGCCCCCACCGCTGAAACGGCGGGCCGCCGGGGGGTGGTCGCGAGGAACATGCCCACGACACAGGGATTCCTCGCGGGCTTGGGAGGAGGGGGGGTGGGAACGAAGCGTCCGGGCGGGTCCGCGGGGGGGCGCGGCCGCCTTGCCTCTCCCTTTCCGTGTTTCTTCCGTGGCTGATCTCTCTTCCGTGGCCTTGCGCACGAGGAGGCCCGGTCTGACACGGAGATCCCTCGCAGGCTGCTCTGAAAATGGCGGCGACGTGGCGAGGGCGCGGCCATCGGGGAATACCTCCGCGAAGGGCAAGCTTTGGCGAGGGCCAAACGATGGCAGGACCCGCTTGGCGCACGCCCGGCCCTGCGGGCCGAATGCCGGGGAGGGCACCGGCACCACCTGTTTCCATCTGTTGCGGACGTGCCGAAGGAACGTGTCAGACCCGGGATGACGGGTCTCGGTGTTCAATGGCGGTTCTCCCCATTCGTGCCCATTCGTGCCATTCGTGGCCTCTTCCCCTCTACTCCAATCCGTGTTTCATCCACGGCCGACCGATCCCGCCCCCGCGGCGGCGGCGCAATCGGTGGCCGTCGGTGCCCATCGGTGGCGAAGGATTGACCGCCGGCGGGCGCTATCCCTCCATTGCCAGGCCGCTGTCGGTCTCGCCGGCGTCGAGGCCGGGGTCTTGCGGGGTGACGTTGCGGACGGTGACAGCCCGGCACGCATCCACCATGCGGCGGATGGCGGCGGGGTAGCCGGCGATGCGGTGTTTGGGGCCCTTGACGCTCACCGATGTGACCCGGCCGCCGTCCTCGGCAGGGAGGGCCATGCTGCCCAGGGCGATGAAGCCGCCGGTCAGGCCGATGTCGGGCATCGAGCCGATGAAGACGCGGGCGTCCTTGATCAGGCTCACGACGACGGCCCCGAATGCGTCGTCCATCGCGGGCACGTTCTGCCGCAACGCCATCGCCTGCATCCCCGGCGGCAGCAGCGCCAGCGTGCGCATCGCCCGCCGCACCGGGCTGCGGCCGGCGCGGGTCAGGGCGAGCTGGCGGTTGAACTCCAGCGCGTACTTCATGAAGCCCGCCTCGCCCTTGTCGAGGTAGTCGCCGGGGCGGATGACGACCAGCCCCACCCCCCTGCCCCACGCGCCGATCGCGGGGACGTCCACCGTGAGGCCGAACTTCACGCCGTGAAACTCCGGCTCCTTCGCCAGCCGCCAGAGCAGCACGCACCCGAGGCCAAGATCGTAGATCGCCGTCACGTCGCCCCGCCCCAGCACCGCGAGCCGGCGGTTCAGCTCCTTGCGCAGGCCCAGCAGGGGCGAGAAATCGACGAAGTCGTGCGCTTCCCACACCTCGGGCCGGGAGTTGGCGGTCGAGGCGACCTCCAGCCCCTCGCCAGTGGAGCTGATGCGCCCGCGACCCTCCTCGGCGGCGGGGTAGAGGATCGGGCCGCGCACGCCCCAGGCGGCCTCGAGGCGCGCCAAAAGCTCCTGGGCGGCGGCGCCGTCGATGGCGGCGCGGTGGATTTGGAGCCAGAGGTCGGCGGCGCGGCGGTCCTCGGTGAGGCGGCAGACGACGTTGAACGCGCCGGGGCCGAACCCCTTGCGGGCCTTGAAGTCGGGGGCGGCGAAGCGCCCGCGCCACTTGCCATCGCCGTCGAGCCCGCCCTCGGCACCCTCCTCGAAGGAGACGAACCACCCGCTCAGGAGCCGGTCGGCGTAGGCGCGGACCGTGTTGTCCGTGCGCCGCAGGGACTGGCGGCCGGCGTCGCGGGCGCTCTCCTCCATGCGCCGCCCGCGCGTCTCGCCGCGCGCCCCGCCCACCATGGCGAGCTGGATCTCCAGCGTGCGCTGCAACGCGACGGGCCGGGTGATGTCGGGCGTGTGGCGGGTGAGGTTGTAGGCCTTGGCGACGGCGGCCTCGACACGCCGGCGGACGCTCTCGGCCGGGAGGTCCTCCGCGCCGCGGGCCTGGTCGATCAGCGAGCGGATCGAGACCAGCTCGCCGCTAGGGGAGAACTTGCCCAGAACCAGATCGAGGTGCTCGTTGCGGACGACCCGGGTGAGGTTGGGCGTCCACTCGGTGGCGAGGTAGGCCGTCACCTCACGGCGGAGGAAGTCCCACAGGCGCTCGACGCAGTGGACCTGGGCTTCCTCGTCGGTGATCGGGTCGGGGTTGTCCCGGCGGCGCGTGTCGGTCCAGAGGTCGAGGCCAAAGGCAGAGAGGATGAACTTCGACGCCTCGGCGCGCAGGGCCACGCCGGTGATGCGGCGCCACCCGTCCACCTCGCGCCAGAGCCCGAGGCGCGCGAGTGGCCGCGCGACGGCGAGCACGGCGGCAACGGCCATCGTGCCGACGACCCGCTTCGGCAGCGAGACGCGGTCCGCCGCCGTCGCGGCGCTTGCGGTGCCGCTACGACTCATGCGCGGCGTCCCCCACGACGCCGCTCGCCCGGTTTGCGCAGATACCTCATCCGTCCAAGGATACGCGATGGGGGCGGGATCGCCACATTTGGGGGGGCGGTGGTGACAGGCTGGCGGAGGTAACGATTAACGATTAACGATTAAGAGCAGAGGGGGAAGGGCGATGTCTCACGGCCGGCGGCGGGTGGATTCGACCATCATGCAGCGGTCCTGGACGTAGAGGAGGCCGGCATTTTCGGCCAGGCGCTGGGCCTCGGGGCTGCGGATGCCGGATTGGAGCCAGACGCCTTTGGCCTTTTTGG
>Ga0105047_10016924_pt1 | contig 11403 bp, 12 predicted proteins | sample MAT04_FD_78384 | JGI IMG/M metagenome (GOLD analysis project Ga0105047, IMG submission 78384) | Freshwater microbial communities from Lake Fryxell liftoff mats and glacier meltwater in Antarctica - MAT-04 (megahit assembly) | ecosystem: Environmental > Aquatic > Freshwater > Ice > Liftoff... | reverse complement strand
TGGCCTTTCCGGAGCAGGTGCTGCTGGACCAGGATCGCTTCCTTTCGGCGCTCTTGCAGGAACCCGAGTTCCAGCACAGGATGACCGGCACCGAGTTCCGCTATCGTCTGGGGGCGCGTTATGCCCGGGAAGAGGCCCGTTCGGGCGTGGACGAAGGTCTGCTCGCCGCTTGCCATCGCCTGGCGATCCCGGTGTTTGTGGGCGCTCCCGCCGATGGCAGCGTGTTCCTGAATTCGATGAAGTTGTGGGCGATGCGCGAAGCGGGGCTGATCGCGAAGCATGCCTTCGACCTCGATTTGCACGCCGAGGTCTTCGAAGCCTGCGCCTACCATCGTTGGGGACTCTTCGAGAGCGAGGCCAAATCGCTGGCCACGCTGATTTTGGGTGGCGGCGTGCCCAAGAATTACAATTTGCAGCCCGAGCCGGCCTTGGGCCAGATCCTCGGGCTGCCCGATGTGCGCGGTTATGAATTCGACGTGCAGATTGTGACGGCGCCGGTGACGGATGGGTCACTGTCGTCGTGTTTTCCGGCGGAGGCGGTGACTTGGGGGAAGGTCGATAAGGACACTTACATGACCTCTACGGAAAGCCTGCAGGCGGATTACTCGATGGTGCTGCCGTTCATGGTGAAGTCCCTGCTGGATAATCGGGCGCGGTATGCGCGGTTGGCGGAAGAGATGGGCTTGGAGGCGCTGGTGGCCAAGGAACCCAAGGCGCGTGGGTATCTGCGGCCGACGGCGGGGTATCGGCTTTATGAGCAGCGGGAGCCGCTGGTGGATCAGTTGAAGTCGGCGGTACGGGAGAATGAGGCGTGGTTGATGGATAGTTTGGCGTATCCGCTGGCGTAGCTTAAGTCTCGAAAAGTTACAAAATGGCCTTGCTAAGTATCGAAAATGTGTATTTTCGAGGGTTTGGACTGTTGTTAAGTCTCGAAAAATTGCAAATAGCTTAAGTCTCGAAAATTAACAATTATGGGTTGGTAAGTATCGAAAATGTGATAATCTGGCTCTAGGACGCGTTCTTAATGCTCGATTTCTCAACATTTCCGGAGGTGTTCGTCTCCGACGGAGCTGTGAGTGCGGAGGCCACGCGTCAGACAAAAGCGGGTAAGCTGCGGAAGATCGCCAGCCGGCTGTATACACGCAATTTGACCGATTCACCAGAAAACTTGGTGGCCCGCCACTTGTGGTTTCTGATCAACGCTTACCTGCCGGATGCTTTGATCGCGGATCGCACGGCGCTTGAGAACCGGCCGGCGTCCGATGGATCGGTCTTCATGATCTCGAATCACCGGCGCGACATTGCGTTGCCGGGCCTGACTTTGCGGCCCCGTAAGGGTCCGGCGGCGCTGGAGAGTGACCGGGCCTTCATCGGTAGCCTGAGGATCACTTCGCAGGCGCGGGCGTTTCTCGAAAACATGCGGCCTTCGCGGGCGCGCTCTGGCGTGGCCCGGACGTTGCCCAAACGCCAGATCGAAGAGAAGCTGGATGAACTGCTGCGCCAGAGCGGCGAACCGGCCCTGAAGCGGCTGCGCGATCAGGCACGCAAAATCGCGAAGCCCTTGGGTTTGGCGGGTGAATTTGCCCAACTGGATGCGCTGATTGGCGCGCTGCTGGGGACACGGAAGGCGGAGTTGCAGTCGCCGGTGGCGATTGCGCGGGCGGCGGGATGGCCGTACGATCCGCTGCGCTTGGACTTGTTTCAGGCCCTTTTTGCCGAACTCGCGAATGCCAGCCCGGTAACGCGTTTAGCGCCGGCTAATGAAAGCCAAGCCCTGCCGTTCTTCGAAGCCTATTTCTCGAACTTCATCGAGGGCACCGAGTTTGCCGTAAACGAAGCGGTGGACATTATCTTTGGCGGGCGCATTCCGAAGGCGCGGCCGGCGGATGCGCATGACGTGCTGGGCACGTGGCAGGTGGTGTCGGATCCGCAGGAGATGTCGCGGCGGCCGCGGGACGTGGCGCAACTGATGAAGCTGCTGAAGAGCCGGCATGCGAGCGTGATGGGCGGACGGCCGGAGCAGGGTCCAGGCGGGTTTAAGACGGAGGCCAATCGGGCGGGCTCGACGTTGTTTGTCGCGCCGGAACTGGTCGAGGGCACGCTGGCGAAGGGCTTTGAAATGTACCGCGGGCTGGCCAGCCCGTTGCATCGGGCCATCTTCATGATGTTTCTGGTGGCCGAAGTGCACCCGTTCGCCGATGGCAATGGCCGGGTAGCGCGGATCATGATGAACGCGGAGTTGGTGGGAGAGGGCGAATGCCGGATGATCGTCCCCACGATCTATCGCAATAACTACCTGATGGCGTTGAAGGCGCTGTCGCAGAATCGGTTGCCGGCGCCGCTGCTGCGGACGATGGACTTTGCTCAGCGATATACGGCCGCCGTCAACTTTACGCACTTCGAGGACGCCCGGCGTACGCTCGAAGACACGTTCGCTTTCACCGACCCGAACGAGGCCGAACACTCGGGCACGCGGCTGACGATGCCCTCGCCCGAACTATTGACGGCCAACCGGCGGTAACATTTCTGCGGGGAATGTAGTCATTACCAGAAGTTGTTTCACCGGACCCTGCCCGTCCGTTATAAAATCCAATAGTCTCCGCTTGAAAGTTTGAAAGGAAGGTCCACGTGAGCGATCACCAAGATCTGAAAAAGCAGTCCGTATCGCGCCGCGGTTTTGTGCAAGGCGCGGGTGCCGTTACCGGTGCCGCAGCGTTGTTGGAACAAGAAGCCCAAGCGCAACCCGCCGGCAAAGTGATGGGCCCGGCGGCCATGACGATTACGCTCAACGTCAACGGCAAGCCGTTGAAGGTGAGCGTGGAACCCCGCGAAACCCTGCTCGATACGCTCCGCCACAAACTGGAACACACGGGCGCCAAGCGCGTGTGTGACCGCGGCACCTGCGGCGCTTGCACGGTGATCGTGAACAACAAGGTCTCCTACGCTTGCAGCATGCTGGCGCTGGACGCCGTGGGCAAGAAGATTCAAACGATTGAGAGCCTGACGGCCAACGGCAAGACGCACCCGATCGTGCCGGCGTTTAACAATAACGACGCTCAGCAATGCGGCTACTGCACTCCAGGCTTCGTGATGGCGGCCAAGGGCTTTCTGGATCGTAACCCCAACCCCACCTACGAACAAGTGAAGGACGGCCTCGGCGGCAATCTCTGCCGTTGCGGTACTTACGTCGGCGTGCGCCAAGCCGTGCTTGAAGCCGCCAAGAAGTTGAAGGCATAAGGAGGAAAATCAATGGCTACCTACACTTGGCCCGATATGAAGAACCGCAAGGTGATTGGCCAACGGCTATCACGCTTGGACGGTATTGAGAAATCCAGCGGCAAGGCGAAGTATTCGTCGGACTTGATGCCCGACGGCCTGTTGCATGCCGTCTTACTGAGTTCGCCCCACGCGCACGCGATCGTGCGCTCCATCGACACGGGCGCGGCCGAAAAGATGCCGGGCGTGAAGAGCATTCGCGTAGTGGCGAAGGCCGGCACGGAAGTGCAATGGGCCGGAGCGGAGATCGCCTACGTAGCCGCCACCAGCGAACCCGCCGCGCGTGACGCCGCGCGCGCCATCCAAGTGAACTACGAAGTGATGCCCCACTTCGTGAAGGAAGACCAGATCGCCCGCGCCGGCAATCGGGCCAAGGCCGCCGGCGAACAGGTGACCGGCGATGTCGACCAGGGCTTTAAAGACGCCGCCGCGATCACGGAAGGCGAATACGCCATCCCCGTGATTACCCACTGCTGCCTGGAGCCGCATGGCCAGATGATCGAGTGGAAGGGCGAGCAGATCAACTTCTACCCTTCGACGCAAAACGTCTCCGGCATCGGCGGCGATTTGGCGCGCAGCCTAAACGTGCCCGCCTCGCAGATTAAGGTCCACATGGACCATATCGGCGGCGGCTTCGGCTCCAAGTTCCCCTCCGATAACTGGGGCAAAGAGTGCGCCAACATGTCGAAGGACGCGGGCGGCGCTCCGGTGCGTATGTACCTGGACCGCGCGCAGGAACTCACCATTGCCGGCGTGCGTCCGTCGCACTTCGCCAAGATCAAGGTGGGGGCGAAGGCCGACGGCACGCTGACGGCGTGGGAGTCGACTTCGTGGTCCACGGGCGGCTTCACCGGCGGCGGCATGGCCCCCTTGCCGTACGTGTTCACCAACATGCCGAACAAGCGGCTGAACCATACGGCAGTCTCGATCAACGGTGGCGGTGCCCGCGCTTGGCGGGCTCCGAACCACCCGCAGGCGAGTTTTCTGACCTGCGCGGCCCTCGAAGACTTGGCCGCCAAGCTGAACCTCGATCCGATTGAGGTCTTTTCGAAGAACGTCCAATTCACCCCCCGCGCCGAGACCTACATCCGGCAACTGAAACGCGCCGCGGTGATGATTGACTGGCAGAAGAACTGGCATCCGCGCGGTAAAGGTGGCAACGGCAGCCTGAAGCGCGGGCTCGGCATCGGCATCGCGACCTGGGGCGGCTTAGGCCATGCCTCGCGTTGCTTAGCAAAGATCAACGCCGACGGTACGGTGGAGATCATGATGGGCACGCAGGACCTGGGCACGGGCACACGGACCTGTATCGCCCAAGTGGTATCGGAGACGCTGGGCGTTCCGATGAACATGGTGGTGGTGAGGATCGGAGATAACTCCTATCCGGCTTCGGGCGCGTCAGGCGGCTCGACGACCATTGGCGGCATCAGCGCCTCCTCTCGTAAGGCAGCCGTCGAAGCTCTCGACCAGTTGCTGGACTTGGTGGCACCGCAACTCGGCGTCCCCAAGGACCAATTGCAGGCAGTCGATAGCCGTATCTCCGTCAAGGGCAACCCCGACAAAGCGATCAGCTGGAAGGCGGCTTGCCAGAAGCTGGGGCCGAAGTCGATTGAAGCGACGGGCGAGAATAATCCGAAGCAGCCGGGCGGCCTGATCAATCAGGGCGTGGGCGGCATTCAAATGGCCGACGTGACGGTGGACATCGAAACCGGCGTCGTCCGCATGAACAAGATGGTAGCCGTGCAGGATTGCGGCCTGATCGTAAACCCGAAGCTGGCTGAGAGCCAAGTGAACGGCGCTTGCATTATGAGCATCTGCGCCGCGCTGATGGAAGAACGGATCATGGACAGTGTGACGGGCCGCGTGTTGAACGCCGACATGGAGTTCTACAAGCTGGCCGGCGTGAAGGATATCGGCGAGATCCAAGTGGAAATGGAGATCGACGAAGTGAATGATAAGCGCGGCGTGATTGGGCTCGGTGAGCCCTGCGCCGTCGGCGGCGTTGCCGCGATCGCGAACGCGGTGGCCAACGCCATCGGCGTGCGCGTTCCGTCGGTGCCCGTAACTCCGGACCGGGTGCTGAGCGCCTTGTACGGCAATCGCATGGAAAGGATGGCTTAAGCGCAATGCAGAACTTCGAATACGCAAATCCCGGCACGCTGGCGGAAGCGACCGCTCTGTTGGGCAGCACCTGGAGTGACGCCGCCATTCTGGCCGGCGGCACCGATCTGTTGAGCCTGATGAAGGACTATCGGATGACGCCCAAGCGCGTCGTCAACATCAAGTCCATCAAGGGGCTCGACAAAGTAGCCAAGTCCGGCGGCGGCCTTTCGGTGGGTGCCGCGGTGACGGTGGATGACTTTATGGAGAACCCGGCCGTGCGCAGCGAATACCCCTCGCTGGTGCAGGCCGCGCATGGCATCACCTCGCCGCAGATCCGCAATATGGGCACCCTGGGCGGTGACCTGTGCCAGCGGCCGCGCTGCTGGTATTTCCGCAATGGCCACGGCCTGCTCGGTATGGCCAACGGCAAGAGCCTCATCGATGGTGGCGAGAATCGTTACCACGCCATCTTCCCGCAAGGCGCGGCCAAGTTCGTCTCGGCTTCGTCGTTTGCTCCGGCCTTGATTGCTTTGGGTTCCAAGCTCAAGATCAGCGGCAAGGGCGGCCCGCGAGAAATCGCTTTGGCCGATTTCTTCGTGGCGCCCAAGAGCGATACGGACCGCGAAATCGCTTTGAAGCCGGATGAGATCGTGACGGAGATCATGATTCCGTCGGCGGGCGGCGCTAAGAACGCCACCTACGAGGTCCGTCACCGGGACGCGCTCGATTGGCCGCTCGCTACTGCCTCGGTAGTGGTGAAGATGAAGGGCAACACCGTCTCGTCGGCCAGGATCGTGATGGGCCACGTCGGCCCGACACCGGTGAGCGCCGATAAGGCGGCCGCATGGCTCGTCGGTAAGGCGATCACGGCGGAGACGGCGGAGGCGGCGGGCAAGGCAGCGGTTGAGTCCGCGATGCCGCTGAGCCAGAACGCGTATAAGGTCCAGTTGGCCAAGGTCGCGGTGAAACGCGCTTTGATGATGGCGGCCGGACTTAGTGTGTAAGTGACTTAGTTAATTAATGAGGCCGGGCTTAGTCCCGGCCTTTCTTATTGGAGGGACAACTTATGGAACGCGCAGGAATCGCCCGCATCGACCAAGACGACGACCGTTGCCTTAACCTTTGTTGGAAGGGCATGTACATCGAGTCAGAATGGGACCCGACGGTGCAACATGGCAACGACCGTCTTTTTTGGTGTCATAAGACGCAGAATCCGCTGGGTCCGGATAATAAGGCAGTGGATGAGTACGACTGCAATGACACGCGTAAGTGCTATATGCCGCTGGTGGCGGAGTAACTTAGTCTCGTTTCTTGACGATCATAGAGAGCAAGTAAGCCTGCGCGATCCGCTCTTGGCGGATGAGGGACCAGCTATCGATGGCCCGCTCAGCGGCATCGATTAGGTCTAAGGTTTCGGTCCGCGTCCAAACGGTCGCGTTGTCGTAGTCGGCAATGTGCCGCTTGTCCTGCAAGGACATACGCTGATTATTGCGAGATTCGGTTACGCGGCCACTTCAAGCGCCGGACTCTAGCTGGCCCGTTTGCGCTCAAGTTCCGCCACGCGGTCTTCAACTACCTGGACACGATGATCCATCGCCTCCACCATGGAATGACTCTGGCGATAGCGTGCGTCAGACGTACGGGCCCACTTCCAGAACTCGGTCAATAGCCGCGTCTCCACCTCTTCGGTATGCGCCATGAGATCGCGTTTCATGTCACCCATCTCGCGCTTGATGTCACCCATCTCGCGCTTGATGTCACCCATCTCGCGCTTGATGTCACCCATCTCGCGCCTCATGTCACCCATCTCGCCCTTGATGTCACCCATCTCGCGCTTGATGTCACCCATCTCGCGCCTCATATCGTCCAAATAGGCCTTGAGTTCGGCGTCCATAACTAAAGATTACCTCATCTTTGCTACGCCCGCGTTAGGCCCCAAACGCGTCCCGCAGGATGCGATAGCTCTCCGGTACCGCAGTCCTCGGATCGGCTTTGCCTTCCATCTCCAAGGAGACCCAGCCGCCATAACCGGCGCCGCGCAGGATGCCGGCGATGCGCTTGTAATCTAAGTCGAGCGTGTAATATTCGCCGCCGCCCTGGTAAGTTTTGGCTTGCACCATAATGGCGTGGGGCGCGAGTTTGGCGATGCCGTCGTAGGGGGAAACGGCTTGCGGGAAATTCCCGGTGTCGACGTTGAGGCCTAGCCAGGGGCTCTTCACGGCGCGGAAAATTCGGAGTAAGTCATCGGGTAGGGTCGTAAGTCCCCAATGGTTTTCGAGGGCGAGTAACACGCCTTCCTTCTCTGCCGTCGCGAGGCAGGCGTTAATGCCTTCGACGCACCATTTGATGGCATCGTCGTTAACGAAGCCGTCGACGGGCGGCTCAAGGCCACCGGCCTTCATGAGTTCATTGAAATTAGGGATCGTCTTCCAGCGGCCCGAGTTGAGGCGCACGCAGGGAATGCCCAACTGCGCCGCCAGCCGGATGCAATGCTCGGTGTGGCGCACCGCTTCCTGGCGCAAGTCGATGAAGGGCGAGACGAAGTCCTGGTGGATGGAGAAGAGGGGCAAGGCGACGCCGGCGCGGAAGGCGTGCAGCTTGAGCTTCTTGAGGTAAGCCGGCGTTTCGGCTTCCATGCCGCGGTGCAGAATCTCCACGCCTTCGAAGCCGATGCGGGCCGCGTCGTCGATCACCTGCTCAACGGGCACGCGCTTCGACTTAAAGTGCCAGTAGGAATAAGTAGAGACGGCCAAACGAATGGGGCGCCGCTGGGCCATCAAAGGCGCGGCGGCGAGAGCGGCAAGCAGGGTTCGACGGTGCATATACAATTCTAGGCTAGATTTTGTCATACTGACCGCATGCGTTTTTTGTTTTTCCCTTTTTTTGTCGCGATGCTGCAGGCGCAAGTAGGGGTGGTCGCCCAGAAGGACCAAGTCGATGTCACCATCGGCGGTAAGCCCTACACCACCTTGTTCCTGGGTCCAGACACCCAAAAGCCCTACGTGCATCCGCTGCGCAGTGCTTCCGGGAAACTGGTTTCCCGCCGCTTCCCGATGGAGAATGTCGACGGCGAATCGAAGGACCATCCGCACCACCGCGGCCTTTGGTTCTCGCACGGCGACGTAAACGGCTGGGACTTCTGGGCCAACGAAAAGAATCAGAAGGGCGTCGGCAAGGGCATCGGCACCATTGTGCTCGACAAGATCGTGAAAGCCAAGGGCGGGAAGAAGTCGGGCGTGATCGAAGCCAACTTCACATGGAAAGACGGCACCGGCAAGGCGTTGCTGGCGGAACAGAAGACCATCACCATTACGCCGATGGGCACGTCGCGCGCGATTGACGTGGACATTCAGTTGACCGCCCTCGAGGCCGTCAAATTCGGCGATACCAAGGAAGGCGTGTTCGCCATCCGCTTGGCGAAGGCGCTGGAAGAGACCCAGACGGGCACCATGCGCTCGGCGTCGGGCGCGATGAAGGAGAAGGCGGTGTGGGGCTCAGCGTCGCCCTGGGTCGACTACACGGGCACGATTGAAGGCGAGCCGCTGGGCATCGCGATTTTCGACCATCCGAAGAATCCGCGTCATCCCACTTACTGGCATTCGCGGGCGTATGGACTTTTCGCCGCCAACATCTTCGGTGTGCGGGACTTTACTCGCGATAAGACCAAGAACGGCGATCTGGAGCTAAAGACCGGCGAGAAGCTGCATTTCCGCTATCGCGTCCTGATTCATCCGGATGGTACCGAAGCGGCGGGTATGGCTAAGTTATACGAGGCTTGGTCGAAGTAGGAGTCGTTTGGGGGTTCGACGCCCGCTCTTAACTGTCCTATCATAGTAGGATACTTGGTATGCCCCGTGGAAACCCCTCACCGAAACTGGCGATTACCGTTGACCCGGACGTTCACGAAAATATCGTTTCGGCGGCTGCGCGTGACGGCATGAGCATCTCGGCCTGGATGACCATGGCGGCGCGCGAGGCGCTGATGCGGCGGGCCGGGTTGGCCGCAGTCGAGGTGTGGGAAAAGCAGCACGGGCGCTTCACGGCAGACGAAATGAAAGAAGCACGCCGCAGGGTGCAAGAGCAACTCCGTACGCCGCGGAGAGTGCAGCGTACGGCATGACCAGTTTCGTCTACGACGCGGCGGTTTTGGTGTCCGCGGATCGAAACGAGCGTCGGGCGTGGGCCGAACATAAGGCCCGTTTGGAAGTGGGCACGATTCCTTTGGTTCCCGCTCCGGTGGTCGCGCAGGTCAGCCGTTCCCCGCGACAAGCCCAACTGCGGCGCTTCCTGGCCGGTTGCCGGATCGTCCCCCTGGGCGAGCGCGAGGCGCACGAAGCCGGACACCTGCTGGGCTTGGCCAGGACAGCGGACGTGGTGGATGCGGCGGTGGCGATCGTGGCGCTGGGCAACAAACCGGCCGTGATTCTCACCGGCGACGTCAGCGACATGAAACGACTCCTGGCGTCCGCTGGCCGCGAAATCGCCGTCGTGCCGGTCTGACGAGACCCGCGCACGCAGTAAACTGACAAGTGCATGACCGCACTCGTCACCGGCGCCAGTAAAGGCATAGGCAAAGGCATCGCCCTCGAACTAGCCCGCCAAGGCTTTGACCTTTGGCTCAATTACTATTCCGACCGCACCGGCGCGGAGCAGACCGCGCTTGAGATCGCCGACCTCGGCCGTAAGGCCCAGATCGTCCAGGCCGACGTCGGCAATGCCGTAGACGTCGCGCGTATGTTCGCGCCCATCGAACAGCTTGACCTGATGGTGAACAACGCTGGGCAGCAGACCTGGAAGCCGCTGCTGGAGCTGACCGAAGCCGAATGGGACCGCGTGATCGACACCAACCTGAAGGGCTGCTTTCTCTGCACCCAACACGCCGCCAGGCTGATGCTGAAATCGGGCGGCGCTATCGTCAATATTGGCTCGGGCTGCAACAAGCTCGCTTTCCCCAACCTGAGTAGCTATACGGCGAGCAAAGGTGGCATGGAGACGTTTACCAAGGTCGCCGCCGCGGAGTTGGGGCAATACAAGATCCGCGTGAACTGCGTGGCGCCGGGTGCGATTGAGATTGAACGCACCAAGCTCGAAGCGGGCGACTATGCCGGCACCTGGGCTTCGGTGACACCGATGGGCCGCGTCGGCACGCCGGCTGACGTCGCCAAGGTGGTGGCATTTTTGGCGTCGACGGCGGCCGAATTCGTTTCGGGGCAAACCATCTGGGTGGATGGCGGGCTCTTCACCAAACCGCATTGGCCGTATCAGGAATAAATGTTCGAACTTACCGCGCTTGCCGGCAAACGCCTCGACCAATTCGTGTCCGACGAACTTCCCCGCTATTCACGGTCCCGCATTCAGGATTGGATCAAGCAGGACCTCGTCCTGGGGGACGGCCTCACCCGCAAAGCGAGCTATACCCTGCGCGGCGGCGAACTGATTGTCGTCTACCCCGGCCATCTGCCGCCCTTAAACGCCAGCCCCGAGGATATTCCGCTCGACATTCTGTACGAAGACGCGGGCATGGTGGCCATCAACAAACAGGCCGGGATGACGGTGCATAAGGGTGCGGGCGTGCACTCGGGCACGCTCGTCAATGCCCTGCTGCACCGCTACCAGACGCTCAGTACGGTGTCGGGCGATGAACGCCCGGGCATCGTCCATCGGCTGGACCGCTATACGTCGGGCGTGCTGCTGGTGGCGCGCAACGACGAGGTGCACCGGAAGCTGCAGGAGCAGTTTGCAGACCGGTCGATTGAGAAGCATTACATCGCCCTGGTACACGGCCAAATGGACGCCGACTCGGGGCTGATCAACAAAGCGATCCGGCGCAGCATGATTGTTCGCTTCAAGATGCAGGCGGGGGAGGAGGGCCGCAAGGCGCTCACCGAGTGGCGCGTGCGACAGCGCTACACGGCCTTCACGCTGCTGGACGTCCGCATCGGCACTGGCAGGACCCATCAGATCCGCGTCCACCTAGCGAGCGTCCGGCACCCCGTGGCGGGCGACAAGGTCTATGGCGCGCCG
>Ga0105047_10016923_pt1 | contig 11405 bp, 10 predicted proteins | sample MAT04_FD_78384 | JGI IMG/M metagenome (GOLD analysis project Ga0105047, IMG submission 78384) | Freshwater microbial communities from Lake Fryxell liftoff mats and glacier meltwater in Antarctica - MAT-04 (megahit assembly) | ecosystem: Environmental > Aquatic > Freshwater > Ice > Liftoff... | reverse complement strand
GTAGTTTTGCCACTGCGCCGGCGAGGGCCAGATCGGCTGCGGCAGGATGAATAGATCGGCCTCCTGTTTGAGCGAGGTCGAGATCATCCAGAACAGCGGCACCAACACGGCCAGCGCGCCAAAGATAAGCAGGATGTAGGTGGCCACAGTCGCTGCGCCCTCGCGGGCCTTGATGCTGCCCATGCGCAGGGTTGGCCGTGCGGGCGGGTTAGTAACAGGGGATGTGATCGTGGCCATTAAGCGCGGTCTCCTTCGTAATACACCCACAGATTGGAGCTGCGCAACACCAGCACAGTCAGCACCATGACGATGACGAGCATGATCCAACCCAGTGCACTGGCATAGCCCATGCGCGAGTTGCCGCCGGCAAAGGCGTTGTTGTAGACCAGCACCTGTAAAAACGTGCCGGTCGTGGTGCTGTTGAGCTTGATGAAGATGCCCGGCTCGAAGGTCTTGACGGCCGCGATGACGCCGAGCACCACCGTATAAAACAAGGTGGGGCTGATCATGGGCAGGGTGACATTGCGAAACTTGGCCCACGCGCCGCCACCATCCAGCTCGACGGCTTCATACAGGTGAATCGGGATGTTTTTCAGGCCGGCCAGCAAAATCACCGTGTTCGCGCCAAACACCCCCCACAGACTCATGATGATCAAGCCCGGCAATGCGTAGCGTTCGTCGTTGAACCAGCTGGGGTTGTCGAGGTTGATGAGGCGATACAGCGGCGACAGCAGCGTATTGAACAACCCGTTGGTGCCGAGCAACCAGCGCCACAGCAAGATCGTGGCTACGACCGGAATGATGGCGGGCAGATAGTAGATGGTGCGCCAGATGCCGACGCCGCGCACTTTGCGGGCCAGCAACATCGCCACACCCAGCGACAGGGTCAGGCCGATGGGCAGGCTGATCAGGCCATATAACACGGTGAGCCGTAGCGACGGCCAGAAGCCGGGATCATTGGTGAACCAGCGCACGTAGTTGTCCAGCCCCACCCACTTGGGCGGCTGAAAGATGTTGTAGCTGGTAAAGCTGTAATACAGCGAGGCCAGGATGGGATAGGCCGTCCAGATGAGAAAGCCCAGCAGCCACGGCATGATGAGCGCGAGGCCGGTGGCGGCCTCGCGTTTCATGCGCAGCAACAACAGCACTCGAAAGGTCACGAACATGGCCGCAGCCATCGCAGCCGCCACCACGGCATAGTCGATGAGCGTGCGCGCATACACATCTAGCATGTTTAATCGTCCTTTTGAATTTTAAGAACCCGATAGGTTTGCACGCTTTCTACCTGGACTTGGCAACTTTCAAATCACACAAGGGCAACCCATTGGCTCAATCAATTAACCAATCCCAATTTGCTGCAGTCACAGCCAGCTTTCACGCAACCAAATCCCACCCTAGCCCCTCCTGGCTACGGGAAGAGGTTAATGACCTGAGGTTTTCACCACAAAGACACGAAGCATGCACGAAGGACACAAAGAAGCTTGAAAAAGGATATACAACCACTTTGTGTCTTTGTGTCTGCTTCGCGTCTTTGTGGTGAAAATCAGAAAATCTTCAAGTATCGACCTTTGTAATTGGGGGCTGAGTAGTTACTCATTCTGTCCAAAATCCGTTCTGCACCAACAACAAATTTTTAACGACATCGCTCATCGCGTTGTGCATTTCTTCAACCACGACACCCCATCCTCGAGCGGCGGTCTTCAGATTTGCTTTTGGAATCGCGGCTGGAAGATCGTGCACGTGACACGTCAAACGTGCACGTGCACGATCCCGTCTGCCTAGTTTGCTATCTGAGCATCTATAGGTCTTCAGGTTTGCTTTTGAAATTGGGGGATGTAAAGATATGCCGTAGGGGCGACCGGCGGTCGCCCGGCCTGTGCTCACGCGGCAGGCGCTCAGGTGCCCACCGCTTACCGTCATAGGCCGGGCGACCGCCGGTCGCCCCTACAGCGCAAATCCCATTTTCAAATTTGCTTTCTGAACATCTATATAGCATCTGCCTGCGCGGCTTGTCGATATGGAAAAGAATTAATAAAGTGGCATTGTCCTGACGAAGACGATTTCGACACCCAACAGCAGGCACGAGCCGGCCATATGCAGATGCAACTAAATTGATGTCCGCGCTCACAGACACGCCTCGGGTGAGCGTGCTAAACCTATGCTGCACGGCCCTGCATTTGGCAGGTGCCAGACCTGCATTGTGTTTCCCCGGTGCTCGCGCGTATCGGAGACCGTGGCCGCAAATCAGAGGAAAACAAAACATGAATGACTCACGCAACTACATGATGGCATTGCACGGCTTCCTCTCCGGCCTGATCATCGGCAGTCTGGTGGGCGCAGTTGGCATGCGATGGCTCACACCGCGGTCCGGCAAAAAGGCACAACAGATCATTCACCGCGATGCGGGCCGTGTTTGAGAACAGAGCCTTAAGCCAACTGGGAGACGGCCAACTGGCGCAACATCGAGCTCTTCTTGGATTGATGCGCCGACATACGCTCCAGCACGCCGCTCAAGAAACGCACCGTCTCGACGATGAAGGGGCCTTTGTTGAGCATCACGCACTCGGCCCGTTCACCCATGGCCGCATCGGATACCTCGGCCCGCGAGGGAGCCCCGCTCTTGGCCATGCTCTCCAGCACCTGGGTCGCCCAGATCACCGGGATGTGAGCGGCTTCGCACAGCCATAGGATTTCTTCCTGCACCTCGGCCAGGCGCTCAAAACCCATCTCGACCGCTAAATCTCCGCGCGCCACCATGACGCCGGCCGACGACAGCCGCAAACAGCTCAGCAACAGATGCGGTAGGTTATCGAATGCCTGTCGCGTTTCGATTTTGAGCACGATGCTCTTTTGCGTTGCATTCAGCCGATTCAGTTCCTGCTCAAGTTGATGCACATCTTCCGGCGTCCGCACAAATGAAAGGCCGATGATGTCGGCGCGATCCGCCATGAACGCCAGGTCGATCAGGTCCTTGGGCGTGAGGGCCGACACCTGGATGGTGGTGTCGGGCAGATTGATGCCTTTTTCAGGGGCCAGTTTAGCCATCTTGCCGCCGGTAAAGGTGATCGAAACGGTGATACGTTCGCCGTCGTTGGCAACCACATTGCCGCCGACCTTGCCATCATCGAACCAAATCGCCTCACCGGCCTGCACCGAAGCGAACACTTCCGGCAAGGTGCAGGGAATTTGAGCTGGCTGCGTGATGTGACCCAGATCATCCCGTTTGGCCGGCGAACCCAGTGAAGCATCTTTGGTCACGATCAGCGTATCGCCCATTTGCAGGAGGATCGGCTCGATCAATTCCGGCAACAGGCCAATCTCACCGTCCGCGAGGATGTCTGGGCCACGCTTCAGCTTGATGAGCGAGCCCGTCTCGATATAGGCGGTTTGCTCGGTTGTGGCCACACAGGCCACCGCTTGTTTGTCGATGATGTTGAACCGGCGCTGCCTGCCGCGCGCGTCTGTCAACTCCAGCACATCGCCCATCTGGCTCAGTTGAATGAGAGTGTCCGGCACCGGCACGACGGGTGGCCCACTGGTTGCTGATGCGCCAACGGCTGTGCTGGCCACAAAGCGCACGACAGCAGGTTGCAACACCTGGCCGCGCAGATTGCGTTGGGGTCGGATCTTGATCAGATGGGTGAGCGGCGGAATGGCCCCGGTGCGCAACTTGGGGCCGGCCAGATCAGCGTGGATCTTGCACGACCGGCCCAGTTGTCGCTCGGCCTTGCGCAGGTTGGCCATCATCGCCTGCCACACATCCGGGCCGTCGTGGGCACAGTTAATGCGCATCACATCCATGCCGGCTTCCAGCAGATCGTGCACGAGCACGGGGTCTGTGGCCGCCTCGGAGGGCATGGTCACCATGATTCGCACAGTGCGCTTACCCGACGCGATGCCGAGCAAGTCATCGCTGCAATTGTTCAACAGCATTGTGCCGGTGGTGGCGTTCACCGGCAGCTCTTCCAGGAGTGCGGCCGGCACAGGCACCTGCGCCAGGCGATAGAGCGTGGTGCTGACTGCGTTGAGCGCGCTCAGCACATGCGATTCGGCGCGCCCCAATGAACTGAGACCCAGCGCCGCCAGATCCTGCTGAAGTTGGCGCCGGTCGGCCTGTCGAAATGCCAGATAGTGCAGCAGGTTGTGCGCGCTGCTTTGATGAATCGGATCCATCGCTTCCAACTCGGCCTGGAACAGGTGCTCCAACTCGATAGCACGCGCATGAATCGTGGCAATTTGCGGGATCAATTGCAGGGCTTGCGCTTCGATATTATTTCGCATTACAGCCCTCATTGTCTGCCGGCTTGGTTAAGATTGCGCGAGCACGTGTTCGACCGGCCGGCGCAGCGAACGCGGCATGGCATCGGCATAGCCGAAGCGCACCAGCAGTTGCGGCAGAGACCCGCCCATCTCCATCGCGCTCTGAAATTGTGCGCGGACCGTTGCGACTTCAATCGGCTGATTCAAAAAAGCCGATTTGATGTTCAACGAGGTCATCGTCAGCGCCATGCGCTCGTAGACCTGGCCGGTGCGCACCCAGGCGGTCTTGTCATCGGATTCCGAGGCCACCAACACTGCGCCGGATGAGCTGAGCAATTTCTTGGCATCGGCATCGGCCTGCTGTTGCGGCTGGGTGCCGGCCACAAACATCTGTTCCAGCCAGCGCGGCACTTCGGGGCTGCCCGAGGCGCGCGAGTACAAACCATCGAGCGAAGCCAGGGCATCCTTCGTGTTGAAACGCACCCAGTGAATCAACTCATCCACGAATGCCTTGTCGGCATATTGGCTCAAATTGCCCCGGTCGACATATTCGCGCACCTTGGTCAGATCGGCCGGCGTGTTGACAAAACGCAGCACGACACCGGGTTCCAATGGCACCGCCTGCACCTGGTCGAGGTCGGCCACTTTGATGGGCCGGCCATCATATTCAGAGCGGGTATTTTGCCGCAGCGGAATGGCATCGAACATTCCGCCTTTGGGATACCAGACACCGTGTGCAAGCTCGGTATAAGGCATCATCGAGAAGGTCGCAGGAGCCTCGAAGGGACTCAGCCCCATATACACATCCTGGAAGGTGAAGGCTGCTTTCAGTCGCGGATGACTGAAATAGTTTGACATGTTCTGGTAATGATTGACGAACGGTTTAATCTGATACAGCAGCGGTAGATTGCCGAACGTCAAAAATTCAGATGCGGTATGGAAATCGCACTCGACAAGCCGTTCCATCGCCAGCCGGTAATGGCGATGAACCCTCTGTCAGATAGCGCAAAAATCCATCGAAACTATCCGGTTCTATGGCTTCGAGTTGTTCATACATGATCTTAAGATCAGAGGTCAAGGCCAACTGCCCGCCGTCATCGAAAACCAGACGGTATGTCGGGTCAACGCGCTGTAAATCCAACAGATCGTCAACCGATGCGCCCAAACTCGCAAACTCTGCCTCATAAATGTGCGGCATGACAAACAGCGTTGGGCCGGTATCGAAGTGATACCCATCTTTGCTAAAGCGATCGCAGCGTCCGCCGGGTCGCTGGTTCTTTTCAAGTACGGTCACATGGACACCGTGCTGCGCCAAATGCGCCGCTGTCGTAATGCCGCCAATACCCGCACCGATAACGATTGCAGTGGTTGCTTTCATAAATCTCCCTTTACCCGGCCCATGTGGATAGGTTGAATCCACCGCAACCCAGTACTCCAGAGTGTCAGGCAGAACGTTGACCACCCCATCGCCAATATAGCCCTCAGATTTTTGTGCTCGCGATAGTCAGGCCGCAAGCGATAGTTGTCCCGCTCAATCGTCGTCAGGATGCCCTCAAACCGAGCAATATAGGCATACCCGGCGATGCGGCAGCGAAGATTCTTGGTATGGGCGATGTAGCGTTTACCGAGTGTGAAGTATTCGCGGGCCAGCTTGATTCTGTGCCTGATCCATGCTTTGTAAGGTTCGCTATCGATGTTTTCAGGCACGATCGCATCGGCAAACAACACTTCTGAGGGAATATTAAAGTAACCCGCCTGTGTATCTTCAACCGTATCGCGCAGCATGTGAATGATATGCGCGGCAGTCACCGCCATATACCGTGTTTCGCCCTGTGGGGACGGTCTGCCGTTTCCGATGAAATAGTGCAGGGCTTCTGTGACGGCAATGGCCAGATGGCGCGTGTATGTGTCCAATTCCTGTTGCGAAATAGGCTGACAGCGGCGCTCGGCGTCGAAAGCCAACACGGCCATCATGTTGCGGATGTAGGACTGCAGCCCGCTGTTCGGCAGACGGTCACTGCGGATCAAATCCACCAGGAGTTGTTCTTCTACTCCCACCGCAAAAGGCAGCGCGCCCTGGTAACAACCCTCCATCAACGCCTTTTCGCGTTGAACAATGGCAACTCGATCCGCATCTTGGGCGGAGAGTTGGTCGAGTTTGTCGTCGAGCCAACGAAAGTAGGCATAGGCGCGGAAGGCCTCGTCTCGCCGGTCAGGGTCGACCAAGAATCGCACGGTGAAATACGTTTGCTTGCTGGCGGTTTTGGTGATGCGGGCGGCTAACTTCCCAGTTGGGTCGAAATTCGGTTTCAGGATTTCAATAGGTTTCATGGCCTTGACTACTTAATGAGCACTTGTTCGACTGGCCGGCGCAGTGAGCGCGGCATCACCTCAGTATAGCCATAGCGCACCAGCAACTGTGGCAGCGACCTACCCAGATCCATCGCAGTCTGAAATTGTGAGCGGACAGTTGCGACTTCAATCGGCTGGTTCAAAAAAGCTGATTTGATATTTAACGAGGTCATCGTCAGCGCCATGCGCTCGTAGACCTGGCCGGTGCGCACCCAGGCCGTTTTGCCATCGGATTCCGAGGCCACCAACACTGCGCCGGATGAGCTGAGCAATTTTTTGGCATCGGCATCCGCCTGCTGTTGCGGTTGGGTGCCGGCCACAAACATCTGCCCCAGCCAACGCGGCACTTCGGGGCTGCCCGAGGCGCGCGAGTACAAACCATCGAGCGAAGCCAGGGCATCCTTCTTGTTGAAACGCACCCAGTGAATCAACTCATCCACGAAGGCCTTGTCGGCATATTGGCTCAAATTGCCCTGGTCGACGTATTCGCGCACTTTCGCTATATCGACCGGCGTGTTGACAAAACGCAGCGCGACGCCGGGTTCCAACGGCACAGCCTGCACCTGGTCGAGGTCGGCCACTTTGATGGGCTGGCCGTCATATTCAGAGCGGGTGTTTTGGCGCAGCGGGATGGCATCGAACAGTGGGCCGCCCTGGGGCGTGTTCGTTGTCAGGCCAATACGGATGAAGTCGGCTGCATCCGGGTAGGTCACCTCGGGCATATAGCCGGCGGCGCGAGCCGCAACCAGCAGATTTTCCAGTGCGCAGCCCAGGCTGATCCACAGTTCGCGGTCATTGGGATCCACAGCCGGCAGTTGGCGCGCCGCGTCGGGATGAATTTCGATGGCATTGTCCTGGATGACAAACTTCCACGGTTGAGTGTTGTGCCCGCTGGCGGCCAGCGTGGCGTAACGGACGAGTTCGCGCAGTTGAGCCGACTTCGTGGAACTCATCTCAAAGGGTCTGCGCTCCTGGTTGGCAGTTCCATCGAAATCCAGCCACGGTGTGTACGTGTATAAGGCGTATCCGCCGATGGCGGTGACGCTGGCCGCAGCCGCGAGTAATAGAAAATCACGGCAGCTTGGCATTGGACGCGATTGTGTTTTGTTCATGGCTTAACTCCTTGTATTTTTGACTTTGAGTAGGGTGAAACGCGAGCCAGCAGTCTGTCAAAGCAAATACTTGACGTGGCTACGTCATTCCCGCCCCGTTGCGGGGACGCCTGCGCGGGAATGACGGCCTGGGCTCATGGTTTCCATCCAGTCTCAGGTTCGCCCTTGGAATAACCCAAAGTATTTGCTTTGACAGACTGCTAAGTGTTCGCTGTCTCAGTAAGCGAATGACGAGAAAATCGAGTGAGCGTGCGTGGCCCCCAGATGACTGTGACGATGACGGCTGCGAAGGCGGTGATGAGGCCAGCGATACTCGGAAAAAAAACAGGAGCCAGGAACCAACAGACGTTGATCATGGCGTGAAACAGAGCCATGCCGAATACACTTTTGCCCGTGTTGTTGTAGAGCCAAACCATCAGAACCCGCAAAGCCAGCGTACCGAGAGACCACCAGGCAATCCATTCAGGCGAACGGTGAGCTTGCATCAACGGGACGAAGTGCCAAACAGACCACACCAACCCCAGCAGAAGGCTGGCCTGGAGCGCGTTCCAGCGCTCTTGCAGGGGGTCAGTGATGTATCCTGACCAGCCCAGTTCTTCTCCAAGAGCGCCGATGAAGAACGCCAGAGAAATGACCAGCGCCGCAAGAACCGAGAAGCGCGGGATTGCAAGCGCCGGCCCCATCAAGCGCAACACGCCATACGATAAAACCACGATGCCGGGCATCAGAAAAACGATGGGCACGTACCAGACCATTGCTTTGATGCGCTTGAAATCGAAAGATCGTTTGAGCAGCGTCCGGACGCCGGCCATCTTGTTCTCCTGATAAACAAGGATCAAAGCCGCCGTCATGGGACAAAAGGTCATGAGCGCACTGATGGGCAGAGTCGGCATCAGTTGCACGTCGGTCACGGCACCGAGCAGCCAGAACGGAACAGACAGCGCGAAAACCAATCCGAAGAACTTTAGAGGTGACCTGCGGCTATTTAAGACTGGCTGTGCCTGGGTTGGGTTCATGGTCTAACTTCTTGTGTTTGGTGTAATGGGTGCGAACCGGTGGTGTAGGGGCAAAGCAGCGGACTGATCGCAGATCAATGCCATAAGACAGCCCGCTGCTTTGCCCCTACAGTGTGCGCAACGGATGTTCGAATCACCTTGGACAACGGCCACCCCACAACGTTTAGGCGGTTTGCTTGATCTCCGGCGACAAATTTGCGGGCTTGAACGAGGTCACCACCATCACGGCCCAAACGGTCACAACCACGCTCATGAGGGTGGCAACCCAGTCTTAGCACGCGCTGTCGAGCCTCGTCTATCTTGAAAAGGCTCAACAAAGCGCCATTGCGTTTCTGGCAACTCACGCTTGCGGCAGCGTCATGCGCGCAACGCCGATGCACGAGTCGGCCATGCCGTAATACACATCCACCCGTCCGCCGTCGCGCACATCCACGCCGGTGGGAAAGACCACATTGGGCACCACCCCGTCCTTCTCGTCAGCGGCCTCGGGCATCAGCACGGGTTCGGTGGATCGGTAAATCACTTTGCGCGGGTCGTCTGCATCCAGCACCATCACGCCGGCCGCGTAGCGCACATACGGCTGGTGATCCATGTGCTCCAGAATGCGGCCCGACACGCCGTGATACAGCATCAACCAGCCGTGTGAAGTGAGGATCGGCGGTGTGCCGCCGCCAATCTTGAGCACTTCCCAATCCTGCTGCGGGGTCGCCAAAAGACAGTGATCCCGCCACAGCATCAGCTCATTTGGATTGTGCAAGGCCCGTTCTAGCGAGCAATATGAAATCCAGATGCTGGGGCGCGTTTCGGCCACCCCCTCGGGCACCACCGGCATCTTGGTCAACATCCCCTGCACATTGGAGGGGCGATGGATCATGGCCAGCGCCAGCTCGCCGTGCGGATCGCGCACGAGTTTTGGAAAGAGAAACGCATCCTTGTTGTCGTACAGATTGAAGTCCACGCGATAGGCCGACAGATAGGCAAAGTGGGCCGGCCCAATGCGCTGCCAGGTGTGCGCATCTTTGGAGCAGGCCAGCGCGATGCGCGGCCCCAGCGGGCCATAGGCGGTGTAGGTCATCACATACATGCCCAGCGGCTCCACGAACGTGACGCGCGCATCTTCGCAGCCGGCGGTCAGCAGATTGCGTTCCCACGATTCGTTGGGCTCCAAGGCATAGCCCAGGCGCTGGATTGAAACCGGCTCGCCCTGCGCGTCAAACTGCACTTCGCCCAGGCCGATGCGCGAGTAGTTGCCGGCAGCCACAATGCGGGCAAACAGGTAGAGCTTGCCATCGGGGCCGCGCGCAGTGGCCGGGTTCAGCACGCCCATCGCCTCGTCCGGGTTGGCTGGGTCGCCACGCATGACGACGCCGAGGCGATGAAGTTGATAGGGAGCGGATGAATCGAATGAACTGATCGATATGGGATCTGGGGATGATGGTTGCATGGGTTAACCTTTCACGACGGCCACAACGGCTTTGTCGATGAGTGTGCGTGCGTGGGCATTGATCATATCGCCCCCAGCTTTTGAGACGCATCAAGCTGGCCGGTCGTTCGTTGATCCAGGTAAGCCAGACCCACAATGGCCAGACCCATCAGGAAAAATAGGGGGTGCAACCACGAGACGCCGCGCAGCATGGCGATTTGCACCACGATCCAGATCATTTGCCCAAGGCCGATGATGACGGCGGCGGTCAATGACCAGTGCATGTGCAACCCGCGCATCAATGGCTCCGTCCAGGCCCAGCGCGGCCGGGCGATGATGCCGTAGAGCGTCACCAGCGAGCCGACGCCGAACAGCAGAAATAGAATCAGGCCCGGCACGGCAAAGCTTGAGAACGGTGAGTGGGCGAGCATACTCAGCGGCATGCCCATCCCGCTGCCATCGGGCCGGGTGAACAATAGCCATCCAGCCGGCAATGCGCCGAGGGCCAGCACCAACAGGCAGGCCAGCAGCACAACATGGGAGAGGGTGAATCGATTTGTAGTCTTCATTGCATCTTTCTTTGGAATTCGCCTAGCTTTGGCTGGCGGAGAATGTCATAAACGGCTCGGGTAAATGACTACTTCAGGAACGGTTGCTTGTTGAAAGGGACCTGGCCTACTGTCGAACCCGTCGCGATGGCCGACGGAATGCGCGCCATAGTCCCCACACACCGGCACCCACCAACACGATCTGTCGACTCTAGTCACCTGCCAGAATGCCATTCTTTGACAACACAGGATCGACAACGATCTCGTTGTGAACCGTCATGACCCCATCGGCCATCCAGGCGGCATCTTCGGCGTCCTCGCGCTCGGCCAGGGTGCCGACGGTGCCGTGAAGAACGGCCGCCTGATCGTTGACTTCGACACTCACGCGTGAGGCATCAATGCCGGCATGGCGGTGGAACGCGTTTTGAATTTTCGCGCTCACATCGACGGACGCGGGATGGGTCTTGACCACAATCATGTTGGTGATCCCTTGCACACCGCCCAGGTATCGCACCGCAGATTCTGCTTGTTTGCGTTGGTATTGCCATTGGGTTTCGCCGCTGAGCGTGACCCAGCCATCGGTCACTTTGATTTTGACGCCGCTGGGCACAATGACATCCCACTGCAGCACATTGGCGGCCGCTCCTGCGATGTCGGCGTCGTTGCGCACATGCTGTTTGGGTAGGACGACTTT
>Ga0105047_10016921_pt1 | contig 11405 bp, 3 predicted proteins | sample MAT04_FD_78384 | JGI IMG/M metagenome (GOLD analysis project Ga0105047, IMG submission 78384) | Freshwater microbial communities from Lake Fryxell liftoff mats and glacier meltwater in Antarctica - MAT-04 (megahit assembly) | ecosystem: Environmental > Aquatic > Freshwater > Ice > Liftoff... | reverse complement strand
TCCCGGTTTTCATCGGGAAGGCAAATGGAGCAAAGCGACATCCCGGTTTTTTATCGGGATAGGCAATGATAATCAGCCAGTTACGACAAAAATAACCTCGATTAATTTTGCCTGCCTACTTAACGAGCAGTATTTCCGGATTTTCGCCACGCCCGCCAGGAAAAGGAAGCATGGCTAATCAAACGTTTACTAAACTTTAAAAGTTTAGTAAACGTCACCACCACTAAAATTGTCAAAGAGTCATCTATTCAGGCGGCTTCCAGCACAATAGGAATCGCCTGAATATAAGCGTTTTCGCGCAGTATGGTTGCTTATACTCGTTCAAACAAAATACCCATTACCACCTGATTCTGTACTAAACCGAGGTAGTAATTATTCTTTTTAACCCCAAAAGTGGTCAACATGGTCAAAAAGATCGTTTTTTTAGTGTCTGTTTTTTTAGCAAAAACCCGACGTTTATGTTCCAGCTCCTCTGCGTATTTTTTATCTATGGTAAATTCAGCATTCAAAAATTTTACCTCAATTATATTGATACAATTATCCTGACGATCAATTAATAAATCAATTTGGACTCCTCTTTCGGCGTCTTTATTGGCAACCCGCCAAATAGATTGTTCTGTATAAATGCCGGAAATACCTAATGCTTTTTTAATTTGGGGAACGTGTTTAAGGCAAATGTGCTCAAAAGCCAAAGCACTCCAGCTCCTCCACGATACACTGGCAGATTTCTGAACCCAGGTTCCTTCACCTGGCGATTTGCTGTTTTCAATAAATTTTAAATAGAAAATCGAGTATTCATCGCTCAATTTAAAAATGGCTTCTTTCACGTTTTTACCAAAGGGAATATAAGTGGCGACGAAACCCGATTCCAGCAGTTCGTCCAGCATTTTGGTGAGGCTGCCACCAGAACTGAGTCGACAGGCCACCATAATTTCCTTGCGCGTCATGCCACCTGGCTTGCTGGCGAGTGCCCGGACGACTGCAACGTGCTTGTCTGCGTTTTCAAACAAAGCAGTATATAAATTATCAAACTCATCCCGTAAAGAGCCATCTTTGGTAAAACATAGCCGATCCACAGCTTGTGCTACACTTTCGCCGGGCTTGATGTCTTTTAAGTATTGCGGAACCCCGCCCGTAACCATAAACAATTGTAAAACCTGATAGTGGTCAAGCCGGACCCTTTGGTTCCGCAAAAATTTATCCGTTTCGTAGAGGTTGAACGGCAGCAGACGGATACGCTGCGTAATACGATTATGCAAACCACCTCGATTTTTGACAATATTTTGAATCATCCAGGCCGCCGCTGAACCACAAATGACGACGACTAAATTCGCTTGTTTTGAGGCCCAACTATTCCAGAAGTGGTCAAAAGCCGCTAAAAACCCTGATTTCGGGGTATCCATCCAGGGGAATTCGTCCAGAAAAACAACTCGTTTTTGAGTACTGGGTTGTGCTTCCATCATCTGGATCAACAGCCGAAAGGCGTGCAGCCAATTAGGCGGTTTTGGTATGGCAAAGGGAAGACGAAAAGTACTGGAAAGCGTCAAACTAAAATTTTCGAGCTGCCCGGCCAGGGTCGCGTCTTTCAATCCGGTGAACTCAAAAAAGAGCCTTTTTTCATAAATCGTGCGGATCAACCAGGTTTTCCCAACCCGCCTACGCCCATAAACGGCGATCAACTCGGCGTTGGGAGATGCCAATGCATCATTCAATATTTGAATTTCTGCTTCTCTACCAATTAATTTATCCATTATAAAAAATTATACCTGGCCAAAACTGGCGCAAATATACCAGTTTTGGCCAGATATAAAAATTATATCCGGCCAAAAGCACCGCAAAAAGCCGCTTTTGGCCGAGTTTAGTGTTAAGGAATGCCGGTGTATCCGGCCATCCGCCTGCTTTGAAAAAAAGAGCCATCCCGACATCGGGATGGCTCCTCTATTAGAGTTGTTGCGGTGGGAGACTGCCAGGCCAGAACTCTATTAGCATAAAATCCAGTATTTCTACATCTTTACCAATCCGCCGCTCATCCGCAGCGTGCCCATTTGCAAGCGTACCAGATAGGAGCCTCGGGGCAAGTCGGTCACGCTAAATTCCAACGGCATTTTTTCGTCGGTTTTACGGAAAGACAGGTGGCGCACTACCCTGCCGCCGCCATCCACGACGTCGAGCAGGACGGCTCCCCGCCAGTTGTTCTCGACGATTGCCCGCACGACATCTACGGCCGGATTCGGTTGTAATGAAAGGGGTAAAAAAGTCAGTACTTCCTGGGTTTTAGTCGTTCCCCATTCATAACTGCCTGCATCGGGCGGGCCAACGCGTGGATTGCCTTCGAGGTCCACCAGCGGGGCTCCATCGGCAATGCCGTGGTCAATAGCGGGGCTGCCCGGCGAGAGATGGAAATCAAAAAAGCCGGGATCGACAAAGAGTGGATCGGTGTTGGTCAGGTCGTTGGGGCCCGTCAGGAAAGTAGCCAGACTAGCCTCATTGGTCAGGTTGCCACCCAGTGAATTGATGATGGGCGCGCCCGCTTCTATCGCATAATTATCGCCGCCATCATTGCTGAATATACAATTTTGCAGCGTGACTTCGGCTTTCCCGCTATCGCCTTCAAACTGGGCGAGGCTGGTGCCCAGCGGGCCGCTATTGCCGCCCCAGGTGCTGTTGATGGCCGTCAGGCGGGCCGTTTTGCCATTAAAGCCATTCAGCAGCACTGCACCGCCCGCGCCCGTGCCCAGCACCTGGTTGCCCGCAAACAGCGTATTGGTCATGCGCACGTCGGCGTTTTCGATGTTGAGCGCACCCGCTTGATTGAGTCCGAAGTTTTCCTGAAATACGCAACGATCAATCACCGAAGTGGACAGATCGAGGCTATCTTCCGAAACAACCAGCGCACCACCGTTGTTGGACGAATTAAGCGTAAAAAGGGTGTTGGTGAAACGACTGGTGTTACCCGCCGATAAGTAAACCGCTCCGCCGATGTCCGTGCCACCATTGCCCACAAAGGAGGAACTGTCCACCAAGACCGTAGTCAGGTCGTTCTGCGCAAAAATAGCCCCGCCGAAACGAGCCGTATTGGCCTCAAAGCGGCATCTTTTGATCACGCTGTTGGCCTTGAAACCGCTGGCTAATGCCCCGCCACTGGTGGCTGCGATATTGTTATTAAAAGTACAATCTTCAAAAACCACGGCTGCGGGCGAACTAAAATTGGCTACTGCCCCGCCAAAATTGGTGGAACCATTTTCAAAGATACAGTTCTGGATGCGACCGCCGGGCGATGTTTCTCCACCGATGTAAAGGGCCGTAGCCGAAGTAGGGGCCGTATTCGCCAGGAATGTGCAATTCTTGATGGTAAAATTTGCGTTGAAATTGAACATGCCCGCGCCCCCGTAATTGGCGGCAGCATTGGCTTCAAAAACGCAATTATCGATGACGAAAGAATCCCCGCCCTGGCGACCATCGTTGTACATACCTGCACCATTGTAGGCGGTATTCCCCTGGAAAACGCTGTTGGTAATCGTATAACTGCTTTGCCAGTTGTACAGCCCGGCCCCCCAACGGCCGGGCAAGCTTGGGTCAGGTTCCGAAGCCAGGTTATTCTCAAATACGCAACTGTCGATGACGACATTTTTACCCTGGTCAATGTAAAGTGTACCACGGTTAGTGTTGTTGTTGCGGAAAATACAGCGATTGATAGAAGCACCAGTGGAACCCTGCAACTGAATGCCCGCCGAGGCATTGGTGGAGCGGTTGTTGTCAAAAATGCAATTATCCACGATCAGGCCCGAACCAGCGGCATTCAAGGCCGCAATACTTCCACCGATAAAGCCCTGATTTTCGGTAAACAGGCAGTTGCGCACCGTTACTTTGGCATTGGCAAAAATACCGCCGCCCCTTTTGGTGGCATCCGGGTCGGCAGTAGCCGTCTTGGTATTGCCATTGCGGATCACCAAACCATCTACTATGGCCCGCAAAGCCGGGCTGCCATTGCTGACGACCAATACGTGCCAGGCATTGTCGGAACGATTCATAGTGAGATCGGTAGAAACGTCATTACCGTTTACATCGCCGCTCAAAGTCGTCACGTTGGTCAGGTAATTACGCGCATTCAGGGTCGTTTCCGTACCAGTAAATCCGCCGTAGAGTTCTACGCCAGCCAGCAGCATAAAAGAGCTGTTCGGTACAATGCCGAGGGTGGGTTTGTAAGTGCCCGCAGCCACCCAGACCTGATTACCGGCGACAGCGGCGACCAGTGCCGCATCGAGGGTTGTAAAAGCGTCTGCCCAGGAAGTACCATTATTGGCACCGGAGGCCGAGGTCTTTACGTAAATGGTTTGCGCAAAAAGCGAAGTTTGGGTGGCGGCCAGCAGGGTGAAGAGCGCCAGGAATAGGAGAATTCTTTTCATGTGTAGCAGTGTGTATTTACGGGTAAAAGATTAAGTGATGAATGCCAAAATTAGTCTTTGGCCATGCAAGTCTGGCCAAATTTAAAGACATGTGGAAATTATTCGGCCAAAGTAGGTTTTTTGAGCAAATATGACCGGTATTATAGCCCAGAAAAGAGCAGTAGAGTGGCAAAGGGGGTTACTTTAAATCCCGTTTAGTACACTGTAATGCAAATTTCTTGAGGATGCGAGTATTTGAGTATTCGACTAAAGCACTTGATAATCAGGTAATTGATCGAATACTCGCATACTCAAATACTCAAAAAACTTAATTGACAGTGTATTTAGTACACTGTAAACTAAGTTATTGAATACTTCCGTTAAGGCCCTCGTAGCATCTACCTCCCCTACCCTCCCGACAAAAGGCCGGGACAGGCTCTCCAAAGGGGGATACGCTCCCAGCTTGGCCATGAAAAGAGTGGCGACAGTACGCTCGGCATCCCCCTTTGGAGGGGGGCAGGGGGAGGTGGCCCACGGTCAGTTTTGCAAAATAATTTAATTTACAGTGTAAGTAGGCGGGCAAAAATAACCTCGATTAATTTTGCCACCCACTTATTGCTATAAAAAAAACGCCGGACCTCGCAGCCCGGCGTACAGATCAATAGCCAAAAATATCTTCCAAACTTAACTCCTCTACTTTACCAATTTTACGCAGGTATTTGAAATCCAACCGGTCGCGTTCACCCAGCACCAACCAGGTATAATGACGACCTTTCACGTGATGGCGTTGATAATTCAGCAGGTCGGTGGCCTCGGCTTGCGCCAGAGTCTGATAAATGTCTTGCCGCAGATCGCGATTAGGAAAACCCTTATCGCGGTTGCCGCGCCAGGTCCAATACAGATCGGCCTGCCGGATCCGCCCTCCGGCGATCTGTTTCAGCACACTCTGGCGGGCATTCTCTATTTGTGGCAACGAAACCGGCATATCTTCCAGGATCGCCTGGAAGGCATCCACCGCTTCGTACAGTTTGTCCGGTTGAGTGCCTACATACGCCTGCAAAAAATGGGCGCGGTTTTTCAACTCAGGATTGGCAGCGTACGCATAAGCCGAATAAGCCAGTGCTTTTGATTCGCGAATTTCCTGAAAAACGATGGACGACAGCCCGTAGCCGAAATACTGGTTGTACCATTCCGAAAAAACAAATTCTTCCAAGTGAAATTTCGGCGTGCCCTTAGAAAGCAGCAGCAGTTCCACTTGCACCGTCGGGAAGTCCACAAAATACACCTTGTCGCGCCGCGTACCGATCTCCGGATATTTTTTGGCTGGCAATACCGCCCGCAGCGGCTGATCCACGGGATGATGTTTTTTCAAAATATTGGCCACCGTACGCGCACTTTGTGGCCCATAATAGAACGCTTCGTGCTGGTAGGTCGGCAACTCGTGCAGTAGCGCAACCAGTTCTTCCGGGGTAATGGCCAGCAGTTGCTCTTTGGTCAATTTATCCGAAAAAGGCGACACCGGGCCGTATTTGGCGTAGTTGGCCAGGGCTTTACTCAGCACGGTGCGTTTGTCCAGCTTGTCATTTTCGCGGCGCAGCAGCGTGTCGGCGATCAGGTTGTGCAGCGCACCGGGATGGGGCTGCGCATCGGCCAGCAAGTGCTCCATCAGTTCCACGCCCGCTTCAAACGATTCTTCCAAACCCGTGAGGGTAAAGAAGAAATGCCGATCCTGACAACTGGCCGTACAACTCATGCCCAGTTGGTAGAAGGCCTGCTGCATTTCCGTCGCCGAATAGCGCGAAGTGCCGAGAAAAGGCAGATAAGCCGCCAGCAAAGCCAGTCGCCGGTCGCTCAACCGGCCCATATCGAAGGTGTAGTACAGTTGGAAAAGTTTACTTTTCGGCTCCTGTACGGCCCGCAGTTTCAGGCTTTTAGAGAGGCTGGCTTTTTTAATAACTTTTTGAAAATCCACAAATTCCGGTTGCACATCGGGGGTTGGATTCGCTAGAAATTCCTGTGAAAAACCGGAACTGTCCGTGCGGTTCACCTCAATGGCCGTGATGGGCGGTTTTTCCACCTTCATCAGATTCAGATCGTCCCCGTGGTGTTTGAAGACAATGGCATAATTATCGGGCCGCAAATGCTGCTGGGCAAAAGCTATGATATCGGCCCTGGTTATTTTTTCCAGCCGCTTCCAACGCTGTACGGTCTCTGACCAGTTCAAGCCTAAAATAAAAGCGTTGGTCAGTGCCCCGGCACGGCCCTTATTTTTCTCAAAAGACCGGATTTCGGTGAGTTTCATGTCTTTCACCACGGCCTGCGGCAACCAATCCTCGAATTGGCCCGTGCGCAGGTATTCCATTTGCTGGAGCAAGAGGCGTTCCACTTCTTCCAGCGACTGTCCTTCGCGCGGTTTGGCGTGCAACAACAGGCTGCTGTAGTCTTCCAATACGTTGGGATAGGCATACGCCTCAAGCACTTGCTGCTGCTGAATAAGGTTCAGATCAAATAAACCAGCCTGAGAATTATGCAAAATACCCGCCACTAAGGCCAACAGTTGGGCCTCCTCCGACTGGGCACCCGGAAAACGCCAACCCATTTCCACCCATTCCGGCTCATGGCCATACACGTCGCGTTGCGCACGCACGACGAGCGGGCGTTGTGGTTCAAAGTGAAAAACAGGAATCTCTTTTGTCTCAAAATGACCAAAATACTTTTCGGCCAAAGCCACGGTCTGCTCCGGATCGAAGTCACCCGCCATCACAATGGCCAGGTTATTTGGTACGTAGTATTGGTCAAAAAAGCGGTAAATATTTTTTTGTGATGGATTCTTCAGGTCTTCTCCCCGACCCAAAGTGGTTTGGGTGCCATAGGGGTGCGTAGGGGTCAATTCCTCCTGCATCGCTTTCATGGACTTGCGAATATCGCGATCCTGACTAATGTTGTACTCCTCAAATACTGTCTCCAGTTCGGTATGGAACAAACGCAGAATTGGTCGGCGAAATCGCTCGCTCTCCAGGGCAAACCAGCGTTCCAGTTCGTTGGCGGGAATGTCATTAATATATACCGTTTGCTCCACCCACGTATAAGCATTGGTGCCTTTGGCTCCGATGGCGCTGACTAATTTGTCGTATTCATTAGCCGCAGCAAACTGGGCCGCTTCAAAGGATAAACGGTCAATATCGGCATATAACTCTTTCTTTTTCAAGGGGTCACGCTCCCGGCGATGCTCCTCAAACTTCTCTTCGATCTGGTCGAGCAGTACTTTTTCCTGAGTCCAGTCGAGGCTGCCGAGGCGGTCGGTACCCTTAAACATCATGTGCTCGAAATAATGGGCCAGGCCGGTAGTTTCAGCGGGATCGTGCTTGGAACCGGCGCGCACGGCAATCTCGGTATAGACCCTCGGTTCGTCTTTATGGACCGAAAGAAATAGCTTCAAACCATTGGCCAATGTGTGCATCTGAACCAGGATAGGATCGCCGCTCACCGTATGGAATTTGGTTCTGTGTGGTGCATAATCTGTCATACGTGTAGATAAGATTTTGAAGATTGAAACAACGGTTACAGGTTATTGGTTGGAGCAATGTACTTATTCCGCATTTTGACCAATAAATGTAGAGACGGCGAAAATCTTAAAAGTCGCAAAATTACTTTTCTTTAAAAGACGAAGGCCCCTTCCATCTTTTGGAAAGAGCACTTCGTCACTCGTACTTCAGGTAATACCCGGAGGCATTAATCTTTCACCTGAACCATTTTGCGCACTGCGCTATCGGTTGGTGTGCTGATGCGATAATAAAGTAATCCTTGGCTGACCACTGGGGCGAGATCAATCTGGAAGGCATTGCGGCCTTTCGCGAAGTCGCCCTTCGTCGTGTAAAGCATCCGGCCCGTCTCATCATACACTATCAGGGTGGCGGTAGTAGCGGCAGGAAGGTAGAAACCGATGCTCGTCTGATCCACGAACGGATTCGGTTCGTTTTGAAACAACAAGAATGGATCCTTTTTGACTATTTCCATTTGCTCATTCGCATTTGGATCGCTCGGATTCGTCGTCATCTCCTGGTTAGGTTCTTCTTCCGGCGTTACGTTATTCGTGGTGCCCGCAGTGCTTTGGCAATAGCCGTAAAGGTCGCGTACGTTCACTTTCACTTCGCAGGAGGCGGCATTGCCGGCCCGATCCACTACCCAAAGTTCGATGGGATGGATACCAAGCTCGGCACACGTAAAGATAATACTTGTGGCCAATGTGCCATCAGTATTAATCGGAATGCCCGTTCCCTGGCCTGCACGACGCAGGGCATAGATCAGTTTCGCATCCGGTGTGGCGTTGTCATCGGCGGTCAGTGCCAGTTGTGGCGCGGTCACCGTCACTTTGTCGTTCGAGTTAATGTTCACCGTAATACCACCGCGGCAGTCAATCACCGGCGCTTTGCAGTCATACACCTGGAAGCGATAATCTTCTTCGTGGGTGTTGCCACAGGCATCGGTCATGTACCACTGAATGCGGTGCGTACCGTGGGGCAGTTGTGGCCATACGTACGTGTTCGGCTGCTCGGCGGTGGTCCAGCGCATGTATGCGGTGACCGTCTGGCCGCTGACCACTTGTTCTACCGTAAAGCGATACTGTTCGCTGGCTGGCACGGCGCGCTGGTCGAAGGCGCGTGCTTCCCCACCGGAGTAGTCCGGGTTGGTGGCGTTGCCATAGTACACGACGTTCGAGGCTTGCGGCTGATCGCTATCCACCACTGTTTCCTGGATGCCATTACCATCGAGATCGAGGAACAGGCGGTAATTAGCCTGCACTACACCCGTCACACAGGAGTCTTTCAACAAGAAGGTCAGTTCGACTGGCGACTCGTTGAGGTCATGCTGGCTCAGTACCGGATTGTTCCAGTATGGCTTGTTCCACAGTTGCACATCGTTTTCGCTCTGATCGCACAGGCTACCAATCGTCACCAGGGCCACACAAGTGCTCTTGTTACCGCATGGATCGCTCACGGTCAGCAGCACCTCCGTGGAAGCTGGGCTTTGCACCGTGAAGTTGGTCACGCTGGCGGCGAAGAACAGTGCGGCCGTAGCGGCGCAGTTATCGCTGGATCCATTGTCGTATTGCTGCGGCAGGATCGTTGTCGTACCATTTTCACCGAGTTCCAGGTGCATGTTTTTGCAAGCAGCCCGTGGTGCGGTGACATCCTGTACGGAAATATGCTGGTCAATCACCCGCTCATTGTCCGCGTGATCGCGCACTTTCCAGACCCGATTCATGTCGTATGTGTAGTATTCGCAAGCCATCGGATCAGTGCCCCGGCTATTGGTCTCGTTATACTCCAGAGCCAGTTCAGTTGGTGCCGTACAGTTGTCGCTGACGTTGTTGCTGGTCAATAGCGGCGCGGCTGGTACCGCATCGCTGCAGGTTAACACCAAGTCCGCGAACGCTGCCATATTAACGCTAACGACCGGAAGTTGCGCATCCGCTGCCTGCACCACGAAGGTTTCCGTAGTAGAACAGGCTTCCAGTATAGCTGTCACGGTGACCGTGGCGTTGCCATTCAGCGTGGTAAAGGCCGGAATGACCGGATTCGCGCTGGTGGTAGTACCATTCAGTAAGCCTGCGGTAGCACCGCCCGTCCAGGTAAATGTGGCTTCCGGCAAGTTGGTAGCCAGGGCCACCGGAGTGGTCAGCGTACCAGGACAAGCCATGCTCAAATCTGCGATCGGTGCCATTGCAAAGACCAGACTGTTTTCCACCGTAGTCGTAGTGGTAGCAGTGCAGCCATTGGCATCGGTGATCGTCAGGGCATACTGACCAGCGTTCAGACTATCCAGTGTGCTTACCGCAACCGCCGTTGGACCTTCCACCACTCCATTCGACCAGGAATAGGTGTAGTTGGCCAGACCGGCAGAAGTAGTCGCCAATACGGAACCATTGCCGGCACCAGCACAAGTGCTGGCCTGGGCAGTGAGCGATGCAGCCGGATTTTCCCGGATAATCAGTCGTACCGCACTGAGGGCATAACAACCGCCTTCATTCTGGACACGTGCCCAGACGAAGGTTTGGGCGGAAGTGTACAAAGAGGCCAGCGCATGAATGCCGAGTACTGCGTCTTCCTGCGTCTTGTAGTAAGTCACTGCCAATCCGGCTATGCCCGAAGTCACTTGCTGATTGGCATTGGTCAACTGGAAGGTGCCGAGATTGTCGAGGGTATTGGCACAAACTTTCAGCGCACCGGTAGCTACAAGCGGCGTTACCACTACTTTCAGACGAATGGCCATGAAGGAAACCGAAGCGCCATTGGCAGCAACCCGGGCGTACACGATCTGGCCATTGGTACCGAGGTACGGGCTGGTCAGGGCGGTCAATCCGGCTTGCGCATCGGCCATTGTAGCGTGATAAGTCACTGTGTGCGTAGCGGATGGATCGGCCTGATGGTCGGCCTCGTTTAACAGGAAGTTACCCGCTATGGCGTTCGTTCCGGTTGCGCAAGCCACCACGAATGCACTGTCAATGCTATAGAAACCGGCATCGTAGCTGTGGTTGCTGGCCCCCGAAAGACCCGTCCGCAGCAGAATTGTCGGATAACCATCCCAGTTGGTACCAGGTGCCACCGTCAGTTCCGCATCGGAATCGTTGTAGTCCTTATTGGAACCCACCCCAGAGTTGGCCACCGTCAGTTCGTATTTTGAACTGGCCAGGGTCAGTTCTTTGGTCGTAACATCGAACTGGCTGGAAGTCGCATTTTTACCAAACACCATCCGGTAGTCAGAGTAAGGCAGCAAGCTGTCGTAACCGGAAGTGGAGATCCAGTTCTCGCCCGGCGTACCTAAACCCGTAAAGTAGTACTCCCCCTTTGCGTTCGTCACTGTGCTGGCCAGTAATTGCTTCGTTTTGCTGTCATAAAGACTGACCAGTACGTTGGGCAGTACATCTTCACAAGCATCCTGCACCCCATCGCGATTCAGGTCGTTCCAGACAAGATTACCAATCTGGATCGGTGCTTCCTTACATAAGGCTTCGAGATC
>Ga0105047_10016920_pt1 | contig 11406 bp, 4 predicted proteins | sample MAT04_FD_78384 | JGI IMG/M metagenome (GOLD analysis project Ga0105047, IMG submission 78384) | Freshwater microbial communities from Lake Fryxell liftoff mats and glacier meltwater in Antarctica - MAT-04 (megahit assembly) | ecosystem: Environmental > Aquatic > Freshwater > Ice > Liftoff... | reverse complement strand
CTCGTCAGTCGTCAGTCGTCAGTCGTCAGTCGTCACGATGGACGACTGACAATTGACGACGGACGAAAAGGTTATTCGGCCGCTACCTTCGCCGTTATGCTTTTGCGAATGAAAAGAAGCCCGCCGTTTGGTCCTGGCAGAGCTCCCTTGATCAGCAACAGATTTTTCTCGGCATCGATCTTCACAAGCGGATGGTTGCGGGTTGTGACGCGATCCATGCCCATGTGACCGGCCATGCGAACGCCCTTCTTGGGCTTGCCGCACTGACCGCGCCACGTCGCGCGCGACGCGATCGAACCTGGTGCACGGTGCTTGCGTTCCGTACCGTGCGATGCGCACTGGCCGCCGAAGTGATGCCGCTTCATTACGCCCGCAAAGCCTTTGCCTTTGCTGGTTCCAATGACGTCGACGTACTTGATGCCTTCGAACACAGCAACAGAAATCTCATCGCCCAGTTGCTTGTCGGTGGCATCCTTCAGGCGGATTTCGCCAAAGTGACGCTTTGGAGCAGCGCCAGCTTTCGCGGCGTGCCCAATCAGGGGCATGGAGCTGTATTTGGGCTTGATTTCACTGAAACCAAGTTGAACGGCGTTGTAGCCATCGGATTCGATGGTTTTGATCTGTGTAATATGGTTGGGCTCGATCGCGACCACGGTGACGGGAACGACAGATCCCTTGTCATCGTAGATGCGCGTCATCCCAACTTTTTTGCCGAGCAATGCTGGTGTCATGTCATATCGGGCAGAGGAGGATGATGCGGATTTTTGATTTTTCATCTTCGATTTTGGATTGGCCGACTTGGGTGCAATCAAAAACCAAAAATCAGAAATCAGAAATCGTCACACCGCTCTTACCAGTCCTCAAAAATTCGGACGACAACAAACCCCACATCCGCGGTCCCTTTCGGGACAAACTGGTTCTTGGATGAACCCGCGGCGGGCATTCAAAATGGCCCTTAAGGCGACTTGCGTCGAGGGCCATGTTTGTACGTGAAAAAGTTAAGCCTTGATCTTTACAAAGACGCCGGCCGGTACGACGAGGCGGTTGAGCGCTTCGATCGTGCGTGCGGTCGGTTCAAAAATGTCGATCACACGCTTGTGGGTTCGCATTTCGAACTGTTCGCGGGACTTTTTATCGACGTGCGGGCTACGCAGAACGGTATACCGTTCGATACGGGTCGGAAGCGGAATCGGGCCGCAGACGCGGGCATTGGTGCGCTTCGCGTTATCAACGATCTCTTTTGCCGAAGCATCCAGAGCGCGGTGATCGTAAGCTTCCATCCGAATCCGAATTCGTGCGTGTTCCGTCGCCATAAAAAGTCTTCTAACCTTCCTCGGTACTCTTCAGCCTCATGCAGATCAGGTGACAGAATCTCTCCAGTCACCCCTGAACGAGTGAGGGAGAGAAGATACCCGGCATCAGATTTGTGTCAATGCCCTGTCACAAGGAAAATTTGCCGCAGATTACGGGGCATTTCCCGGAGGTTGGTCTTCAAGGCCTTTGCGCCGTTTGGCTCACTGCGAATCTTCGCAACGCAGCAAAGTCATGATGGCGAAAGCAGTTCCGTACGGCTTGTCGTAGTCCCACATGGGGTAATCCCACCATGATCCATCCTCTTCCTGGTGCGGTGCGATCACTTTCGCAAGCTCCCGGGCATACAAGCCACCGTCCTTGCGCCCAAGTCGTTTGATCAGTCGGGCTGCATAGTAGTGGTCAAAGTAATAGTAGTAGCCGGACGTCTGATACCACGCTTCGTGAGGATAAGGCCGTTTTCGTCCCATTTCCAGGAACTGATGGTATTTGAAGAACAGGTCCAAACCCTGGATTGCCTGCTCGCGTCCGATGTTCTTCGAATTCCACAGCCAAAGCGCATCATTTGCTGGTTGAGTGCGTCCCACGGCCCCCTGCTCGCGGTTGGCAGCAATTCTCGGAATATAGCGGTAATCGAATCCGTAGAGGTACACACCCTCCGGCGTCCGGCATTGTTCAAGCCGCCTTAAACTCCCTTCAATCAATGGCTGCGGAACCTCCAGCCCCGCCTTTCTTGCCTCGTCGAGCGCCACGAGACCAGCGGCGGTATTGAAGCTGGTCGCGCCCATCGATGGAGATTGCGTCTGATTCTGAAAATCATAGTAATTCCACCCGCCGGTGTAGACGGCATAGCGAATCAGGCGATCCAACTGCTTCTGTGCAGCTTCCTTCAAACGCGGATCTGTTTCGTGCTGCATCTCGATCGCCAGCGCCTGGAGGCCATAAATGTGGGCCCAGACATTGTAAAGCAGGTCACCGCTGTCCCGCCGGGCTTCACCATGTTCGATCAGATACTCAACGCCCTTCGCATGGGCCGCTGTCTCACCCGCTTCGCGCAGCGCCATCACGCACAGCGCCGTCGTGGCGACACGATACGCATCGTGCGAACCCGGAACCATCGAATAGATTTCGTTCCCGCGCGTCAGTGTCCCCGTGCCCCATGATCCATCAGGCTGCTGTGACTGAACGAGAAACTTCACGCCTCGATCAACGCTGGCGCGATAACTGGGCTTCGACGCACAGCCGATGACTGCAACTACAAGCACGACCAGGAAAGAACCCCGGAGACACCGAGGCACAGAGAAGCCATTCCGGCTTTCTCCGTGCGCCTCCGTGGTTTCGTTGGTTGGCAAGATCATCTCACTCCGGATTCTTAAGGACATTGTCACCTTCGTTCACACCCTGCGTGATCTCTACAATCTTTCCGTCAGACAACCCGGTGACGACATCATGCCACGCGGAGGAACCATCTTTGTCCAGCCGTTTCACCTGCCCGCGTGAAACAGCGCTTGCCGGGAGTGTTAGCACATTCTCGGCCTTGCCGGCGTCGATGCGCACCGCCGCCCGTGCGCCCGGAAGCAGGCGAGGATCCATTCGCTCAAGCGTGATCGGAACGGTGAACATCTGGGTGGCGTCACGGAGCGACCCGGTGATATTGGGTGATTCCGTCGTGCCGTTGCTTGCCGCGTCGCGAAGGCTTAGCGGCGCGACGTGCGCCTTCAATCCAGCTTTGATCATCCCAAGCTGAAGTTCGGGAAGGTCGGTCACGAATCGAATCTTTCCGGGGAAAACCACGGTCAGCACCACCTGGTTGGGCGTGACCTTCTCGCCAACGCGATACAGCCTGGGGTCTGAATTCGCCCACGCCCCGCGTGCAAAACTGCCGTAAAGCACCATGCCATCGGCTGTCGCTTGTACGGTAAGGCTTTCGAGATCCTTCTTCAGATCATCGACTTTTTCCTTCGCCTTGTCCGCTGCTCGTTTTGCGGTTTCAAGCGCGACAGTGCGGGCCACTTTCGACTGCGCTTGTTGAGCCTGTAGCAACGCGTTTGCAATCTTCTGACGCTCCAGTGCATCCGCATACGCCGTTCGTGCCCTTTGGAAGTCGATTCCCTTGGTTTTCTGAACCGTTTCCTCTGCCATCTTCGCGGCAATCTGCGACCGCTCCAGCGCCCGGATCGCCCGCTTGACGACAATGTCCGCTGTGGCGTTGGTGAGTTCTTCGCTCTTGTACATCATCTTCAGTTGATCGAGCTCATCCTGCTGATCGTCGACATTATCTTTCGCGGCCTTGACGCCAAGATCGGCGCGGGTGATGTATTGCTTGCCCTCAACATCATCGAACCACTTCAGATCGAATTCGGCCTTCGCGAATTCATCGGTGGATTGCTTCATCGCAAGCACATCCGTCTGCTCTCCCAGCGTGGCATCCGCCTGTGTTTTCGTGAGCGCCGCGTTTGCATTCGCGACTTCATCGTTTGCAGCCGCGAGTTGTTTCTGGACGTCTGCATCGTCGATTTTTAGAACTACATCGCCTGCCCGCACCGTTGCCCCCTGTGCTGCAATCGACACGATCTTCAGATCGCCTGCATACGCTTCGGGCTTCAGGCGGATCTCAAGCGGATCGACCGGTTCGAAGTAACCATCGGCTGTTACAGTCGCCTGCACCGTGGCGCGGGCAACAGCGACAGTTTCAGGCTTCGAGGTTTCTTTGGTGGTTGGTTCTTCCGCAAATGAAAAAGGCGCCAGCGACAGGAGCGCCAGGAGCAGCGTTCGTTTGAGCATGGCTTGGACTATCGCATTCGGCGAGGGGAAATTCAAATAGGGAAGACCGATGAGAAACTTGCGCTTCAGTTTACAAGCGGACTCGCACCCGGAATGATCAAACATGCTCGGCACACGCGAAAAAAAGGCCCGGAGAATTGCGTCTCCGGGCCGGTATTCGCTGTTGAACGGATCGGATTGAACTTTATCCGATATCCACAATGGTTTCCGAGGACACCCGGTCCTTCAGTACATCGCCGGGAACGGCAACCAGCCAGAGGTCGTTTCCACTGCCGCCGGTGACGCTGTCTTTCAACGTTGCGGAACTGAAGACGCTTCCCGCATTCAGATTCACCTGGTTGTACCCGCCTCCGTTGACGATGTGGCTCACGCGGGACGAGTAGTTCTTATCAGACCGCGACCATTCCTTCTGCAGACTGGCGAGGATCGAGAAGTTCGGGTTGTTGAGGAAATCTCCCGGAAGGAGAATGTCATCCGCAGCCCCGCCGTCCAGGATATCCTTGCCGTCTCCACCGATGAGGATGTCGCGTCCGTCATTGCCCTTGATCGAGTCATCACCCGCCTGACCCTGCAGAACATCGGCGCCATTGCCGCCGGTAATCGTGTCCTTGCCATCGCCGCCGAACACATATGCGGCGCGGGTGATCTTCGTGTCGATGGTGATCTTGTCATCGCTTGCCTGACCGTACACCAGCATGATGCCGCTGAAGCTGAAGCTGCCCTTGTCGGTGCTTCCGATCTTCACCTTCACCTTGCCCTGCGAACCGTTGTAGGTAATGGCAATGGTGTCCTTGTTTGGCGTGCCGATAACCTGCAGCGCCTTCTTGCTGCTGTCGGTTGGGTCGGTGATGACCGTGACCGATCCGCTTGAAGGCACGGAGTCGTCGTTCAGAATCGTTCCGATCGCCTGCGAGTCACCAATGGTGCCCACTGATGCATCGGACAGATTCAGGAAGAACGCTTCATCCGGTTCGACTGTGGTATCACCCCTGATCGTGATGTTAATAGTCTTGCTCGTCTCGCCGGCGGCAAAGGTGATCGTCCCTGTCTGGGCGGTGTAATCGTTATTCGACACCAGAGCAGTTCCGTCCGCCGTGCTGTATTGCACGGTGACTGGCGCGCCATAGAGGTTGGAAAGCTTAACGGTGAACGCCATCGCCTTGATGCCGCTGTTGCCTTCGGTGGTCTGCACGTTCGCAACACTGATCGTCGGCGGTGTGCCGAGATCATCGTTGACAATCGTGGCGACGGCCTGGCCGTTTTTGACGATCGGCTTCGACGGGCTGGAGAGGTTGACGAAGAAGGTTTCATCACCCTCCACCGCAGTGTCGCCGTTCACAAACACCGTCACCTGCTTGCTGACTTCGCCCGAGGCGAAGGTAACCGTGCCCGAGGCGGCGGTATAGTCGCTGCCGGCGGTGGCGGTGCCGTTAGCGGTCGCCCAGTTGACCGTACTGGGACTTGAGGCGGCGGTATCCAGCGTCACGTCGAACGTAAACGCCTTCGTGCCGCTGTTGCCTTCATCCATCGAGATGTCGGTGATGGACACCTTGGGCGTCACGCTGATGACGTTGACCGTGATCTTCGCCGGCGTGCCGGTAAGTCCCACATCGTCGGTCGCAAAGGCATAGATCGTCTTTGTGCCGAAGCCGGAAAGGCTTGCCTGAATGCTGAACTTGCCCGTGCCGTCGGTTGTGCCTGTCCCGACTTTCACCGGGCTGCTGGCATTGGTGTAGTCCCAGAGATCAACCTTCACGCTGTTGCCGAAGGCACCCTGCTGGCTGTATCCGGTGAAGGTTGGCTTCAGTCCGTTTGCAGTCGTCCCACCCGAAGGCAGACCGAAGTAGAACACCAGCGGCGCCACCCGGACGCCCCATGCGCCTCGACCCAGGGTCGATGCCATCAGCAGGTCTGAACCTGTGCTGACGAGCGGCTGACCTGTCGTCGGGTTGATATTGCCAAACTGCGTATCCAGATCGGTGACCTGGGCACGCGGCAACAGTCCGCCATCCTGATCCGAACCGTCAATCGACGCATTCGGGAACGGCGACCATGTAGCGCCATTATCCAGCGAGCGATACACGCCTGCGTTGGCACCCACGTAAAGCACTGGGTGCAAGCCCTTGGTAAGGTCTGCCGGATCATTCGGGACTTGGTAGCGCCAGTCAGCGGTGATGGTGCTGAGTGTCTTGGCGCGAGTCTCAATCAGGCTTGCGTTACCAAAGATCCTCTGCATGGCACCGAAGATGCTGGTTGAACCGTTGCCAGTGATGTTGACCCATGTCGCAGCCGCCGCTGCAGAGTCTGCCATGTAATAGCCCCCCTTTTGCGTGACGGCGAATGCTTCATGCGAACCACGGTTCGGGTTGGTGACAATCTGCTCAACGGGCGAGCCATCAAGACCCGCAGAGAGGTTCTTCCACGAGTTGCCCTCACCACCGCTACCGCCACCCGTGAAGGTGACGAAGATGCCGCCGTTCTTCGTGCCGGCATAGATGAAGTTGCCCAGGTTGCCCACGCCGCCCGGGGCACTCGGATCAGGTGCGCCATAGGCAAGCGCCTGGGCATTGCTCGAATCCAGTGCCGTCGGATCACCGATGACCGACCAGAATCGACCCTGATTCTCGGTGGCGAACACGCGCCCGTCGAGGGAAGAGATAACGATCTGATCGCCGTTCAGGGGGTTCACCGTAAAGCGGAAGCCCTGCTGCCACGGCCACTGCGGGTCGGGCACAAGGCCAGACTGGCTGTCCTGGATAAGACCGAAGGTTCGGCTGACGCCATTGACCTGGAAGAAATCGGTCGGACTGTCGAGCCCCGAGGGCACGTAGTACGCATAGACCGTTCCCTTGCCCTGCTGGTCCGTCGCCAAGCCGTACGCACTGTACTGCGTGTCGCCAAGCCAGCGATTGATTCCGTTATTCAGGATGTCCGGATCGGACGAAACGACACCGTTGCCATGCGTCGAGCCATACAGCATCGCCGCTGCAATCTGAGCCGCGGCTTCTCCGGGTTGCGCAGCACCCTGGTAGAACTCGGCATTCCCGAGGTTTCCATTGCGGTTGCCTTGGGTCGGATCGCTTGCACTTTGCGATCCCTTGAAGAAGACACCGTTGTCATCCACGCCGGTGAACACGCCTTGATCGGTCGCAATGACGATGCGGCCGTGTCCAGTGGCGGGATCGATTATCGTCAGCACATCGTGCGTATTGCTGCCGCCGATGTCGAACGGAATCCACTTCGCGCCGGTTCCGTCGTTGGTGAACTTCGCGGTGTTCGCGACGATGAGCGTGGCGCCGCTGATAAATGGTGCATCCGGGTTACGGATGAGGTTGAGATACTGTGCTGGCGGATCGCCGAACGTCGGTGTGGGGTCGAGGTTACTGATAACCGTCACCCGCCCCTCGGTATTGACAAGCAACTCGCCGTCATCGGGACGGTCGTTGGCATAGGCAACGTGGGCGTGCGGATCATACAGCGCGGTGATATCCACGCGGAGATAACCGGACGGGCTTCCATCGAAGCTGCCGCCGAGGTAGGCGATGTTGGGATTCGTCGGGTCGACCGCGAGGGTCATGGCGTAATTAGCGCCAATGGAACGGGGACTTGTCGCCGTTACGTCGTAGTCGTCGTAAGTATCGAAATCATTTGTCGGCGTGAATGCGCCGGCAGCGTTCACTGCGTTGGGCAGACGGACCTTGGTCCAGTTCTGACCGAAATCCTTGGTGACATACAAGCCGTCGAAATCGCCGTCGGGCGTGGCGACCGCCGCATAAAGCCAGCCCTGATATGCGAGATCCTTTGCGACGTCGCCCTGAACGGACGGACGTGCCAGGGTAATTCTTCCTTTCGCACCGGTGGGCGTTTCAGAAGGCGCGCCCACGGGAACCGGCGTAACACTGCCGCCGTCCTGAATCAACGGATTTCCAATACCGCCAACCATCGCGTTCCAGACCTGTCCGCGATTCGGACTCGAGAAGACGCCAAGGCCTTCGAATCCTGCGTACAGGATCTGCAGATTGCCGCTTTGGGCGCTGACAGAGTTGTAATCGATGACCACGTCCGTGGCTTCGCCGGCTTTCATCCGCTGCCAGGTCTTGCCGGTGTCCAGCGAACGATACAGGCCGCCCCCGGCAGTGGTATCACCGTTACCCATGGCGGCGTAAATGATGACGTCACCCGTCGGGCTGAGGCGCGGATCGACCAGGATCTTGTTGGCGCTCAAACCGACAAAGACGTGATCGCGATTCGACGAACTGAGCGGGATGATATTGCCGTTGCCGTCGAAGTTGGTGGTTGAATCCAGCAGCGTCCAGCTTGCCCCGCCGTCCATCGAACGAAGGACGCCAACGCCGGCAGTGCCCATGTCGCCTTCTCCGGTGGCAGCGAAGATGATCGACTGCGTCGGATCATTGTTGCGCCCGAAGACCGCGATGCTGCCCACGGACATGCCCAAGGTCGGTCCGAAGTCGGTCAGCGGGATATAGCTGGGGCCATCCTCGTCCCTGGTGAGGAAATTGGTGGTTTTCCAGACACCACCCGATGCGCCGGCGACATAAACCGTGTTGCCAGTGGGGTCGGAAGGATCGACTGCGATTGAGCCCACGCGACCGCCGGTTGCAGTGCCCTGGCCGGCGTTGTCAATGCCACCGGGACCAAGCGGGGTCCAGTTGTTCTTCGCCAGCGGATTGGTAATGTCGAAGGTATGGATGCGGAAGCTGACCGACGAGCGGTCGGCGACGTCTTCACCCAGACCGGTCGCGGAAACAGGCTTCTGCAGGGTAAGGGTCCAGTTGTTGATGGTGCCGACACGCCCGGCAGGACCGGCTTTGACTTCCAGCGTCCATGCGCCTTTGGAGCGTTTGCCGGCAAGCGTGCCGAACGCTTCCTGAGGATTGAACGTGCCGAAGAATGGCGGCGCGCCATTCTGGATCGGGGTGGACGCCGGATCGGTGAGAACAGTGTTCGTGAAGTTCCTCTTGAGTCCGCTGTTGCCGATGTTGGTGAACAAGCGGATGCGTGTGCCATCGGGATGCACCAAAACAGCCTGCAGATCCGGGTCGTTCGGGAAGGTGATATCCAGCCGGAGCAGCATTCCCTGCTGTAAAATGAAATCATCCGCAACATTGATGACCGACTTCGTAACCGAGTTCGAGGAACTTGCGCTTCCCAGATTCTTCGGGGTGTCAGAAGCATTAAACGAAACCGGCGTCTTGCCAGCCGATGGAACGCCACGCAGCGCGTCCATTCCGGCGTTGAGGTTGACGTCGATCTTGTCGCCCTTCTTGCTGGAAATATTAGCACCCACCTGAACGACATAGCTGCCGCTGAACTTCTGTGCGGGGAAGCCGATGCGGAAGGTGCGTGGGGCGGCGGGGTTTGGATCATTTCCAAGGGGATTCGCGGTAACAGTGAATGCCCCGGTGAGAAGCCCGGTCGGGCCGATGATGCGAAGGATGTCGTCGGCTTTGAAAGTCGCCGCATCCATGTCACGATCGAACACGACGTCGATGGAATTGACCGTCTTGTTCAAAACGAGATTGTCAGTGGTTTCGGGAGATCCATTCACATACGACTTGATGATGTGCGGACCGGGCACGATCAACGGGAATTCATCTGAGTCTTCCGGCATGCTGAAGACGTCGAGAGGCACTTCCGCGACCACACCGTTGTGGTTCTGGTCCATCAGGTTGCCGTCATTCTTGCCCTGCACCACCGGGCCGGTGAGGACGGTGAGAGACCAGGAGATCAATGCTCCCATGTCGCCGCCGCTGGCGTCGGTGACGGTCAGGGTCCAATCGCCGGTCGGGTCTTTGCCAATGAGCGACGAGAGTTGGTCCTCGGGACGGAAACTCCCGGTGAAAGGCGCGCTGCCATTGAGAATGCTGGTGCTTGCCTGATCGTCAAAAGTCGTGTCCGCATAGTTTCGCCCACCGCCACCGTTCGAGTCGGTGAGGATCACTTCTGTTCCGTCGGGCGCAGTGAGTTTGAGGATCAGGTCGCTGATGAACGAGTGGGTGATGTTCACCTTCACGTTGACGTCGGCGATGACCTCGCCCGCAGGCGGGGACGCGATATTGATGATGCTGATGGCGTCATCCTGGGTGGGGTCGCCGGTGCCGCCATCCCCCGCGGTGGGGACGGGAATTGGCACATCGGATGCGTTGTATATGTTTGAGCTGACCGGTGTCACACGGTTGCTGAACGTGCGGATGCGATCAGCGATATCGGGGCCGACTGCATAGCTGTACGTGCCAACCGAGTATCCAGGCGCAAACTCGACTTTGAATTGTGTTGCGCCAAAGTCGTCCGCGTTGACAGCGGTTACCGAGGTCGCGGGGATGATCTGTCCCAGTGCGGTGCCGAGAGTAGTCGGGCTGCGGAAACGAATAACCACATCGTCCACACCGAAGGTTGCGGGATCGACCGGGCGATCGAACTCAACCACAAAGGCGCTCGCCGCCGGACCGCCGTCCGGAGCGCGAAGCGTGTTTACTTCATCGTTTTCTTCACCGACAACACCCTGCGTGCCGGAAATGACCCGCGGGCCCGCGGCAATTCGAGTGGTCGCAGTGGCAATGTCGAGGTCGCGAATCGTCGTCGCATCCGTGCCACCATTGTTGTTTGAAGGCCACAGCGAGTACACCTTGCCAGCAAAGACTGCAAGTCCGAGGTAATCGCCGAACACATTCGCGTGATTGTTGATTCCATTGCTATTGTCACGGGCAGAGTTCTTCGCAGACTGATTGTCCGGGATGGGCCCAAGATCGACGTTCTTTCCGCTGATGCCGTCCTTCGCAATCTGCGAAGCATTCAAGTAGCTGGCAGCGCCGAAGGTCTCGCCACCATCCAGACTGGTGGTGATGTAAGTCGCCCAGCGGGCGCGGGCGGCGTCATTGCGGGTGTCCATGTAGGTGACAACGGTCGTGCCTGTTGCCTGATCGACCGAGACTTCCGGCATCATCTGCGGGCGAAGTTTCTCGGTGAATCCGTCCCTCAGCCCGGTATCAGGCGCCACCTCAACGCGCGGGCCCCAGGTGCGTCCGCCGTCGCTGGAGGTGCGCATGTAAACGCGCGTCGAGTCAGCAACCAAGGCGTTAGCCCAATCGACATAAGTCACATACATCTTGCCTGAGTTGGTGCTGAACGCGCCAAGTGTGTTATCGGAGGCGATGGACGCGCTTGGAGTGATTCCGCGATCAGGCATCGCGTCATTCTTCCACTTGGTGTTCCCATCAAGGAACACGCTTCCCGCGTTCACGCGGGTGGTGGTGACGGTGACGGCGGGATCGGTGGCGGCGAGCGCCGAGG
>Ga0105047_10016919_pt1 | contig 11407 bp, 12 predicted proteins | sample MAT04_FD_78384 | JGI IMG/M metagenome (GOLD analysis project Ga0105047, IMG submission 78384) | Freshwater microbial communities from Lake Fryxell liftoff mats and glacier meltwater in Antarctica - MAT-04 (megahit assembly) | ecosystem: Environmental > Aquatic > Freshwater > Ice > Liftoff... | reverse complement strand
TTGACGCCGGAGCCGATCTTCACGACCGCCGCACACGCCGCAGCGTCCGCAGCGGCCTGAAGTTCACTTTTCGCCACCAACACACGTCCCCAGTCCACCGCCAACGACGTCATTCCCGCCAGCGCGGAAATCGCGAAGGTGGCGAAGATCAGCGTGTGACCTGAGCGAGATTGTCGACGGCAATTCAGGGGCATCTGTTTAGGGCTCTCCTGTATTTCATCGGCGCATTGCTTCTGGGGATTGATGAACGGAGCCTTACGCACTGGGCAATGCGCGTCCGATAAACGCCAGCGACCGCCCGGAGCGTGTGCGATAGCAATTTACGCCGGAGCACCGTATCATTACCTGACTACCGACCGTCGCCCCGGGTGACGGCCGGGCCGATGCAAGGGTCGGCCGTGAACCTGGTCAGGTCCGAGAGGAAGCAGCCATAAACGGTCCCGGTTCTGTGCCGTCGTCGCCCGGTCGTCTTCCGGGGCGATTGTCTTTTCAGGACTGGGGGGAAAGAACTGAGGACTGAGGACTGAGGAAAATAGGCGAAATTCCCGCTTTCTCTAGGTCCTCAGCACTTTCCACTCAGTACTTTTTGCTCGCATCACTTGCAAAGACCTAACCTTTGGGATTATATTGCTCGACTCTCTACGGCGAGGAGGCTCGTCGGAGAGGTTATTTTGCGTTAGAGAAGGTTGCTGATGCCGACGATCAACCAGTTGATTAAGAACCCGCGGAAGCCGTTGCCCCCGATCAAGAAGAACAAGGATCTGGAGCAGTCGCCTCAGCGGCGTGGTGTGTGTGTGCAGGTCAAGACGATGACACCGAAGAAGCCGAACTCGGCGCTTCGTAAAATCGCCCGCGTGCGTTTGTCGAACGGGAAGGAAGTTACGGCTTACATCCCCGGCGAAGAGCACAACCTACAGGAACACTCGATTGTGTTGGTGCGTGGCGGGCGTGTCCGCGATCTGCCGGGTGTGCGTTACCACATCGTTCGTGGTGCGCTGGATACCCTCGGCGTCGACGGCCGCAAACGCAGCCGCAGCAAGTACGGGGCGAAGCAGCCCAAGTAAGAGGCGACCATGCTGCCTACGCTGGCCGACGTTCAATCCGCAACGGTTGACGATTTCGCCCAGAGTTACCGCAGCCTGGTTGTTTCGGGTCTGATTTTGGTTTGTCTCATTGTCGTAAGCATCTGGTGGCTCAAGAAACAAGCGTAAACTGATATGGCCTACAAGAAATTCACTGCAAGCGAAGATATCCTGAAGCCGGACGCCCGGTTCAACAGCAAGCTCCTCAGCAAGTTCGTGAACTGCCTGATGTGGGACGGCAAGAAGTCCGTCGCGCAAGGTGTGGTTTATGACGCCCTGGAACAGATCCAGAAGAAGCTGAAGGACGCCCAGCCGCTGGAAGTGTTCGAAACCGCGATCAACAACGTCAAGCCGTACGTCGAAGTGCGGTCCAAGCGTGTCGGTGGCGCGAACTACCAGGTGCCGATGCAGGTGAACAAGCGTCGTCAGCAGTCGCTGGCCATCCGCTGGATCCTCGAAGCCGTCCGCAAGGAAGGCGGCCGCTCGACCGCGTCGAAGCTCGCCGAGGAACTTCTTGCCGCCTACAAGAAGGAAGGCAAAGCCATGACGACCCGCGAACAGACCCACCGCATGGCCGAAGCAAACAAGGCCTTCGCCCACTTCGCGTGGTAATCGCCCTGGTCCGACGGTGAAAAACGTAAAATCGAAGGCCCACGGCGATGCCGTGGGCTTTTTCGTTGAACGATGCGGGTTCTTGGTTCGTAAAAGACTATACTGACTGGAAGAACTTCAGGAGGCCCACGCGTGTCCAAAGCCAATGTCGACCCATCCGAACTCAGACGATTCGCTCAAGACCTGAATCGCTTTAATAATGATCTCCAAGGGCTGCTTAGCAGCCTGCATGCCAAGATGCGCGGTTTGGAACAGAACTGGAGAGATCAGGAACAGCGTAAGTTCGCCGAAGCGTTTGAACAAACCGCGAAAGTGCTGGGCGGGTTCCTGGAGAATTCGCACGAGCACGTGTCGTTCCTGGGCAAGAAAGCGACGTTGATCGAGGAGTACTTGAAACAGCGATAGACTGCCCCGAAGCCACGGGCGTGAGCCCGTGCGTCTTCAAACGACGCCAAAGACAACGCACGGGTTTACACCCGTGGCCCAACGGAAACCCCCATGGCCACAGCCGCACGCGTTCACGACATCGACTCCATCCGCCGCTTCCGAGCGGCGATGGTGAAGTTCGTCGAAACATCAAACGTCGCGATGACCGACAGCGAAGGTGAAGTCACGCGCAAGATCGGATGGCTGGAAGGCGAACAGGATCAGTTCTGGTCGATGCAGATCCGTAAGTGGACCGAAGAGGTCAACCGCGCCAAAGACGCCGTGAGGCAGAAACGCATCTTCAAGGACGCGATGGGCCGTACGCAATCGACCGTAGACGAAGAAAAGCACCTGAAGAAGTGCAAGCTGATCCTCGACGAGGCGGAAACGAAACTTGCCAATACGCGTCGGCACGCAAAACAACTCCAGCGCGAGCACCTGATGTACCGCGGCGGCGTGCAGCGGCTGGCGACAGTGCTGGCGTCGGACATGCCCAACGCGATCGCGACGCTTGATCGCGTGGTCGGTCAGCTCGAACGCTACGTCGCCGCCGGCCCGGTGATGGCGGAAAGCGAAGTGATTTCCGATTCGACCGGATCCGCCGGCACCGATGGAGACGGCTCCATGAGACGAGCCGTCGAGCCCGACGCCGACGTGAAGAAGGACGAGCCGAAGAAGGAAGAATTAAACAATTCTGCCGCCAAGGACACTCAACCTGTGAGCAAGTAATGGGTCTGTACGAAGGTCGAGGCAATCTCAATAAATCCATGAAGGATCTGTTGCTGAAGTGGGATGCCACGAAGCAGGACTGGTCGGATGAAGTGGCCGAGGATTTCGGCAAGAATTATCTCGATCCGCTGGAACAGGCGCTTCGCCAGGCGGTATCGGCGATGGACCAGATGGCCCAGGTGCTGTCGCGCGTGGATCGGGACTGCAAATGAAAGGATTGCCCATTGCCCATTGCCGATTGCCGAATGAAGCAAGATAGGACAAACCGCAGATTACGCAGATTAAAGCATGGCTCTTCATCTGCGAAATCTTCGTAATCTGCGGTTCCACCTCTTCATTCGACGATCGGCAATCGGCAGTCGGCAATGATCACCATTGACGATGCTGCAAACGCCCACGTCCGACTCGTTCGAAGAAACGCCGCCCGTGCCAACCCCGCGCGGCGTGCAGCGCAACGCGCTGCGCGATCTGTTGATGCTGTCGCGCGAGCTCTCCACCTTCGAAGCTGAACTTGAGGCCAAGCATCGCGAGGCCGCCACCGATGCCAAGGCGAAGTTCGAGCGCCAGACCCGCGATTTCGACTACCGCCTTGAAGCAATCCGCCGGCAGATCGACGAGAAGAACGAAGAAAAGGCCCAGGCGATCCTCACGACGCACGCGCAGGATCTGGCGAAGATCAACGCCGAGTATGCCCAGAAGCTGGCGAAGATCACCAAGGAGTACGAGTCTGCCAAGTCGGACTTAAAAAAGCGCTTCGACCAGGCCTCGTGGCTCGCCGATAGCGTGCTGGAAGCCGCCGAGTTGCAGGCGGCGCAGGCGTACCGCAAGGACGGCGAGCGCCACGCGGACCTGAGCGAGGCGATGATCGACACCGAAGCGAAGGTCGTCGCGCTGGTGCAGAACTACGGCATCACGCCCATCCCCGCCGACAACCCGTCGATCTTTTCGGAAACCATCGTCGAAACCGCCGACGCCGTGCTCGCGGAGCAGCGAGCGAATGTCGATCGGCTGCTCGCCAAGCTGCGCCGGCTCGGCTTCGCGCGATTGTTCACGGGGCTCTGGCCGGTCTTGTTGATCCTGCTGGTCTGCGCCGGCACGGCGGCAGTGGTGCAGTACCGGCTGGACACGCTTGAACCGCAGTGGAACGCGCTGATCTATCCGGTCGCCGGCGCATTCGTGGTATCGATCGTGTTGTGCGTTGCGCTGAAACTGCTCGCCAACGCTCAGGTGAAGAAGACGTACACGCCGCTGCGCACGGCGATCGCCGACACGCGCATCGCCAGCGCCGTCGTCTACGAAAACGCCGGCCGGGCACGGGGGGCGGCGATCAAGGTCGCGACCGACAAACGCAATCTCGAAGTCGATCGCGCCAAGCAGCAACTCACGCCCATCCAGCAGAAAGCGCAGCTTCAGCGCGATCTGCACCTGAAGTCGATCGAAGCCGAGCAGAGCCAGGCCGCCGCACGGATCGAGGAAATACGCCGCCGCCAGGAGCAGGAGCTGACGGCCTGGAAAGAGCGCCAACTCCACGAATCCGCCGGCCGGGTGGTCGATGAACAGGGCAAGCTGAAATCAAAGTTCGGGGTCGATTCGCAGCAACTGGTCGTGCAGTACCAGGAACGCCGCGCGGCACTACAGAAGCGATGGCACGACGGTTTGAAAAGCATTCAGGCACCGATCGGCCAGACGCAATCGACCAGCAAGCTGCGCACCGATTGGGCCGGCATCGACCGCAACTGGAAAGCCCCGACCGAGTTCCCCGAGACCGTGTCGTTCGGTTCCATGGCGATCGATATGGCGAAGATCGCTGCCGGCATTCCGAAGGATGGTTCGTTCCAACTCGCCTTGCCCGACCAGTTCGCCGTGCCGACTTTGCTTGCATTCCCGCGCGAAGCGTCCGTCCTCATCCAGACCGACCCGGACGGACGCGAGGAAGGCCTGCGGGCGCTGCAAATGATCATGACCAAGCTGCTCGTCTCCCTCCCTCCGGGACGCGCCCGCTTCACGATCATGGACCCCGTCGGCCTCGGCCAATCGTTCGCCGGCTTCATGCACCTGGCCGACCATGACGACCAGCTCGTCACCAGCCGCATCTGGACCACGCCCGAACAGATCGATCAGCGTCTCACCGATCTCACCGAGCACATGGAGACGGTGATCCAGAAGTATCTCCGCAACGAATTTGAAACCATCGACGACTACAACGCCCAGGCTGGCGAACTGGCCGAGCCGTACCGATTCCTGGTCATCGCTGATTTCCCCAACGGCTTTGAAGGCGAAGCGTGGCGGCGGCTGATCTCGATCGCGCGCACGGGTGCCCGCTGCGGCGTCTACACGCTCATCCTGCGTGACGTGCGCCAGTCGCTGCCGCCGGAGATGATGATCGAAGACCTCGAAGCCGCGTCGGCGAACATCGTGCGCGAGCAGGGCAAATGGGTCTGGAAGGACGAAATCTTCAGCCAGTTCCCCCTCACGCTTGATACGCCGCCGGACGACGAAACGCTTTCTCGCATCGCCCACCAGGTGGGTGCTGCGGCCAAGGAAGCGAATCGCGTTGAGGTCGATTTCGACAATATCGCGCCCAAGTACGAGCAGTTCTGGACCAAATCGTCGGCCGAGGAAATCGCAGTGCCGGTGGGGCGCATGGGCGCTACAAGGCTGCAATATTTTCGTTGTGGCAAGGGCGTCGCCCAGCACACGCTGGTGGCCGGCAAGACTGGTTCGGGTAAGTCGACCTTGCTGCACGCGATGGTGACGAACCTGGCGATGTGGTATTCGCCGGACGAGATCGAGTTTTATCTGATCGACTTTAAGAAGGGCGTCGAGTTCAAGACCTACGCCGACTATCAACTGCCGCACGCCCGCGCGATCGCAGTGGAATCGGATCGCGAATTCGGCCTCAGCGTGCTCCAGCGTATCGATGCCGAGCTGTCGCGTCGCGGCGAGCTCTACCGCAAGGCCGGCGTGCAGGATCTGGCTTCGTACCGCGAATCCCAAGATCCCCAGGTGATGCCGCGTGTCATGCTCATCATCGACGAGTTTCAAGAGTTCTTCACCGAAGACGACAAGCTGGCCCAGGACGCACAGTTATTGCTCGACCGTCTCGTCCGCCAGGGTCGAGCGTTCGGTATTCATGTGTTCCTCGGGTCGCAGACGATCGGCGGATCGGGCTCGCTGGCCCGCACCACGATCGGACAGATGGCGATTCGCGTTGCGCTACAGTGCAGCGAAGCCGACAGCCAACTCATCCTCGGCGACAACAATTCCGCCGCCCGATTGCTGTCGCGCCCCGGCGAAGCGATCTACAACGATGCCGGCGGCGCGGTGGAGAACAACTCGCCGTTCCAGGTGGCGTGGCTGCCGGATAGCAAACGCGAGAAGTTTCTCGCGAAGGTAAACACCCGTCTCGTCGAGCAGGGCACCAAGCGCCCGGTCATCCCGCCGATCGTGTTTGAAGGCAACGCACCGGCGGACATCAGCAAGAATCACCAGCTCAGCACCGCCATCGCGTCGACCGACGCCGTAAGCGTGCCCAAGGCGTGGCTGGGCGATCCGGTCGCGATCAAGGAACCGACCTCGGTCCTTTTCCGCCGCCAGTCCGGGTCGAACGTGCTGATCGTCGGCCAGCAGGACGAGCAGGCGATGAGCACGATGGTCGCCAGCGCCATCTCCCTGGCCGCCCAGTTGCCGCCCGATCGCGCCAGCTTCATCCTCCTCGACGGTACGCCGACCGATTCGTTCCTCGCCGGCCACATGCCCAAGGCGCTGGAGGCGATGCCGAACGAACTGAAACAGATCGAATACCGCAACGTCGAAAACGCCATCAACGAACTGGCCGACGAGCTCAAACGCCGCCAGGATGAGGAAGGCAACCACCCGGCCATCTTCCTCCTCATCAACGGCCTGCAACGTTACCGCAGCCTCCGCAAAGGCGACGACGAATTCAGCTTCTCCATGAGCGACGAACCCAAGAAAGCGTCGGCGTCCAAACAGTTTGTCGAACTGCTGAAAGAAGGCCCCAACTACGGTATCCACACGATCGCCTGGGTCGATACGCTCGCCAGCATCGAACGCACATTGGATCGCGGCCTCATGCGCGAATTCGACAACCGCATCCTCTTCCAGATGAGCAGCAACGACTCCAGCAACCTCATCGACTCCCCCGTCGCCAACAAACTCGGCTTCTTCCGCGCACTCGCCTACAGCGAAGAACAAGGCGTCATGGAAAAGTTCCGCCCATACGGCTTACCGCCGGCGGAGTGGTTGGAGGAGATCGGCGAGAAACTGCGAAGCCGCGTGTAGGGTTCGCCGTGCGAACCGTCTTCGAACAGGCGGAATTCCGTTGCTCCTCCCGAAGGCGGTAGTACAATGGGCGTAAGGATCCGGTGATGACGAAGCACGAGCGATTCGACTGGGAACTTCGTAAGGCGGCGTCGAATCTGCTAAAGCATCGCGTTGATTTCAGGGATGCGGTGGAGGTCTTGAAGGATACGTTTTACGAGACGATGCATTATGAAGAGTTCGACGAAGAACACAGCGACGATTACGAAGACCGGTGGATCACGCTCGGGTCGCATCCGTACCAGCGCGCCCTCGTCCTCCACATTGTCTGGACGCCGGAGTTCGACGAAGAAGGCGGTCTCACCCGCATCATCACGGCAAGAAAGGCAACACGGCGGGAACGCGAAAGGTACGAGGCCCGTAACGACTGAGAAGTTTTCGCCGGTACGCACCGGCGACGAGATTCTCCGCGATTATGATGTCAAGGCATCTCTCGCTCGGCTCCGCGCGATCCGTGAAGATGAGGTGGATACAAGTGACAGCCACGAGTTGACATCGCTTAAGCCCGACCCCGCGCGCAAGGGATCGCTCCGCCGGCTCGTCGTCGCCGAGCTTAACGACCAGAAACTTTCGGGATACGGCCTCTGGATGCGGGCGCACAAGCACTGTCCGACTATCACCCAGTCCGCCGTCTACGAATTTCTTCGCGGCCAGCGCTCGATCGGGCTCGAGTACATCGACGCGATCATGAAAGCGCTGGATCTGACGGTGGTTCGGAGATCGAAGAAGGCCGGCTGATTTCCGTCCTCGAATCGGCGGCATTACTATCCCGCCGACGCATGAAGGCATCGACTCCCCTCCAAATCACCGGTCCCACCGGCCACGGCCTGGCGAATTATCCGCCGGGGGCCACGTTTGGGCCGAGGCGGATGAGGGATTGGGAGTTCGTATGGGTGGTGGAAGGGGATGCGGAGTTCCGGGAGGAGGATCGGGTGCATGTGGCGCCCGAGGGATCGATCGTGCTGTGCCGGCCGGGGGTGACGGACTTTTTTCGGTGGGATCCGGATCGAAGGACGCGGCACGCCTATTTCCACTTTGAGATGAAATCGATCCCCGCCGACTGGGGCAGGCCGCAGCAGTGGCCGGTGGTGGTCGAGCGGATGGAGGGGGATGTGCTGGTTCCGCTCTTCCAGCACCTGCTCACCTGGGCCGGTCGTGGGGATGCCGAGATGCTGCGGCAGACGATCGGCACGATGCTCCGTATCTTCATCACCGGCCAGCGCGCCACCTTCGACCTTCCCGCCGACGTGCCGCCTGATCCGGTCGACCGCGCCATCGCGCATCTGCACAAAACCCTTGAAACCGACCCCGCCGCCGCGATCGTGCTGGATGACCTGGCGGATGTCGCTTGCGTCACGCCCGAGCACCTTTGCCGCGTGTTCAAAAAAACGCTCGACCTCTCGCCGATGGAATGCGTTCGACTCGCTCGGCTGGACCGCGCGGTGGTGTTGCTGTCGCGCTCGAACTGCTCGATCGGGCAGGTGGCGGAAATGTGCGGCTTCGCCAGCCAGTTCCATTTTGCCAGGCGATTCAAAGAAGCGTTCGGCGACACCCCCACGCAAACCCGTTCCCGCATCCGCGCCGGCGGTATACCGCCGTTGCCGCGATTGCTGCGGCGGTCCGGCAGTCCGTAGAAGCGGGTTGTCGGGACGTTAGCAGGTTAATTCCAGGCATAACGTGGCTATCGCTGAGCATGGGTGGCGAAATGCCGCATGCTAGAATGATTGGCGTTGATGCCCTAGGGTTTCGGCGTCGCAAACACGAGGATGACACGCATGTCGATGGAAGTTCTTGAAAAGGCTGAGTCAAACGCACACCGCGCCGCCGCCCCGCGTGCGGAACGGTACCAGGTCTCGATCGAGGAGTACGCGCGGTTTCGACGCGACGGATTTCTCGTCGTGCGGAACCTGGTCTCGACCGAGGAGGTGGCGGAACTGAAGCAGCACACCGAGGACCTGATGCAAGGCCAGCTTCCCGAGCAGCGCGGCCAGCAGATGAAGGATCGCGACCCGTCGAAGGATCATGGCGTCACCGTGCAGGGATTGGAATCGCCGCCGGAGCATTTGTCGCCGACGGAGAAGGCGCAGTTCTTCCTTCGCATCCACATGCTGCATCGCAAGCTTGAACTGCACGAACGGTACATGCTGCACCCGCGCGTGCTGGACGTGCTTGAAGTGCTGATCGGGCCGGACGTGATGGCGATGCAGACGATGCTGTTCCTGAAGCCGCCCGGCAAGCCGGGGCAGGGGTGGCATCAGGATAGTTTTTACATCCCCACCGCGCCCGACACGCTCTGCGGCGCCTGGATCGCGATCGACGACTGCGACGAGCAGAACGGCGCGATGTGGTTCGCCAAGGGCAGCGGCGTCGAGCCGATCTATCCGCCTTGTCCGGAGGTGGCGTACGGGTTCGGCGACAAGATCGTCGGCGATATCCAGTACGTGAAAGGCGTGAGCGATCCGGATGACGAAAAGAACATGCTTACGCGCGTGGCGGACAAGTACGACCAGGTGCTGGTGAGCGCCAAGGCCGGTGACGTTGTGTTCTTTAACGGCCACGTCCTGCACCGCAGCAAGAAGAACTGGACCAGCGACCGCTTCCGCCGCAGTTTTGTAGGCCACTACTCCAACGCTCGATCGTTCACGCAATGGGGTGCGGACGACCACCCGGAAACCGCCGGTACCGTCACGACCAAGGACTCGATCACCGGGATGACCAATGGCAGCCACATCCTCGCCCGCGGGGACACGCACCTGCCGTTCGCCAAGGCCCGTTTCGGCACGCCCTGTGCCGCGCTGCTGCCCGCCGACGAGCGGTCGGCGGAGTACAAACGGATCGCGAAGATGATCCAAGTCATGAACAACGGCCTGCTCGGCTGCGCGCTGGCGGATCCAAACCTGGTTGACGACGACGACGATGAGCCCTCCGACCCCCAACAAGGCGGCGGATATTGAAGGAATGTCGAAAGCTGAATGACGAACGACCAAGTTCGTCATTCGAGGTTCGTCATTCCCCCCGATATCATCGGGTGCATGAAGGTTTCGGTCATCGGCATCGGCAAGGTAGGCTCGACGGTCGCGTTCGTCATGGCGCGCGAGGGGCTTGCGAGTGAGTTGGTGTTGTACAACCGCACGCGAGAGATCGCGCGGGCGGATGCGATCGATATCCAGCAGGCGGTGGCGTTTGTGCCGCATCGGGTGCAAGTTCGTGACGGCTCGATCGAAGACACCGCCAGCAGCGACGTGCTGATCGTGTGCGTCGGCGTGCCGACCAAGTCCGCCGATCAGGACCGGCGCGAGTGGGCGAACGGCAACACGCGCCTCATCGCCGAATTGATGCCGAGAATCGCGGCGCTCAGCCCGGATGCGATCATCATCAACGTCACCAACCCGAACGACGTCATCTGCCATCACCTCCTGACGCTCACGAAACTCCCCTGGCAACGCGTGATCGGCACGGGCACGCTCATCGATTCGGCGCGGTTTCGCGAGATGCTGAGCGATCAGATCGGCATCCATGCGGTCGACCTCAACGCCTACGTTCTCGGCGAGCACGGCGATTCTGCGTTCGCGGCCCTCTCCATTGCCCACTCCGGGGGCGAACACATCGACGCCACACCCACCCGCCAACGCATGATCGAAGAGGCCAAGCAGTCGGCGTGGGAGGTTTTTCGCGTGAAGGGCTACACCAACTACGCGGTCGCGATGGCGGTGCAGTTGATCATGCAATCGATCGCGGGCGATCTGCGGTTCACGATGCCGGTCAGCGTACTGATCCAAGGATACTGCGGCGTCGAAGACGTCTGCCTGAGCGTGCCGTGCGTGGTCGGTCGGCAGGGTGTACACATGCGGATGAAACCGCGGTTGAGCGCCGAGGAGGAGGCGCTGTTCCGCCACAGCGCGTCTTGCGTGCGGGAGACGATCGTGCGGACAACGCCGCTGCTGACGACCTGATTCCCCGGTTTTGTTGGCCGCACTGTGTGGCGTACACTCGGAGCCATGAGCAAAAAGAGCAGAGAGATCGCCGACGCTACGGCGCCGGACGCGCGGGAGAGCTGGCGGATTTTCCGGATCATGTCGGAGTTCGTCGAAGGCTTCGAAGTCATGGCCGAGGTCGGGCCGGCGGTGTCGGTGTTCGGGTCGGCGAGGACGAAGCCGGATCATCCCGACTACAAGGCCGCGGTCGAAACCTCGCGCCTGCTCGCCAAGCACAACTTC